>Ga0310811_10014677_pt1 | contig 10227 bp, 10 predicted proteins | sample YCmetagenome_FD_207642 | JGI IMG/M metagenome (GOLD analysis project Ga0310811, IMG submission 207642) | Soil microbial communities from experimental microcosm in Duke University, North Carolina, United States - YC | ecosystem: Engineered > Artificial ecosystem > Soil microcosm > Unclassified ... | reverse complement strand
CTGTATCGATCAGCTGGCGCTGGAATATTTGGGCGAACATAAACCGCTGCGGCCACGGCAACGAGCTGCACTCCCACCCCGGCAGCTTCTGGTCAGGCGTCTACTACGTGGACGATGGCGGGGCCTTCGACGATCCATCGTCAGGTGGCGAGATCGAATTCCTGGACCCGCGCGCGCCGGGGGCTGCAATGTACGCCCCACACCTCGCCTTTGCCTTTCCGGGTGGCCTGTCAGTCGGGAAGAAGGAGACGGTGCGGCCCAAGGCCGGCCGGCTGGTCATGTTCCCCTCGTGGCTGCTGCATCAAGTGCGGCCCTATTCCGGAAATGCCCAGCGCATTTCAATTGCCTTCAATCTCGGCCTGTAGGCGCGGCTGAACTCCGGTGGGCGCATTTTTCGAATTGATGGAACCGCAAGCGGCTCCATCAATTCCGAAAGCGCTCTAGACGCTGATCTCGTTCAGTTCCTTGCCGGCATGCTCGGGCACGCAGAGCCAGACTCCCAGCGCCATCATCAGCATGAATGCCGGAATGCACAGGAAGGCGAGCTTGAACGAGCCGGTCGCCTGCTGGAGGGCGACCGTCGCGAAGGGCCACAGCACGAAGCCGACAAAATAGGCGATCGCCCAGACCACGCCGTTGGCGACGCCCCGGATGCGGGTCGGAAAGATCTCGGCGGTGAGCACGGTGCTGGGTCCCCAGAAGCCCAGGAAGCCGAAGCTCCAGGCCAGGCCGAAGATCCAGAGCAACGTGCGGTCGCTGGTGAAGATCCAGGCCGTCAGAAACACCGCGCCTTCGAGCAGCATGGCAATGAAGCCGACGCGCCGGCCGACCCGATCGGCCAGCCAGCCGGCTAGCCACAGGCCGAAGAAGCCGACGATGCCCCAGAAGACGTAGAAGGCGCTGTATTCCGCCGTCGACCATCCCTTCTCGGTCGAGAGATAGAGCGGCATCCACGCGCCGACCGTGCCGAAGATGCAGGTGCTGCAGCAGGCCACGAACAGCGCCACGAGCGTCGAGGGCAGGATGTCGGGCATGAAGACCTGGCGGATGCCGACGCGGTCGGCCTTGAGGAACCAGGTGCGATCCTCCTCGCTTACCGCCTGGCCGCCCGCCAACGCCGAGCGCACGCGCGACTTGCGATCCTGGGTGCGCACCCAGTAGGGCGATTCGGGGCAGGTGGCGCGGACATAGATCGCCAGAAGCGCGATGACGCCCGGCACCATGACGGCGGTCCGCCAACCCCAGGTCGCGGCGACGATGCCGGTGATCGCGCCGGCCAGCGAGGCGCCGAAGCACCAGGTCGCGCGGTTGATGCTGATCACGCGCCCGCGCAGATGCGGCGGCCAGGTCTCCGCCACCAGCATCGAGCCGAGCGACCATTCGCCGTTGAGGGCAAACCCGACGATCGACCGCGCAATGACGAACACCGCAAAGGTCGGCGACAGGGCGACCACGGGCATCAGCAGCGAGAACAGGGCGATGTTGATCGCCAGAAGGGTGCGACGTCCGTAGCGATCGGCAAGCCACGGCCAGAAATAGAGGCCGGCGATGCCGACGAAGAGCGAGACCTGCAGGCCAGTCCGGTACTCCGGAACGGTGAGCGAGAAGTCCTTGATGATCAACGGTGAGACCAGCGCAAAAATCACGCCGTCCATGCCGTCGAAACCCCAGCCGAGGCCGTTGGCGGTGGCGATGTGCCAATGGGTCCTGGTGATGCGGTTGCCGTCGGCGACAGCGCGGTAATTCGCGTGCTGCCTGTGCCTTTGTTCGAGTGGGCCGATTGACGATGGATAGGCAGGCTGCTCCGGCAGCCCGCGTGCCTGGTCGGCAGTGGTCGTGCTCATGGAACGCTTCCTCCGGCGAGCTCTTGATGGCCACGCGTGCTCTTGGTCGGGCGAGCATGAGTCGAAGGTCGGAACCAGGCAAGACGGCAATTCCACGGTGAGGATCGTCGCGGTGCTGGCGGAGCCGCCAGGCGGGGCGGGGATGCAGCTGGCCGTGTGGCGGGCAGGGCATGCGCGATGAGCGCACCGTTCATACTCCTCTCCACCTTCGGTGGGGAGGTGCCCCGTCATACGGGGCGGAGGGGTCACGAGTCACAAGAGACAGCGGTGCCATGGCTCATGACCCCTCCGTCGCCGTATGACGGCGACACCTCCCCAGCAAAGCTGGGGAGTAAGATGAAAGGCGCGCCCCCATGCGATGCCTTGCCCCGGCGCGGGAAAGGAGCATCAGGTTGCAGGCAACAACCTGAAACGACTAGCTCGCTGCCCCTCACGGCATAGCGCCCCGCCTTGCCGTCGAAAGTCCTCGCTGCCAGACTCGCGTGAAGAACGGCATTCGACCGGTTCACTACGGAGGAAGCGATGACGGACACGTTCGACAGGACAAGGCGTGACTTTCTCACCGCCGCTACAGTCGGAGGAGCGGCGGCGACGCTCGGCATGATCGGCGTGAGCCCGGTACTGGCGGGTGTCGCGGCCGGCCGCTCGGAGAAGCCGTTGAAGGCCGCGTTCTCCAACGCCGGCCTTCAGGCCACCTGGTGCGCCCAGGGCAAGGCCGCGGCTGAATACTGGGGCAAGCTCTACAATGTCGAGGTGACGTGGTTCGACGGCCAGCTCGACGCCGTCAAGCAGCGCGCCGCGGTCGACAATATGGCATCGCAGAAATGGGACTTCGTCGCCATCCAGGCCTTCGGCATCGGCACGCTGACCCAGCCGGTACAAAAGATGATCGATGCCGGCACCCCCGTGATCGACATGGACACCCTGATCGCGCCCCTGGACAAGATCAACGTCCACAGCTTCCTCGCGCCCGACAACGAGTTCATGGGCGCGTCGGTGACGCAAGCGCTGGTCGCCAAGCTCGGCGGCAAGGGCAAGATGATCATGACCCAGGGCGCGCTCGGTCACACCGGCGCCCAGGGCCGGGCCAAGGGCTTCAACACGGTGGTCAAGCAGTATCCCGGCATCGAGGTGCTCGACACCCAGCCCGCCGACTGGGATGTGACCAAGGTGGCGCGCCTGTGGGAGACCTATCTCACCAAGTACCCGCAGATCGATGCCGCGTTCTTCCATAACGACGACATGGCGCTCGCCGCCTACAACGTCATGAAGGCGCGCAACCGCACCAACATCCTGATTGGCGGCGTCGACGCCATGCCGCCGGCCATCAACGCCGTGTCCGACGGGCGCATGTTCGCCACGGTGCGCAATCCGAGCTGCCGCATCCATGGCGGCGCCATTATCGCTGGCGTGGCGGCGGTCACGGCAGGCGAAAAGGCGGGCAGCGGCATTCCCAAGAGCATCGTCACCGACGGTCCGGTGGTGACCAAGGAGAACGCCGCCGGCATGCTGTGGATGGAGGATCACTTCCTGATCTGATGATGCCTTGATGCCTCGCCCTGGGGAGAATCGCTCAGGGTCTCGCAGGATGGCCGCAGGCATGGTGCCTGGGGTCCATGCTTCGAGACGCCGGTGGAGCGTACCCCGCGGTATACGAGGGGGCCGCTCCTCGGCATGAGGTGCCTTTGGGAGTATCGATCGGCATGACGGAACAAGCCGTGCCGCCGCTGGAGTTGCGCGGCATCTCCAAATCGTTCGGCGGCGTCGCGGCGTTGCGCGACGTCGACTTCGTGCTGCGTGGGGCCGAGATCCACGGCCTGGTCGGCGAGAACGGCGCCGGCAAATCGACCTTGATGAAGATCATCGCCGGCCTGCATGGCCAGTACGACGGCCGCATGATGATCGACGGCCGACCGGTGCATTTCCGCTCGCCGCGCGAGGCGCTGGCGGCGGGCATCGGCATGGTGCACCAGGAGCTGAGCGTCGTGCCCGACCTCAGCGTGGCCGAGAACGTCTATCTCGGCCAGCAGCCGACCCGGGGTGGGATCGTCGACTGGCGCGCCATGATGGACGGTGCCCGCCAGCATCTCGCTGACCTGGGCATCGAGGTCGATCCGGGCGCGCGCATGGGCTCGCTGGCGATCGGCCTGCAGCAGCTGATCGAACTGGCCCGCGTGCTGTTCTCGGGCGCGCGCATCGTCATTCTCGACGAGCCGACCTCGGCTCTCTCACCGCCCGAGGTCCAGCGCCTGTTCGAGGTGCTGCGCGGCGTGCGCGCCAGTGGCCGCAGCATCGTCTTCATCTCGCACTTTCTCGACGACGTGCTGGCGATCTCCGACACCGTCACGATCTTCCGCAACGGCCGTCTCATCGCCACCGAGGCCGCTGGCGGCATCGACAAGGGCTGGCTGATCCAGCGCATGATCGGCCGCGGCCACGAGGAACTGGAAGGCAGCTACATCGGCGCGATCGCGCTCGACAGCCGGCCCGCGGCGCCGGTCGTTCTGGGCGTGCGCGGGCTCGGCGCCGGTCACGCCTTCGCCGACGTGTCGCTCGACGTCAGGGCAGGCGAGGTTCTGGGCATCTACGGCTTCATGGGCTGCGGCCTGATCGAGCTTGCCCGCACGCTGTTCGGCAAGCTCAGGGCCGACTCGGGCACGCTATCGATCGGCGACAGGGTCCTGCGGCTGCGCAGCACCGCCGAGGCCTGCCGCGCCGGCATCGCCTTCGTGCCGGAGAGCAGGCGTTCGATGCTCTTCCATACCGAGCCCGTCTACAAGAACATGTCGATCAGCGTGCTGGGCCGCATTGGCCGCCTGCTGTTGCGGCCCTCGGTCGAGAAGGACATCGCCCGGCGGCATGTCCAGTCGCTGTCGATCCGGCCGCCGACGGTCGAGACGCTGCTCGGCAGTCTGTCGGGCGGCAACCAGCAGAAGGTGGCGCTCGCCAAGTGGCTGACCTGGCCGCCCAAGGTCCTGGTGTTGAGCGAACCGACGCGCGGCATGGATGTCGGCGCGAAGGAGGACGTGGTGCGCATCGTCAAAGGGCTGCGTGACCAGGGCATGGGAATCGTGGTGCTGTCGACCGAGCCCGAGACCGTCCTCTCGCTCGCCGACCGCATCGTGGTGATGAAGAAAGGGCGCATCGTGCACGAATTCGCTGGCGAGACCGTGAGCAAAGACCAGCTTCTGGAGGCGGCGTGACATGACCGCGATGGGGGCCTTCCTGCGCAACCAGATGCGCATCATCGCGCCGTTCGCGACCCTGATCGTGCTGGTGGCCTTCTTCAGCCTGACCAGCCGGTCCTTCGCTTCGCTGGACAACGCCGCCAACGTCCTCACCCAGATCTCGGTGACGGGGATCATCGCGGTCGGCCTCACTTTCGTGATCCTGTGTGCCGAGATCGATCTGTCGGTCGCCGCCATCGCCAACGTCACCGGCATCGCCGTCGCCTATTTCACGCTGCAGGAAGGCTACGTGAACATCGCCAACGTGCCGCTGCCGGGGTTTGCCGCCATCATCCTGGCGCTGATCGGCTGCTTCCTGCTGGGCCTGGTCAATGCCGCCGGCATCACGCTGATCGGCATCCCGTCCTTCATCATGACGCTCGCCATGATGCAGATCGGCGCCGGCATTTGCGCGCTGCTGGTGCGCGGCCAGATCGCCTATGCCGTGCCCGACCTGGTTTCCCTGCTGGGGGCGGGCAGGGTGGCCGGCATTCCGTGCCTCGTGCTCGTGGCTGCGGCTTTCCTGCTGGCCGGCCACCTGGCGCTGACCTACACGCGCTTCGGTCGCTACGTGTACATGGTCGGCGGCAACCGCGAGGCGGCCGAATATGCAGGCGTCAATGTCAGGCTGGTGCTGGGTGCCGTCATCGTCGTCTCCGCCATGTGCTCGGGCGTGGCCGGCATGCTGGGCGTGGCCCACTTCGGCAGCGCCCAGCAGAACGAGTTCGACGGCTACCTGCTGGATGCCATCGCCGCCGTCGTGGTGGGCGGCACCAGCCTGTTCGGCGGCCGCGGTGGCATCGGCAACACCATCATCGGACTGCTGATCCTGGGCGTGCTCAACAATGGCCTCGACCATGTCGAAATCGACAGCTTCCTGAAGATCCTGATCCGCGGCCTGATCCTGCTGGCGGCACTGATCATCAATGTCTATGTGCAGCGGGTCCGTGACGCAGAGCGCGTCGGCAGCTGACCGGCAGCTGCGCCACCCGTGTTTCCCTGGGGAGCAAATGGCAATGTCAATCTACCGTCAGGGCCGCGTCGTCATGTGGCGTCTTCCGCTATGCCTCCTGTTTCTCGGCCTCGGTGCAGTCACCGCGGCGGCTGAGGACAACGGCCTCGCGCTGTTGGATGTTTTCGACAAGACCTGCGCTCGCCGGCCGGCCCTGCCAACGGCGCTCCAGCGTCTGGCAAAGGCGGCTGGATTCGAGAGCGAGCACGGCGATATCACCCCGGGTATGGAAAGCGGCGACAAGATCGACCTGCTGTACTTTGCAAACCTTGTGCGAGGGGCGGTGACCTTCAAGCTGGACGCCTATTTCTCGGGAAGCCGTGACGCCCCTACGGTGAGTTGTTCGATGGCGACGAGCGGGGTGAACGGGCAAGACCTCGCCCCGCTGATCGAGGCGGCCAAGAACGTGACCTCGCCCAGCATCGAAATCTCGAAAGACGGTGTGTTCGGCCGGCTGATATGGACAGCTGGCGCCGATGGCGATGACCGGCTGGCAATGACCTTCCGACGCGACGAGGCGCGCCGTGCGTCCCTGAGTTTGACCTACCAGATCCGCAAGCGGTGAAGCACCTGCCCGTCAGGTCTGGCCATAGACTGCGCGCACCTTGGAAAAATCGCGCGCGGCGAGATCCTCGCGCGCGATGAGGAAGTAGAGCGTGCCCTCGATCAGCGGATTTTGTGCAAGGTCGCCGAGATCGAGCTGCAGCAGCAATTGCCAGTCGACCGATCCGTTCAGTTCGACGCCGAGGCGCGGGTCGTCCTGCTCTGGCTCTGGCGTTCCCATGAGCCGATGGCGACGCTGGCCGGCGTCCTTGCTCTTCGTCATGCCATCTTCGCCGCGCAATAGCTGATTGTAACAGATGCGGAAGTCGAGATCGTCAAGACGCGCCGCAAGCGCCGGATCATCGAGCATCTCTCTCGCGTCGCAGAAGGGCAAATGCAGGATGGGCTGCAGACGCACCGGGCGGGACGGATAGACGTAGGGCTTCTTGTACTGTCCCGTGGGATCGTAGGCCCGCTCCAGTTCTTGCAGGACGGCGGGAATAGCCGTCGGCTCGAGTCGGTCGCGCGGCGTCTCATCCCACAACACGCGCGCGAATTCGGGTTCGGAGGACGTCAAGCCGCCGACGCCGTCCCAGAAGAACAATAGCCGTCCCGACGCCGGCAGCCCCAGCTCTGCCGCGACCGGCGCGTCGGCAAGCTCGATCTGCGCCAGGAATTCGTACGGCAGGTCCCGTTCGATATGGCGGAGAATCCAGCCATGACGGTCGCGCAGTTCCTGGGCGCGGGTTGGGAGATCGTGGGGCACCGGCCGCACTGGCCAATTCGCGCCTGGCGGCAGGTCCGGCGCACCGCCGAAGCGCGCGCCGCTTCTTCTCTCCGGCAGTTCCTCTCCGGGAGCGATCCAGAGCTGTGGCGCAAGATGGTTCAAGATCTGCGCGATCTCGACCTTGGTGAGAGGGTATTCCAACGCCTCCGGGTCGGCCAGAGCCGCGACCAGTTGCTGTCTTGCGTCTGACAAAGAACTGAACATCTGCTTTCGACATCCTTCCTTCAGCGGCGGTCGACCCGCGCCGGGCGCGCGATGCCATATCCAATGCTACGGGATAGACCGGACGGAAATGAGGCAGAGCCGAAACATCGCGCCGCTCCCGTGCTTGATCAAGATCGCCACTGTCGCACAAGGACCGTCCCGCCAGAGCGAGCGCGGGATCCGGCAAGCCTCCCGCTTGACAACGAGTGCGCCGATCGGGGAACGCTCGCCAGCGGCTGTCGCGAAGCAGCTGTCGCTTGTGATCCCCTCCGTTGTCTGATGCATTCATCGACATCGTCCGGATAGCAGTTTGACGGTGTGCGCCGCAGGTCGAGGCGTTTCGGGCATTCTGCGGTCAATTGAGGATCACATGTCGGCGCGATGCCGTTGCGCAATCCGACGATGCGTCGCCGGGAAATCGTGCACCACGACCTCTTCCGTCGCCGTGTCCAGGACGGCGCAGCTCAATTGTCCGCCATTGCGCGGATCGCGGGCATCGCCGGCCGAGCCGGGATTGACCACCAGCACCCGACCTATGCGACGGACGACCTGCCGGTGCGTATGGCCGTAGAGCACGATATCGGCATCGGCCTCGCCAAAGCGCTGCAGCTCGGAGCTGGTTGGCAGCACGTAGCTGCCGCGCGGCTCCCACGGCGTCGAGTGCACCATCAGGATGCGCTTGCCGCCGATCCGCAACGCGTGCCGATGTGGCCGCTCGGCGAGCCAACCGAGCGATGACCGGTCGATCTCCGGCCGGGAACGTGCCCGTGCGCCGGCCGGCCCGAGGAAGATCTCCTCGTGATTGCCTTGGATGGTGAGCGCATCGAGCTCACGCAGCCGGCCGATCACGGCGTTGGAGAAGCTATACTCATAGATGCTGTCGCCAAGGCACAGCAGCGCCTCGATCGGTCCCATGATCTCCAGGGCGCGATCGAGGCCATCGATGTTGCAGTGCAGGTCGGAGACAATGCCGAGCTTCAACAGGCGCCTCTAATTCGATCGACGTACCGCATCGATTGTTCACCAGCGGCCGTCGGGGCACAAAGTCTTTCTGCGGGCGGGCGTCGAGCAACGGCTCGGCGCTCGGGATGTCAGCTTGCCATGGTGCGGCCGTGCCGGCTCCGCTTCATCCGCGTATGCCGCCGCGGCCAAGCCACGGCGTTCACGAAGCGGGTCGCACGGGCTGGCGCAGAATGGTCTTGAGCCTCTCTGGCGGCGTCTTACGCGGATCGCTCAAGTAGATTTCGTGGTGATGTCCAGACGGCGTGAGCCGGTGCGCTGGCAGAAATTCCTCATGCAGGCGTTTGAGGACAGGGCCTTCGTCATCGTAGGAGCCGACATGCAGCGTCTGTACGGTCTGGCCTTCTTCCAGGCGCTCGAAACGCAGGTGCGCTAGCGCCGGCAATCCTTTCTTCTCCTCGGCCTTGGCAATCGCCTGTTCGGCCATCGGTCGCGCGATGAAGCCCGGCACGGCAATCATCATCGTCCAGCACCATCGATCCTTCCGCCGCAGCCTGAAGTCCATCATGTCCTCGGCCCACCACAGCCCTTCAAGCGGCGGCACGACATAGTCGCGACGCAAGGCCGCCTTGCTCATGAACTTGAGCGTAAAGGAGGCGGCATAGAGTGCTGCGACGGCAGTCTTGTAGTCGAGCGCCGTGTTCGGGTCGCCGGCGCCGTCGATCATAAAATAGTCGAGCGGCGATGTGTCGACGATGACGAACGCTCCGTGCGGCGCGCCATAGAGCGGTTTGCATGCTTTCCTGATGTCGAACTTCTCCAAGGGGTCCTCCGGGAGCAGGTCAATCGCCTTTCCACACGCAAACGGGCTGCGCAATGTCCACGTGAAGTTCGTGGATGGAGAGAGATCGAGCTGATCACGGCGCCGGTGGCGACTGACGCCTTGTCGACCCTGTACCATGACTGGCTGAAGGGCGGAGACGGTCCCGCCTTCCTAGGCCTCTATGCGCCGGACTTCGGCAAGCTGCGTCATCCAGGCGACGAATCGGGCTCCGAGTTCGCTGTCCTCGCAATTGTCGAGGTAGCGCGTATCCGGACGATCAACGCCGTGTCGTGGCACTGCTTGGGAGAGGACGCGCGCTGCATCCGGGACGGCTCCCGTGCCGCCCCGAGCGTCGAGCGGGTATTCTGCCGCCGCGAGGGCGAGCCTCAGCGGATCTGGTTCGCGATGTAAAGCCACTTGCGGCGAAGCACCGGCTCGGCTTTCTCACGCGGCACCTTGGTGTAGAGAATCTCGCCGGCCTTGACGACGCGCGCGGCGAACTGGTGCAGCGCCGTTTCCTCGGAGGCCGTCAGGATGAGGTGCTTGGGTTGATTCTTTGGATGCAGGCACATCGGCCGCATCTTCAGCGTGCCCACCGGGCACTTCGACTTGCTGGTATCCGTTGTTGCGCTGGTTCTCTTTGCCATGATGATGTCCCCTCGTCATCTGCTTGGCCAAAGACGGCATCCAAGCAGCTGACAGGGTGTCACCCGCGGCGGCAATCAATCTGTGAGTTTTGACACGTCCCGTTATCGAAAAGTCGACGGCGGCAACGGGCGCGTTTGCTACGGCAGCCCGCTCGCCGTGGACGAGAGCAGGCGCTCTCT
>Ga0310811_10014675_pt1 | contig 10227 bp, 8 predicted proteins | sample YCmetagenome_FD_207642 | JGI IMG/M metagenome (GOLD analysis project Ga0310811, IMG submission 207642) | Soil microbial communities from experimental microcosm in Duke University, North Carolina, United States - YC | ecosystem: Engineered > Artificial ecosystem > Soil microcosm > Unclassified ... | reverse complement strand
CGAACGGCTACCGCAGCCTCGAAGAAAACCAGAAGGTCGAGTACAGCGTGACCCAGGGGCCGAAGGGGCCGCAGGCCGCGCAGGTGCGAGCCCTCTGACGACTAGTCGCGACGGCGGCGGTACCGGGGATCCCGGGGCCGCCGCCGATCCGATTTCAAGATCTATCCGGGGCGTCTTAGCCCCACGGATTTTCCCACGCCTCGGCATTGCGCCGGGCGCGGTTTTTCTTGGCCCGCAAAGCGGCATTCATTGCGAAGTCGGTCGTGATTCAAGGCCGCGCGTGAACGCTGACTAACCGGGCGTTCGGTGCGATATTCCTTCACGCTGGCGAATATGCCCCTGGTACGGGCGAACAGGGCACTGTCACCAGGACCGGAGTCTTGGAACTCGCCCTCGTTCAGTGTCCGTGCGCGGTCAGCGTGATGACCGACCAGCCATACGTCTGCGCGGCCACCCTCAGTTCTAGCAGCGTGGGCCGGCGCCCGTGGGCGGTAGCGATGCCTAGCTGCCTGGACGCCTTCTCCCAGCCCAGGTAGCTGATCACCGAGTCGTAGGCCACGGCGACGGACGCCGGGTCCTCATCGAGCAGGGCGTGCATGGGCCGTCGGATCCCGTGCCGGGTCACTTCAACGTCCGCCCCGCCGCGGAGATTGACCCGCCACCGGGCGATGGTGACGAGCACGAGCCGGTCCTCGACGCTTACGTACCCGATCGGGATGTCGTAGCGTCGCCCGGTCTTGCGGCCCGTCACGTGCAGCAGGAGAACGGCGGGATCGAGTAGCCCGTGCAGGGGCGACCGGAGCAGCAGGCGTGCGACGGGGTTGATCGCCCGGACCACGGCGGCCGGCGGGACTTTTCTGGTGATGGTGCTTGTCATGGCGTAAACACCTCCGATACCAGCATCGCGCTGCCGTAGCGGGGTGCCAGGGGCGTTGGTCACCAGTGAGGTCACAAGATCAGCTCGCCGGGTGGCCGGCGGGCGGTGGCTGCGGCCGCCGTGACCGGGCCGAGCTGCATGATCATCTGCGGGAAGCCGGGGATGCCTACCTGACCAGGGATCAGGAGGCGGGTGACCGGGTCTTCGAGCGGCTGGGTGTGCAGGCTGGCGAACACCCACTCGGTGGCGGCGTCCAGCAGCAGCCGGTACAGCGCCTGGCCGGCGCGGAGCCAGTCGATGCGGCGGTCGTCCCTGGTCAGCAACACGGCAGTGACCGCGGGCGGGGCGCCGTCGGCAGGGAGCAGGCCCAGGTGCCTGCCGAGGTCGAAGTCGCGCTGCGGCAGCCTCCCTGCCCGCCTGCGGAGCGCCGCGCCGGCCGTCAAGGCGGTCGCGGGGACGCCGTCCCGTGCGGGATCGCCTGCGGCGCGCGTCCAACGGCGGATCGTCGCCCTGGCCCGCGGGTCGAGGTCGCCGCGCCGGGCCGCGGACACGGCCAGCTGCGCCAGCCGCTCATAGCCCAGGCCGGGCGGGATGAACGCGAGCTCCGCGCCCTCGCGGAGCACGTCGTTCTGCAGCCGCGGCAGCAAGCCGGGCGGCAGCGGGGCCGGCTCGAACGGGCCGCGGTGCGTGTGCCTGTGCGGCACGGCGGCCATCATCCGGGTCTCAAGCGCGTTCATGGGCAAGGCAGGTCCGGGCCGGACTCTTGCGAGCAGCCGTAGCCTGGCCGGCTCGGGCGACAGCTCGACGACCGGCTGGAAGCCGAGCGACCGCACGGCAAGGCGCAGCCCGAACAGTGCCGCGCCGCAACTGATCAGCATTTCCCGGCCGCTCGCGTCAGACCAGGTCCGCCGGCGAGGATCGCTCCACAGCTCGATGGCGTCCCGGCCGACCCGGAACCGCCACGGCTGGCTGTTATGCACCGACGGCGCGCGGGCTGCGGTCGCCATCAGGTACTGGGCGTGCTGCGCGAGCTCCTGGGCCCGCTCGCCCGCGCTTTCGGCGGTGTACGTGTTCATGGATGGCCCCCCTCGGATAGCTCACGCTGACAGCGTCGCGCGCGGCGCAGCGGGCGTTGAGGGTCTTAGGCCAGTTCCCCGGCGGACCAACGTCCCTTGGGAGCGTGCTGCCCCAAAGGGACGTCGGGTCAGGCGTCCGGCCCGTCTAGCTGGAACGTGAAGATGTGCTGTCCGATGCGCATCGACCATCCAGGCGGGAGCGGTACCGCGTCCATGCCGAGCCTGGTCCATTCCGCGTCGCCGGGGGCGCCGATGTACGTTCCCTGGGCCGAGTTGGCGTCCTGGACCAAGACGGTGCCGCCGACAACCGATACGTAGGCGTGGACCCGCGAGATCACGTTTTCCGGGTCGTGCAGCCGCACCGGGTCAGCGTCGCCGTTGCGGACCATGGCGTCGTTGGTGGGTTCCCGGCCGAGGACATAGGGACGGTCAAGCACGATGACAAGGCCGTCCTGCGAACGCAGCGTCCCGAAGTGGGCGGTCGCAAGCGCCGGGCCAGTCGAGGGCCGGCGGTGCCCGCCCGAGGAGTGATCGGCGCCGTCGAGGGGCATGGCGCCGCTCGCCACGGTGCCGCCGAGCGAGCCGAGATCAGGCGCCATCAGCGGCTCGTCGAGCATCGTCATGTCCACCGGAGCAGGCTGCGGCATGTCCACGGGCGCGTGCTGCGGCTGGGGTTGCGGCATTGGCTCAGGCTCAGGCTCGGGCGAGGGCGCAGGCGCGGCGGGCTCAGCCGGCGCGGCCTGCGGCTGCCTGGCCGGGGCCGCTGCGACCGCCGGGCCCTGGCCGGCCGCGCTGTTCAGCACGAAGCCCTGTCCTGGGACGACGCCGGCCTGCAGGTCCGAGATCGGGTCCGCCTGGACGCTGGCGCTCTCAGCGCCCCCGATCGTCAGCCAGTCGAACGTGCCGGGAAGGATCTGGTCCACCCACGTCAGCGCCTGCTCGCCGGAGAGCTGACGGATCGTGTCGCCCACGCTGACCGTGCACTGCACAGGGCCGCGCAGGAAGACGACAACGCCTTCTGGCACTGGGACAACGATTCCGAACGGGGCGATGTTGCCGGGCAGGTGGCCCAGGACCCAGCCGGCCAGCCGGGCCGCCACCGCGGTGGCCGCCGCCTCGCGGTCCGCCGCCAGCTCGGCGACGAGGCCGAGCAGTTCGTGCGCGCTCTCGTCGGCCGCACCGCCGCGGGATATCAGGACGACCGTATCCCCAAACCGGCCGATTAGGTCATTGCCAGGCTCAATGCTCACTCGCAAGGTCACGGTGAATTTTACCCAGCCCAGGACTTCCCGGGGAAGCGACGTCGGTCACTTGATCGCAGCGATCCCGGGGAAAGCGCTGGTGGGCCAGCATGATGATCGAACGTGCATTTGACCAGGTGCGTACACGGTGCGATAGCATGTTCGTATGAGCGTTGCGGTGCAGGAGTCGCTGCTTGATGTCGGTGGCGACGGTGACAAGGCCGCTCCCGGCGCGGTGCGGCCGGAGCGGGTGCCGCTGTCCCGCGGTGCCTGGATCGACGTACAGCGGGGATGGCTCGCCGGATCGGCCGGGCTGTTCGCACGGCTCGCGGAGTCGGTGCCCTGGCGGGCGGAGCGGCGGCGGATGTACGACAGGACCGTCGACGTGCCGCGGCTGCTGTGCTTCTACGGCGAGGACGTTCCGCTCCCTGACCCGGCGCTTCGCACGTGCCGCGCCGCGCTGAATGCACACTACGCCGCCGAGCTTGGCGAGTCGTTCGTGACGGCGGGCCTGTGCTTCTACCGGGACGGCAAGGACAGCGTCGCCTGGCACGGGGACCGGATCGGCCGCGGCTCGACCGAGGACACGATGGTGGCGATCCTGTCCCTCGGCGAAGCCCGCCCCTTGCTGCTGCGCCCGGCTGGCGGCGGCCCCACGCTGCGCTACAACCTCGGCCACGGCGACCTGTTCGTCATGGGCGGCAGCTGCCAGCGCACCTGGGAGCACGCCGTCCCGAAGTCAGCCCGCCCGGCGGGCCCCAGGATCAGCGTCCAGTTCCGTCCACGGAACGTCCGCTGACTGGGTGCGGTTAGGCTCAAGGGGTGGGAGAGCGTCCGCGCCTGGTGGCAACCGATCTTGACGGGACGATTATTCGCAGCGACGGGACGATCTCCGCGCGGACCGTCGCCGCGTTCGCGCGAGTGGAGGCGGCGGGGGAGCGGTTCGTGCTGGTCACCGGGCGGCCACCGCGGGTGATGCGGCCGATCGCGGAAGCCTTCGGGCACCGGGGGACGGCCATCTGCGCCAACGGGTCCCTCGCCTACGACATGCACAACGACAGGATCGAGGCGCTGCACCTTATTCCGCCGCCGGCCTTGGCCGAGGCGGCGCGGGCACTGCGCGCGGCCGTGCCGGGCATCGGGATCGCGGTCGAGTACCCGGACGGGTATGCCGCTGACACCGAGTACCAGGCGCTCAACTGGGACCTGAACTCGTCGATACCCCGGGTACCCGATGAGGAGCTGTTCAGGCGGCCCGCGTCGAAGCTGCTCGGACGGCACTTCGGTTACAGCTGCGACGACCTGCTCGCACTGGCACTGCCCGCGCTCGACGGGCTGGTGACCGTGACGCACTCCAACTCCAAGGGGCTGGTGGAAGCCGGCGCCCTGGGGGTCAGCAAGGCCAGTGCCGTCGCGGAACTCGCCGCCCGGCACGGAATCGAACGCGAGTCGGTGACCGCGTTCGGTGACATGCCCAACGACCTGCCGCTGCTCACCTGGGCGGGCACGTCCTGCGCGGTCGCCAACGCGCACCCCGAGGTGCTCACCGCCACTACCCACGTCATCGCCAGCAACGACGAGGACGGCGTCGCCGCCTACCTGGAAAGGCTGTACCCCTAGCCGGGTTACGGAATTTCTAGCTGCAGCGCGCCTTCGCCGACCTGCGCGTCCAGCCGTTCCCGTACATAGGACACCCCGGCCGCGTAGGTCGCCGAATACGAGTCGGCCCCCAGCGAATCAGCCGCCGCCTTCGCCGCCTGCTGATGGAACTCCTCCATGATGGCCGTCCCGCTGAACCGCACGCTCCCGCCGCGCTCCCACAGCGGCTCCGCGGCCCCGAGCAACCAGGCGGTCTGCGCCGGCGACCCGTTCTTCAGCGACAGCCAGCCGAGCACGTCGAGCGTGTACGCCATGCCGATGACGTCCCCGAGTTCCTGCTTACCGGACAGCGCCTTCCTGAGCATCTGGTCGCAGTCCGCTTCCCGCCCGGGCATCTGAAACAGCGCCATGCCGTAGACGATGTACAGGTAGGTCTGGATCCACTGCTCGTGGGACGCGGGCCCGAGCATCGCCAGACCTTCTTCACACACAGAAACCGCGTGGTCAGGCCGGCCGGAAAGCTGGTGCAGGTGCCCGAGCTGCGCCATGAGCATCAGCTCGCCCGCCCGGTCACCGCAGGCCCGCAACCGGGACCGCGCCTCTTTGGCCGCCTGCAGCGCCTCGTCGTGCCGCCCGAGGAAAGTGAGCGTGAGCTGCGCGTGCTGGTAGCCGCGGGCAACCGTGCCGTCGTCGCCGATCATGAGCGCCATCGTGGTCCCGGCCTCGCAGTCGGCGAGCGCGCTCTTGCTGTCGCCCTGGAACGACCGGAGAAATCCCCGGTTGACCAGCGCCCGCGCCCGCTCCGCCCCGGTGTCGGGGAACCGGTCCAGCGCCTTGGTGAGCCAGTAACCGCCCTCGCCGAGCAGCCCGGAAATCTGCCAGTACCCGTAGAGGGAGCACGCCAGCTCCGCCCCGGACCGCCACCGTTCGCCTGTCACCGTGGCCACCGCCCCACCGGACGCGGCAGCGGTGACAGCGCCCGGCAATCCGCCGGCGGCGGCAGGGGCGTCCTCGGGCTCGAGCGCGTACTCCAGCGCGGCGCGCAGGTTGTGGTGCACCGCCCGCAGCTCGTGGTAGCGGTCCATCTGGTCGTCATCCGCGAAGTGCACGCCGAAGTAGTGTGCCCGCGCCAGGTACCGCGCGATATGCCGCGCCCGGCAAGAGGCGAGCTCCCCGGACGATGCCAGCCGCTCGGCCCCGAACTCCCGCAGCGTGTCCAGCATCCGGTACAGCTCGCCATCGCGGAGCACGACGGACTTGTCCACGAGCCCGATCAGCGATTCGACTACCTCGGGCTGCTCCAGGGACACCTCGGCACAGACTTCCTCGACCGCGGCCAGGCTGAACCGCCCCGCGAACACGGACAGCCGCGCCCACAGCCGTCGCTCCGCGGGCGAGCACAGCTCGTGCGACCACTCAATCGCCATCCGCAGCGTCTGATGACGGGCGAGAGCCCCGGGGCGGCCGCCCAGCAGCACGTCGAACCGGTGGTTGAGCCGGCTGAGCAGCTCAGCGAGCGGGAGCGTGCGCAGCTGCACCGCCGCCAGCTCGATGGCCAGGGGGATCCCGTCGAGTCGGCGGCAGACCTGCACGACCGCGGCGGCGTTGTCCGGGGTCACCGCGAAGTCCGCCACGGCGGCGGCCGCGCGCAGGGCGAACAGCTCGACGGCGTCGCCGCCGGACGCGAGCTCGGCCGGGTCCGCTTCCGGCACGGGCAGCGGGCCGATTGGGAAGGTGTGCTCACCCGGCATGTCGAGCGGCTGCCGCGAGGTGGCCAGGACCGCCACCCCAGGAGCGGCCCGCAGCACCGCCTGAATCAGGGACGCGCAGGCGTCGAGCAGGTGCTCGCAGGTGTCGAGGATAAGGAGCAGCTGCCGCTCCCGCAGGTATTCGAGCAGCGCGTCGAGTGCCGCGCGCGAGTCCTGCTCGGGCAGCCCGAGCATGCTTGCCACCGTGTTGGGCAGCAGCAGCGGATCGCTCAAGTTGGACAGCTCAACGATCCAGGGACCGTCCGCGTAACCGGCGGCCGCCTGGGCCGCCGCGACGAGCGCGACCCGGGTCTTGCCGACGCCGCCCGGCCCGACGATCGTCACGAGCCTGCTGCCCGACAGCAGCTCCATGAGCTGCGTGAGCTCGTCTTGCCTGCCTACGAAGTCGGTGTGTCCGTCCTGGGGAAATCGTCCGGCCACTGAACAATCACCGCCACCATCGACGTGCTTGATACGGGTTCGACCGCCCCCGACGACCGCTGGCCTAGAGATACCACTAAGCGCACCGCGGCGTAACGGGGTAAGTGAAGTCCCGGTTGGGTTTAGGTAGATCCGCCTATAGCCCGCCAACCAAGGGTGAGTGAGATTTTACCGTAAATGGTGATAATGCGGGCGACGCACTTGTGGCGCAGGACCTAGCGGGGGCCGCGGCGCATCCGCTAGGAATAAAGGGGTACGGACCAGCATGGTCACGGACCACGGAGGACACCATGCGCGATGCCGCCCTGCTTGGTGCCAGGCTGCTGCTCGGCAGCTACATGGGCATCCACGCGAGCCAGAAGCTGTTCGGCAAGTTCCATGGCCCAGGACTTGAGACGATCGGCAAGGTCTTCGAGAAGAACGGCCTCGCCCCCGGGCGCGAGATGGCCATGGCCGCCGCCGCTACGGAGATCGCCGGCGGTGTCCTCACGATCACCGGCATCGCCGACCCGGCCGGCCCGCTGGCCGTCATGGGCGCGATGACCGTAGCCGCCGCGCACAACCGCGAAGGCGGCCTGATGGCCGCGCGCAACGGCGTCGAGCTCCCCGTCGCCTACGCGACCCTCGCCCTGACCCTGGCCGCGACCGGCCCCGGCAAGTACAAGCTGGGCCCGGCGCTCCCCGGCAAGCTGGCGGCCGTCGGCGTCCTGGTCGGCGGCGCCGCCGCCGGCGCGCTGATCGCGAAGATGGTGACGAGCAAGCCGGCCCCCGAACCCTCGGCTGACGCTGTCTAGGGCTTGTCGTCTGAAACCTGCCGTCAAAACCTAAAGTCAAAACCTATGCTCGTGCTGCGCGGGGGCGCCGAGGAGATTACTCGCGAGCTCCTTCGGAAGCTCGCGAGCTAACCCCCTCGACGTCCCGCTTCTTTCGAACGTATGCTTGAACGTCAAAGTCAAGATCAAAGTCAAGATCAAGATCAAAAGAAGGTTCAAGGGCCGAGGCCGGAGAAGCCTTAAGAACGAGGTCTTGGTTCCAGTTTCAGCTCCCGCCGCTTCTTCGGGCTGGGCGGGCGGTATTGGCAGGAGATTGCGTGAGTGACGTGAGCGACGACGACTGGTCGGTGGGCAAGCTAGATCTTGCCGCCTACCTGCGGCGGATCGGGTACGAAGGACCGAGTGATCCGTCCGAGGCGACGCTCACGGCGCTGTACCGTGCCCACTTGGCCGCTATTCGCTTCGAGAACTTCGACGTATTCCTGAAGGGGAAGATCAGCGTCGACCTGGAGTCGATCCAGGAAAAGATCGTCTTCCAGGGCCGTGGCGGCTACTGCTACGAGCAGGCGCAGCTGTTCGGCGCGGTCCTGGAGCGCCTGGGCTTCCGCGTCGAGCGCCTCCTGGCCCGGGTGGGACCGGACGGCGGCGCGGCCCGCCCGCGCACGCACCTCACGCTCCGCGTCCAGGCCGACCAGAACGTCTGGCTCGCCGACCCCGGCTTCGGCTCCTCCCCGCCGGCCCCGCTGAGCCTGCGCCGGTACCGGTCCGGCGGTCCCCAGGAAGTGGACGGCTGGATCTACGAGATCACGCCGGACGAAGAGCACGGCCAGGAAGTCTGGAAGCTCCGCGAGTACCAGGCGGGCACCTGGGCGACCCTGCACCGCTGGGACGACAACAAGGTCCAGCCGGTCGACGTGGTCCTGTCGAACCACTACACCTCGACGCACCCGGACTCGTGGTTCACCTGGCAGCCGGTCCTCGTCAAGCGTGATCCGGACGCGATCCGGTCGATCCTCGGCCGTACGTACACGGTCAACCGAGCGGGCCACGAGAAGACCCGCAGTGAGCTGACTGACAAGGAATTCGCCGCTGCCCTGACTGGCGAATTCGCCCTCAGGCTAACCAGCGACGAGGTCGACGTGATGGTCAAGGCCCCCACCGGCCGCGACAAAACCCCCGTCGCGGGTGTCGCCCCGGGAACCTAGCCGAGCCGCCGCAACGCGGCGTTCGCGGCCATCCGGACTGACGGATGCGGGTCGTTGCGCAGCGGTTCCAGCGAATCGCGGGCCTGGTCCGCGGTCACCGGGGCAGCGTTGCTGATGTTGCGGCGGCGCGTGGGCGGCGGCCCGCTCACGGTCGCGGCCAAGGCGATGGCTGCGCTTGCCCGGACGCTGGGTGAGATGTCGGTCAGTGCCGCCGCTAGATCGCCGCCGTACGAGCGGGCGCCGTCCTTGCCCAGCGCGGTCACCGTGCGAACGCGGACCATCTCGTCCCAGTGCTTGAGGTAATACGGGCGCAGGTATTCCGCTTCGCCTAGCTCGCCCAGGATCCAGACGACTTCCCGCAGGTGAGCCAGCGGCCACCGCCTTCCGTAAACCAGGCGGTCACCTACCGGCTTGTGTGCCGAACTGATGATCGCCCGGCCAGCCAGGTGCAATATCCGCCGGTCGGTCGCCGCGGCCAGCACCTCGATAAGCGCGGGAACCGCGCGCTCGTCGGCTATGCGGATCAGGCCGCGCAGCGCGGCCGACGCGAGCGGCCCTTGGCAGGCAGAGAGCAGCCGGCTGACCGCGCGATGGTCGCCGCGCGCCGCGAGCAGCCGGACCGCCCGGTCGCGGACCAGCGGGTTGAAGTCCTCGGCCGCGGTCAGCGCGATCTCGGTGACTCGGGGATCGTCGGACCAGAAGAGCGCCTGCAGGGCGGTCTCGCGGATTTGCCCGAAGGGATGGCCGCACGCCTCGCCGAGGGCGGGGATCGCGGCCGGGTCCCGGATCTTGCCCAAGGAGATGATGCAAGCGAGCATCAGCTCGTACTGCTTTTCCTGAGTCGCGGTGGCCAGTGCCGCGACCAGGTCACCAGTGGCTTCTCGTGCCCGCTTGTCGCCGAGCAGGCGGGCCGCCACAATCCGGGCCCTGCCGCCTTGGAGGTGGGCGATGAGCGCCGGGACAACGGATGGGTCATCGTCCGCGATCAGGCGGCGGCCCAGCGCAGAGACGCGCTTCCGCATCCCGTATAGAGGGGTCTTGCCATGGACAGACAAGGCGGCAAGTATCAGGTCCCGGCCGCGCGGGTCTCCTGCCGCGTAAAGTGCGTGCATGGCGGCTAGGCGTGCCCACAGCCAGCCCGTATCCGTGCCACGCGTGATCGCGAGCAGCTGGTCGGTCAAGGCGGCTACGCGTTCAGTCGGCAGGGCCCGCACGGCTCCGGCTACGACGATCGGGCTTTCATCACCGAGTGCCCGCTCAACGGCTG
>Ga0310811_10014674_pt1 | contig 10227 bp, 7 predicted proteins | sample YCmetagenome_FD_207642 | JGI IMG/M metagenome (GOLD analysis project Ga0310811, IMG submission 207642) | Soil microbial communities from experimental microcosm in Duke University, North Carolina, United States - YC | ecosystem: Engineered > Artificial ecosystem > Soil microcosm > Unclassified ... | reverse complement strand
TCCCGATGGCCTGCCGGGCCGCCTCAAGAGAGGCGGCCCGGCCGAGCTAATGGTTTATCGATTGCCACGTATCATGGCACGTCCCATTTTAGATTGGACGGCGTGACGCCGCTCGAAGCGATGGAGTTGTTTGTCCGCGAGCAAGGTCAATTGCCTGTTCGGCCGGCAGGCTTCGTTGGTCTGTCGAGCAATAAATAGCGTACCTAAAAAAGCTCGATACGCGCTCCAGGGAAGAAAGCCAGACGGCGCAAAAATACAAACCGCACACGAACCGCGGACTCAGTATCCGCTTTCCGCGCTATTGAAACAAACTGTTCGTGGCGAATCGCGGAGAGATAGCGGTACGCATCGTGCATGCGGCGCGCGAACTCGGTGACGACCATCGCGGGATGCAGTGCCGCCGACGAGGATAGTCTCGCCGTGCCGATGGCGGACGAAGCCGTGATCATTGGTCCGGCGGTGGCGGCGAAGAGTGATCTCGATGTCGTGGCCGTGGTCGCGGCGGCAAAGGCATCGAGAGCGGACGCGGTGCATCCCGGCCATGGATTTCTGTCGGAAAACACGCCATTCGCACAAGCCGTAGCGGATGCGGGGATGATCTTCGTCGGGCCCGTCGCCGCGCGCGATCACGCTGATTGGGGGACAAGACGCAGGCCCGCGTCTGCGCGAAAGCGGTGGGCGTGCCGACGGTGCACGGTAGCGAAGGCGTCGTCGAGTCTCTCGCAGCGGCGCTCTAAGTTGTCGATGTGGTTGGCTATCCGATCATGCTGAAGGCCACTGCCGGTGGCGGTGGGCGAAGCATCCGCGTGGACGCGAACGCGGAGGAACTCGAAGCCCAATGTGGCATCGCCGCACGCGAGGCACACAGTGCGTTTGGCTATGGCAGACTGTATCTTGAGCGCGTCGTTGGCATGGTGCGGCGCGTGGAAGTGCAGATTCTCGCGGACGGCGAGCGCGCCAATCATCTGTTCGAACGCGAATGTTCATTGCGGCGCCGCCGGCAACAGCTGGTTGAAGAAGCACCGTCGCCGTCGCTCGATGACGACGTACGCTTGAAGAGGTGTTCCCGCAGATGCGGCACCAGCGCTGCTGGTTCCTCAAGATCGGCGACATTCAAACTCACGCCCAAATCGCAGCACTGCAAGGCCAAGGCGGCGCTCGCGCAGATCTGAAACGTTGCGACAAGAGCCGATGCAATCGGCGCGTTTAACCAGTTCGTCGACACGTACGCGGCCAAGTTCCCAAAGGCCGTCGAGACGCTCACAAAAGTTCGCGACGCGTTGCTCGCGTTTTTCGACTTCCCGGCCGAACACCAGCAGCACGTGCGGATCACGAATCGGATCGAATCAAGGTTCGCGACGGTGCACCATCCCACGAGCCGCACGCGTAACTGCCCATCGCGCTCGACCTTCCTCGCCATGGCGTTCAAGCCAATTGAAGCCGCCGAGAAGTCGCGGAGGAAAATGTGCGGCGTCGACGAGATCGGGCCGCTTCTGAAGGGGTGAGTTCGATATTCCTGCAATTTTCCGTTTAGGGGCGACCACGCCTGGCGGGACCCTGTCTTGCGTCCCTATATCAAGTCTCATAGAAATTAGTCACTTGCTGTCTACCAGCGCCTTATAAGGGCGTTAAGCATCGGCGGAATCAGGCAGTCGCGAGCCTGGTCCGGAAATGTTCAAAGTGGTGATAGCCGGGCTGATATCATCTGGCTCGTCTCCAGCGACAGTTCGATGATCTGCGTATAGGCCAGCGCGAGACGCGCCGATATGATTCAAAGCTCGGGATGGCTGCAGTGTAAAAAATGTCTTCTCCGACCCGTAACACACCTCCACCCGACGTGGCCTCCTGCTCATCGCTTCAATATCGGTGATTGCCGAGAACTTAGTGGCCGAGACTTAGTGGCCGAGACTGCTAGTCGAATGACCATTACACTCGGAAAGCTCCCGCAACGATTACGTTGGGTCGAACGGCAGTTAAGGGGTCGAATTGGGACGTCAGTCGTGGTATCGCGGCATTGCGGCGGCCCGCGCGACGTAAATGACAGAATTCTGTCTCGCGTCGGCACTTCTGCTTGATCTTGTCATGACTCCTCCACCCGCCACGGTTCCAATTTCAGTCGTCAACGGCTTCCTTTCCGGCGCCGATCGCGCCGCGGTCGTGCGGCTCGCGGAGCATTCCGGCATCTCGCACGAGCTGCTCGGCATGCCTGCCGCGCGTGTCACGCAGGAGCAGTTCTCGACGCTCTATCGGCTTCTCGCCATGGAACTCGACGACGAGATGCCGGGCATCTTCGCGCGTCCGCTGCGCAACGGCACGCTCAAGTTCCTGTGCCTGAGTCTGCTCGACGCGCCACGGCTCGAAGTCGCGCTGCATCGTTTCGGCCAGTTCTTTCACTTGGTTCTCGATGAATTCCAGCTCGTTTCGCGCCGCGAAGGCCCGCACGGGACCGTCGAATTCGCGGCGAACCCGGGTGGACCGCAGGCAAGCGCGCTCGCGCGGGAACTCATGCTCAAGCTCGTGCACGGCGTGGCGTCGTGGCTCATACGCGAGAAGATTCCGCTCGTCGAGGCGGCGTTCCAGTTTCAGCGCCCCGCGCAGTCCGGTGATCTGCTGTATCTGTTTCCCGGCCCGGTGCGTTTCGGGCGCGATCGCGCGTTCATCGCCTTCGATGCGGCTTATCTCGACCGCCCGATCCGGCAGCGGAAATCGGACCTCAACGCATTTCTTCAGCGCGCGCCGGAGGACTGGATTTTCGTATCCTTCACAGCGGAGGTGGTGTGTCACCGGGTGCGGCAGTGCATTGCCGCCGGCTTGCCGACCGCGCCGACCGTCGATGCCGTCGCGCAGCAGCTTCACTATTCGGTGCGCACGTTGTGCCGCCGTCTCGAAGCGGAGGGAACGACCTTCCAGGCGGTCAAGGATGAAGTGCGCCGCGACATCGCGATCCAGCGCCTCACCCGTTCGGACGACGCCATCGCGGCGATCGCCTACGACGTGGGCTTCGACAATCCGACCGCGTTTCATCGCGCCTTCCGTCACTGGACCGGCAGCACGCCCGCCGCCTACCGGCAGAGAAAGGATGTGTGAGGTGCGACGCGAGGGCGATTTCACTTCGATTTCTTTTGGCAGATTATGTCAATGAAAAGGCAGGTTCCGGTATCGAAGAAACGGGGCAGCGTTGATACCATGCATCGCAACATATCAACGATTGTCGCAGCCGCGAGACTCTCCTCGGAATGCTGCGTGCCAGGAGTAATCGATGAGCTATACGCCGCCCGTCAAGGAAATGATGTTTGTCATGGAAGATCTGGCAGATATTGCAACCATTAGCCAGCTTCCGGGTCTTGCCGACTCTAACGCGGACACGGCGCAAGCCATCCTCGACGAAGGCGCGAAGCTCGCCGCTGAAGTTATCGCGCCGCTGAACGCGCCGGGCGACCGGCAGCCGAGCGAATGGCATGACGGAGTGGTCACGGCGACGCCCGGTTTCGGCGACGCCTACCGTCAGTACGCGGCGGGTGGCTGGCAAGGCCTCAGCCATCCGGCGGAATTCGGCGGGCAGGGGCTGGCGAAGCTGATCGCCTCGCCGTGCATCGAGATGCTGAACGCGTCAAACCTGTCGTTCGCGCTGTGCCCGCTGCTCACCGACGGCGCCATCGAGGCCTTGCTGACGGCGGGCTCGGACGAGCTGAAGGCGCGCTATCTGCCGAAGCTGATCGAAGGCGCCTGGACCGGCACGATGAACCTGACCGAACCGCAGGCGGGCTCCGATCTGTCGCTGGTGCGTTCGCGCGCCGAACCGCAAGACGACGGTTCCTACAAGGTGTTCGGTACCAAGATTTTCATCACCTGGGGCGAGCACGACATGGCCGAGAACATCGTCCATCTTGTGCTGGCGCGCACGCCGGATGCACCGGCGGGCGTGAAGGGCATTTCGCTGTTCGTCGTGCCCAAGTTCCTCGTGAACGAGGACGGGAGCCTCGGCGCGCGCAACGATGTCCACTGCGTTTCGATCGAACACAAGCTCGGCATCAAGGCGAGCCCGACCGCCGTGCTCCAGTACGGCGACCAGGGCGGCGCGACCGGTTACCTCGTGGGCGAGGAGAACCGCGGCCTTGAATACATGTTCATCATGATGAACGCGGCGCGATTTGGTGTGGGCATGCAAGGCATCGCGCTGTCCGGTGCGGCCTATCAGAAGGCCGCGTCCTATGCGCAGGAACGCATCCAGAGCCGTCCCGTCGATGGTTCCGGCGCGGAGGCCGTCGCGATCATCCGGCATCCGGATGTGCGGCGCATGCTTGGCACGATGCGCGCGATGACCGAAGGCGCGCGTGCACTGGCCTATGTCACCGCCGCGCACGCCGACATCGCCAATCACCACGACGACGCCGAAACGCGCGCCCGGCACCTGGCGATCAACGAATTCCTCGTGCCCATCGTGAAGGGCTGGAGCACCGAGATGGCGACCGACGTCACCAGTCTCGGCTTGCAGGTGCACGGCGGGATGGGCTTCATCGAGGAGACAGGAGCGGCGCAGTTCTATCGCGATGCGCGGATCCTCTCGATCTACGAAGGCACGACGGCGATCCAGGCAAACGATCTCGTCGGCCGCAAGACGCTTCGCGATGGCGGCGGCGCTGCGCGTGCGCTCCTCGAGCAGATCGACGAGACGCTCGCCGCGTTGCAGTCCGCCGATGCGGGCGACGCCGCGCGCGTGTTCGACGCAATGCACCGTCGTCTCGCCGAAGGCCGCAAAGCGCTCGCGAACGTCGTCGCGTACGTGCTCGAAACGGGCAAGCGGGACCCGCGCGCGGTGTTCGGCGGCAGCGTGCTTTACCTGAAGCTCGCGGGCATCGTGCTGTCGGGCTGGCAGATGGCGCGCACGCTGCTTGTGGCGCAGCGCAAGCGGGCCGACGATCCGCAGTTCCACGGCGCGAAGATTGCGACCGCGCACTGTTTTTCCGAATACGTGCTGACCCAGGCTCGCGGACTCGAGACGGCCATTGTGTCCGCGCACGGCGACGATCCGCTGTTCGCGCTGAGCGACGCGCAGTTCTGACGCGTCCGTCTATTCACGAACACTGGAGGTAGCATGACGTCGACAACGGCAGGCACACTCGCGCCTGAAAACTGGATTGAACAATATGGTCCGCGCGAATCGATGGAGTATGACGTCGTAATCGTCGGCGGCGGGCCCGCCGGGCTTGCCGCCGGGGTTCGCCTGAGGCAGCGCGCGGCGGAGCAGGGCGTCGAACTCGGCGTGTGCGTGCTGGAGAAGGGCTCGGAGATCGGCGCGCATATCCTGTCGGGCGCCGTCATGGACCCGCGCGCGCTCGATGAACTCTTCCCAGACTGGAGAGCGCTGGGCGCGCCGCTCGACGTCGCCGTGACCGAAGATCGCTTTCTGTTCCTGTCGGAAAACGGCGCGCGGGCCGTGCCGAACTGGGCGCTGCCAGACAACTTCAGGAACCACGGCAACTACGTGATCAGCCTCGCGAACCTGACGCGCTGGCTCGGCCAGCAGGCCGAAGCGCTGGGCGTCGAGATCTTTGCGGGCTTTGCGGCAGCCGAAGTGCTGTACCGCGATGACGGCTCGGTCAAAGGCGTCGCGACGGGCAACATGGGCGTGGACCGCGACGGCCAGCCCACCGATGCGTTTCAGCCCGGCATGGAGCTGCACGCGAAATACACGCTGTTCTGCGAAGGCGCGCGCGGCCACCTCGGGCGGCAATTGTCCGAGCGCTTCGACCTGCGCGAAGGCGTCGATCCGCAGGTGTACGGCCTCGGCATCAAGGAACTCTGGGAGATCGATCCGGCGAAGCACGAGCCGGGTCTCGTGATCCACACGGCCGGCTGGCCCCTGGATAGCGGCACTTACGGCGGCTCGTTCCTCTATCACCTCAACAACAACCAGGTAATGGTCGGCTTCGTGGTGGGCCTCGGCTATTCGAATCCGTATCTCTCGCCGTTCGAGGAATTCCAGCGCTACAAGACCCATCCGGCGATCCGCACGTTCCTCGAAGGCGGCAAGCGCGTGTCGTACGGCGCGCGCGCGATCGCGGCAGGCGGGCTGATGTCCTTGCCGAAACTAGTGTTCCCGGGCGGCGCGCTCGTGGGCGACGACGCGGGCTTTCTCAACGCATCGCGGATCAAGGGCTCGCATGCCGCGCTCAAGACCGGCATGCTTGCCGCCGATGCCGCGTTCGACGCAGTGCAGGCCGGCCGTCAGGCTGACGAACTCGCGGCTTATCCGGAATCGTTCAGACGTTCGTGGCTGCACGAAGAACTGCACAAGGCGCGCAATTTCAAGCAATGGATGGGCAAGGGCCTCTACGTCGGCACGCTGATGGTCGGCATCGAGCAGAAGTTGCTGGGCGGAATGGTGCCGTGGACGCTGAATCACCGGCATGCGGACCACGAGACCCTCAGGCCCGCCGCACAATGTACGCCAATCGACTATCCGAAGCCCGACGGCAAGCTGAGCTTCGACAGGCTCTCGTCCGTGTTCATCTCGAACACCAATCATGCGGAGGACCAGCCCGCGCACCTGACGCTCAGGGATGCGAGCGTGCCGGTCGCCGTCAACCTGCGCACTTATGCCGGGCCGGAAGCGCGCTTCTGTCCGGCGGGCGTGTACGAATTCGTCAAGAACGATGCGGAGGAAGACCGCTTGCAGATCAATGCGCAGAACTGCGTGCACTGCAAGACATGCGATATCAAGGACCCGACGCAGAACATCGTATGGGTGACGCCGGAAGGTGGCGGCGGACCCAACTATCCGAACATGTAACCGGCGCTGCGCAAACGCGCAGACGCACAGGAGCGACTTAATGGACGAAGCAATGCGTGAAGTAGTGGTGGTAAGCGGCGTGCGGACGGCAATCGGCGACTTCGGCGGCAGCCTGAAGAACTTCTCTCCGACCGAGCTGGGCGCGATGATCGTGCGCGAGACGCTTCAGCGCGCGCACGTAACGGGCGATGACGTCGGTCACGTGGTGTTCGGCAATGTCATTCATACGGAGCCCACGGACATGTACCTCGCGCGCATCGCGGCGATCAACGGCGGCGTTGCGCAGCACGTGCCTGCGCTGACCGTGAACCGCCTGTGCGGCTCGGGCCTGCAGGCCATCGTCTCGGCTGCGCAGACGATCATGCTGGGCGACGCGGACATCGCCATCGGCGGCGGCGCAGAAACCATGAGCCGCGCGCTCTTCGCGCTTCCGGGTGCGCGTTTCGGGCAGCGCATGGGCGACGGAAGGCTTGTCGACATGATGCTCGGCGCGCTGCACGACCCGTTCCAGACGATTCACATGGGCGTGACGGCAGAGAACGTCGCGCGCAAGTACGGCATCACGCGCGATGCGCAGGACGCGCTCGCGCTCGAATCGCACCGTCGCGCGGCGCGAGCGATCGCGGAAGGGCGCTTTCGCGACCAGATCCTGCCGATCACCGTGCGCGGAAAGTTGGGCGAAACCGCTTTCGACACCGACGAGCATGTGCGCCAAGACGCGACCGCCGGCGACTTCTCGACGCTCAAACCGGTATTCGTCAAGGAGAACGGCACGGTGACGGCCGGCAACGCATCCGGCATCAACGACGCGGCGGCGGCGGTGCTGCTGATGGAGCGCGGCGCGGCCGAGCAGCGCGGCGCGAAGCCGCTCGCACGGCTCGTGTCCTACGCGCATGCGGGCGTCGATCCGGCCTACATGGGTATCGGCCCGGTGCCAGCGACGCGCAAGGCGCTCGAGCGCGCCGGTCTCGACGTCGCGCAACTCGATGTGATCGAGGCCAACGAAGCATTCGCCGCACAGGCTTGCGCGGTGACGAACGAGCTGGGGCTGGACCCGGCTAAGGTCAATCCGAACGGTTCGGGCATCTCGCTCGGCCATCCGGTAGGCGCGACCGGCGCGCTGATCACCGTCAAAGCGCTTTATGAACTGAAGCGCATCGGCGGGCGGTACGCGCTCGTCACCATGTGCATCGGCGGCGGTCAGGGAATCGCGGCGATCTTCGAAAACCTTCAGTGATCAATGCAGGGAGACGCATGAAAATCGAATCGATTGGGGTGATCGGCGCGGGCACGATGGGCAGCGGCATCGCGCAAACTGCCGCGGTCGCGGGGCTTAGCGTCGTGATGATCGACGTGACGGACACCGCACTGGGCAAGGGTCGCGCGGCGGTCAAATCGAGTCTCGAGCGGCTCGTGTCCAAGGGCAAGCTCGACGCGGCGACGCAGGAGGCCGCGCTCGGGCGCATTGAGACATCGACCGACTATGCGCGGCTGGCTTCGATCGATATCGTCATCGAGGCGGCGACCGAGAACGTTGAGCTGAAGGGACGCATTCTGAAGCAAATCGAGGCGGTCGCGCGGCCGGATGCGATCATGGCGACGAACACGTCGTCGATCTCGATCACCTCGCTCGCCGCGCAACTGGCGGAACCGTCGCGCTTCCTCGGCATGCACTTCTTCAATCCGGTGCCGATGATGCCGCTCGTCGAGATCATTCGCGGCCTGCAAACCAGCGACGAGACGGCGGCAGCCGTGCACGCGCTGACCGAGCGCTTCAACAAGTCGCCAATCGGCGTGCGCAATTCGCCGGGCTTCGTCGTCAATCGCATTCTGGTGCCGATGATCAACGAGGCGTTTTTCGTGCTGCAAGAGGGCGTGGCGAGCGCGGCGGAAATCGACGAAGGCATGAAGCTCGGCGCAAGCCATCCGATCGGACCGCTCGCGCTCGCCGATCTCATCGGGCTGGATGTCTGCTTGTCCGTGATGGATGTCTTTCTGAAGGATTTCGGCGATCCGAAATATCGCGCGTGCAACTTGTTGCGCGAGCTCGTCGCGGCCGGACGCCTCGGCCGCAAGACGGGGCGCGGCGTGTTCGACTATTAGCCTGAGCGTGCGCTCTTCGATCAATGCGTTCCAATCGACCCGTTCGTTAGCGAGCCGTTCATCTCGACGGCTCGCTAAACGCAACCTTGCCGGTGTCTTCTTGATTTTGCTGCGATTTTCGGTTGTATAGATCGTTCTCCGACAAGGTCTCGCGGCATGTCCCCAGGGTCGCGCAGGCGCGCGGCACGCGTGCATTGCTCGATCAGGCGCGCCGCATGTTGCTCGCTCAGGACGATCTGAATAGCGAGCTCGCTGCACCCCATCCGGTGCGCGAAATTGCGCCGGCCGCGTGGTGAGCGCTTAACCTAGACTCGAAATCAACTCGCGGCCGACTGCGGAAAACGCCAAGCCACCACTGTGCGTTATCGGGCTTTCTAGCGGCCCGGACGACGATAGGGCCGGTCATCTCTTGAACTGCTTATTCCGCCCTGCGCGAGGTGATGTGGCGAATTTCGCCGTGAACCACTGCGTGAAGGTCGACTGTCTGGGATAGCCAAGCAGCATCGCCACGCGCCCGATGGGATAGCGCCGATTAGCCAGGTAGCGAACTGCGAACTCGCGGCGAACCTCCTCGACCAGATTTGAGAAGTTGGTCCCTGCCGTCGCGAGTTGGCGTTGCATCGTGCGTACGCTCAGGTGAAGATGGCTGGCCACCTGGTCCACGGCAGCTTGCTCAATAGGCAGCAGCAGGTCGGGCACTTCGCACTGGCCGCGGCACTGTTGGATCCGGAACGATACGCGAAGTGCGGCAATTCGAACGCTTGCGGACCAGAATTAACTTCCTGAAGGCAGAAATCGCCGTCAGCAAGCGATCTGTTTTGTCATGGCCTGCTGGCTGTCCTCCAAGTTATTCGCCCAAATACGCCGCGCGCACCTTCGGATCGTCGAGCATCTGCTTCGCGTCACCCGACATCGTGACCAGACCCGAGTCCATCACATAGCCGCGATTCGCCGCCTGCAACGCGAGACGCACGTTCTGCTCGACCAGCAGCACGGTCATCCCTTCCGGCGAAATCAACCGCACCACTTCGAAGATCTTCTCGACCATGATCGGCGACAGACCCATCGACGGTTCGTCGAGCAGCAACAGCTTGGCGCGCGAGATGATCGCGCGCGCCATCGCCAGCATCTGCTGTTCGCCGCCCGACAGCGTGCCCGCATACTGCGACGCACGCTCTTTCAGGCGCGGGAAGAAGCCGAACATACGGTCGACGTCCTTGTCGATCTGCTCCTTGTCGCTACGCAGATACGCGCCCATCTGCATGTTCTCGACGATCGACATGCGCGCGAAGATGCCGCGCCCTTCCGGCACCATCGCCAAACCGCGCTTG
>Ga0310811_10014673_pt1 | contig 10228 bp, 5 predicted proteins | sample YCmetagenome_FD_207642 | JGI IMG/M metagenome (GOLD analysis project Ga0310811, IMG submission 207642) | Soil microbial communities from experimental microcosm in Duke University, North Carolina, United States - YC | ecosystem: Engineered > Artificial ecosystem > Soil microcosm > Unclassified ... | reverse complement strand
GCATGACCGCGCCGCCGACGTCATGCCCCACCACGCCGAATCGCTCGATGCCGAGCGCATCCATGAGCGCCAGCATGTCGGCCGTATGCTGGTCGGGGCCGTAAGCGCCCACCGGCTTGTCGCTGTCGCCGAACCCGCGCAGATCAGGCGCGATCAGGCTGTAGCGGCCAGCCAGCCGGGTCATGACCGGCTCCCAGGTCAGCCAGAATTCCGGCCAGCCATGCAGCAATAACAGCGGTTTGAGCGCCGACTTACCTTGGCCCGTGCGGGCCACATGGAACGCCGCGCCATTGGCGCGGATGGTAGCGTGCTCGATCATCGGCGTTTCCCCTGATTGGGTGGCGAAAACACAGAAGGATTTATCATTCCGCGCCTTGTCTGGTCAGCCGTCCTCGCCTAGAACACGGCCCCGACCACCGGGGGCCGCTGCCCCTGATTTGGCACCCAAGGAGAGGTGGCAGAGTGGTTGAATGCACCGCACTCGAAATGCGGCATAGGTGCAAGCCTATCGGGGGTTCGAATCCCTCCCTCTCCGCCACGCTTCGCCCTTCGGGCTACGCGTGGCACAGCCTCGCGATAGCCGAAGGGCGAAGTGTGTCCGGCGAAGCCGAAGCGGACTGTCGCCGTGATGAACTTCGCGGACAGGCCCTTCGCCCGTACCGGAGACATGGGTAACAGGTGCGCGGCTCGTTCCGAATTCACATGTCAAACAGCCACGTCGTCATTGCGAGCCAACGGGTCCGCGCGAAGCGCGGCCCGATGACAGGCTCCACGAAGCAATCCAGACTGTCTCCGCGGATGTAGTCTGGATTGCTTCCGCCTTCGCTCTTTGAGCTACGGCGGACACGTCGTCGCTTACGCTCCTCGCAACGACGAAAGAGACGAGCGTTCGCATTCCCGCGGCACGAAATGCCCGAGTGATGCATCGATCTCGTCCCTCTCGAAGAAGAGGGCACAGGGAATGCCGGGTGCTCGCCGCACCCATGGCCCGCCTGCAACAAAAAAAGCAGGCGGCAGTCACCACAGGTACGCCGAAACAGCCGGCATTCCCTGCGCAATGGTTTGACGGGGTATACGTGCTCTCCCTGGTGTACCGGGCTTTTTAGCCACCATCGCCTCGCAGATCATCGACTGCGAAACTTGATCCCAGCGTCGGGAGATCAGGACCACACGATTTTGCCGTACGCGCCGGCCACGCTCGTCTTGCGCGCCAACCCGCCCATCGCATCCCGCGCCCAACGTCCGTGACGATCGCGATACGCCCCTCTTGTGGGTGCGAGACGTGCCAATTGAGGCCACTGATTTGCCCGACGGCGCAAGCGGAATTGCCTGCGACAGATTAACACGACGGGCAAAACGCCCCCGGATCCAGGCTACACGTGAGCCTCACCGCTCCCGTGCCGGCACGCGCGTGATCTTCGCGCCCAGCGCGTTCAGCCGTTCCTCGATGCGCTCATAGCCGCGTTCGATCTGGTCGGCGTTGTTGATCGTGCTCGTGCCCTCTGCGCAAACCGCGGCGAGCAGCATCGCCATGCCGGCGCGGATGTCGGGGGAGATCATCGAGGCGCCGCGGAGCCGGCTCGGGCCGGCGACGATGGCGCGGTGCGGGTCGCACAGCACGATGCGCGCGCCCATCGCGATCAGCTTGTCGACGAAGAACATCCGCGATTCGAACATTTTTTCGAACATCAGGATGACGCCGTCGCATTGGCTCGCGGTGACGATGGCGATCGACATCAGGTCGGCCGGGAAGGCGGGCCAGGGCTGGTCTTCGAGTTTCGGCACATGGCCGCCGAAATCGTCCTTGATCTTCAGCGTCTGCGCCGACGGCACGATCAGATCGTCGCCTGCGATTTCGCAGGCGATGCCGAGCCGCTCAAAGCCCATCAGGATCGAGCGCAGATGCTGGACGCCGGCGCGCACGATGCGCAAGAGCGAGCGCGTCACCGCAGCAAGCCCGATCAGCGAGCCAACCTCGATATGGTCGGGCTGGATCGCGTAGCTGGCGGGCCCCAGCGTCGTCTTCTCGTGCACCACCAGCGTGTTGGTGCCGATGCCTTCGATATCGGCGCCCAGCGCGACCAGGAAATGCGCGAGATCCTGCACATGCGGCTCGGACGCCGCGTTGCGCAAATAGGTGGTGCCCTTGGCGGCTACCGCAGCAACCAGCGCGTTCTCGGTGGCGGTGACGCTGGGCTCGTCGAGGAACACGTCGGCCGCATGCAGCTCCCTGCTGCGGAAGACGAGCTTGTCGGTCGCGATGACGGTGGCGCCCATTTGCTCGAAGGCAAGGAAATGCGTGTCGAGCCGGCGGCGGCCGATCACATCGCCGCCGGGCGGCGGCAGCGCCACCTCGCCGCAGCGCGCGAGCAGGGGACCCGCAAGCAATATCGAGGCGCGAATGCGCGCGCACAGATCGCGGTCGAGATCGGCGGCGCGGATATCCTTGGCGTGGATGGCAAGGCGGTTGCGCCCGCGCCATTCCGCGGAGGCGCCGACCGAGCGGATCAGCTCGACCAGCGTCTCGGTGTCGCGAATGCGCGGCACGTTGTCGAGCGTGACGGGATGTTCGGTCAGCAGCGCGGCGGCGATGATCGGCAGCGCCGCGTTCTTGTTCCCTGACGGCTCGATGGCACCGCTGAGCCGATGGCCGCCCTCGACGATGTATTGAATGGGCCCGCGGACGCCATCTTGTTTCCGAACTTCCTGATCCATGGCGGTTCCCTTGCGGCGAGTTCCGGAAAAAGCGGACGTGCGAGCCGTTATCGAAGTCGACTGGTCTTCGCAATTTACGGCAATCGGGTCACCGCCAGCAATGCTGCTGGAGCCACGTCCAGCACGTGCGGATCAGACGATCCGCGCGGCCTTCGGGATGCGGAGGATGAGACCTGCGGCCAGATAGCAGAGCGCGCAGGCGCCGCGACATGGTGCCAGGCGAGCGCGGTGCCGACCAGGATCGGCGGGTGGATGATATAGATCAGATAGGCGCGGCGCGCGAGAGAGGGCCAGATGCCTTTCAACTCGGCAAAGCGCCGCTGGAAGAAGGCGAGCAGGCCGAGGATGAATCCCCAGGCGACGAACGGCTCCCAGAAAGCATAGGTGAGGGCCTGCACATTCCAGCCGCCCTCGCCGTGCCCGGCGAGCCAGCTGACATGCGGCGCCAGCAGCGCGACGATCGGCAGGATGGGCAACGCCACCCACGCCACGCGCAACCAGATGCGCGTGCGATCCTCCGGTATCTGTTCCAACCGACGGCCGTCGGCAGCGGCGCAGCCGGCAAAGAACAACACGGTGTAGGAGGCGAAATAGCCGAGCTGCAGAAAGGCGACGTTGACGCCGACTGGCCAGATCAGGCGGAGCAGAAACGCGACAGCGCCAGTAGCAAGAGCTGCAGCGAGCAGGGCCGCATTCGACGGAAACGACGGCACGGTCGTCCTCGACTGCGGCTTCGCGATCGCGCGCCATACCAACCAGCAGGCTGCGAAGATCAATAAGGCTTCGGCGAACCACAGCGGCCCGGGCTCGAACCTGCCGTGCATCAAGCGATACTCGAAGGCGCCGGTAAAGAAGCGGTCCGTGGCGGTTCGGGCGAGCGCGTCGGTCAGGGGATGCAAGAGGAAGAAATACACCAGAAGCGGAATACCGAGGCGGAGCAGCCGCTCGCGTGCGAAGCCGGCCGGGCCGTGACGGTCGTAGCCAGGGGGCGTGTAATAGCCCGCCAGCAGGAAGAACAAGCCCATGAACCAGGCCTGATTCACCGTGCAGAACAGAACGAGGAGGATTCCGGCAGGCGACCAGGAAGGCGCGATTTCACTGTAGTACCAGCCGCCGATGGCGCCATAGGTGATGGCCGTATGGTGAAAGACGACAAGCAGCGTGACGGCGGCGCGCAGCGCGTCGATCCCGCCGTTGCGGGCCTTCATGCCTGGCGTTGTGCTGGTCGTCGTGGAGGCGGATACGATAGCCGGACCGGACAAGCCGGCGGGCGCAGGAGCAGGGCGCAGATCGCCCTCGACAGACAGTTCGCTGGTGGAAAGGCCAGTCATCATGAGCTCCGCTACACAACCTATAGCAGAGAAAGGCCTGTCGTGCGAGCCGGGATGCGGCGGCGCGGCTTACGCGCCGCTTACACGTCGACGTTGGCGGACAGCGAATTGTCCTGGATGAATTCGCGGCGGGGTTCGACCACGTCGCCCATCAGCTTGGTGAAGATGTCGTCGGCCTCGTCGACCTCCTTGATCTTCACCTGCAATAGCGAGCGCGCCTCGGTGTCGAGCGTGGTTTCCCAGAGCTGCTCCGGGTTCATCTCGCCCAACCCTTTGTAGCGCTGCAGGTTGAGTCCCTTGCGACCGGTCTCGGTTACCGCCTCGAACAGGTCGACGGGGCCGTGAATGGGCGTCTCCGATTCCTTGCGGCGGAGCACGCCGGGCCGGGCATAGGCCTCCTGAAGCTTGGGCGCATATTCGTCGAGCTTGCGGGCATCGGCCGAGCCGAGCAGTGCATGATCGAGCACTGCTGAATCCTTCACGCCGCGCACGGTGCGCTCGAACTGGAAGCCTTCACCCTCGACGAACGTGCCGGTCCAGCCGCGCTCGACCTCGTCGGCCAATGCATCGAGGCGCTTGGCGATGTACTCCGCCGCGCCCGCGGCCTTTTCCGGATTGCCAAAGATTTCGGCCCGCAGCACACCGGCAATCGCGGCCTGCTCGACCACGGTGCGGTTGTAGCGGCTGTGCAGGTTGCGCAGCAGGGAGCGGATCATGCGGGCGTCCTCGACCAGCGAGAGCAGGTCGCGGCCGGCGCGATCGGCGCCGGACGCCGGCTTGAACACGCATTCGTCGAGACCTGCCTCGACCAGATAGTCGTCGAGCGCGCGCTCGTCCTTCAGGTATTGCTCGGACTTGCCGCGCGAAACCTTATAGAGCGGCGGCTGGGCGATATAGAGATGGCCGCCATCGATGATGTCGCGCATCTGCCGGTAGAAGAAGGTGAGCAGCAGCGTGCGAATATGGGCGCCGTCGACGTCGGCGTCCGTCATCACGATGATCTTGTGATAGCGCAGCTTGTCGATCGAGAAGTCGTCGCTGATGCCGGTGCCGAGCGCGGTGATCAGCGTGCCGATCTGCTCGCTCGAGAGCATCTTGTCGGGGCGTACGCGCTCGACGTTGAGGATCTTGCCGCGCAGGGGCAGCACGGCCTGGAATTCGCGGTTGCGGCCCTGCTTGGCGCTGCCGCCTGCCGAGTCGCCCTCGACGATGAAGAGCTCGGATTTGGCGGGGTCCTTTTCCTGGCAGTCGGCGAGCTTGCCGGGCAGCGAGGAGACGCTGAGCGGATTCTTGCGGGTCAGCTCGCGTGCCTTGCGCGCGGCTTCGCGCGCAGCGGCCGCCTGGATCACCTTGCCGACGATGATCTTGGCTTCCGACGGATGTTCCTCGAACCAGGCCTGCAGCGCCTCGTTGATGACGTTCTCGACCACGGGGCGGACTTCGGAGGAGACCAGCTTGTCTTTGGTCTGCGAGGAGAATTTCGGATCGGGCACCTTCACCGACAGCACCGCGGTGAGGCCCTCGCGGCAGTCATCGCCGGTGAGCGCGATCTTTTCCTTTTTGGCATTGGCCTCGGCATAGCCGTTGACCTGGCGCGTCAGCGCGCCGCGGAAGCCGGCCAGATGGGTGCCGCCGTCCCGCTGCGGGATGTTGTTGGTGAAACACAGCACGTTCTCATGATAGCTGTCGTTCCACCACAGCGCGGCCTCGATGCCGATGCCGTTCGCTTCCGAGCGCACCAGGATCGGCGCGGGCACGATCGCCTTCTTGTTGCGGTCGAGATATTTGACGAACTCCTCGACGCCGCCGGAATAGTGCATCTCCTCGCGCTTCTCGACCGCATGGCGCTGGTCTGCGAGCAGGATGTTGACGCCGGAATTGAGGAAAGCGAGCTCCCGCAGGCGGTGCTCGAGGGTGGCGAAATCATATTCGATGTTCTTGAAGGTGTCGGGCGAAGCCAGGAACGTCACTTCGGTGCCGCGCCTGCCCGGCGCCTCGCCGACCACCCTCAGGGGGGCGACAGCATCGCCATGCGCGAACTCGATGTAGTGCTCCTTGTCGTCACGCCAGATGCGCAAGCCGAGCTTGGAGGAGAGCGCGTTGACGACGGAGACGCCGACGCCGTGCAGACCGCCGGAAACCTTGTAGGAGTTCTGGTCGAATTTGCCGCCGGCATGGAGCTGGGTCATGATGACCTCGGCTGCCGAGACGCCTTCGTCCTTGTGGATGTCGACGGGAATGCCGCGGCCGTCGTCGCGCACGGTCACCGAATTGTCGGCATTGAGCACGAGCTCGACGCGGCTCGCATAGCCTGCAAGCGCCTCGTCGATCGCGTTGTCGACGACCTCGTAGACCATGTGGTGCAGGCCGGAACCGTCATCGGTGTCGCCGATATACATGCCCGGCCGCTTGCGAACGGCATCGAGGCCTTTCAGCACCCGGATCGAGTCAGCGCCGTAATCGCTGGCCATGGAATGCTCAGTGTCGGCGACGGTTTGCCGGGCTGGTTCAGTCATGTGAGGCCTTTGAGGATGTCCCGATTGAGCTGCGCAATACCAGGCGCTCATCGAGCTTAGTTGTGCCATGAAAACAGGGGCGCGCCTAGCGCAAAGTCGCGAGCCATAAACTGTTGAAGAAATAGGCATTTTTAACGGTTTTTCAAGGCTCGAAGAGGCCGCTTCGGCTGCCTGAGAAAAGCGCGATTCGAGGGGTGTTTTTGCATCGCTGAACGATTGCTCTCTGCAGGTCGAAATGGCAGCGCGCGCCATACCTGCTAAAGAGCGAGTAAATCCTTCCGACGCGCAAAGCCTCTCCTGGATCACTCGATGCTGTCTCCGCCTTCAGACCGCTACCGCAGCGATATCGACGGGCTGCGCGCGATCGCCGTAGTGCTGGTGGCCAATTTTCACGCGTTCCCGGAGGCGCTGAAGGGCGGCTTTATCGGCGTCGATATCTTCTTTGTGATTTCCGGCTTCCTGATCACGTCCATCATTGCGCGGGAACTCGGCGGAAAGCGGTTCAGCCTCGTTACCTTCTATAACCGCCGCATCCGGCGGATTTTCCCGGCGCTGATCGTCGTGCTCTGCACCGTGCTGGTGCTGGGCTGGCTGTGGCTGTTGCCGTCGCCCTATGCCGCGCTCTCGGCCGACGTGGCGGCGAGCGCCGCGTTTTCCGCCAATATCGCGCTGATGCTGCAATCCGGCTATTTCGACATCGAATCGGCGAAGAAGCCGCTGCTGCATCTGTGGTCGCTCGGGATCGAGGAGCAATTTTATCTGGCGTGGCCGCTGATCCTGATGCTGGCCGCACGGCTGCGGCTGAAGCTGTTGTGGGTTGCGGTGGCGATCGGAGTTGCCTCGTTCCTCGCCAATATCGCGCTGATCGGCACCGACGCGGTCGCGACCTTCTATCTGCCGTTCACGCGGGCCTGGGAACTGGCGGCGGGTGCCGTGCTGGCCTGTATCTGGAGCCGGTTCGATCAAGGTATCGCCGCAAGCAATATTCGCGCCGGCGCCGGCGCCGTGCTGATTGCCGTCGCGGTCGCGCTTCTCAACGTGCATCGCGCCTTTCCCGGCTGGTGGGCGCTGTTGCCGGTTATGGGCTCGGCGCTGCTGCTCTCGGCGCCGGCGGCCTGGGGCAACCGCGTCATCCTGGGCTCGCGGCCGGCGGTCTGGATCGGACTGATCAGCTATCCGCTCTATCTCTGGCACTGGCCGTTGCTGGTGCTGTTCGCGGCCGTCAAATTCGGCGCGCTCACGGATATCGAGCGCGAAGGGATCGTGCTCCTGAGCACGCTGCTCGCCTGGGGCACCTATTGGTTCATCGAGCGGCCGTTCCGCTTCGGCAAGCCGGTGCCGCTGAAAGCTGCCTCGCTTGCAGGCGCCATGGCGCTGGTGGCGATCGCGGGCATGGTCGTGGTGCAAGGCAAAGGCTTTGCCTTCCGCCTGCCGCCGCAGATCCGCGCGATGGCCGACGTGCCGGAACAGAATGCGCAGTGGCGGATCGATGACTGCCTGCTCGACCTCAACCATGAGACGAAATTCGCCGACAGCTGCGTCGACCGCAGTCATCGGCCGCTGCTGCTGGTCTGGGGCGATTCCACCGCGGGCGCGCTGATGCCGGGCCTGCTGAAAGCGCAGCAGAGCCACGATTTCGGCATCGCGCAGCTTACCGCGAGCTCCTGCGTGCCCATCATCAACGTCGACATCGCCGCCCAGTCGAATTGCCGGGCCAACAACGAACGCGTGCTGGCCATGGTGCGGCAGATCAAGCCCGACATCGTGCTGTTGCACGGCACCTGGGAGAAATATCTCGATCATGCCGCCGAGACGGTTGCCGCGCTGAAAGAGAGTGGCGCGCGCGTGGTCGTGCTGGGGCCGCTGCCGTTCTGGAAATACGGGCTGCCCAACGAAGTATTGCGCTACTGGATGCTGCATCATGAGCTGATTCCGGCGCGCACCAACGACGCCATCGCAGGTCACAGGATCGACGACAGGATGCGTGCGGTGGTGGTGCCGAACGGCGCGGAGTTCATTTCCGCGCGCGAGGTGCTGTGCAATGCCGACGGCTGCCTCGCGCGGCTCGGCGACAAGGCCAGCGATCTCTCCGCCAGCGATCAGGGGCACCTGACCGAGGAGGGCTCGGTGTTCCTGGTGCAATCGATCATCGGCCGGGTGTTGGGCGCGCCGCGTGCCCGGGCAGATTAGATTCTAAAGCATGATGATTTCATGTTCGATCACCGGCTTGGCCGTCATTGCGAGGAGCCACAGCGACGAAGCAATCCATCCTGTCCGCGCGGCGTCGTGGATTGCTTCGCGGAGCCTGTCATCGGGCGCGCGTTCGCGCGACCCGTTGGCTCGCAATGACGGCTAGTCTAGTTCCGCCGCGTGACGCGGCCGCTCTCGACATCAAAAATGTCGCCTGATGTTTCGAGCTCGGCGAAGGCGGCAGGATCGGCGCCGGTGAGCCAGACCTGCGCGCCGAGCTTGGCGAGCTCGGAGAACAGCGCGCTGCGCCGGGCAGGATCGAGATGGGCCACGACCTCGTCGAGCAGCAAGAGCGGAATGATGCCGGTGGTCTCCGCCACCAGCGTCGCATGCGCCAGCACCAGTCCGATCAGGAGCGCCTTCTGCTCGCCGGTGGAAGCGTCCTTGGCCGGCATGTTCTTCGGCGCATAGACCACCTGCAGGTCGGTCAGATGCGGGCCGTCGAGCGTGCGGCCGGCGGCGGCGTCGCGCACGCGGTTGTCGCGCAGCATCTTGCGATAGCGGTCCTCGACCGCGAGCGCGGGCTCGCTCAGCAGCGCCTTCTCCATCCAGCCGTCGAGCGCGATATGGGCGGAAGGAAACGCCGATGCTTGCCCGCGCGTGTGCAGCATCGCCGCGAGCTTCACCGCGGTCTGGCCGCGCGTGGCGGCGACGGCAACCGCAAGCTCCGCGGTCTCGCGCTCGATCGCGTCACACCAATGGTCGTCGAAATTGCGCACTTCGAGCAGGCGATTGCGCGAGCGCAGCGATCGCTCCAGCGCCGAGACGCGGCTGGAATGCTCAGAGTCGATCGCCAGCACGAGACGGTCGAAAAAGCGCCGCCGCTCCGAGGCCGCGCCCATGAAGAGACCGTCCATCGCCGGCGTCAGCCACACCATGCGCAGGTGATCGCCGAACGCCGCCGCTGAGCCGACGCTCTCGCGATCGATGCGGCAGCGGCGGCTGACACCAGCCTCGCCCTGCGGTGGTTCGATGCCGGTGCCAAGCGTCGCTAACCCCAGCGCGCCCTCGACCTCGGCCGAGACCGCCCAGGAGCCGTCGCCCTGATTGTCCGCGACATCTTCCAGCGTGGCGCGGCGCAGGCCCCGCCCCGGCGACATGAACGAGATCGCCTCCAGGCAATTGGTTTTCCCGGCGCCATTCGGCCCGACCAGCGCCACCATATCCCGCCCCGCATGGAAGGCAGCCCCGCGATAATTGCGGAAATGCGTCAGCGACAGGCGATGAATGCGGGAAGGGGTCATGTTGGCTTGTTATCGGGCGGACTTCCCTTCTCCCCCTGTGGGAGAGGGTGGCGCCTCGCAAAGCGAGGCGACGGGTGAGCGACTATCTGGTTTGTCAAGTTGCATTGGCGTAAGCGGCACGCGCATCGCGTGCTTTGGCATTGAGGCGGACCAGAAGCTTACGGGCGAGCGC
>Ga0310811_10014672_pt1 | contig 10228 bp, 9 predicted proteins | sample YCmetagenome_FD_207642 | JGI IMG/M metagenome (GOLD analysis project Ga0310811, IMG submission 207642) | Soil microbial communities from experimental microcosm in Duke University, North Carolina, United States - YC | ecosystem: Engineered > Artificial ecosystem > Soil microcosm > Unclassified ... | reverse complement strand
AACGCGAACCCTCTCCCTCTTCCTTGAGTGGAGAGGCGTAGCTTTTCTCCCTCTCCCCTCCGGGGAGAGGGTCGGGGTGAGGGGACACGCTGGCGATAAGCTTGCATCAAGGCGTGCTCCGATGCTGCCCTTCGCAAGCCCCGGCCCCTCCCCTCAATCCTCTTCCTCGCTCCTCAAGGCAGGGCCATCCAGGGCCCTTCCCCGCGTCCCGAAGGGGAGAGGAGGTGAACGCGCATGCGGCTCCGCATTCTCCAACGTCTTTGCGAACATGAATTTCCAAACTTCGACCGGCAACATTTCTTTACAAGCGGGGGTGGACGAAGCCGGTCGCGGGCCCTTGGCCGGTCCGGTGGTGGTGGCTGCGGTGATCCTCGATCCCGCCCGTCCCATCGCCGGCCTCGACGACTCCAAGAAGCTCAGCGAAAAACGGCGCGAAGCGCTGTATCCGCAGATCCTCGAATGCGCGCTGGCGCACTGCGTGATCGTGGTCGAGGCCGGGGAGATCGATCGCCTCAACATCTTCCAGGCCACCATGGCCGGCATGAGCCGCGCCGTGGCCGGTCTCGCGCCCGCCGCGCAGGAGGCGTTGGTGGACGGCAACAAGCTGCCGAAGGACCTTCCCTGCCCCGGTCGCGCCATCGTGGGCGGCGACGCGCTGGAGCCGGCGATCAGCGCCGCCTCGATACTCGCCAAGGTCACCCGCGACCACCTGATGGTGGCGCTGGATGCCAGGCATCCCGGCTACGGCTTCGCCGTGCACAAGGGCTATCCCACGCCGGCCCACCTCGCCGCGCTGCAGCGGCTCGGCCCCTGCGTGCAGCACCGGCGCAGCTTCGCGCCGGTGCGCCTGCTGCTGGATCAGGCAACGCTGTTCCGCGACGGCCCCGGTTGCTGACCGCTCCCTGTGAGATTGATCGGCATAGGCCATCGGTCTGTGCAACTTTTCCCCGCGCGGGAGCATCATTCACTGCAGGAAGCCCCGTCCGCATGGACGCGTCCGCAGCAGCGGCGACGCCCCGCCAGAGCTGACCCGCCGATTGCCGCCAATGTTGCGCACAACGCGCATCGCCAATCGCAGGAGTCGTGCCATGATGCTCCCGTCCAACCATTCGACCGCTCCCCCCGTGCCGGCCGGCATGCCAGCGCCGACGCAGGCTGAACCCGCCACCGGCAGCGCCGATGGGAACCTGCCGCCGCATGCCGACTACAACCTCCATCCGCTGAAGGTGGACAGCCTCGGCCACTACCTGCCGTCCAGCGAGGAGCCGGAGGAAGAGCGTTTCCATGTCCGTTGAGCGGCGATGCCTCCGTTGCCCCGCGCCGCTCGCCACGCTGGCGACGCCCCCGGGGGGAAGGGATGACATGCGCCGTATCGCCGCCGTATTGCCCGGGCTGATGTTCTGCGTGGCCGCCCACGCGCATGTGCAATCGGGCGACACGCCGCCGGACGCGCTGGGCAAGCCCTGCGGCAGCGACAAGGGCATTCCGGTGATGGTGATGCCGCGTCGCGACGGCACGGTGGCGCACGTCCACGTCGGCTACGGTGAAGACATGCTCGATACCCTGGTGGGCGAGATCAACGAGTTGCTCGCCGGAACGACAGCCGCTTCCTCCATCGGCAACGCCGGCGACAGCCTGTAGGCCTCCTCGGCGACTTTCGACCACCGGAATCCGGCCGCCGCCCCACGCCAGGCGCATCGCGCGGAAGTCAACCTTGCCGCTGGCCCGGGTGCCGGTTAGCCTGCATGGATTCACCGCGTCGATCCGCATGCCCGCACGTTTCGCCCATACCCACCTGCACAGCGAGTATTCGCTGGTCGATTCGACCATCCGCATCAAGGCGCTGGTCGCCGCCTGCGTTCAGGCAGGCATGCCGGCGGTGGCGCTCACCGACGAATGCAACATGTTCGCGCTGGTGAAGTTCTACAAGGCCTGCAGCGCGGCGGGCATCAAGCCGATCTGCGGCAGCGACCTGTGGATAGCCGCGCCGGACGATCCGCGCCCGTGGCGACTCACCTTGCTGTGCCAGCATCGCGAGGGTTACCTCAACCTGTCCCGGCTCGTCTCGCGTGCCTGGCAGGAGGGCCAGCACGGTGGCCGCGCACTGGTCGAGGCAGGCTGGCTCACCGCCGCCGCGACGGACGGCCTGATCGCCCTGCTCGGCCGCGAGAGCGAAACGGCGCGCGTGGCGCTGGCGCAAGGTCACGATGCCGCGCTGGCGAAGCTGCGCCCGCTGGCGCGGCTGTTCCCGGATCGCCTGTATCTCCAGCTCACCCGTTGCGGCCGCGAGGGCGAGGAAGCCTGGAACCAGGCCGCCCTCGCGCTGGCCACCGAACTCGCGCTGCCCGTGGTCGCCGGCAACGACGTGCGCTTTCTCAAGCGCGATGATTTCGAGGCGCACGAGGCGCGCGTCTGCATCCACCAGGGCCGCGTGCTGGCCGATCCCAAGCGTCCCCGCGACTACAGCGACCAGCAGTACCTGAAGTCCCCGGAGGAAATGGCCGAGCTGTTCGCGGACATCCCGGAGGCGCTGGAAAACACCGTCGAGTTGGCCAGGCGCTGCAACCTCGAACTGAAGTTCGGCGCCTACTACCTGCCCGATTTCCCCGTACCCGCGGGCTACGATCTCGACAGTTACATCCGCGAACTGGCGCGGCAGGGCCTGAAGGAACGTCTCGCCGCCGCGCCGCTGGCCGACGGTTACAGCCTTGCCGACTACGAGGCGCGGCTGGAACGCGAGCTGGACGTCATCATCGAGATGGGCTTCCCCGGCTATTTCCTGATCGTGGCGGACTTCATCAACTGGGGCAAACAGAACGGCATCCCGGTGGGGCCGGGCCGCGGTTCGGGCGCGGGCTCGCTGGTGGCATGGGTGCTGAAGATCACCGACCTCGACCCGCTGCAGTTCAACCTGCTGTTCGAGCGCTTCCTCAACCCCGAGCGCGTGTCGATGCCCGACTTCGACATCGACTTCTGCATGGACCGCCGCGACGAGGTGATCGACTACGTGGCGCGCAAGTACGGCCGCGACCACGTCAGCCAGATCATCACCTACGGCTCGATGGCGGCAAAGGCGGTGCTGCGCGACTCCGGCCGCGTGCTGGGCATGGGCTACGGCGCGGTGGACAAGATCGCCAAGCTGATCCCGCCGCGCCCGCTCGACCTCACCCTGTCCGACGCGCTGGGCCGTTCGGAGAAGTCGAAAAAGGAAACCGATCGCGTCGTCAAGGAATTCTGCGAGCTGTACGCGCAGGACGAAGACGAGGCGCGCCCGCTGATCGACCTCGCGCTGAAGCTGGAAAGCCTCACCCGCAACGTCGGCAAGCACGCCGGCGGCGTGGTGATCGGACAGAAGACGCTCACCGAATACGCGCCGCTGTACTGCGAAGCGGGCGGCGGCGGCGTGGTCACCCAGTACGACAAGGACGACGTGGAAGCCGTCGGCCTGGTGAAGTTCGACTTCCTCGGCCTGCGCACGCTCACCATCATCGACTGGGCGGTGAAGGCGATCAACGCGCGTCGCGCGGTGAGCGGCGAGGAACCGCTGGACATCGCCAAGCTGCCGTTGGACGACGCCACCACCTACGCCGAGATCTTCGCCAAGGCGAAGACCGTGGCAATCTTCCAGTTCGAGTCGGCGGGCATGCAGCGCATGCTGAAGGACGCCAGGCCCGACCGCTTCGACGACCTCATCGCACTGGGCGCGCTGTACCGCCCCGGCCCGATGGACCTGATCCCCAACTTCGTGGCGCGCAAGCACGGTCGCGAGGAAGTGGTGTACCCCGACCCGCGCGTCGAGCCGATCCTGAAAGAGACCTACGGCATCATGGTCTACCAGGAGCAGGTGATGCAGATGGCGCAGATCGTGGGCGGCTACACGCTCGGCGGCGCCGACCTGCTGCGCCGCGCGATGGGCAAGAAGAAAGTCGAGGAGATGGCGAAGGAGCGCGCCAAGTTCCGCGAAGGCGCGGCCAGGGATGGCGTCGGCAGCGACAAGGCCGACGAAATCTTCGACGTGATGGAGAAATTCGCCGGCTACGGCTTCAACAAGTCGCACGCCGCCGCGTATGCGCTGGTCTCCTATCAGACCGCGTGGCTGAAGGCGCACTACCCCGCCGAGTTCATGGCCGCGACGATCTCGTCGGACATGGACAACACCGACAAGGCGGTGACCTTCATCGAGGAGTCCAAGGCGATCGGCCTCGCCGTGCTGTCGCCGGACGTGAACGCCTCGGACTACATGTTCGTGGCGACCAAGCCGAAGGAAATCCGCTACGGCCTCGGCGCGATCAAGGGCGTGGGCCAGGGCGCCTGCGAATCCATCGTCGCGGAACGCCGGCGCGGCGGCGCGTACAAGGATCTCGCCGACTTCTGCCGGCGCGTCGATCCCACCAGGCTCAACCGGCGCGTGCTCGAAGCGTTGATCCTCTCCGGTGCGCTGGACGCATTGGCGCCCAACCGCGCCAGCCTGATGCTGCAGCTGCCGGACGCGATCAAGGCGGCCGAACAGCATCTGCGCGACCGCCAGTCCGGCCAGAACGACATGTTCGGTGCCGCGATGGGTGCAGCCACGCCGGTGGTGCAGATCGAGCTGCCCACCGCGCCCGACTGGCCGCTCGAACAGAAACTGCAGGGCGAGCGCGACACGCTCGGCCACTACCTCTCCGGCCATCCCGTCGATCCGTGGCGCGAAGAGCTGGCCCAGCTCGCCACCTGTCCCTTGGGCGAGATCGTCGAGCGCTACCAGCCCCCGCGACCACGCAAAAGCGACGGCGACGACGGCAACCGCTTCCGCCGCGGCCCGGACACGCCGTGGACAGCGGCCGGCATGGTGGTGGCCGTGCGCAAGCGCGGCGACAGCGACGCCTTCGTGCGGCTGGAAGACGGCACCGGCGCGATCGAGGTGAGCTTCTTCGGGGAGCTGTACCAGCAGGTGGCGCCGCTCTTGGTGCGCGACGAGCTGCTGATCGTCGAAGGCGGCCTGCGCATCGACGAATTCTCCGGCGGCGGCTTCCAGATTCGTGCACGCAGCGCCACCACCCTGGCCGACGCCTGCCGGCGCCATGCGCGCCTGCTGCAGGTGAAAGTGAACGGCATCGGCCCCGGCTTCGCGGAACAGCTGCGCCAGACCCTGGCCGGCTACCGCGGTGGCCGCGCCAGCGTCAGCCTGCACGGCTACCACAACGGCACGGCACAGGCCGACCTGGAGCTCGGCGAGGAGTGGCGGGTGGAGGCCATTCCCGACCTGCTGCGCGCGGTGCGGGCGTTGCCTGGGGTCACGGCGGCGAGATTGCGGATGGTGAAGAGCGAGCACTGAGACGCTTGGCCCAAGTTGTTTGCTCGTCATTCCTGCGAGGAGCCTTTCAACAGCCGAAGGCTGGTCAAGCAGGAATCCAGTGTCGTTGGCTTCCGTTCGCAGACATGCACCAGAGCCAGAGCCTTTATTGATCTCGAAAGCCGCCTTCCTGGCGGCTTTCGAGTCGGTACAGCCGGCCGCAGGCCGACTGCGCCTCCGCTGCGCAGCCGCTGAAGCGCCTGCGCACGGGCGGCACATCCATGTGCCGCAGCCTCGCTCCGCCCGGAGCAACGGCATGCCCATACGCCCCCGTTCCCGCCTTTTTTGCGTGACCGGTATACTGCCTGGCTTCCGTGCCATGAACCTCGGCGAATGAATCCCAACTTCCTCGATTTCGAACAACCCATTGCCGAGCTCGAGGCGAAGATCGAGGAGCTGCGCCATACCAGCAACGGCCAGGCGCTGAACATCGACGAGGAAGTCGGCCGGCTGCGCGAGAAGCTCAAGCTCAAGACCAACGACATCTTCAAGAACCTCAGCTCCTGGCAGATCGCCCAGCTGTCGCGCCACCCGGCGCGGCCGTACACGCTGGATTACATCGGCGTGATGTGCGAGGAATTCCACGAGCTGGCCGGCGACCGCATGTACGCGGACGACGGCGCCATCGTGGGCGGCCTGGGCCGCATCAACGGCCGCGCGGTGATGATCGTGGGCCACCAGAAGGCGCGCGACACCAAGGGCAAGCTCCGGCGCAACTTCGGCATGCCGCGCCCCGAGGGCTACCGCAAGGCGCTGCGCCTGATGAAGATGGCCGAGCGCTTCGGCCTGCCCGTGCTCACCCTGATCGACACCATGGGCGCCTACCCCGGCATCGGCGCCGAGGAACGCGGCCAGAGCGAGGCGATCGCGCGCAACCTGCTGGAAATGGCCGACCTCAAGACGCCGATCATCTGCACCGTGATCGGCGAAGGCGGCTCCGGCGGCGCGCTGGCGATCGGCGTAGGCGACCGCACCAACATGCTGCAGTACTCGACCTATTCCGTGATCACCCCGGAAGGCTGCGCCACCATCCTGTGGCGCAGCGCCGAGCGTGCCAAGGACGCCGCCGAGGCACTGGGCCTCACCGCGCCGCGCCTGCTGGAGCTGGGCCTGATCGACAAGCTGATCCGCGAACCGCTGGGCGGCGCCCACCGCAACCCGCGCTCGATGGCGATCCGCCTCAAGGCCGTGCTGATGAACCAGCTCGACGAGCTGCAGGCGGTGCCGACGGCGGACCTGCTGGAACAGCGCTACCGCCGCCTGCGCAGCTACGGCGCGTTCCAGGAATAAACGCCGTCGCGATACGCCCGGCGCTACCATCGACAGCCCACAGACTGCCGGGAACCGCCATGGCCCACGACAAGCTCGCCGTACTGATCGATGCCGACAACGCGCGCCCGGCCATCGTCGAAGGCCTGTTGGCCGAGATCGCCAAGTACGGCACCGCCCACGTCAAGCGCATCTACGGCGACTGGACCAAGCCCGACCTCAACGGCTGGAAGGACGCGCTGCTGCGCCACTCGATCCAGCCGATCCAGCAGTTCCGCTACACGGTGGGCAAGAACGCCACCGACTCGGCCATGATCATCGACGCGATGGACCTGCTCTACGGCGGCCGCTTCGACGGCTTCTGCATCGTCTCCAGCGACAGCGACTTCACCCGGCTTGCCTCGCGCATCCGCGAGTCCGGGCTGACCGTCTATGGCTTCGGCGAGAAGAAGACCCCCGAGCCGTTCCGCACGGCCTGCGACAAGTTCATCTACACCGAAGTGCTGGCCAGCACCGGCGAAAGCGAGCCCGAGGCCGCGCCTAAACCCCGCTCGGCCAAGGAACTGCGCGGCGACGCTCGCCTGATGAACCTGCTGCACGGCGCCATCGAGGCGGCCTCCGACGAGGCCGGCTGGGCCAGCCTCGGCGCGGTCGGCAGCATCGTCAACAAGCAGTCGCCCGACTTCGATCCGCGCAACTACGGCTATGCCAAGCTCAGCGGCCTGATCAAGGGCATCGGCTTGTTCGAGACCGAGGAGCGCCACATCGGCAACGGCAAGCACCTCTACGTGCGGCCCCGCAACAGCAAGAAGTGAAGCACACGCTGCCCGCATGCCTCGCCGCCGCGCTGGCGGAAATTCCCGACGCCGCGCTCTGCGTGGCCTACAGCGGCGGCCCGGATTCCACCGCCCTGCTGCACGCACTGGCGCAACTGCCCGCGGCGCGCGCTCGCGGCTTGCGCGCGCTGCACGTCGACCACGGCCTGCACGCGGACAGCGTGGCCTGGGCCGAACATTGCCGCCGTTTCTGCGCCGAGCTGGAGCTGCCCTGCCAGGTCGTGCGCGTGCGGGTCGAGACGCATCGCGGCGCGGGCATGGAAGCCGCCGCCCGCCACGCCCGCTACGAAGCCTTCGCGGCGCAGTTGCGCGGCGGCGAAACCCTGCTGCTGGCCCACCATCGCGACGACCAGGCCGAGACCGTGCTGCTGAAGCTGCTGCGCGGCGCCGGCCCGGAAGGACTGGGTGGCATGCGCGAGCGCCGTCCGCTGGGTGCGGGCACGCTGTGGCGGCCGCTGCTCCATGACATCACACGCGCGCAACTGCACGACTACATCGTCGTGCACAGCCTGCCCTGCATCGACGATCCCTCGAACGCCGACACCCGGCTCGCGCGCAACCAGCTGCGCCACCAGATCCTGCCGCGCCTCGCCGCGCACTGGCCGCAGGCGGCGGATTCGATCCTGCACAGCGCCACGCTCAGCCGCGCCGCCGCCGACGCGCTGCGCACGCACTGGCTGGCCGCCTTCGACGCCCTGCACGACACCGCCAACGGCAGCCTCGACGCCCCCGGCTGGCTGGCGCTCGCTCCCGCGCTGCGCGAACCCCTGCTCGACCACTGGCTGCATGAGTGTGGCCTGTCCGCACCCACCACCGCGCAGCGCGCGCAGGTCGAACGTCAGTGCGCTGCCCGCCCGGGCCAGTCGCCGTGCATCCGCTGGCCAGGCGCGGAACTGCACGTGTGGAAGGGGCGGCTGTGGGCACGCACACCCCGACCCACCATCGATCCCTCCTGGCAGGCGCACTGGCGGGGCGAACCGCTCGCGTTGCCCGATGGCGGCCAGCTGACAATGGACAACGAACATGCGCGCCTGCCCGCGCCGCTCAACGTGCGCCTGCGCCGGGGTGGTGAACGCATCAGGCCCGCCGGCGACGCACACACCCGCGAGCTGCGCGACCTGTTCCAACAGGCCGCCCTGCCGCCATGGCAACGTCTGGCCTGCCCGCTGCTGTACGAAGACGACACGCTGGTCGCGGTAGCCGACCGCTGGTGCAGCGCGCGCGGCCGGCAACTGTTCGCCGCCACCGGCAGTCAGCCGCGTTGGCAGGCCGGTGCATGAGACTGCCGAAACACCTGCAAAACCGCGCTCCAGGCACCGCAACGGCAAGCCGTCGCATTGATTCCCGACCGCTGCTGCGCTAGCGTTGCAGGCCATGGCCAAGACCGCTTCCCCCGCCGCCAAGACGCCGCCCGCCGCCGACTTCGAACACTCGCTGGACGAGCTCGAACAGCTGGTGGCGAAGATGGAAGGCGGCGAGCTGAGCCTGGACGAATCGCTGGCCTCTTTCGAGCGCGGCATCGGCCTGTACCGCCACTGCCAGCAGGCGCTGGAACAGGCCGAACTGCGCGTGCGCCTGCTGCTCGACCCCGAAGCTCCCGACAGCGCCGAACCGTTTGAACCCGAACACTGAACTGGGTCCGGCACTGCAAGCACTGACCCAGCGCGCCGACCAGGCGCTGGACGCCTGCCTGCCGCACGCCGAACAAGCTCCCGTCGAACTGCACCGCGCGATGCGCTATGCCGTGCTGGGCGGCGGCAAGCGCCTGCGCCCGCTGCTGGTCTACGCCGCCGCCCACGCGCTGGGCCGCGACGATGCCATGCTCGACGCCTCGGCTTGCGCGGTGGAACTGATCCATGCCTACTCGCTGGTGCACGACGACTTGCCCGCGATGGACGACGACGCGCTGCGTCGCGGCCGTCCCACCTGCCACATCGTGTTCGGCGAGGCGATGGCGATACTCGCCGGCGACGCCCTGCAGGCGCTGGCCTTCGAACTGCTGGCTGCTCCCGGCGCCGCACCCGATGCCGCCACCGGCATGCGCATGCTGCACGCGCTGGGCCGCGCCTGTGGCGCGGAAGGCATGGCCGGCGGCCAGGCGCTCGACCTCACCGCGGTGGGCCGCAAGCTCACCCTGGCCGAACTCGAGCACATGCACGCCTGCAAGACCGGCGCGCTGATCCGCGCCTCGGTGGCGCTCGGCGCGCTGGCCGCCGGCGCGGACGAGACCACGCTGGCCGCGCTGGATCGCTGCGCCGCCGCGGTGGGCCTGGCCTTCCAGGTGCGCGACGACATCCTCGACGTGGAAGGCGAGTCCGCGGTGATCGGCAAGCGATCATCGGCCTCGATGCCTCCCGCGCGCGGCTGGCCGAACTCACCGCGACCGCACTGGATGCCATCGCACCGCTGGGTACGCGCGGCGATCTGCTTGCCGAGCTGGCTCGCTATGCGGCGCAGCGCCGCCACTGAGAGAAAAATCTGATTGGCGACAAAACGCCACCTGAGCCTCGCCCGTTCGCGCTGAGCGTCGGCCCTACGAACCTACGCTCGGCGCGAACGGGATCCGTAGCCGAGCGGAGTTGCCAACCAGGAAGGAAAAAGCCCGCAACGCGGGCTTTTTCGTCTCGATGCAAGCAGCGATTCAGTTCACCAGTCGCAGCGCGAACGGATAGCGGTAGCTGCCGTCCGAGCTGACCTTGACCGCGGCGACGATGCAGAGGATCAGGTTCGCCAGCCACAGCAGCCACGCCAGCAGCGCACCGATCAGGATGACGGCGAGCACACCGCA
>Ga0310811_10014671_pt1 | contig 10228 bp, 6 predicted proteins | sample YCmetagenome_FD_207642 | JGI IMG/M metagenome (GOLD analysis project Ga0310811, IMG submission 207642) | Soil microbial communities from experimental microcosm in Duke University, North Carolina, United States - YC | ecosystem: Engineered > Artificial ecosystem > Soil microcosm > Unclassified ... | reverse complement strand
CACGAGGGACAGGCTGAGGGCGAAGATCTTCATGAAACGGGAACTGCCGGAGGATCCGGAGGGAAGCCCTGACGGCTGCTCCCCTGGCCGATCGGGAGGCGAGATCGATCTCGGGGACATGACGTGCTCCTTTCGCTGTGCGACATGAGCTGTTTGCGGCCTGACACATCCAACGTGTGCCCGCGAACGGCTCGTCACCATGGGACGAAGGGCGAGGGGTGCGTCCAGTCCGGCACAAATCACGGTGGTGGAACGCGCGAATGCGTCGCGACTCGATCCGCGATGGCTCCAACCCCTGGCGCTCGAGCGGCCGCTACCCGAAGAACAGGTAGGTCACCCCGATCGCGGCGAGCACGCCCACGAACTCCCCGAACAGCGCGCAGCCGAGCGCGTGCCGGGTCTTCTTCACGCCCACGGAGCCGAAATACACGGCGAGCACGTAGAACGTGGTCTCGGTGCTGCCCTGGATGACGCACGACAGCCGGCCCGCGAAGCTGTCCGGGCCCATCGCCTTCATCGTGTCCACCATCATGCCGCGCGCGCCGCCGCCCGAGAGCGGCTTGATGAGCGCGGTGGGCATGGCGTCCACCCAGCGGGTGTCCATGTGGAGCTGGCCGACCACGGCCTTGATGCCGCCCAGGAACGCCTCCAGCGCGCCGCTCGCGCGCAGCACGCCGACGGCCACGAGCATCGCCACCAGGTAGGGCACGATGCCGATCGCGACCGTGAAGCCCTCCTTCGCGCCCTCGATGAACGTCTCGTAGACGGGGAGCTTCTTCCGCATCCCCATCACCAGGAACGATCCGACGAGCACGATGAGGATGGCGTTCGCGAGCACCGCGGACTGCGTCGCCACCTGGTCCTGCGGCAGTCGGGAGAAGTACCAGACGAGCCCGGCCACGACCGCGGTGAGCGTCCCCAGCCACCCGAGCACGACACGGTTCCAGATGTTGAGCTTCTGGATCGCGGCCACGAGCAGCAGGCCCGAGAGGTCGCTGATGAACGTGGCGATCAGGATGGGCACGAACACGTCGGCCGGGTTCGCGGCGCCGAGCTGGGCGCGGAACGTCATGATCGAGATGGGGACGAGCGTCACCGACGACGCGTTCATCACCATGAACAGCACCATCTCGTCGGTGGCGCGCTCGGGCTCGGGATTGAGGCTCTGCAGCTCCTTCATCGCCTTCAACCCGAGCGGCGTGGCGGCGTTGTCCAGGCCGAGCATGTTCGCCGAGCGGTTCATCACGATGGCGCCGCTCGCGGGGTGCCCGGCGGGGATGCCGGGGAAGAGGCGGCGGAAGAGCGGGCCCACGGCCCAGGCGATGAACTCGGTGACGCCGCCCTTCTCGGCGATCTTCATGAGCCCCAGCCACAGGCTCATCACGCCGGTCAGGCCGATCGAGATCTCGAACGCGGTCTTCGACGAATCGAAGAGCGACGAGACCACGTCCTTCAGCACATCGGGCTTCCCGCCCACCGCGGCCTGCCAGATCGCGACGATGAACGCGATGAGGAAGAACGCAGCCCAAATCCAGTTGAGCATGGCGCGCAGCATGGGAGGAGCGCGCGGCCGGCGTCAAGGAAGAACGGGGAGCCCGCTCGGCACGCGCACGTGGCGCGCATCGAAGGCGTACTCTCCGGGGAATGGCGATCGCGGAACGACAGCGGCTCGACGAGGACGCCCGGCGCGAGAAGAACTGGAAGCGCTGGGGGCCGTACCTCGCCGAGCGCCAGTGGGGCACCGTGCGCGAGGACTACTCCGGGAAGGGCACGCCGTGGGAGTCGTTCACGCGCGAGCAGGCCCCGAGCCGCGCCTACCGGTGGGGCGAGGACGGCATCCTCGGGCTCACCGACCGCGAGGGCCGGCTCTGCTTCGCGCTGGCGCTGTGGAACGGGCGCGACCCGATCCTGAAGGAGCGCCTGTTCGGCCTCACCGGGCACGAGGGCAATCATGGCGAGGACGTGAAGGAGGTCTACCACTACCTCGACTCCACGCCCACGCACTCGTACATGAAGGCGCTCTACAAGTACCCGCAGGCGGAGTTCCCGTACGCGAAGCTGATCGAGGAGAACCACCGCCGCGGCGCGAGCGAGCCCGAGTTCGAGCTGGCCGACACCGGCGTGTTCGACGACGGGCGCTACTGGGACGTGACCGTCGAGTACGCCAAGGCCTCGCCCGGGGACATTCTCATACGCATCACCATCGCCAATCGGGGGGCCGACGCGGCCGAGCTGCACCTGCTGCCCACGCTGTGGTTCCGGAACACGTGGAGCTGGGGACGGACGGGCGAGGGCTACTGGCCGCGGCCGAGCATCCGCCAGGTCGCAGGCGGCGTGTCGGCGAAGCACGAGTCGCTCGGCGAGTTCGAGCTGCTGGCCGAGCCCGGCGGCGCCCCGCGCTGGCTCTTCACCGAGAACGAGACCAACGCCGAACGGCTGTTCGATTCGCCGAACCCGTCACCCTACGTGAAGGATGCCTTCCACGACGTCGTCGTGCGCGGCCGGATGGATGCGGTGAACCCCGGGCGAGAGGGCACGCGCGCCGCGGCGTGGTATCGCCTCGGCGTTCCCGCCGGCGAGAGCCGCACGCTGCGGTTGCGCCTGCGCGCCGCCGCGGAGCCGGGCGAGCCGTTCGGCGAGGCGTTCGAGCGCACGTTCGCGACGCGCATCCGCGAGGCGGACGAGTTCTTCGACAACGTGCACGGCGCGGCGCTCACCGCCGAGGAGCGCGCGGTGTCGCGGCAGGCGTACGCGGGGCTGCTGTGGAGCAAGCAGTTCTACCACTACATCGTGAAGCACTGGCTGGAGGGCGACCCCGCGCAGCCGCCGCCCCCGGCGGCGCGTCGCAACGGACGCAACGCGGAGTGGACGCACCTTTACACGCGCGACGTCCTCTCCATGCCCGACACCTGGGAGTACCCGTGGTTCGCGGCATGGGACTCGGCGTTCCACATGCTGCCGTTCGCGAAGATCGACCCCGAGTTCGCGAAGGCGCAGCTGCTGCTGTTCCTGCGCGAGTGGTACACGCACCCGAACGGCCAGCTCCCGGCCTACGAATGGGATCTCGGCGACGTGAACCCGCCGGTGCACGCGTGGGCGGTGTGGCGCGTCTACAAGCTCACCGCCGGGAAGGGCGAGCGCGACCGGCTGTTCCTCGAGCGAGCGTTCCAGAAGCTGCTCATCAACTTCACCTGGTGGGTGAACCGCAAGGATCCCGACGGGATGAACATCTTCTCCGGCGGGTTCCTGGGGCTCGACAACATCGGCGTCTTCGATCGCTCGAAGCCGCTCCCCACCGGCGGCCACCTGGAGCAGGCCGACGGCACGGCGTGGATGGCGTTCTACTGCTCGACCATGCTCGCCATAGCCGTCGAGCTGGCCGTCGCGGACCCGGCCTACGAGGACGTGGCGAGCAAGTTCCTCGAGCACTTCGTCGCCATCGCCGAGGCCATGAACACGCTCGGAGGCACCGGGCTCTGGGACGAGGCCGATGGCTTCTACTACGACGAGATCCACGTCGACGGCGAGCAGATCCCGCTGCGGCTGCGCTCGGCCGTGGGGCTGATCCCGCTGTTCGCCTGCGAGGTCATCGAGCAGCGCGACCTGGACCGGCTCCCGGGCGTGAGGAAGCGACTCGAGTGGTTCGTCAAGAACCTCCCCGCACAGGCGCGCAACATCGGCTACATGGAGGAGGGGCCGCCCGGCCACACGCACCACCGCATGCTCGCGATCGCCTCGCGCGAGCGGCTCGAGCGCGTGCTGCGCGTGGTCTTCGACGAGCGCGAGTTCCTGAGCCCGCACGGCGTGCGCGCGCTGTCCGCGGCCTACCGGGACCAGCCGTTCGTGTTCCACGCCAAGGGTCTCGAAGACCAGGCCGTGCGCTACACGCCGGCCGAGTCCGACACCGGGCTCTTCGGCGGCAACTCCAACTGGCGCGGCCCGGTGTGGTTCCCGCTCAACTACCTGCTGATCGAGGCGCTCGAGCGCTACCACCATTTCTACGGCGACGCGCTCACCGTCGAGATCCCCGCCGGCTCCGGCCGGCGAGTGAACCTGCGCGAGGCCGCACACGAGCTGGCCGGGCGGCTCGCCTCGATCTTCCTTCCCGACGCGAACGGTCGCCGGCCCTGCCATGGCGACGACCCGCGCTACGCACGCGATCCGCACTGGCGAGACCTCGCGTTGTTCCACGAGTACTTCCACGGCGACACCGGCCGCGGGCTCGGCGCGTCGCACCAGACCGGGTGGACGGCGCTCGCGATCCGCTGCATCGAGAAGTGCGCCGCGACGCGGAGGGCAGGCGGCAGCCGGCGCGGCGGCGATACGAGCTTCGCGCGCGCCGAGACGAGGAGCTGAGGGCCGCCCGCGGGCGCGCCGGCACGACGCGCTGAGCCCGTCGAGGAGCGCGGCGCCGGCATCGAGCGCGGATTGCGAATCTTCGTAACGTCGAATATTCTCCGATGCGTGAGCCAAACCCGCCAGTTCAAGGCGAGCATCTTTCAGGCGCTTGCTCACCCCACGCGACTCCAGATCCTGGAAGCGCTGCGTGGCGGAGAGCTGAGCGTGAACGAGATCCTGGCCGGGATCGAGCGCGGCCAGGCGAACATCTCCCAGCACCTGACGACCCTGCGCCTGCGTGGGCTGGTCGTGAATCGCAAGGTGGGGAACCAGGTCTTCTATTCCGTGCGGGATCGCGTGCTGTTCAAGGTTCTCGATCTCATGCGGGACTACTCCCGGACTCACCTCAAGGAACACATGTCATTGCTGAGACGGCTCAGGTCCGACGAAACGCGAGGCTGACGCAGGATGCAGATCACGGTGCGGGAGGCGGCGGCTTACTTCGACGTGGATGAGGCGACGGTTCGGCGCTGGATCGCCGAGCGCGACCTGCCCGTGCACCGGGTGACCGAACGCCTCCACCTCAACGCGATCGAGGTCTGGGAGTGGGCCGTGGCCCGGGGGATCCCGGTGTCGAGAAGCCTGCTCGATGAAGCACGGCGCACGCCGGAAGAGGTCCCGGCCCTCGGGCAATTGCTGCGCGCGGGCGGGATCCACCGTGACCTCGAGGGTCCCGACAAGCGCGCCACGCTCGCCAACATCGTCGCCCGCCTTCGATTGCCGGACGAGATCGATCGCAGCCACCTCCTGGCGATTCTCGAGGCCCGCGAAGCGATGGGCTCCACCGGCGTCGGCGATGGCATCGCGATTCCCCACGTGCGCAACCCGATCCTGCTGCACGTCAACGAGCCGCAGATCTCCCTGTTCTTGCTGCACCATCCGGTGGACTTCGATTCCATCGACCACAAGCCCGTCCACGCGGTGTTCATGGTCATCTGCCCGAGCATCCCAGTGCACCTGAGGATGCTCGCCCAGCTCGGATACGCCTTGCGCGATCGGGGCCTGCGCGAGCTGCTGAAGAAACGAGCCGCGGACGGGGTCCTGCTCGAGCGCATCGACGACCTGGACCGACTCGGGGCCGAGCGACCGGCGACGCGGCGGGCGGTGAAGTGAGCGCGCCTCGCGACGCGCATGCGCGAGCGCCGCGTCCGCTCCCGACCGTGGGATCGGCGTGATCCTCGTCGGCGTGGGGGCGCTGCTCATTCTGCTGGGAGCCGCGGCCGCGATGATCCCCGGCCGGCGGGCGGTCATCGCCGATGGGGCGTTCGCCATTGCCGTGGTCGGCGGTTGCGGTGTGTGCGGGATCGCGGCGCTGCGGACCCTGTCGGGAGTCCCGTGCCCGGCGTTCGCGTGGCAGCCGACCCTTCCCGGCGGTGCGTGGGTCATGGAACTGGACGTTCTCTCGGCGTGGTTCCTCCTCCTGCTCGCGATCGTCGGTGGCGTCACCACGGTGTTCGGTGTCGCCTACATGCGGCGCGAGCGGGCACACGGCTCCGTCGCCACGGTCCACGCGGCGTGGGCGATCCTGCTCGCGGGGATGATCGGCGTGCTCCTCGCCCGCTCGGCGGTGCTGTTCCTGATCACGTGGGAAGCCATGGCCGTGAGTGCCTACTTCCTCATCATGTTCGAGCACGGTCGCGACGAAGTCCGACGCGCCGGACTCCTCTACCTCGTGCTGACGCATCTGGGAACGCTCGGCCTGCTGGTGATGTTCCTGGCGTGGGGACGTTCGGCCCCGAGTTTCACGTTCACGGACCTCGCCGCGCAGAGCCGCAGCCTGCCCTGGGCCGGCGCGGGGATCCTGCTGCTGGCGTTGTTCGGCTTCGGCATCAAGGCCGGAGTGTTTCCGGTTCACTTCTGGCTCCCCGGTGCTCACGCCGCGGCCCCCTCGCACGTCTCGGCGCTGCTCTCCGGGGTCATGCTCAAGATGGGGATCTACGGCCTGCTCCGTGTGATCGCCCTCGTCGGGCCGCCCCCGGCCTGGTGGGGTTGGACACTGCTCGGGCTCGGGCTGGCGTCGGCCGTCCTCGGCGTGTTGTGGGCGCTCTCTCAGCGCGACATCAAGCGCGCGCTGGCATACAGCAGCGTCGAAAACGTCGGAATCGTCGTGCTCGGACTCGGGCTCGGCACGCTGGGCACGACGTATCGACACCCCGCGGTGGCCCAGCTCGGTTATGCGGCGGCGCTCCTCCATGCGCTCAACCACGCGTTGTTCAAGAGTCTGTTGTTCCTCGGGGCGGGTGCGATCGTGCGCGGAACGGACACGCGCGCGATCGATCATCTCGGCGGGCTCGCGCGTCGCATGCCGCGGACCGCGCTGGCGTTCATGACGGGCTGCATCGCCATCGCCGGGCTTCCGCCGCTCAACGGCTTCGTCGGCGAATGGACGCTGGTGCGCGGGTTCCTGGGCGCCGGACTCGCTGGCGGGCCGCTTCGCTGGACGAGCCTCGGGGCGGCGGCTGTCGGGCTCGTCGGCGCGCTGTCGCTCGCGTGCTTCGTGCGCCTGGGGGGAGCCGCGTTCCTCGGCCAGCCGAGGGCCAGGGTGGCGGACGATCCGCAGGATGCCGACGCGTGGCTGACCCCGCCCATGGGGCTGCTCGCGGTGCTCTGCCTGTCGATCGGCCTGGCGCCGGCGATGGCCGTCACCTTTGCGCTGCGCGTGGCGGGGCTCGTCAGCGGTGTGCCGGACCCGGGCAGCACCATTCCGGGGTTGATCTCGTCGGCCACCAGCTTCGGGCTGCTCGGAGCGCTGCTGCTCGTCGTCGCGGCCGTCGCGTGGGCACTGCGGCGGGCCCTGTTCGCGCGAGCGAAGCAGCGCTCGGCCGCGACCTGGGGCTGCGCCTGGCCCGCGCCGACGTCTCGCATGCAATACACCGCTTCGTCCTTCGCGGCACCGATCCTCACCGCCATGCCGCTGTCCGGGAGCAGGGGTCGCCTGCGCCTTGCCGATCGGGACGGGACGAGCCCGGGCGACCGGGGCACGCGAGGTGTCGCGCGACTGTGGGGCCGGCTCCAGGCGTTGGCGCTCACCGTCCGCCCGCTGCAGCGCGGCCGCGTCACGACCTACCTTCAATACATCATCTGGACGGTGCTCCTGCTGCTCGGCTACCTGCTCGTCGCGGCGACGGGAGGGCTTTCGTGATCCCGTTCGCCTCCGGCCTTGGCCTGATCCTGCTCGGAGGCCTCGCCGCGTACGGTCTCGATCGCCGTCCCGTCCTCGCCGACCGCGTCTTCCAATGGATCGCGGTTGCGGGCTGTCTCCTGGCGTTGGCTCCGGCCCTCTCACTGTTGTTCGGCGGTGGAGGCGGAATCGGTGGCCCGGTGGATCCGATACCCGCCGGCCCCGACGCGCTGTTCGGCATCGACCTGCTGTCCGCATGGTTCCTGCCGATCGTGCTGGGGGTCGGCGCCACGATCGTTGCCTACGGCGTCCCTTATCTCGGGCCCGAGCGCGGGCATCGGCGGGTGGGGCTCGCGCACCTGGTTCTCGCCGTGCTGCTCGTGGCGCTGTCGGGTGTCGTGACGGCGCGCACGATCGTCGCGTTCCTCGCGAGCTGGGAGGTCATGGCCGTGGCGGCGTGGCTCCTCGTGATCTTCGAGCACGAGAAGCGCGACACCTGGGACGCGGGGATGGTGTACCTCGTGCTCACGCACGCCTGCACGCTCGCGCTGATCGGCATGTTCGCAGTCTGGCAGGGGGGCCATGCCGATTGGCGTTTCGCCCAGCTCGCTCGGTCCGCGTCGATCGGACCGGTCGCGACGGGCCTGGTACTGACCCTGGGCCTGGTCGGTTTCGGGATCAAGGCCGGCGCATTCCCCTTCCACTTCTGGTTGCCCGGCGCGCACGCCGCGGCGCCCTCCCACGTCTCGGCGTTGCTCTCCGGGATCATGCTCAAGGTCGGCATCTATGGACTGTGCCGGATGCTCGCCCTGCTCGGGCCGCCGCCCGCCTGGTGGGGCTGGATCGTCCTGCTCATGGGCCTCGCATCGTCGGTGCTGGGCGTGCTCTGGGCGCTCGCGCAGCACGATCTCAAGCGGCTTCTCGCCTACCACAGCGTGGAGAACATCGGCATCATCCTGATGGGGCTGGGCCTCGGGGCGCTCGGGACGGCCTATCACCAGCCCACCATCGCGCTGATCGGTGTCGCCGGCGCGCTGCTCCACACGCTCAATCACGCGCTGTTCAAGAGCCTGCTGTTCCTCGGAGCGGGCGTGGTCGTGCGCGAGACCGGGCACCGGGAGATCGATCGTCTCGGCGGCCTCGGGCGCCGCATTCCGCGCACCGCACTGGCATTCCTGGTCGGGTCCATCGCGATCGTCGGGCTGCCGCCGCTCAATGGTTTCGTGAGCGAATGGTTGATCTTCCGTGGCCTGCTCGGTGCAGGTCTCGCGAGCGGTGGCCTTCGCGTCGCCGTGGTCGCGGCGGCGGGGCTCGCGCTCACGGGCGCGCTGGCGCTCGCCTGCTTCAGCAAGCTCTTCGGAGTCGTCTTTCTCGGGACACCGCGCGACCCGAGCGCCGGGCACCGCGCGCCGGCGGAATCGGCGTTCATCGCCCCACAGTCCGTCCTCGCCGCCTGCTGCATCGTGATCGGCGTCGCGCCGGGGTGGATCGCTCCTCCCGTCGCACGGATCGCGGGGCTCATCCTTCCTCAGCCCGAGGGGGGCGCCGCGCTGGGGGCGCTGGGCAGCGCGCTTCCGCTCTCGGCGCTCGCGGCGGTGCTGCTCCTGCTCATCGGACTCGGCTGGTCCGCCCGGCAATGGACGCTCGCGCGGCGACCGCAGCGTTCCGCCGCGACATGGGGCTGCGCGTACACGCGCGCGACCGGCCGCATGCAGTACACGGCGTCGTCCTATGCGAGTCCATTGCTGGCGGCGTTCGGCCCCCTGTCCGGGATCCAACAGGTGCGGACGCGCGCCTCGTTTCACACCCGGGCGATCGAGCCGATCCTCGATCTGCTGGCCCGCCCGCTCTGGAGCCGGGTCGTGGCGGCGGCGGTCCGGCTCCGTCCGCTGCAGGCCGGCGCCATGAGGTGGTACCTCCTCTACGCCATCCTCTGCCTGCTCGGGCTGCTCCTCTACCTCCAGTTCGCGGGGCTGCCATGACGTTCACGCCGGTCCTCGGTCTGCTGGCGGTGCTGCTGCTTGCCCCCGCGCTGCCGGGCATCGCCAACCGCGTCAAGTCCGCGCTCACCGGCCGGCGTGGCGCTCCCATGCTCCAGCTCTACGCAGATCTGTGGAAATCGTGGCGGAAGGGCGTCGTCTACAGTCCGACGACGACGATCCTGTTCCGGCTCGGTCCCGTCGTGTTGGTGTGCACGGCGCTCCTGGCTGCGGGCCTCCTGCCGCTCGACGGCACCACCTCGCCGATCCGGTTCACCGGCGATCTCGTCGCGTTCGCAGGACTGCTCGCGCTCGGCCGCTTCATGCTCGTGCTCGCGGCCCTGGACACGGGCTCGAGCTTCGAGGGTATGGGGGCGAGCCGCGAGGTCACGTTCGCCGTGTTCGCGGAGCCGGCGCTGTTCCTCTGCTTCACCGTGTTCGTGGTGGCGACGGGCGACCTTCGGCTGCAGGGCATGCTCGGGCAGCCCCTCGCTCACGCGTGGCTCGCGACGGCGCCCTCGCTGCTGCTCGGTGCAGCGAGCCTGTTCATCGTCTCGCTCGCCGAGACGAACCGGGTCCCCATCGACGACCCGCTGACGCATCTCGAGCTCACCATGGTGCACGAGGTCATGGTGCTCGATCACTCCGGCCCGGACCTGGCGCTCATCCTCTACGCCAGCGCTCTCAAGATGGCGCTGTTCGGGAGCCTGGTCGTGAGAGTGTTCGTTGC
>Ga0310811_10014670_pt1 | contig 10228 bp, 12 predicted proteins | sample YCmetagenome_FD_207642 | JGI IMG/M metagenome (GOLD analysis project Ga0310811, IMG submission 207642) | Soil microbial communities from experimental microcosm in Duke University, North Carolina, United States - YC | ecosystem: Engineered > Artificial ecosystem > Soil microcosm > Unclassified ... | reverse complement strand
GACTACCTCGCCCTGGCGCGCACCTCCGCGATGCACATCGGCGCGCTGCTGTTCCTTCCGCTGCCCCGCGTGAACGACCTGCGTCTCGCCGTGGACGAGGCGTGCACGTCCTTCCTGCAGTCCGCGCACGACGGCGAGGCGGACGCGGCGGCCCCGCCTCCGACCGGCACGATGGAGGTGGCCTACGACAAGTACCCGGCCAGCCTGCACGTGACGGTGCGCGCACCCGCGCCGGGCGGCTGGCCGGGACGCGCCGAGCTCGGCTGGGCCATGCTCGGCAGCCTGGTCGGCGAGGTGCGGGTGAGCCTGGAAGGCGGCGTCGGCACCCTGACGCTGATCGAACCGCTGCCCACCGCCGCGGACCGCTGAGCGGCTGAGCCGTCCGGTTGAGCATGCGTGATGCGTGGTGCGTCGGCCGGCGTTTCCACGGTCGGCACGCGGCGTTCCACGGAACAGCAGCGGCCTGCGTGTGTGCGGCGCCCGCCGTTCGGCCATCCGGTGACCGGCCGGCCGAACGGCGCGCGTCGTCGCGACTCAGTCGAACCGGTCTTCTGCTCCGGCCGCTTCCGCCGCTTCCGCCGCGTCCGCCGTCTCCGGAGGCCGGGTGACCGCGCGTTCGATGACCGCGTGGATGATCGCGAACACCGCGCCCTGCAGGGCGGCGGCGAGCAGCACGGCGCGCCACGAGCGGCTCTTGTCGCCGGCCTTCGGCACGTCGCGCCCGCCGTCGACCCGGCGCCAGAGCGACTTGAAGACCACCCCTCCCGCCGCGCCTGCCGCCATGGTCGCGGGCTTCAAGGCGATTTGTCGTCCGTTCACCGCGCCTCCTCGGGTCGCCGGTCGGTCCGTCCCCTCGCCGGCATGGTTGCCGCGAACCCGCGGGTGTAAACCCCCGCAGACCTGGGCGGGCCGGGTGCGCGCCGGGGCCGTGCGCGCTGCCGGTGCCGGCCGCGGTCAGGCGTCGGAGGGGTCCGGCTCCCCGTCCACCGCGGGGATCGCCGCGAGCAGGTCGAGGAAGGGGCCGACGTGGTGGCCGTCCTGCGCGCTGTGCCGGAAGCTGTGCGAGGTGTTGACGGTGTACCGGTTGCGCCGGCCGACCCGCTGGTGGCTGAGGTATCCGGCCTCCTCGAGATCCGCGACGATCGCCTGCGCCGTGCGCTCGGTCACCCCCACCACGGACGCGATGTCGATCATCCGGGAGTCCGGGTTGCGCGCGATCTCCACCAAGGTCCGTCCGTGAGCGGTCAACAGGGTCCACGAGCCTTCCGCGCGAGTCTCAGCCATGCCCCCATGCTATCTCGCGAGTCAATACGCACGAGATAAATCACACGGTTTTCTTGACGTCCTTTGGCGGGTCGTCTAGTTTGGCGGTGAGCAGCACTCACCGGCGCGAGGCCGACGACGGGACGGATCCGACCATGCCGACCACTTTGTCCACCCAGGCCGAACGCCGGGACGGGATCGAGATCCTGCGGGTGTCGGGAGAGATCGACCTGTCCACCGCGTCCCGGCTCGGGCAGGCCATCGAGGGCGCGCGCATCCCCGGCTCGCCGTTGATCCTCGACCTGACCGGGGTCGGCTTCATGGACTCGGCCGGCGCGCGCGTCCTGGCCGTGGCCGACGACGCGGCCACGGCGCAGCGCGCCCCGCTCCTGCTCGTGCCGTCCGAATACGTCTCCCGCGTCTTCGAGATCGCGGGGCTCGGCCCGGCCTTCCAGCTCTACGGCGCGCAGAGCGAGGCCGTCGAGGCCGCCCGCGGCATCCTCGCGGGCGGCCTCGACGGCTGACGCCGGGCGCGGGCGGGTGGGGGGCGGGAGTACCGGGCCCGGCGTGGGACGGGCAGAGCGGGTCGGGGCGGAGCGGTCAGCGGCGCCGCCCGCCGCGGAGCATCTGCTGCTCGCGCTGGAGCAGTTCCTGTTCGCGCCGGATCAGCTTCTGCTCGCGGTCGTCCTCCGCCGCCCCGGGCACGGTGTTGCCGTCCAGCAGGGCGCTGCCGGTGTTGGCGGTGAGCACCCCGAACAGCAGCAGCAGACCCGCGACGATGCTCAGGATCGTGGCCCAGGCCACCGAGAAGTGCTCTATCCACGCCCACGCGTTGATCAGCAGGACGAGCGAGGCGGCGGCCGTCCAGATGAACAGCGTGTGCCGGCGGTGCAGCGTCGGCGGATGCAGCGGGGGCGGCGGCTGCCGATCGCCGTCCGGGAGGCGGTAGGGCGGCCGCGCGGGAGTCGGCTGGTACTCGTCGCCGGCGCGGATGTGCCGCACGATGATCGCGGAGTCCACGACCGTGAGCGCCGCGAACGCCGCGAACACGGCGACCAGCGCGGGCACGTCCTCCAGCGCGAAGACGATGATTCCGGCGATCGCCGCGACCAATCCGGCTCCGGCGATCCAAAGCCGCAGCCCGAGCGGGCTGCGCGCGTGCATCGGCTCGTCGCCGCTGCGTCCGGTCTGGAATTCGTCCGCCATGGATCTCACCGCTTTCGTCGGGGGCGGGGAGAGATCGACGCGGGACGTGGTAACCCCTCCGCCCGGCGGTAAACACCGGCGGGCCGCGGCGACGGGCCGTGGGCGCTGGGCCGTGGGCGCTGGGCCGTGGGCCGGACGAGCCCGCGGCGCGCGAAGGAGATCGCCGCGCGCACGGTCAACAAAGCAGCGCGCGCGTTCCGGCGAGTCCCGGACGAAGAGCGGGAGCCCGTGCGCGACATGTCCTCGAGCCGGCGCGGCGGACTGCGTTCGCACAGCGGCTCCGGCGGCCAGACGTATCGTCAGCCCTACGCGAAGGCCAAGCGGCGCGGTGTCGAGGGCCGGTCGGAGAAAGCGCGCCGTCGGCTGACGGGCTGACGGGCTGACGGCACCGAGCCTCCGAGCCTCCGAGCCCGCGGACGCCGGTCGGCCTTCGGGTCGGCCGGCGTCCGCGACGCTTTTGGCGTCCGTGGCCTCCGTGGCGTCCGCGCAGCGTTCACGCGGGCGGTGGCTACCGCCGTTTCGGTGTGCCGAGCAGCTGTCTGACGGCGCGCAAGTCGTCGAGCAGCCCGGCGAACGCCTCGTCGCGATCGGGCGCGCGCAGCACGGCGGACGGATGCACGGTGGCGACGACCGGGATGCTCGCGTCCGCCGCGCTCGAAGCCGCGACTTCCTGCGGCACCGGCCAGTCGCGCACCGTGCCGCGTGCCGTGCCGACCCGGAAGGACGGGCCGAACAGCGCCTGCCCCGCCGTCGCGCCGAGCGCCACGATCACTTCCGGTTCGACCAGCCGGACCTCGCTGAGCCACCACGGCCGGCACGCGGCCACCTGCCCGGGGTCCGGACGCTGATGGATACGGCGCTTGCCGCCGTGCGGCTCGGGACGCCAGCGGAAGTGCTTGACCGCGTTGGTCACGTAGACGTCGTTCTCGGCGATCTCGGACCGGGCGAGCGCTTCGTGCAGCACCCGTCCCGCGGGCCCGACGAAGGGCTCGCCGCGGCGGTCCTCGCTGTCGCCCGGCTGCTCGCCCAGCAGCAGCACGCTCGCGTGCGGGGCGCCGCGGCCGAAGACGGCCTGGGTTGCGTCGCGGTACAGGTCGCAGCCCTCGCACTCCTGCGCCGCCCGCGCCGTATCGGCGAGGTCGTCCGTGTCCGGGACGAACCCGCGCGCCCCCGCGTAGACGTGTCCGCTTCGTGTGGCCATCGCGTCCCGCTACCCGGGCCGACGCCGGACAAACGGGCACATCCTGCATGTTTGGCCCCTCCCGGCCCGGGCAACCCGTGCCGCGGCGATCCGCTGCCGGACTGAGATCACCGAGGATCACCAAGGATCTCCGAGGATCTCCGAGGATCTCCGAGGATCGGAGGGCGTTACGGATGGGCGTGCCGAGATGGGTGTGAGCAACGGCGGAATCGAGCCGGGCGGCGTGGTCGTGGTGACCGGCGCCAGCGCCGGCGTCGGGCGTGCCGCGGCGCTCGCCTTCGCCCGCGAGGGCGCCCGGGTGGCGCTGGTCGCGCGCGGCGAGGCGGGCCTGAAGGGCGCGGTCGAGGAGATCGTCGAGGCCGGCGGCTACGCCAAAACGTTCCCCGCGGACATGGCGGACGCGAGCCAGGCTGAGCGGGTCGCTCGGGACGTCGAGGCGTCGATGGGCGCGATCGAGGTGTGGGTGAACGTCGCGTTCACCTCCGTGTTCGCGCGCTTCATCGACATCGAGCCGGAGGAGTTCAAGCGCGTCGCCGAGGTCGACTACCTCGGCTACGTCTACGGCACCCGGGCCGCGCTCAAGCGGATGCTGCCGCGCGACCGCGGCGCGATCGTGCAGGTGGGCTCGGCGCTCGCCTACCGCGGCATACCGTTGCAGAGCGCCTACTGCGGAGCCAAGCACGCGATCCAGGGCTTCAACGAGGCGCTGCGCTGCGAGCTCCTGCACGACGAGAGCAACGTGCGGGTGACGATGGTGCAGCTGCCCGCGGTCAACACGCCGCAGTTCGACTGGGTGCGCTCCCGGCTCGGCAAGCCCGCACGGCCCGTGCCGCCGATCTACCAGCCCGAGATCGCCGCCCGCGCCATCGTGTACGCGGCCGGGCATCCGCGCCGGCGCGAGTACTGGGTAGCCGGCAGCACGGTCGGCACGCTGCTGGCCAACGCCGTCGCCCCGGGCCTGCTCGACCGTTATCTGGCGCGGAAGGGATTCACCGCGCAGCAGGTGGACCGGCCGGAGCCGAAGTCCGAGGACAACCTGTTCGAGCCGGTGGACGGTCTCGACGGGCACGACCACACCGCGCACGGCAGCTTCGACGAGCAGGCCAAGGATCGCAGCGTCCAACTGTGGGCCTCGCAGCACCACGGCGCGCTCGCGGCCGCGGGCGGCGGACTCGCCGCGGCGGCCGCGCTCGCGATGCGCGGAAGGCGCCGCTGATCCGACGACGCCCCCCGCCTTCTCACAACCCGGGCGGCCGTGCCGCCCGCCCGGTTTTACTTCAGGTGCCGGCCGAAGAACCGGTTCCCGTCGTCCACCTCGAACCACGGAGTGCCGGTGTGCCCGCCCATGTTGGCGTGCAGCGTCTTCTCCTTGGTGCCGAAGGCGTCGAACAGGTCAAGGGCAACCTGCCGGTCGTTGCCTTCGTCGTCCCACTGCAGCAGGAACTGCAGCGGAATGGTGACCTGCCGGGCCTCCTCGCGCTGGGCGCGGGGCACGAAGCCCCCGGCGAAGAAGCCGGCGGCCACGATGCGCGGTTCGGCCACCGCCGCGGTCATCCCCGAATAGCCGACCGGACCGCCGATCTCGGGCAGAGCGAGGAGGGCGTCGAGGGTGGTCCGCCATTCCGGGACGGCCTTCTCGACCAGCGGGCCGATGAAGGACTCGAAGATCTCGTCGACCGGCTCGCCGGCCTGCATCGCCCGGCGGAGGTCGGCGCGGGCCTGCTCGTCGGCGGCGGAGCGGGGCCGCTCGCCGTGCCCGGGGTGGTCGATGGCGGCCACCGCGTGGCCGTACTCCGCCGCGGAGTGCCGGGCCCGGGCCACCAGCCGCGATTCCCGCTTGTGCAGGCCGCCGTTGTGGCCGAACAGGATCAGCGGGGCCGGTGCGGATCCGGGCGTCGTCCACAGGACGCCGGGGATCTCGCCGAGAGTGAATCCGCGTTCGGGCGGGCGTCTGCGACGGCGCCGTCAGAGGCCTGCTTCGTCGCCGTCCGCAGGCCGTCCGCCGCCGCGGTCTGCGCGAACAGTTCCCTGATCTTCGCATGCTGTTCCAGTAGCAGGGAGACGATGCTGCCGACGGGCGGCTCGGCCGCGCGCAGCCGCTCCTGGAGCGCCGGTCATGGTGATCTCTGCTCACGATCGTCGCCTGGTGCTCAGGCGTCGGCGACCGGAGCGTGGGCGGCCCCGTCAGCCGGTTGTTCCGCGGGCAAACCGTTGGGGGATCTCCCGGAGATCGTTCGGGGAACTCTCGGGCGGGTTTACCGCCGGCGCGAGCGGCAACCAGGCCGGAGTTCCCGGACCGCTCGGTCCGGGGCGCGGCCGGACAGGGTGGAGGCGACTTCCATGGACGGCGAAGGCGGCACGTGGCGGGGTCGGACGATCGAGGAGATCGGCACGGCCCTCGCGATCCTGCACGCACAGCACGACGAGGTCCGCGACCTGCTCGAGCGGGTCCAGCGGACCTCCGACGTCGAGCGGCAGGACGCCTTCGACGCGCTGCGCGAGCTGCTGGCCTCGCACGAGGCGGCGGAGGAGCTGGTGCTGCGGCCGGCCGCCCGGCGCGCCGGCCTGCGCACGGTGGCCGCCGCCCGGGACGGCGAGGAACGGCAGATCGCCGGCATGCTCGCCGAGCTGGAGCGGCTCGACGTGGACAGCAGGGAGTTCGACAGGATCTTCGCGCGACTGGCCGAGGCCCTGGCCATGCACACCTGGCTGGAGGAGACCGAGGAGTTTCCCGCCCTGCAGGCCCGGTGGAGCGAGGAGAAGCAGGAACGGCTCGGCGGCTGGATCCGGCGCGCGCTCGCGCTCGGCCCGACCCATGCGCATCCCCTGGCGTCCGGGTCGAGCGTCGCGCAGTGGACGGTCGGGCCGTTCACCGCGCTGCTGGACCGGGCCAGGGACAGGTTCGAGCAGGCGCGCGAGCCGGACGGCGGCGGACCGCCGTCGGTGCCGAGGACCACCGGCGGGAGCCGGCGCGACGAGGACCGGTGAGAACCGGAGCGACCAGGACTGACGGGAACCCGAGCGACCAGGACTGACGAGGACCGGAGCAACGGAGAACACAGCGACCGGCAGCAGAGCGACGAGAAGCAGGAGGGAACATGGTGACTGTCCGGGAGAGCGAGAGGACACGGAATCTGGACTCGGCCTCGACCGCCGAACTGGTCGGCCGGGCGGTGGACCAGACTTCGCTGATCATCCGCCAGGAGGTGGCGCTCGCCAAGGCCGAGCTCTCGGAGAAGGGCAAGCGGGCCGGCATGGGCGCCGCGCTCGGCGCCGGAGCCGCCCTGATGGCCTTCATCGCGCTGCTGTGCGCGGTGGGCGCGGCCGTCGCCGGGTTCGCCGGGCTGGTCCCGGTCTGGGCCGCCGCGCTGATCGTCGCGGCCATTCTGCTCGGCATCGCCGGCGCCGCGGGGCTGGCCGCGAAACAGGCCTTCGCCAAGGCGTCGCCCGCCGCGCCACCGGACGCGATCGCCAGCGTCAAGGCCGACGTCAACGAGATCAAGGAGCACTTCCGCCGCTGAAAGGGTGGCGGGGAGCGGAGCGTGCGGCGCGTGCGGGCCGGGCAGACCGGCCCGCACGCACCGCACGCTTTTCCCTGTACGACTGACTCCGCGGGTTGATTCGTCGGTTCTCAGCGCTCGTCGTCGCGGCCTTCGCCGCCCGAGCCGGCCACCGGGCGCGGCACTTCCCCACCCACCGGACGTGGCACTTCGCCCGCCTTCACGGTCCGCGCCTTCTCCTCGTCGCTCGGGGCGACCTTATGCCCGGGTCGCGGAAGATCGTCCGCGCCGACGAACTCGCCGTCGACCACGGCCCCGGGCAGGGTCTGGCCCTCCGGGGTCACGCCGATCACCGGGTCCGCCGCGGCGGTGCCCTTGCGCGCTTCCAGGCGTGCCGCGGCGCCCACCGCCGCCGAGGAGTCCGGCACCACACGCATGCGCCGCGACCCCTTCCGTTCGCTCTGCCGTCCGCCTCTGCGCAGCTTCACGGCTGATCACCATTTCTTCCTCGTCGGACAATCTCGTCGGGCAAACTCGTCGGGCAAACTCCTCGGATACCGCCACTTCCCCGTCGGCCGGGCGCAGCTCAGGCGCAGCTCAGCCGTAGCTGAGCCGCAGCTCAGCCGCGGCGCAGGATCGCGCCGGCCGCGCCGCCGGGACCCGGCTCGCCGCCGGAGAACAGCAGCAGACCGCCGTCCTCCAGCGCGGCCGCGCGGATCAGCGCGTCCACGCCGCGTCCGCGCCTGACCTCCGGCGCGTGCGTCGCGTCGAGTTCATCCGGGCGCACGGCCAGCTGCCCGGGCTCGGGACCCCACCACACCGGGGCGCCGCTGTCCGCGGCGTCCTGCCGCACCAGCAGCGTGTCCACCTCCCCGCTGCGCAGCGACGCCACGACGGCCTCGAGTCCCTCGACCGCCTTGCCCTTCGCGAGCCCGGCGGCGTAGCGGTCCACCATCCCGGCACGCCACGCCTGTTCGAACTCCGCCGCGGCGCGCGCGGCCTGCCGCCGCACCGACTCGGTGTCGGCGCCCGGCGCGTCGGACCCGGGCAGTTCCACCGTGCGGGGCCGCCAGAGCGGTCCGAGCTCGGCGAGCACCGCCGCGCGCATGCGGGATTCGCCGCTGAGCGCGAGCACCCCGGCGGCCTGCTCCCCGGCGATCTGCTCGAGCCGCGCCGCGACCGCCTTGGCGCTGTCCTGAACGGAGTTCTCCGCGCGGCGTTGGCGCCGGTCCTGGCGCCGGTCGCCCGGCGCGTCCACGCGCTCGTCGGTCGGCCCCGGCCGGCCGCCGTGCACCTCCACGTCGGCGCCGGAGCGGTCGGCGAACACCAGCAGGTGCGGGCCGAGGTCCCGGGTCCGCGCCAGCAGCGGCACCAGGTCGGGCAGTTCCCCGAAGACCGCGCGCACCTCGGTCACCGGTGCGTGCAGCTCGCGGACCAGCGCGACCTCGCCGCGCGCGGCGAAGATGGCCTGGCCGTGCGGGCCGGGCACGGACCGGTCCGTGCCGACCTCGGCGTCGATCGCGCGCAGGTCCGCGGCGGGGGCGCCGATCTCGGCCAGCCGTCCGCGCAGATCCCGCCAGCGCAGTTCGATCTCGTGCTCGGCGGAGATCTCGTTGCGCGCCGTGGGCAGGTACACCGAGCACCAGGGTCCGCGGCGGTCGTAGAGGGGCTTGAGGAACGAGGTGTCCATCGTCTCGCCTCCTTGCGCAAGAAAGGCGGGCGGCTCGCGGCCGGCCCGGCTACCTGTTCGGCCGTGCGGCGCTGATGTCGGCGAGCGCGGAGCGCCGGTCGCGCTCCATCGCCAGGTCGCCCAGACTCAACACTCCCACCACCCTGCCCTGGTCGACCACCGGAAGCCGGCGCACGGCGTGCTCGCGCATCAGCACCGTCGCCCGCTCGAGGTCGTCGGAGGGTGCGCAGGTGACGGCGTCCGCGGTGCACACCGCCTCGGCGGCGGTGCCGCCCGGCAGCCGCTGGTCCGCGACCGCGCGCACCGCGATGTCGCGGTCGGTGAGCACGCCGCGCAGCCTGCCCTCGTCGGTGACCAGCACGTCGCCGATGCCGTGGTCGCGCATCAGCCGCGCCGCCTCGGAGATCGGGGCCCGGGCCGGCACGGTGACCGGGTCGGTCGTCATGATCTCGCTCACCTTCTGGGACATCTCGGGCCTCCTGTTGTTCGGACGTTGCCTTACCGGAGGGCGGACAGGTGCCCGCGGCGGCCGGCTTTCATGCGCCGACGCCCGTCCCGCCCGCAGCCCGAACGGCGGTGTCTTTCGGCGTCCGTCGGTGTCCGTCGGCGTCGATTGAGCCGTTTGGGCCGCGGTTCTGCGGTCACCCGGATGCGTCGCGCCGTGTCGCCACGCCCGGGTCGGGGTGCGCAGCCGTCGAACAGCCGTCCGACGGCTCCGCGGGCCGGGCGGGGATAGGGTGGTTGAGGTGGAGGCACGAGCCGTGGCGGGCGGCGCGCCGGACGACGCGCCGAGGTCCACGACGCGTCCGGACGTCTTCGCGCTCGACGACGTGGTCGGTCCCGACCTCGCCGCCCTCGACTGGGCCGCGACCGCGCTCGGGCCGCCGAAGGGCTGGCCGCAGAGCCTGCGCACCGCGCTCGGCATCCTGCTCACCTCGCGCTTCCCGATGTGGATGGCGTGGGGCGAGGATCTGACGTTCTTCTGCAACGCCGCGTACCGCCGCGACACCCTGGGCCGCAAGTACCCCTGGGCGCTGGGCCGCCCGGCGAGCGAGGTGTGGGCCGAGGTCTGGGACGAGATCGCGCCCCGCGTCCGCACGGTCCTGGAGACGGGCGAGGCCACCTGGGACGAGGCGCTGCTGCTGTTCCTCGAGCGCTCGGGCTTTCCCGAGGAGACCTACCACACCTTCTCCTACAGCCCGCTGCGCGACGACGAGGACTCCGTGGTGGGCATGCTGTGCGTGGTCACCGAGGAGACCGAGCGGGTCGTGGCCGAGCGGCGGATGGCGACGCTGCGCGACCTCGGCTCGGACCCCTCCTCCGTGCGCACGGTGCCGGAGATGCTCGCGTTCACCGCCCGCCAGTTCG
>Ga0310811_10014669_pt1 | contig 10228 bp, 9 predicted proteins | sample YCmetagenome_FD_207642 | JGI IMG/M metagenome (GOLD analysis project Ga0310811, IMG submission 207642) | Soil microbial communities from experimental microcosm in Duke University, North Carolina, United States - YC | ecosystem: Engineered > Artificial ecosystem > Soil microcosm > Unclassified ... | reverse complement strand
TGGCTCTCCAATATCTCTCACCAACATAAAGTGTGATTCCCACGCATACAGGTGCCATAATTTGTACACTGAAAAAGTACCAAACATTGTAACAGTTTTGCAAGTCACTGTATCTGTCAATCAAGGTCAATCTGCATCAGCAACTGCACAGCTGCAGCTTGGTGTCAGTCGGTTGACACTAGACAATACCATTGAGCCAGCTGCATCGGCACCTCGCAGTGTATCTTCTCGCCAACCTCAAGCTCACGCTACTGCAAGTGAGTTGACAGATGTGCCTGGGCCAACTAACACACCAGAGTGCAAAGTTGAGGCCCCCAAGCGTGTTACTTGTCATGGCAGCAGCAGCAAGGCGGTTGCTAAACCTAGAGGGCGAGGGAGGGGCAAACACTAATCCCACCGCAAACATTAATACTTTGTACTGTTACTTCTTGTCATTGCACTGCACATTTTCAATGTCATCTGAATCACTATGTCTTACAGTTTCCTTATAAGGCTCTCAAGGACACAATATAGCAAAGTAAGTTCCAATGTATTCATAGCCCTAATAACCTAGTGGTAACTATGCCAGTGAGTACTACGGATTCTAATACCCAATAATACTAATGACAAGTGTTCGAATCCCTTAAGGTGCAATAAAATAACAGACTTCGGTTACAATAGCATTAGATAATAGTGATAGATAATAGTAATAGTAGATTGTAATAAATAATAACATTAGCTAATAGATAATAGTAGATTGTAAGTAATAACAGTAGCAAGGACCGTTGCAGTGATAGCATGGGCCTTGAAAACTTATTTTTATCTTCTATTATTGTCCCAACCCTTTTAAGACCTTGCAACGCTTACATGATCTTCCCTACAACGGACTCTATTTTAAGACAACTTACAATGTGAGAGCCATATCCTTTTAAAGCACCATCTAAGATTATCTCCATCATTTTAAAGCCTTATAATGTAGTGTGTGAAAATCAGTCCTTAAAATGTATTACGAGACCTTGCAATGCTCCCTAGAAATTTCTGACAATTCCCGCTCATCTCTATAGTCACATCTTGCGCCAGCACATTGCTTGCCAATTCCTGCTCATCTCTATAGTCACATCTTGCACCAGTGCATTGCTTGCCAATACCCGCTCCACTCAGTTACTGCGCCTCGTGCCAGCAGGTTGCCTGCCATATCCTCGCCCACCACAGTTCTCAAATCACCTGCCAGTGTGCTACCTAACTACAGGTCACACCCAGCCGTGCCACTTTGCACTCTTAGTTAGCATAGCGCCTTTCCAGTCTTGAGTCTTACTCAGTGCGCTATCACTGTCAGGTTGACATAATGTCACTATAGGTCACTAAGTCCTTAAGTTTCAGCTTCCCTTGCATATAAGGATAAGTGGAACTAGTCTATTCAGTCTAGCACAATTTATTCTTTCACAACAGACAACTGAGAATCATCTGGTGGCTTGATATTGTACTGCAATGCAAAGGGCTTGAATGATTCAACAAGCCTCCCACAACATGCTGAAAGTGACTGCATCAGATTGGCAGCCAAAGGATTTATGAAAATGATATCTGGGTGTGAAATCAGTCACTGGTGATCCAGTGCACAGGCTCAGGCTGTGAAATGACATACTGCAGCGATACTTCTGGTTAGCTTGGGCCACAACTTCTCTGAGATACACATCTACTGCTGACTTGTCTTCATCTGTGGTAAGCAATAACCACCCCTTGATAGTGATCATGTCCATTTTGAGCTTGCTGCACATCCATTCAACAGTGGCACATTCATCAGGTGTATATCTGGTGAAATCTAGTGTTGGCACCTCTGCCTGTTTGCCTTTCCTCCTGCCTTCTGAACTGCCCTGGACACTGTCAAGGTTGTCGTGAACTAACAGCCTGGGTGTCATGTAGTCAGAGACCTGGGACTCAGAATTTGTATGGGAAATAGTGCTACCAGTAGCACTTTCACAAGTATAGGGATGGCCCGGGCGCCTGTGTACTGATTGTTCAGAAGGTGCCACTCACTGTCTGTCGACGACTGGCTGGTCCAGATCAAATGGAGTCGGATGAATAGACATAACTGCTGAGAAGAATGGGGAAACTTGATGGTGGACATTCAGTTAAATAGTCACCAAAAACTGTCATCATGGTGCCACAACTCTGACCATGACTACTGTGACAGGAGTTAGTAAAAGATCATGCAGATGTATTAGAATATGCTTGCCAATCATACTTTTCACAATCAAGGGCCTCAGTTGCCTGTAAAGGGCCTTTGCATTACAATCCTCCCAATCAAGTAGTGCACTACAGTTTGTGGTAATGAGTTGGAATCCAATTCACCTGACCACTGAGGCAGGATGCTACCAGTGCGTCAGTTAAACAAAATGAATATCACACTGTACTAGTAATAGTAGTGTCTTCCATCAACTTTGGGATCAATGGGGTCCATCAGACTCAGTTCACTGTGTAATTGATCATGGCTTGAACAAGGACAAAACACATTACACAGTCAAAGTTTGTCTATTGCATTGTGATAGTGTAAAGAATTCCAAGTTACGGGCAGGACATCAAATTACCAGGCCCAATATGTTCCCCATTGTGACTAATTTGAACTCCAGCCTGGATATGAATAAGCTACACCTTTAGTAAATGGTGACAGTACAACACACCAATATTGCAGCAAGGTTTTGAGGGATAAATTGAACTAAAACTGTAGTACCAGGGCAGGTCATGTAGTAGTTTGAATGTCTGAATTGGAATAGAAAACTTACTGTGACTGCAGCATCTCCACTAACATCTCTTCGAGTCATCCGAATCACATCTACTAGTAATGCACTGATATTTGTACTGCCACAATTATGATGAGGCAGCCATCACCGTGACTGGCTCAGGTAAGAGAACTTCTGTCATCGATTCTTTCTTCCACTGACTTGGGCATGCAGCCATACGAGGATGATCTATTTGGAATTTCCAAGTGAATGATCATAAGCCACGTATTAGTACCACTATGACCAGAAGTGATGGTGACCTACTGTGATTACTACTACTACTACTAGTAGTAGTGGTGGTGGTCCAAGCAGGCAGCGACTGAACTCAGATGCCTCCAAGTCTGAGTCTGGATTACCTTGAACAAGCTTGAAGTTCCAAAGATTGAAGCCTGCACTGTGGTGGCCACTATCCAAGTTGCCATCACCAATTTTGCAGTACCTGAGAGCCATTGAGGTGCAAGTTGCTAGTATTTACTCAAGCTTACTACATGCCAGTGATCATGAGTGGCCAAATAGTCCTTCATTCTTTTTCTGAACCTGATCATGATGACTTGGAAACTTACTAAGTGATCACTGATCTCTGAACTATTACCATAATAGTACCATGTGAGAGATCAACAAGTGCCAAGAAGCCCACTTGTCATGGTAGGCTCTGAGACAACTTTGTCATGTTGGTCATGATGAGTTGGTCCTCGAAATCTACAAGCAGTGGTTGTTTTTCTGCAACATCCAGTCTCACACAACCTAGGTTCATCATCTGTTCATTTTTTGCTTGATTTCCACTCACAGTGGTATTTGTCTGCTCCAGGCATCCCCTGTCCACCATAACACACCTTACCTCTGTCGATCCAAGTAGCTCTCCTGTGTTGCAGGATGGCTTCAACCCAACAGTCACCAACTCGCATAATAGCTCACCTGCCCATACCTGTGACAAGGGTACCAAGTTCCCCACAACCACAAAACCCAGTGAGCACCATAAGTGCTCTTTTGTCCATTATACCTTGTCTCAAGGTGGTGACTGCAATGAGGATTTCAAAATACCCTCAAAGAGATTCAAGACATTGCAAACAACCATAAGTCACAACCTCATTTAAATCATCATCTGAAATCCAATTATTTCAAGTGGAATTGCACCGATCAACCTTCCAAGACTTCAATATATTTCAATGAATGCATGCTTGTCTAGGTACACTAGTGCAGAATTAGCACTTTTTCATTCACTTACTGATCTTTGGCGTACTAAGCAAGTACATTTTCCTCTTTTGCGCCTTCACAGCCACTTCCAGATCTATCATTAGAACATGAGGGCCATGACATTTGTCAACTTTGCCTAAACTGCTACGCAAAGCATTCATGGTTCCAGGCAGTTGGCCAATGTGTAAAATGAGCTGGTGCTGAGTTAAGTTTCTGCCCATCATCTTCAAGTCACACTTCTACTTCTTCCTTGTGTGTTTTTCAGAAAACCCTCTCCTGTCTTCGTCTTCATGTTGCATGCCGAGGACAGCATGTCTTATACTGATGAGGGTAGTATGTCTGGGTTAGTTATTCAAACTGAAGATCAGCAGAATGACAACAGCCTTCAGCAGCCTTCTGAACCACTAGGATCCCAAGGGCAGTCATTGTTTGCAGAGGCTCAACAGAGACGGAAGATTGCCAAACTGGAGAATAAAGTTGTGGCCTTGGAGTTGGGGTGCACGGTAAAAGACAGGTACGCACTGTCATTTTGTGTCCATTGTGTCTACCTTGTTCACTGTTTGTTAGGCAGTCAAATTACTATTTGGCCCAAGGATGAGACCTCAGGTGCATTGTGGCTTTATTCAACAATATCAAGGATCTTGTCAATAAAAATGATAGGAGGTATGATGGCAATGGCAATGAGGATACTACTATCAAGTATTAAGCTTTCCTCCTTGCATTACTGTGAACCTCACTGGTTTTATGTAGCCAAGATCATTTGCAGACAGGATACCGTGTGCTAACAAGGACCTTGCCATGGTGTCTGAAGGACTCTTTGGGCATAGACTACAATGATTATATGTGTATTATAAAGGTGGTGTGCATGTTTTTCTGACCAATGCTTGACTTTATTGTGTTGAATCTTTATCTAGCTCAGGCAGGGGGCTGATGGTGCCCGAGGAGATGATACAGCAAAGCTTATGACTCTCATGTCAGACTGGGTCAATCATGAGCTCAAGTCAAATCCCCCTGTTGATTCTGACAATAAAAATTGCCACAGATTCACCAGTGACGCATGTGGGAAGTTACTCTGTCCAGCTGAACTTGACTGGAACAGTCCAGCATATGTAGTATACTCAGTATTCTGCATGACACTAACTTGTTCACCAGAGTTAGGGCAGGGATTCGAGATTGATTAGAGGGCCACATTGTGACAGACCTCTCTTTTCTGGCCTTTGTGTATGAGAAGTACACCACCAACATGGACAATCTCGAAGAAGGTCTTTTTAAGGGCAAAATTTTACTGCAGGTTCATTGCACTCAAGTCATGGTTGCCCGGAAACAATCTCACTGTTGTCTGCAGGGCTACAAAGCTATATTCACATCTCCATCTTTAGCAAAAGATGTCGAGGGCAATGGCAATGGCACAGATGTCATCGCCAACAACCAACACACTAAACAGTCATCCTGCAGAGTAAAAGTCAAGAAACATGTGGCACAAATCATCAAGATGGATAAAGTCACATCTTGTTCGATTGCATATGTTGCCTGTCAAGTAAGTCATGATAGTGTGTTTCAATCTGTTGTAAATGACCACCACCCTGGCAGGTATGATTTGCACTTTCTTCAGTTACCTCTTGGTGGTCTGTTGACGGCAACTTCGACTATATTCAATTCTGGCAGTCCATCATGAACTTCTTTGAGAAGCCCCCTGGTTGAGAAGCACAATGCAGAGTCAATAAACTCCGTGAGTGGTGGTCAAGGTGCGGTGTTTACAGTAATTTCAATCAGCCCAGATTAATTTTTATGTTGTTTAGGAAGGTTTTTGGAAGAAGTCACTGTGGGGATCTTAGCAACATGGTGAAAGCCAACATGTCTGTTAATGCCCTCACAAGGCAGAGGGCACAACTCGATGATGCTGCTTTTGATTCAAACTAGGCATATATCATATCCTACAATGTCCTTTCCAAGCCACCTTACTCTTCTACTGTGGCATTAATAACATGATTTGCCATACTTCACATTTGCCTTGTGTGACACCCTGAAGGAATCAGCAATGTCGCACTGCTACCAGTATCCAGCAATAATGGAAGATGTCTAGACCTCATCGACAAATATGAATGGTCCCTGGGAGATCATTCACTTGGTGTTTTCCAGATACCCTGGCGTGTTTTGAATGGGCTGAATGAAGGGAATATTGAGTGACCACCGTGTTCTGTGTCTTTAGTAGTCCTTGTGGCAAATGCTGCCCAGAAAATATAGATACAAAAGACAAAACAACTGATGAGACATGTTGTATTTGATGTCCGCTGATGTCATATTGAACCATGCAACAAGTTGATCTGTCATTGGCTTGGTGAGCATATTTGGCTTACTGCAACAAGGTATATCTTCTTCACACGCTTGCCTAACCAATTTGGGGGAACATTCTTGTAGATCTAAAGAATTGACATTGACAATTGAAGTGGGACATAGATTCATGGTCAATCGCTTGGGAGAACACATCCTCACCGTCTGCAAGTAACCAACCTTCGTTATCCCATCAAAATTGACATACTATCAAGAGAAAACAGATATTTTGGAAGATGCTGTTGAAGTACAGAATAGGTCATGAAGCTTACTATGTCACCCTTGGGAGAACAAATCCTCATCCTCTACAAGTCACTAACCTTTGCTCTTAGCTTCGGGACTGTGGACCTCCCTTCCAATGTCAGGCATCTCACAAGAGGGTGCTGAGGTTCAACACAGGTTGTGAAACTTATGGCTGCCCCCTTGTGAGATCATGTTCTCATGTTCTACAAGTCACTGACCTTTGCTCTTAGCTTCAGGACCATGGACCTCCCTTCTGATGTCAGGCATCTCACAAGAGGGTGCTGGGGTTCGACGCAGGTCACAAAACTTACAGTCACTCTGTCAGGAGATCATATCCTCATCCTCTGCAAGTTACTAACCTTCACTCTTAGCTTTGACATGGTGGTCCCTCCTTCTGATGTGGCATTGCTAATCTATCTAGTTTGACTGTCAGCTTTTGTCTCACTTTCACTTGTACCTTGAGTTTGAGAGATGTTTGAACCTTTTTCTGATCATAAAAATTTGTAGGAAAATCAGGGAATACCATTTCCTTTATATGGGCAAACATGATAATATAATCCTTGATAGCATAATTATGGAGGTTCTTGTGATTATGTACTACAAGGACACCCTTCGGTCGGCTTTAACCCACAAGTCATTGTGTTTACAGTTGCAATTCGGGAAATACAATGTTAGCGCAGCCTTGTCTCTCATTCGCCTCTGCAAATAGACACATCGTATTTCTTCTTGACCTCACTCTCAATAATGCTGTGTACAACTGACCGTGAGCAAAGGAATCAGTTCGAACGTCGAGCATGATTCGTGCCAGCATCAAGCCTTGACAACCGTTAAAAGTAGTTGCATATGCGAGCTGCAAAAACAACTGCTTTCGATTCACCATCCACGATGAACGATATGGATGAAACATAAAGTTAATGCGAGGAATGCAGTGGCTTTCGAAAGTATTGATGAGTTGGACTTCCACAAATCGACGATGCAGAGCAACTATGCGCACATGCGCAGGATAATAGCAGCGGACTCGCATAGTATTCTGTTGCGGCCCGGCAACATATTGAGAGACATCCATATCAAAACCGTTTCCCTCCTTCACTGCAAAACTGCTGCGCGAAACTTTACCCGCTATGACGATAGTTGGATAGGCGCAAACACCATCAGGAAGAGGTTGTAAGTCCTATTTGTAGAAAATGAGGATGAATGAGGGGGGAAAAGGGGGAACACATACATCATTGGCAAATAAGTGAAGAGAATGCGCAGAATTACCTTCGTCGTCAATGATGGAACCAATAGTTGTCCGCGCATCCAATAAATATATTCCATCATCAGCAGAAGCAGTGTTAGCACCAAATGTGAATACATTGACATGAATATCTCCAATTTCTGGAGTGGCAATAAATGTGTCATAGCGCTAGTAATTTTTTCTGTCAATCTGATACCTGCTGGGGTTTTGAAGACCAACAACGCTGTGAAAAGAAGCAGAAGTCGCCATAGTACTGAGCGCTGAACAAAGACCAAGAAAAAAAGGAGACGCTGAGGGCATGAGCGCGCCACAACACAGCATTATGCAGCAAACGGAAAGAGCTGCGAAGACGAAACAGCAGAGGACATGAGCGCAACACAGCATGACGTGATGGACACCATCCGGCGGCATCTCGTGCTTATATATGTTAGATATAATGTCATATATGCCTTTCTCATTTCTGCACCAGTTCACTGATGGCCATGAGCAGACTCGTATGGGTGAGTAGTGCAACTTTATTCATTTTTTTGGGGACCAAACTATAAACGTTCCTCATTTTTGACCCCAGGGTCAGACTCAGGCTCGAAAAGGAGTCGATCGCACTATTTCTCGAGATTTTAGGCACTAGTTTGAGGTACCGGCCAAATTTTGGGGTCTGAGTGACCACAACATCATAATTGGCAGCTTGAATCGTACTTTGTACATCTGTAAATAGTCTAATTATGCTAAGTGTGTCGTTATCCAGGTGTTTCAGAAGGCTGTGGAAAGGTTAACCATACTTGTCGATTTTGCTTGTCCGCAGCTGTATATCAAGCACGATTGTGATCGTTATACTTCCACCAAGTTCCCCCACTCGCTCGCTCCTATCCTCTAATAGTATGACTGTAGTCTCAAATGATCCTAGTTGGTGGCCATTAATCAATGCGAGTCTTATTGGCAGCTATTTTGTAGGTTCGTGAGGTGTCAGCCACATGACAACGTTGATGATTCGATTGACCTTGGTTGCGGTTTTGCAGTTGCTGGCTCTGTCGCGGTAATGTACGATTGGGGTGAGCAAGACCAAGTATGAAGAGACCACTGATATCCTTATGGTATTCTCAGCACTTACATTAGGACAAGAGGTACGTTGATCCATTGCTGGTGCGGCCATCCTGCTTAAAATTGTGTTATAGGTTGAGCTGATCTGGGTGAGCGGGCTCCCATATCAAAGTAACGATGTGAAAATATAACTCGTTCACGGCAGAGGCAACGCTGGTCCCTGATGACCTTTCTCTATCTCAGCGTATGTACCTTGTCTTTCAATATCTACGCTTAGCCAGTCCAGGTTGTGCTGACTTCACAATATCCTAGGTACGCTATGCTGGCATAGGATATGCTGCGTACGTTTGGATATTTAAGCCATTGATGTCTCGCTCATTGCCCATCTCTCACAATCAGGGTGTACATGCTTGGTATGTAACCTCGCACAGACTCTGTTTCATTCTTGTGACGGGCGGCATACAGACAGTGTTCCAACAATTTCGATGACAGATGTAGTGAGTATTTCACTCTGATGCCTTCCATTCCTATCCAGACACTGAACTACGATGCAGGGGTGAGTGGAATTCCCGAACAACTCGTTGATTCAACATAACGATTCTCGCAGTTGTGAGTTTGCTTCTAGCCCGTGATCTTCCGAAGTTGATAATTGATGTTGCTGGATTTGTCAGGCATTATCAATTACGATACAAGTAACTGGATAAATCTCATTGCAAGTGCAATGTTGGGTGGTAAGCTATACACCTTCGTGACATCGACTCGACTGAAGCATCATGCAAGTCATAATGATCGCTCGGTTACATGCCATGTATCAGAGATCCAGAAAGGTGCTGATCTTTATCGTTGTCATCTTTCTCGCCATCAGAATCGCCGACGTAGTGATGCTCGCAATAGTAACGGTGCATATTTCAAGTGGTAAGCTTTAATGTGGATTTTCAAGTGCATCAAGCTCATTAACATGTACCAGCGGAATACATTCTCTTCGGCACCCATCAGTGCATGATTGACTACGCGGGAGATTTCGTATTCCTGGATTCCATGGCTTCAATACTTGACACTGTATGGGAGGTCCTCGCACTGTGTCTCGCGGTCTGGATCGCTGTAAAGCACTTCCGTGAACTACGACAGCACCCAACAAGTGGGATTATTGGGGACTGTTTCACGGTGTTGATGAAAACTCATGTGAGTTACTTTGCGAGGTGAGATCATAACGTGAATGTGGTTCTCTTGTTCTGCTGAAGATTTGCATGTGCTAGTTTTTTGGCTGTCTCTTGTTTTCAGTACGGTTTATTCTCCCCAACGTTCTCAATGGTATGTCGATTTGTCACCAGCCTCTACATGCAACCATGATTCATCGTCTTTATAGAACTTGTATTCCCTGGACACTCAGGTTTATATTGGTCTCACTCAGACACTCGAGATGGTGCAG
>Ga0310811_10014668_pt1 | contig 10229 bp, 15 predicted proteins | sample YCmetagenome_FD_207642 | JGI IMG/M metagenome (GOLD analysis project Ga0310811, IMG submission 207642) | Soil microbial communities from experimental microcosm in Duke University, North Carolina, United States - YC | ecosystem: Engineered > Artificial ecosystem > Soil microcosm > Unclassified ... | reverse complement strand
AAAATTGATCGCGCCTTGATCGTACCCGCGTTATTCCGGATGGTCAATGCAAAACGGATGGTATCCTCATCGGTAGAGAAATCTTCATTGGTGTACAAAGCAAATTTAACAGTCTTTGTAGAAGAGCCAGGTACAAGCTGGGGCTTTTCTTTTTTGCAAGATGTAATTAATAATGTGGCGGTTAGAAATAGTAAAGCAGGTGTAAATCTTTTCATTTTCTAATTTTTTTACAAGCAGGTACGGAGCATCGTTCTAAGGGGTTGCCTGGCCGGTTGATGGGTTAGATTTCGCGAATAAAAATGGGTGTCATGCTGTCCAAAGGACTCCTTCGGAGAGGCACTCGAAGCACGGTGTACAAAGGCCTATAGTACATATTGTCTGAACCGAAACATATCAACCTGAAAGCTTCCGCATCCATCAAAAAGATTACAATAAGATAATGTCACAAAATCAGCGTATTCAGCGACTTAGCTAATACTTAACTAATTCTATGAAAAAGAAACAACTACTATTCGCCCTGCTGATTTTTGCAAGCTCAGCAACTTTTGCACAACGGCAGCAATCTATGCTCTACAGTAAAGATCCTGAACTGGCCAAAAACAAAAAAATAGTATACGATTTCTGGCGTTCAGTAATTGAAGCCGGTCACCTGGAAATGGCACCCCGGTACATGGCGGAGAACTATATCCAGCACAACCCAAACGTGCCAACCGGCAGGCAGGGCTTTCTTGATTACTTTTCAAAATTTGCAAAACCCGGCCCTATAGCGGATACTATCCGCGAAGTGCTGGTTTCCATCACCGCAGAGCGCGACCGTGTGGTCCTTGTTTTCATGCAAAGGTACCCTGACCCGAAAGACCCAACAAAACACTATTTCACCCACTCCTTTGATATGCTCCGGATAGAAGACGGGAAAATTGCCGAGCACTGGGATTCGGCATTAAAGGATCGTTGATTGATTTGATTAGGGTGATTTCTCAGATAGATTTAATAATCGCGTCATTGCGAGGCGCAAGGCGGGTGGTGTGAGCCGCGCAACGAAGCAATCTCCGGACTATACAGAGCGGAAATATAAGGGTTGCATACTGTCTGAATAGAAATTTCCAAAATTTAAGAATTATCAAAATAAAGTATCAAATTGCCAACTGAGTTCGGGCGTTTCCGCTGATAGAAGCGGCCGTGCTATCCGCTCGTACTACACAAGCATTAGCCACAGGGCCGGTATACGCTTCTATCACTAACGCATTTGTCTGAACCGCTGATTGTTTTGATTACGATGATTACGCGGAAAAAGGTATAGATTATCCTCGCTGGCTAAACGCGATTATAAGATACTTGATGTCTAACTCCAGTAACTTTGATTCTGTAATTGACCATATCTTCACTAGCAGAATTTAAGTTTGCAATGTTTTTGGTATTTATATTCCTCTTAAGATAATAAATCAATAACGGACGAGGCAATTGAAGGCAGCCGCCTAACCAAATTGCCTCGTCCTCTTGGTTGGCATTATAATTTCGCAATGATGGAATATTCGATATTGAAACTACAGGTGATGAATGTTTGCATATTATATGTGCTAACTCATGCATAAGATTGCTTTGCTGCCTTGTGGGTGAATGCATATTATTATGAATAATAATGTATTTATTATCAATCGGTATTGTAACAGCAGACCAATTATCGCTGCCAATTCCTAACAAGTTGTTTTTATATTGATCTTCCAGCATAGGAAAATCATTTGGAACGAAAACAGGGACTTGTAAATGATCGGCCAATTTAAAACCACATAGAAATTCGTGCGGCTTTAGACCGAGTTGCCGTCTAAACTCCAAAGCATGTTTCTCTGCTAATGTTTTAAATCCGCGTACCACTTGATTATTATTTGTTAGTCTCTTTAACTGATTTGTAAGCGATGTTAATCATTTGAATTAACGCCTCTGCTGTTTCAGGACTTAATGTTCTGTCTGCTCTTAAATGAGCAATGACTTGATTTTGCAAGCTGTTTTCAGTTCTATCCTCAATTGCGAAGAAATCTGCAGAGACTTCAAGCCATTTACATATTTTTAAATATGTATCAATATCAGGAAGATTACCTTGTTCAATTCTGGACAAAGTTGGTGCGCTGACTCCACCAATTTCAATTGCAACTGCTCTGAGACCCTTATTCCCTCGCTTTGATTTTAACATACCTGAAAGTTTTGCGGTATCAAGGGTTTTACTCATAAATAAAAATATTGAAAATGTGTTAGTAAATAAACAAATGTTTCATTTGTGAAACATAAAAATTTATTGTTTCTTTGGTGAAACAAATGTATGTTAAATAAAACCATTAAAGAAATTAGAGATGTATAAAGTTTATAACATATCATATGATCTCCACAAACCAGGTAAAGATTACAATGGTTTAATTAAGGAATTACAGAATTCACATACATGGTGGCATTATTTGGAATCGACTTGGCTGATTTACACAAATGAAACAGCTAATCAGATATGGAACAGACTCTCCTCATATCTTGATCAAAACGACAGTATTTTAATAATTGAAACAGGGAAAGACTACAGCGGATGGTTACCTAAGGAGGCGTGGGAATGGATAAAAAAACAAATAGGATAAAGGAGGTATTTATAAATGTCAAAAAAAATCAAAGTTAATAAAAGTGCGATCACCGGAAAGTTCGTGACAGCATCTTATGCCAAAAGGCATCCTAAAACAACCTTTAAACAAACGATAAAAAAATAAAGTATATGGGTAAAAATCAACATGTAGTGCCGCACAACGGTGGTTGGGCTGTACGTGGTGAGGGCAATGAGAGAGTTACAAGAATTGCTAATACTCAAGCAGAAGCTTTTGAAATGGCAAGAGATATAGCTATTAATCAACAGTCCGAAGTTTTCATTCACAGACCGAATGGTCAAATTAGAGATAGAAATAGTTATGGGAATGACCCGTACCCTCCTAAAGGGTAAATTGTAATGGAGCGTGGTTTATGATTAAGCCGCGCTTTTTTACTTTATCTCACTTCCACCCCTCATACCTCAAAAACTTCACCAACTGCGGATCATCAACCGATAACACCGGCATCCAAAGCCCAAGCGGTTCGCGCCTCCACCAGAGGTGTTCAGGATTGCCCGCTTCGGCAAATTTGTAACGATATATCACTGCCCGGATAAATCGCGGAGGCTTGCCGGGGAAAGGGTTTTCAGCAAAGAGGCTTGTGGCAGCCGGATCGTTATGCAAAAGTTTCCAGACCAGGTTGTAGGTCCAGGGGTATTGGTCGGCGGTTGACATGGCGGCAAACCACATCTGCCAGTCAAGGTGGGGCTGATAGGGTGCTATCTGCGGCGGCTGTTTATCCAGGCGAACGGGTAATCCCTTGTAGATATAAGGTTTCCAAACAGCTTTATTATTGGTCGTGTCATCCATCGTTCCCTCAAATATCACGTTCAGGCGTTCCTGGCCAACGCTGCCAAAGGCGCCGTAGGTATTTACCAGGTCGAAGGGATCATAAGAGCTGTTCATGATCTGCTGGTTAGATAGGAGGTTAAACGCGGGTTGAAGGCTGAGCAAAGCCACCAACCCGGCAATGATATACGAGGTGGTCAGCATTGGTTTAGATTCCTCCGCGCTATCGGCAGCAGCCTGCGCTTTGCGAACAAGTACCTTTGGCAAAAGCTTCGCCCAGTATCCATCATCAAAACAAGCCAATGCAGGGATAATGGTGAGCCAGTTCAGGAAAGACAGGTTCCCGCTAAGTATAATGCTCAACTGGAATAGCACAATAACGGAACCTGCGATATGCCTGCCTATCCGCGGCCAGAACACAAACCAGGGTGCTACCAGTTCTCCGATCCAGTTGAGCCATACACCCAGCTTTAACCAAAAGTGCGGCAAAAAATGAAACCACCGGCTCAGCGGACCAGGTATAGGCTGCGTTTCAAAATGATAAAATAATACAGTGCCATTGCGCCAGGCTGCATCGCCACGGAATTTAATCAACCCTGAGCCTACCATGATCCGGAATATCAGCCAGCGAAATAAAACGATGATAGCCATTGGCGGCGCTCGTTTCGGAAAAGGCCGCATATCCCACAAAGGGCATAAAAAGATGGCAAGGAAGCCTGTTTCGCCAAGCTGTATTTCCCAGCCGTAGCCATACCAATCTTGTCCCACATGCACGATGGACATATACAAAAACCAGATCACACCCAACACAGGGGCATTGGTATAACCCGCCACCATCAGGCAGGAAAGGATAAACCCTGTCCAGGCTACGGTCAGCAAAGCCCCATCTGAATGCCACAGCCAAAAGATGGACGGCAGTCGCACAAGGCCGGCAAAATCTGATCCTAAAGAATGGCTTACGAGACCCAGGTAATTCCCGAGAGGAAGCAGCCCGTTGCTGCCAATTAAAGGAACAAGCTGATTGATAGCTACCAGGAATGCCACAGCATACACCACACCCAACAGCCGCAGGATCATAAACCGGGTAAGCCAGTAGGATGGCGGGTTATCCTGCTCGAGTGTGATAGCCTGATGATCGGTTAAAGCATCTGAGAGCATCTCATTTCTTTAATTAAATTTATTAAAACAATTCCGACAACCTTTTGATGTGTCGAATGTTTATTATATTTGATTACCAATTCATTAAATCTAATTCCGATGAGGCTGCAATAGCCTCACCACATAACCTTTAAAAAACTACTGCAATGAAAAATTTACTCTTATCATTAGCCATTGTGCTTACTGTTGGCATAGGGATGGCATTTACCGGTAATGAAACAGAACACCTGAAAGGCTATATCGGCGACTCGCACTGCGCGGAAAGCAAATCAGATATGGGCGCAAAGGAAGCACGTATTAAATGCGTTAATAAATGCATGGCCAGCGGTGCAGCAGCCGTATTGATCTCGGGCGATAAGGTGTACAAAATCTCAAACCAGAAGGCAGTGAAAAAATATGCCGGAAAAGATGTAGAGGTAGATGCTAACGTTAATAACGATACTATCGAGGTTACTAAAATTATGGAAGCCAAATAGAGGATCGAACCCATTACGATCGCTTCATTACTATTAAAAACTTAATGCTATGAAGAATTTGATCTTATCATTTGCCATTGTGCTTACAGTAGGCACAACTATGGCATTTACACTTATGGCGCCACAGCGCATGAAAGGCTATATTGATGATTCAATGTGCGCATCAAGCAAAACGCCCATGTGCACGCCCGAAACCCGTGTTAAATGCGCTACCAAATGCGTAGCAAATGGTGCCGCAGCAGTGTTTGTCTCGGATGATAAAGTTTATAAAATATCCAACCAGAAAGATGTGCAGGATTATCTGGGCAAAAATGTGCTGCTGGATGCTAATGTAAATAACGATACTATCGAGATTACTAAAATAAGTGAAGCCGACTAAAAGAAACAAAACCTAAATTGGGGCCCGGGATTAAAATCTTCGGGCTCTTTTTATTTTGACTATGTTGGACTGAAAATTCAAATTAGTTAGTAGTTTTAAAAATTATAACCCTACAAACATGAAAAAACTTCCACCATTCATCCGCCTGTTGGTGCAGGCGCAATTCATTTTAAGCTTATTGGCTTTTACCTCCCTTAAAGCATCGGCACAGGAAAAAATGGTTAAAGACCCTGACGTGATCGGTCGCTGGGATTTGAACCTGGAGAAAGACGGTAAAGTATTACCATCATGGTTAGAGGTGCAGAAATCAGGTACCCACACACTGATCGGACGTTTTGTATATGCTTTTGGCAGCGCACGACCTATCTCTGAAGTAAAGGTAAACGGTACTAAATACAGCTTTTCTATCCCTCCGCAATGGGAGCCGGGAAACAGGAATATGGATTTTGAATTTGAGGTGAATGGCGACGCTATAAAAGGCACAATGGTGTATACCGATGGCCAAACTTATAACTTCAGCGGTGTACGCGCACCTTTAATGGCCCGCACCAAAACACCAACCTGGGGTGCGCCTATAAAAATATTTAACGGTAAAGATCTGAAAGGCTGGCACACTGATGGCAAAAATCAATGGATAGTTGAGAACGGCATGCTGCGCAGCAAACACTCCGGCGCTAATTTGATGACAGACAAAACCTTCACCGATTTTAAACTGCATATCGAGTTCCGTTACCAGCAGGGCAGCAATAGTGGCGTTTACCTGCGCGGCCGTTATGAAACCCAGATCATCGATACTAAAAGCGGCGAGCCTGAGCCTATCAATAACCAGTTCAGCTCGATCTACGGCTTCCTGCCGCCAAACGTAATGATGGCAAAAAATCCAAATGAGTGGCAAAGCTATGATATCACATTGGTTGGCCGTATGGTAACAATAACAGCCAACGGTCGAACAGTGATTAGCAACCAGATCATCCCGGGCATTACAGGTGGCGCTATCAACAGTAAAGAAGCAGAGCCGGGACCAATATTGTTACAAGGCGACCATGGTCCGATCGATTATAGGAACATAGTATTGACTCCGGCTAAATAAGAGCTAAAAAACTATGTCATTTCGATAGAGCCGGGGAGGGTGGTGAATTGGGGCGAAGAGAAACCTTATACATCTTGCAAAGTCTGCGAGCTGCTTGCATAAGATTTCTCCTCACGCCACCACTCTTTCCCAACTCGTTCGCCGAAATGACATAACTTTTTGTTGGTGGTTGTCCACTGTTTTAAAACTATTCGCCTCCGAATCTGTTCTTTCCTGACACAAACAACCAAGCCATGAACGATCAATTATTTGCCGCCGAATTTGCCAAAGAGCTTGAAGCAGAAACCGCATCTTCCTTAAAATGTCTCGAACGCATCCCGCCCGAACTGTTTGGCTGGAAACCGCATGAAAAGTCAATGGAATTAGGTTACCTGGCATTGCTGGTAGCTGAAATACCCATGTGGATAACACACATCATCAAAAAATCAGAAATCGATTTTGCGACATTTCAGCACATGAAGGCCGAAACAACGCTCGACCTGGTAAATCACTTCAGGCAAAACGTTGTTGAAGCAAAAAATGCTTTAAGAGAGATAAAAGAAGGTGATCTTTCAGAAACATTTTATCTAAAGGCCAACGGTAATGTTTTGTTCAGTTCGCCAAAGAAAGAGCAGGTGGAATCAACCATCAATCACATGGTGCATCACCGGGGACAATTAACGGTTTATATGCGGTTGAATGATATAGCCGTGCCGTCTATTTATGGGCCATCTGCTGATGATAAGAGCTTTACTGCGGGATAATTTGACTAAGAGCGATTAGTATGTACCAGTTTGGAGTTTTTGATCAGCAGGGAAACGATTTGCAACAGGTTAAAAGGCTGAAAAGGGGTTTTCAATATCAGATCAGCATCGCAGTGATTTTCAATGGTTTCATCGGCAAACATATCGGATAATAATATTACTGGTGTGTTTTTGGTTTGCGCTTGCGCCTTCAGCATCAGGCAGATCGCGTGCCCGCATATTTCAGGAAGCCATTCGTCTATAATGAAGCAATCGGGACGCAAAAAAGCCAGCTCCTGCATAGAGGAAAAAGCAGGTAAGGCGCTAACTACATAGCCATCGTATTCAAGCAAATCTGTGATGGATTCAAGACCGGATGCATCATCCGTAATTACTACAACGTGTTTCCGCATAACAATTTGGGGGATTAAAACAGGCCAGGGGAACCTTCAATAATTAATTTATTATACGGAGTAAGGGCAGCTAAGTTGCGGTTTTTTTCTAAAAAAAAGGAGTAAAAATGAGATAGTATTTATATGTTTCTTTATCGTAAATTTTCTTATTAACACATAATAATTAGTTAATCAAAAGTTTAACAAGTACTAACAGCAGAAAGCTATTATTGCATATAAATAAATGTCATTTTAAATGCGTTTATCCTATGCCCCGATAACACTTCTGCAATTTTTCCTCATCACCTTCCTGACCCTTTCTCTTAAGCCTGGCGCTAGGGCCCAATCAATGCTTGCAGTTAATTCTTCCCGTTATCATTTTGATCCGGGTTCCCCTGATAATGACCATTCAGAATCTATCCCGGACAAATATGTGGTAAGTGTGCTCAATAAAGGATATTCATCTGCAGTAAATTTTCAGCATATTCCAATGCCGATTTTACCGGCGAGAGGCGCCGGAAGAGTTTATACAAGATACTATCCCTTGCATGTTCGGATATATAGTGCCAGCATACAGAATCGCATGCGGGTAACAATCAAACTTTTCAAGGTGATTATTGTGCCGCTGTGGTGTGCACGAGTTAGTAAATAAAAAATATAACCTTGTCATTTCGACGAACGTGGTGGGATCAGTAGTCGGGTGAGGAGAAACCTTATACGACGTGCATGGTCCGTTTTGCATGGCGCATAAGGTTTCTCTTCGCTCCCCAAAAACAAGCCTGACCAGCTCATCGAAATGACAAAGTTTTTTATTAATTCAGCTCAATCCACACCGGGCCATGGTCGCTTGATTTTTCCCAACCCCGTACATGGCGGTCGACGCCTGCCGATTTGAGGCGGCTATTCACTTTCGGGCTCAGCAGGAAGTGGTCAATACGCAGACCTGCATTTCGGCCGTAAGCATCGCGGAAATAATCCCAAAAAGTATAGATTGTTTCCTGCGGATGCAGTTTACGGATAGCGTCCGTCCAGCCCTGGTCGAGCAGGCGTTTGAAAGCAGCGCGTGTTTCCGGGCGGAAAAGTGCATCCTCAACCCATCGTTCCGGTTTATAGGCATCGATCTCGGTTGGTATTACGTTATAGTCTCCGGTTAAAACCACCGGAAGCCCTGAGGCAATCAAATCACCCGCGTGGACGATAAATCTTTCCATCCAGCTGAGTTTATAATCAAATTTTGGTCCGGGTGCAGGGTTGCCATTTGGTAAGTAAAGTCCACCAACAATAAGTCCGTCAACTTCGGCCTCAATATAACGGCTGTGCAGATCTTCCGGATCGCCCGGAAGAACACGTCTGCGTTCCTTGATTTCCAGGCCGCGGGTAAGTATTGCAACGCCATTCCAGCTTTTTTGCCCATGCCATATCACGTTGTAGCCCGCGTCTTTTATCGGTTGTTCAGGAAAGTTTTCCTGGGGGGCCTTTAATTCTTGCAGGCACACGATATCAGGCTGGGTTTCGCCGAGCCAGCGAAGTAATACCGGCAGTCTGCTGTTGATGCCGTTAACGTTATAGGTTGCAATTCTCATGGCAGATGTGGTTGATTTGAAATCAAACTTAATGAAAAAACAATATCAGCGCTGAACTTTATTTTGGTTTTTGAATCGGCGAAAACCACACATTGCAGCGGGTAACAAAGCCCAGGCTTTCGTAAACTTTGATGGCCCGGTCGTTATCCGACCGTACATGCAGGTAAGGTATTTCACCTGCAGCCTGTATCCGGTTGATTTGATGAATAAGCAATTGCCGGGCATAACCTTTCCCGGTATGATCGGGGTGCGTGCAAACGGCGCTAACTTCGGCATAATTAAAAGCATGCAGGCGCTGCCCGGCCATGGCAGCTAGTTCGCCATTCCCCAAAATACCGCGATAATGACCGAAATCTATGGTGCGCTCAGCAAATGGGCCGGGATTGGTCAGCTTAGTAAGCGAAAGCATTTGCGGAACATGTTCCTGCACTAATGTGATGAGCTCAGCTGTCGGTTCCCCAAAAGTAACGCCGGGCTGATAGATCATCTGGTTGCCTTTTACTCGGTCCAGCTCTTTCCATGGTCCAGGTATTTCCATTTCATTCGGCCTTACAAATAAAAACACCCGGCCTTCTGGTGCACTATCGTAAAGTTCCTGGAAGTGTCCTTCGGTGTTTTCTTTAAATCCTACAAATGGTGACACGTCACGGTCGAAATACCTTATGTGGTCGTTGCCATAATGAAGATCTTCATTACCCGATATCAAAGCATTCCAGGCGGGATTGTCCAATACATGTTCCATCGGGGCAAACCTATGAAAAAGCGCCGCCAATAAAAAGCTTGCGGATAGTTGTAATGTTCAGGCACTTGCACCGACTAAGCCGGAAAATGAATTATTAAATCAACAAAAATCAATCATGAACTTCAAAAAAACAGGTTACGCATTGGGCGTAGCAGGAACATCGCTCGTCTTACTATGGATAGGAATATTAAAATTTACCCCCTCAGAGGCAATGGGTATTAAGCCTTATGTTGAACACAGTTTAATTAGCTGGCTGTACGCGACTGGCGGTGTGCGGCAA
>Ga0310811_10014667_pt1 | contig 10229 bp, 8 predicted proteins | sample YCmetagenome_FD_207642 | JGI IMG/M metagenome (GOLD analysis project Ga0310811, IMG submission 207642) | Soil microbial communities from experimental microcosm in Duke University, North Carolina, United States - YC | ecosystem: Engineered > Artificial ecosystem > Soil microcosm > Unclassified ... | reverse complement strand
CATGCTGGGCGCGATGCTTGAGCGTCCCAGCCCGCCGACCTCTGCCCACGAGCAGCGGCCCAGCGTTGCGGCCAAAAGAAGCGAATACACCCAGGCGTGAGGTCGTCCGTGCGCAGGAAAGCGGCCGCAAAGGCGTTCGCGCGTCCGGCCCCTGAAAGGGTATGTGCGCCATGCCTGATGTGAGGGATTGGTTGGGAAAAACGGCCCCCAAGCGGCCGCGCACAGCGGCCTCGGCGCCGCCTAAACAGCCGGCCAGGGCGGAGTTTGCGCCGGCGGTGCCGGATGCGGTGCGCAATTTCGATCGCGGCCTGCATGCGGTCCAGGCGCGCCTCACCGGTGGCCTGTCGCCTGCCGCGCTTGGCGTTGCCTGGGCGGACTGGTTCATCCTGCTTGCCAACCAGCCGGGGCGGCGGGCGGTTCTGCTCCGCCAGGCGGCGGCGGATGCCACCGCGCAGCTGCGCCAGATGATCGGCCTGCCGGAAGAAGCGCTGAGCCCGGCTCCGGAGGATCGCCGCTTCATCGATCCCGGTTGGCAGCGCGGCTATTTTGCCCTGGTGCAGCAGAGCTTCCTCCGCCTGGAACGGTTCTGGCAGCAGGCCACCACGCAGATTCCCGGCCTGTCGAAGCCGCATGAGCGGATCGTCAGTTTCATGGCGCGGCAGATCCTCGACATGTTCGCGCCGCCGAACCTGCCGTTCCTCAACCCCGAGGTCCTGGCCGCCTGCGCGGCGACCGGCGGGGCGAATCTGCAGGAAGGGACCCGGCATCTCATAGCCGACCTGGTGGCGGCCGGGTGGACGAAAGAGCGCGCATTGCCGCTCACCCCCGGCCGGGACGTGGCGGTCACCCCGGGCCATGTGGTGTTCCGCAACGCATTGATCGAGCTGATCCAATACAGCCCCATGACCGCAACCGTGCATCGGGAGCCGATCCTGATCGTGCCGGCCTGGATCATGAAATACTACATACTGGATCTGTCGCCGCAGAATTCCATGGTGCGCTATCTGGTCGCTGAAGGGTTCACCGTGTTCGGCCGCTTCCATGGCCCGCGACCATGACAAGCGCCTCGCCACCCTGACACTTCTGGCCGCGCAGACCGATTTCACCGAAGCCGGCGAGTTGCAGCTTTTCATCAACGACGCCCAGCTCGCCTTCCTCGATGACGTGATGTGGGCGCAGGGCTATCTCGACTCCTCGCACATGGCCGGTGCCTTCCAGATGCTGCGCGCCAACGACCTGATCTGGTCGCATCTGGTGCGCCGTTATTACCTCGGCGAGGACGACCATCCGACCGACTTGATGTCCTGGAACATGGATGTCACGCGCATGCCCTATCGGATGCATTCCGAATATCTGCGCATGATGTTCCTGAACGATGATCTGGCGGAGGGGCAGTATCGGGCGGGCGGACGGAAAATCTCGCTGGCCGATATCCATTTGCGGGTGTTCCTCATCGGCACCGAAAACGACCACATCGCCCCGTGGCGCTCGGTGTACAAGTTCCAGCTGCTGAATCCGGGCGACGTGACCTTCGTGCTGACCTCCGGCGGGCATAATGCCGGCGTGGTCAGTGAGCCCGGGCACAAGCACCGGCATTTCTGCCTGCTCGAGCGCAAGCCGGGCGAGCTTTACGTGCCGCCTGAGGAATGGCGGGCGGCCGCCATCCGTAGGGAAGGATCGTGGTGGCCCTCCTGGTCCGGCTGGCTCGCCGCGCGCTCCGGCAGGCCGGTGCCGCCGCCGCCCGAAGGCAGGCCCGAAGCCGGTTATCCTGCGTTGGAGGAGGCCCCCGGAAGGTATGTGCTGCAACGCTGAGGTGGGGAAAGTAAGAAAGCAGCCGCTTTTTGGAAAAAGCGGCGCAAAAACTTTTGCTCCATCGGGCCGGTGGCCGTGAAACCAGCGGGAACGAAAAGAATGGACATCAACATCGAGCTGCTTGAGAACCGGGTGTTCGACGAGATCGGAATCGGCGAGTCCGCGAGCCTGACGCGCCAGATCACGCTGGACGATATTGCCCTGTTTTCGGTCATTTCCGGGGACATCAACCCGGCGCATCTCGACGCCGAATATGCCGCGACCGATCTGTTCCACCACATCATCGCCCAGGGCGTGCTCACCGCCGGGCTGATTTCCGCCGTGCTCGGCACCAAGCTGCCCGGCCCGGGTACGCTCTATCTGGCCCAGGACCTGCATTTTCTCGCCCCCGTCAGCCCCGGCGACCGCGTCACCGCCACTGTCACCGTCACCGTGCGTGTGCCCGAGAAACACCAGCTGGTTCTGGATTGTCATTGCCGCAATCAGGACGGCACCGAGGTGCTGCGCGGCACCGCCACCGTTCAGGCGCCGGTGGAAAAAGTCAGCCGACCGGCGATCGCGCTGCCGGAGGTGCGGCTGTTGCGGCATGAACGCCTGCGCGCTTTGTTCGCTGAGGCCAGCGCCAGTGCGCCAATGACCACCGCAATCGCGCATCCCTGCGATGAGGTCTCCCTGCGCACCGCGGTGGAAGCCGCGCGCGCCCGGCTGATCACGCCCATCCTGGTCGGGCCGGAGGCGAAAATCAGAGCGGCCGCGGCGGCACACGAGATCGACATTTCCGGCCTGCGGATCGAGCCGGTGCCGCACAGCCACGCCGCCGCCGCCCGCGCGGTCGAGCTGGTGCGGTGTGGCGAGGCGCGGCTGCTGATGAAGGGGGCCCTACACAGCGACGAGCTGCTGCATGAGGTCGTGCAGGCGGCAACCGGCCTGCGGACCGGCAAGCGGCTCAGCCATGTCTATGTCATGGACGTGCCCTCCTACCCGAAACCGCTGTTGGTCACCGATGCCGTCATCAACATCGCGCCGGATCTGCCGGAGAAAGCCTCCATCGTGCAGAACGCGATCGATCTTGCGCATCGGCTTGGGCTGGCGGACCCGCGCGTCGCCATTCTCTCGGCCGTGGAGACCATCAATCCGGCAATACCGTCCACAGCGGATGCCGCCGCTTTGTGCAAGATGGCCGAGCGCGGGCAGATCACCGGCGGGATTCTGGACGGGCCGCTGGCCTTCGACAATGCCGTGAGCCCCGCCGCGGCAAAACAGAAGGGCATCGTGTCGGCGGTCGCGGGAGCGGCCGACATTCTCGTGGTGCCAAACATCGAGGCGGGGAACATCCTCGCCAAGCAGCTCACTTTCCTTGCCAATGCCGACGCGGCCGGCGTCGTGCTCGGCGCCACCGTGCCGATCATCTTCACCAGCCGCGCCGACGACGCCCGCACCCGCCTGTCCTCCTGTGCCCTGGCGGTGTTGGTGGCCGCCCATGGCTGACACCCTCCTGGTTCTGCGTCACCAGCCGGGCCGAGGCGCGGGTGATCCCCACCAACGAGGAGGCGATGATCGCCTGGCATTGCCGGGCGCTGCCAGGAGGCTGCTAGGAGAAGGAAAAGGCTACTTTTTGTGAACAAAAAGTAGCCAAAAAACTTTGTTACTTCGGGCCTGTCGTGTTTCAGCGCTACTGGGCCAAATTCAAAGACGTCTTTGTGCCGCTTGTTCCAAAAAGCGACTCCTCCCGCCTTGTTAGCTAAATTACCCACCAGAAATAAATAAAATAACCGCACCGGAGCGGAAAAACCCTCTGGTGCTGACCCGAACCCTCCGGTACAAGCGAGGCAATCCTGCACTATTATGCAGGGAGCGGCTAGCAAGACCGGGGGATTAAGGAAGCATGCCAGTGCAGACGGGCTATCGTGCACCAGTGGCACATGGGGACCAGCGCAAAACCTTGGTCGCATCGCCGTCATCCGGTCACGGAGGCAAGCCCGGCCGCCGCTGACCGTCCCTGCCGGCATCGTGTCCGCGTCCGGCCCGCTTTTCAATGAAAAACTATTCGAGGAGGTTTCATGTTCCAACAATTGATCACGCCTGTCGCGGGGAGTCTCGGACTGTCCACGATCGTCGCGATCCTGCCGGTGGCCACCGTGCTGCTGCTGCTCGGTGTGTTGCGCCGGGCCGCCTGGCAGGCGGCCCTTTACGGGCTGGTCGTCGCGTTCGTCATCGCCGTCACGATCTGGCAGATGCCGGTCGGCCTGGCCTTGGACGCCACCGCCAATGGCGCGGTGTTTGCCGTCTGGCCGGTGATGTGGATCGTTATCGCCGCCTTGCTCCTGTACAATATTTCAGTCGTGACCGGTCGGTTCGATGCGTTCCGCGCGTGGGTGCTTGATTACCTGCCCAATGACCGGCGGGTCGTTCTGGTGGTGCTCGCCTTCTGCTTCGGCGCGCTGCTGGAAGGTGTCGCCGGGTTCGGCACGCCGATCGCCATCGTCGGCTCGCTGCTGATCATGGTCGGCTTCAAGCCACTCGACGCCCTGACCTTCGCGCTGATTTTCGACACCGCCCCGGTCGCTTTCGGCGCGCTCGGCGTGCCCATCACGGTGCTCGGTGCGGTGTCCGGCCTGCCGGCCGTGCATCTTGGCCAGATGGTCGGTCGCCAGCTGCCGGTCATGGCGTTCATCCTGCCGTTCTATGTTACGGCGCTGTATGGCGGCTGGCGTTCGGTCAAGGCGATATGGCCGATGTTGCTGGTCGCCGGCGGCAGTTTCGCGCTGTTCCAGGCCATCACCTCCAACTTCATCAACTACGCGCTGACCGACGTGCTGGCCTCGCTCGGCTCGCTGGTGGTGACGCTGTTGTTCCTGCAGCTCTGGAAACCGGCTTATGACGCGGAATTCGCGATCGAGGATCATGTGCTGGCTGCCGAGCGCACCTCCACCGTTTCGCCCTGGCAGGGTTGGCTGCCCTGGGCCATTGTCTCGATCGTCGTGATCGTCTGGACCCTGCTGAACATCGCCAGCATCGGCCAGCAGGCGATCCATTGGCCGGGCCTGGACAAGGCGATTTCCATCACCCTGTATCATGGCAAGCCCTATGCCGCGATCTGGGCGTTCCAGCCTTTGACGACCGGCACGGCGATTCTCGTGGCGGCAATCATCACCGCTTTTGTTACCGGGATCTCGCTCGGCGACTTCTTCCGTTGCATCGGCACAACGATCCGTCAGATCTGGGTCGCGGTGGTCACGGTGATGCTGATCGTCGGCCTTGCTTACCTGATGAACTATTCCGGCCTGGCTTATTCTTTGGGCCTCGGCCTTGCCTCGACCGGGCATTTCTTCATCCTGTTCTCGCCGTTCCTGGGCTGGATCGCGGTGATGCTCTCGGGCAGCGATACATCCGGTAACGCGCTGTTCGGCAATCTGCAGACCGTGGCGGCGCGGCAACTCCACCTCAACCCGATCCTGTTCGCCGCCACCAATTCTTCCGGCGGCGTGATGGGCAAGATGATCTCGCCGCAGAACATCGCCACCGGCGTGTCGGTGGTGGGGATGGTCGGGCAGGAGGGCAAGGTGTTCGCCCGCACGTTCATTCACTCGATCGTCTTCACCGTGCTGATCGCCGTGCTGGTGGCGGTCCAGCAATATCTGATCCCCTGGATCATCCCCGGCTAACGTCGTCCGAAAGGGCCGCATCGCCAGATGCGGCCCTTTTTTTAGCCGTACAGGTTCCAACGCCACCCACCCAAAAGAGCAAAAGTTTTTGCGCCGCTTTTTCCAAAAAGCGGCCTCTTTCTTGAATCTGCCCTGCCCTAGAATAATCGCCTTCCCCCTTCCGCATTTTTGATGTGTTCCGCCTAATCCTCTACTCTGCCCGGCGCGGAGGCGCTTTCCCTGCGGCGCGGCCTGCGCTTAAAAGAGATATGTCGACCCAGCCTATATTGTTCTGGAAGAATTCGGAGACCGGCCTGAAATGAGCTTTCCCGCCTCGCCGCAACGTCTGACCCATCTGCAACGCCTCGAGGCGGAGTCCATCCACATCATGCGCGAGGTGGTGGCCGAGACCGAGAAGCCGGTGATGCTCTATTCCGTCGGCAAGGACAGTGCGGTGATGCTCCACTTGGCCCGCAAGGCGTTTTATCCCGCGCCGCCGCCCTTCCCGCTGCTGCATGTCGACACGACCTGGAAGTTCCGCGCGATGTATGAGCTGCGCGACCGCATGGCGCAGGAGAGCGGCATGGAGCTGCTGGTCTATCAGAACCCGGACGCTCTCGCGCGCGGAATCAACCCGTTCGATCATGGCGCCCTGCACACTGATCTGTGGAAGACCGAAGGGCTGAAACAGGCGCTCGACAAATACGGTTTCGATGCCGCTTTCGGCGGCGCGCGGCGTGACGAGGAGAAGTCCCGTGCCAAGGAGCGCATCTTCTCATTCCGTTCCGCCAATCATCGCTGGGACCCGAAGAACCAGCGGCCGGAATTGTGGAATCTCTACAATGCGCGCAAGGCCAAGGGCGAGAGCATCCGCGTCTTTCCCATCTCCAACTGGACCGAGCTGGATATCTGGCAATACATCCATTTGGAAAACATCCCGATCGTGCCGCTTTATTTCGCGGCCCCGCGCCCCGTGGTCCGGCGCGACGGGCTGTTGCTGATGGTCGATGACGAGCGTTTCCGCCTGCATCCCGGCGAAGTTCCGGAGCGGCGCAACATCCGTTTCCGGACGCTCGGCTGTTATCCGCTGACCGGCGCCGTGGAGTCCGAAGCCACCACGCTGCCGGAAGTGATCCAGGAAATGCTGCTGACCACCACGTCCGAGCGTCAGGGGCGCGCCATCGATCACGACCAGTCCGCCAGCATGGAAAAGAAGAAGCAGGAAGGGTATTTCTAATGGATCAGACAACACCCTCCTATCAGGCCGACGCGTTGATCGCCGCCGACATCGACGCTTATCTGCTCCAGCACCAGCATAAATCGCTGCTGCGCTTCATCACCTGCGGCTCGGTCGATGACGGCAAGTCGACGCTGATCGGCCGGCTGCTTTACGATTCCAAGATGATTTTCGAAGACCAGCTGGCGGCGCTGGAGGCGGATTCCAAGCGTGTCGGCACCCAAGGCCAGAATATCGACTTCGCCTTGCTGGTGGATGGGCTTGCGGCGGAACGCGAGCAGGGCATCACCATTGATGTCGCCTATCGGTTTTTTGCCACCGAGAAGCGCAAATTCATCGTCGCCGATACGCCCGGCCATGAGCAGTACACGCGCAACATGGTTACCGGCGCCTCGACCGCGGACCTTGCGATCATCCTGATCGACGCGCGCAAGGGCGTGCTGACGCAGACGCGCCGGCACAGCTATCTCGCGCACCTCATCGGCATCAGAAACATCGTTCTGGCGGTCAACAAGATGGACCTGATCGGCTACGACCAGGCGAAATACGAGGCGATTGTCGCCGATTACGCCGCCTTCGCAAAAAGCATCGGCATTGAGTCGTTTGTCCCGCTGCCGATTTCAGGGTTTGTGGGGGACAACATCACCACCAGATCCGCGAACACCCCCTGGTACACCGGCATACCGCTGATCCAGCATCTGGAAAGCGTGGAGCTGGACGTGACGAGTGCCAGCGCCAAACCGTTCCGGTTGCCGGTGCAATGGGTGAACCGCCCGAATCTCGATTTCCGCGGTTTCTCCGGTCTCATCGCCAGCGGCAGCATCCGGCCGGGCGATGCCATCCGCGTGCTGCCCTCGGGCAAGACGTCCACGGTCACGCGCATCGTCACGCTGGATGGCGATCTGGAGGTGGCGGCGGCCGGGCAATCGGTCACGCTCTGCTTCGCCGATGAGATCGACTGCTCGCGCGGCGACGTGATCACCGGCGCGGATGCGCCGGTGCAGGTCGCCGACCAGTTCGAGGCGACGATTGTCTGGATGGCTGACGAGGCGCTGCTGCCGGGCCGGGCTTATTGGCTGAAGCTTGGGGTCCAGACGGTCACGGCCACGATCCACGCGCCGAAATACCAGGTGAACGTCAATACGCTGGAGCATGTCGCGGCCAAGACCCTGGAGCTGAACGCGATCGGCATCGCCAATGTCACCACCGACCGGCCGATCCCCTTCGAGCCTTATGCGGAGAACCGCACGCTGGGTGGCTTTATTCTGATCGACAAGCTGAGCAATGCCACGGTCGCCGCCGGCATGCTGAATTTCTCGCTCCGCCGTTCGCAGAATGTGCACTGGCAGGCGCTGGATATTTCCCGCGAGACCCACGCCGGCCTGAAAAACCAGAAGCCGGCGGTGCTGTGGTTCACCGGCCTCTCCGGCGCGGGCAAGAGCACCATCGCCAACCTGGTCGAGAAACGGCTGGTGCGGATGAACCGGCACACCTTCCTGCTCGACGGCGACAATGTGCGCCACGGGCTGAACAAGGATCTGGGCTTCACCCAGGCCGACCGCGTGGAGAATATCCGCCGCGTCGGCGAGGTGGCGAAGCTGATGACCGATGCCGGGTTGATCGTGCTCACCGCCTTCATCAGCCCGTTCCGCGCCGAACGGCAGATGGTGCGCGACATGATGGCGCCGGGCGAGTTCATCGAAATCTTCGTTGATACGCCGCTGGCCGAGGCCGAGTCGCGGGACGTGAAGGGCTTGTATAAAAAGGCCCGCGCCGGCCAGCTGAAAAACTTCACCGGCATCGACAGCCCGTACGAGCCGCCGACCGCCGCGGAATTGCGCATCGACACCACGAAGATGACGCCGGAACAAGCCGCCGACCTGATTGTCGAGATGCTGATCCCATGAGCGACGCTTTGCTCCGATCCGAGGACGCCACGCTGGCGGGAGAGATCGCCACCACTGCCGGAAACCTGCTTCTGGAACTGCAGCGTTCCGGCCTGTTCACCGGCAAGGCGCTGGGCCGGGCGGGCGACCGTACCGCCAACGCCTTCATCATGGAGGCCCTGGCGGCGCAGCGCCCTGACGATGCCGTGCTCTCGGAAGAAGAGCGCGACAATCCTGCAAGGCTTGTCGCGCGCCGGGTCTGGATCGTCGATCCGCTGGATGGCACACGCGAATACGGCGAAGCGCGGGAGGATTGGGCGGTGCATGTGGCGCTCAGCCTGGATGGCCGGCCCGTCGCCGGCGCGGTCGCCCTGCCTGGCCTTGGCCAAACCATTATTTCCGCCCCCGGCCTGACGGTGCCGGCCGCCCCGACGCGGTTGCGCATGCTCGTGAGCCGGACACGCCCGGCCGCCGAGGCGGTCGCCGTGGCCAAGGCGCTCGGCGCGGAACTGGTGCCGATGGGCTCGGCCGGCGCCAAGACCATGGCGATCCTGCGCGGCGAGGCCGATATCTATCTGCATTCCGGCGGACAATATGAGTGGGACAATTGCGCCCCCGCCGCGGTGGCGCTGGCCGCCGGGTTGCACGTGTCGCGCATCGACGGCACGCCCTTGGTCTATAACAACGCGGATCCGTATTTGCCCGACCTGCTGATCTGCCGGAAGGAGGATGCGGGGCGCGTTCTCGGGCTGCTTGGGTAAGGAAGTAAGGAAGGAAGAGGCCGCTTTTTGAAAAAAGCGGCGCAAAAACGTCTTCGAATTTGGGCCTGCGGCGTTGAAACCAGCACGCCCCAAGTGAACAAAGTTTTTTTGCTACTTTTTGTTCACAAAAAGTAGTGCTTTCTTCCTATTGCTATGCTGTTCTCGTCGGCGCTGCCCCGACACCGACCAGCCGATTGCTCAGCGTGGCACTGTCAATCAGCAAGGCGGTGCCGCCAATGATCGCGGCTGACAACGTCAAGATCAGCGCGTCTCCGCCGGACAGGCTGAGAATGCCGAGGACGATGACGGCTATGCCGGCGATGGCGCGTATGGCGGCTGTCTCAAACGCAAGTTCTTCGTTGAGACGTCGTGCCATTGAGCGGTCATCGCTGACGCTGGTCTCCAACATGACGGCGCGCGCAGACGCCCCGCTGTTGAAGAGGATGCCGACGCCAATCAGAAGCACCTGGACAGGGATTAATATAGCTGTCGCGACATGCACCAAAGCCAGCACGCCAAGAATGACCACCGCTCCCCCGACGAACATATCTGCGGTCGCGCCGGTGACGGAGGCGCCCGTGCCGGTTGCGGACTCGATCACAGCAGCCAAGCGCACATAGCTTGTTGTGAGCCCGGCGCCAAAGATAATCAGGGCGATGCCCAGCGAAATTTGCGCAATCGTGTCGAGATAGAGCTCAGCGGAGGGATGTTTCGCCGCAATCGCCAGCCCCACGATCCCGAGTGCGAGCGCAATACCACCGAATACGCTGCGTGACACTGTCCGCCCGAAAAACGTCAGCCGGCCGCTCGGCGTGTCGTGACCGCCCATGACAGCATGACTCATAGCGATTCTCCTCTGGTTTGGTTTGGAGAGCCAATGGCTCTGCTT
>Ga0310811_10014666_pt1 | contig 10229 bp, 12 predicted proteins | sample YCmetagenome_FD_207642 | JGI IMG/M metagenome (GOLD analysis project Ga0310811, IMG submission 207642) | Soil microbial communities from experimental microcosm in Duke University, North Carolina, United States - YC | ecosystem: Engineered > Artificial ecosystem > Soil microcosm > Unclassified ... | reverse complement strand
CGGCGGCCTGCTCGGGACCCGAGCTGTGTTGAACGAGTTCATCGCCTTTTCGCAGTTGGGCCCGCTCAAGCCGGCGCTCGACCCGCGATCGTTCACCATCGCTTCGTTCGCGCTGGCCGGGTTTGCCAACATCGGCTCGGTCGGCATTCAGATCGGCGGGATCGGCGCGCTCGCTCCGGAGCGGAAGACGGATCTGGCTCGCCTGGGATTTCGGGCGATGCTGGCAGGGACGCTGGCAAATTTCCTTTCGGCGGCGATCGCGGGCATCCTCCTGTGAGCAACGGCAGCCGGCTGGTCGCGCAAGCCGTCGGTGCGATCCGGCCCTGCTTGAACGGGCTCGCTCCCCAGATCGGCGTCGTGCTCGGCTCGGGCATGGGGGGATTCGCCGACCGAGTGGCTGCGCCGCGGCGGATCAGGTACCGGGACGTGCCGGGGTTTCCGCTTCCCACCGTGGCAGGCCACGATGGAGAGCTGGTTGCGGGGACGATCGGCGGCCGGCCGGTCCTGGCGCAGAGTGGACGCTTTCATCTGTATGAGGGACACGACGCAGCCACCTGCGCTCTCCCGGTGCGAGTGTTCGCCGAGCTGGGGATCCGAATCGTGATCATTACCAACGCCGCCGGCGGGATACGGCGCACGTTTGCTCGGGGCGAGCTGATGCTCATCGCCGACCACATCAACTTCACGTTTCGCAATCCGCTCATCGGCGCCGTGCTTCCGAGCGAGGAGCGATTTCCGGACATGTCCGACCCCTACGATCTCGAGTTGCGACGGACGGCGCGGGAGGTGGCGCGCGAGAGTGGAATCAGGCTCGAAGAGGGTGTGTATGCCGGCATACTGGGCCCGAGTTTCGAGACACCGGCCGAGATCCGGATGTTGGAGCGCCTCGGTGCGGACGCGGTGGGCATGTCGACCGTGACGGAGGTAATTGCCGCGCGGGCACGCGGCCTCCGGTGCCTCGGCGTCTCCACCATCACCAATCTGGCGTCGGGTATCAGCCCCACGAAGCTTTCGCACGGCGAAGTGATGGAGACGGGTGAGCACGTCCAAGGGTCGTTGGGCGCGCTGGTGGAAGGGGTCATTGCCCGCCTTTGACCGTTTCGGGGACGCATGACCGTGACCGAGCCGCGGGTCCGGAAAAGTATCCGCACCACGCAGGTGGGGCTGCTGACCAACACGGCGCTGGCGATCGTGAAGGTGATTGCGGGGATCGCCGGTCATTCGCAGGCCCTCATCGCTGACGGGATCGAGTCGAGCGCGGATGTTTGCTCCTCGCTGGTCGTCTGGAGCGGCCTTCGGATCTCCGCCCGGTCGGCGGACGACGACTATCCGTTCGGGTACGGCAAGGCGGAGCCGCTCTCGGCACTGGCCGTCGGGCTGCTGCTGATCCTCGCGGCCCTCATGATCGCGGTCGAATCGGTGCGCCAGATTCTGACGCCGCACCTGACGCCCCGTCCGTTTACGCTGGTGGTGTTGGTGGCGGTCGTACTGATCAAGGAAGTCCTGTTTCGGCGGGTGATTCGGGTGGGGGCCGACGTGGGGAGCACGGCGGTGCAGGCCGACGCCTGGCATCACCGAAGCGATGCGATCACCTCGGGGGCGGCCTTCGTCGGGATCAGCGTCGCGCTGATCGGCGGACCCGGGTGGGAAGCGGCCGATGACTGGGCCGCGCTCCTCGCGTCCGTCATCATCGTGTACAATGCGATCGGCGTGCTCCGGCCCGCGACGCAGGACCTCATGGATCGCGCGCCCGGTGATGAGATGATTTCGCGGGTGGCCGCCGCCGCCGCTGCCGTCCCGGGCGTTTCCGCAATCGAAAAGCTCAAGGTCCGGAAGGCGGGGATGGGCTACTACGTGGATCTCCACGTCCAGGCCGATCCGGCAATGCCGCTCCACGCCGCGCACGTGCTGAGCGGAATGGTAAAGTCGGCGATCAGGGAGGCAGTCCCGGAAGTCACCGGAGCACTGATCCACATGGAGCCCTACGAAGCGGACGGTGGCGCCGGCACGGTGTGATTCAGCGGGCCCCGGCCGCTACCGAGGCCCGGCGCGGCGGCCATGGCTCGATGGACGAAGTCGAGCGCGTCGGCGATCGCGCGTTCGAGCGGCCGACCGAGGGCGAGCGCGGCGGTAACAGCGGCGGAGAGGGTGCAGCCCGTCCCGTGGGTGGATCTGGTCGCCAGGCGCTCATGCCGAAAGTGGCGGACACCCGCCCGCGTCACCAACACGTCGGTGAGCGGGTCGGTCGTGAGGTGTCCACCCTTGATCAGCACCGCGTGGGCACCCAACGCTAGCAGGTCGGCGCCGGCCCGCTCCATGGCGGGAACGTCGGGAACGGCGCGCCCGGTGAGAACGGCGGCCTCGTCCAGATTCGGCGTTACCAGGGTAGCGAGGGGCAGCAGCAGGTCGCGGATGGCCGCGTCGCCGCCTGCGGCGAGGAGCGAGTCACCCGACGTCGCGACCATGACGGGGTCCACCACCAGCGGTCGCCATCCGTTCGCCCGAATCGCCTGTGCGATCAGCCGGACCAGCGCCGCATCGGCCAGCATCCCGGTCTTGAGAGCTGCCGGCGGCAAGTCCGCCGCCAAGGCATCGAGCTGGGCCTGCACCAGCGACAGGGAAACCGGTTCGACCGCCCGCACTCCGTTGGTATTCTGGGCGGTGATGGCGACGATCACTGAGGTGCCGAAGACCCCGAACTGGTGAAAGGTCTTCAGGTCGGCCTGAATACCGGCTCCGCCGCCCGAATCGGAGCCGGCGATCGTGAGCGCGATCTTCACCGGGCTATGGTGCGGAGGGCGATGCGACGCATGGGAGGCTCCTTGCAAACCCTGATCCGGGATCTCCGGCTTCGGCGGGGGCGTGAGCGCCGGGGGCTTGCCCTGGCCGAGGGTGTGCGCTTGGTGGAGGAAGCGGTCAGCACCGGGATCGGCTTTCGCGGCGCCGCGATTGCGCCGGCTCTCGAAGGTACAGCCCGCGGCAAGGCGCTCAAAGCAGCGCTCCAGCGCGCCGGCGTCAACCTGGTAGCGGTGAGCGATCCGGAGCTGGCCGAGCTTGCCGACACCGAGCAGCCCCAGGGCGTGGTGGCCGTCGTCGAGCCGCCTGATTGGGGTTGGGCCAACCTGCCGGCTAACCCCGGAAGCGTGCTGCTCGCGCTCGACGCGGTGCAGGACCCCGGGAACGTCGGCACCATGCTTCGTACCACGATCGCGCTCGGCGGGGGCGGGGTAATCGCCCTGAAGGGAACCGCCGAGCTCACCAATCCCAAGGTGGTTCGAGGCAGCATGGGCGCGCTGTTTCGAATCCCGGCGTTTTCCGCGAGCGAAGCAGAACTCCGGCGATGGGTGACCGAGAACTCGGTCGAGCTCTGGTTGGCTGCGGCCGATGCTCCGCCGATACCGGAGTTACCGGGGCGGCACGTTCGCCCTCCGATCTGCCTGGTGGTGGGGAATGAGGGCGCTGGTGTGAGCTCGAGCATAGAATCGCGCGCCGTGCGCCGAGTCGGGGTTCCGCTCGAGGCCGGCGCCGAGTCGCTCAACGTCGCGGTCGCAGCCGGCATCCTTCTCTACGAGTTGACTCGTGCCCCCTGATCTAGTGGTGCCTGAGCCGTTCTTCATTGTCCTCGCTGGGGTAATCGGAGCGATGTTCGGCAGCTTTCTCAACGTGTGCATCCTGCGTTGGGGAGCCGAGCCGAAGGAATCGGTCGTCCGGCCACCATCGCGCTGCCCCAAGTGCGGCGCCGGCCTGGCCTGGTTCGACAACATTCCAATTCTCTCCTGGCTCTTTTTACGCGGCCGCTGTCGGCGCTGCGGCGAGCCGATCTCGATCCAGTATCCGCTGGTCGAGCTGGCTACCGCGCTTCTCTGGGCCTGCATGGCGTGGCGCTTCGGCGTGACCCTCGAGGCTCTTCGAGGCGCCGTCTTCGGCACGATTCTTCTCGGAATCGCGTTGACCGATGCCCGGGCCTACATCATTCCCGATGAGTTCACCTGGGGAGGGCTCGTGCTTGGCCTGCTCTTCGCGATCGCGGGCGGCTGGCCTGCGTTGGGGCAGGCTTTGCTCGGTGCAGCCCTTGGGTTCGGCGTGTTGTGGGTCGTAGGCGTCGTGGGGACGTGGGTTCTCAAGCAGGAAGCGATGGGAGGCGGAGACATCAAGATGATGGCGATGGTCGGCGCCTTCCTTGGTTGGAAAGGCGTGCTGCTCACGATTTTTCTCGGCGCTCTCGTGGGCAGCCTCATCTTCGTCCCGCTGGCACTGGGCGGTCGCAAGCCGCTGGTGCCGTTCGGGATCTTCCTGGCGCTCGGAGCGGCCGCCGCCTATCTGGTCGGCCCATCGATTTACGCCTGGTACCTTGGAATGCTGGGGGTCGCATGATGCGCCTCCGCCGAGGGGCGCTCGCGACCCTCTTGATCTCGATGGCGTGTCGAGGCGAGCCGGTCCGAGCGCAGCGGGAGAATGACATGGCCCGGCTGGTGGACAGCCTCAAGCCGGCTGTCGAGCGAGCCGCGGGCTTTCCTTTCAAGCGGACCCCCAGGTCCGCCCAGCGAAGCCGGGAACAAGTCCGGGCGTATCTGATCAACAAGCTGCGCCAGGAGCTGCTCACTCTACTACCCGACACCCTCAAGCTCGAGCCGCTGCTGGTGGATCTCTACAGCGAGCAGGTGGCCGGCTACTACGACCCCGACTCCACCACCTTGTTCGGCGTGACCGGGGCGGACCCATTGCAGCTTCGGTTGGTGCTGGCACACGAGATGGTCCACGCGCTCCAGGGCCAGTATCTCCCGCTCGACTCCATCCTGCATGACATCAAGAGCAACGATCGGCTCACGGCAGCACAGTCGGTTCTTGAGGGACAGGCGACGCTGGTCTCGATTCGCGTGCTCTCTCCCGGCGTCGACATCACGGCCCAGCCGGAGTTCTGGGAGGCGTACGAGGAGCAGGTCGCGGATCAGCAGGAAGCCATGCCGGTCTTTGCCCACGCGCCGCTCCTGGTGCGCGAGACGCTCCTCTTTCCCTATCTCGATGGCGCCCGGTTCATGCAATGGTGGGGCACCACGCCGCTCAAGGACTCGATGCCAATCGGCGCGCGCATGCCGCGCTCGACCGAGCAGATTCTCACGCCCGAGCGGTACCTCAAGCGAGACCAGCCGCTCACACTCCGGTTCGCGACCGGGCCGGCCCGGACGTACGAAGACGGGTTGGGGGAGCTCGAGATCCGAATTCTCGACGCTCAGTTGCGCGGCGACGACGCGGTGCCGAAGGACATGGCGCCGATCGGCTGGGGCGGCGATCTGTACGGCCTCTACGACACACCGCAGGGTGCTTCCCTGGTTTGGTACGTGGTCTGGGATGACGCCGCGAGTGCCGATCGATTCATGCACGGTACGGGCAGCCGGCTCCGCGCCCGCGAGCGGCCAGGATATCGCATAGACCTGGCGCGCGTCGAGGTCGGCGGCAAGCCGGCGACACGCTTCGTCACGGCGCCGACGGGATGGAGTGGATGGGGAGACCTTCCTCGGGTCGAGCTTATCCTTTCGCGATGACGCCGGCGCGATGGCTTGAACGCCTAAGCCGCAGCGCACTCATGTTCCTCGCGCTCAGCCTGGCGCCGTCTTCCGCGCGGGCCCAGGATGCCGCGCAGCTGGCGTGGTGGGTCGATAGCCTGCGGATCTATGTGGAGGGAGCCACCCGGCTCAAGTTCCGGCACCCGCCGCACTACGCTCTCCAAACTCCGGATCAGATCAAGGCATACCTGCGGCGCCAGCTCGATCGGAAACTTCCACCCGGTCGCCTCGAGGCCATTGCTGCCGCGTACCACCTGCTCGGCTTGCTACCCGACACGATCGCGTTCCGGAATGCCGTGCTCGACTTCAACGCCCCGGCCGTGGCGGGTTTCTACGATCCCGAGACCGACACCCTTTACTGCCGTACCGGATTCGGCCCGGCACAAGTCCGGGAAGTGCTGACCCATGAAATGGTGCACGCACTGCAAGCTCAGTACGTGAATCTCGACTCTTTGGTCGATCCGTCGCGGGAAAGCGACCAGGCCTTCGCGGCAAAGGCAGTCGTCGAGGGGCAGGCGATGTTCGCCACGGTGCGCCTCCTGGCCGGCGGCCGCAACATCGTCGCGTATACCGGCGTCTGGAACGCGCTGGTCGAAACGGTGCGACTGCGAACTGTCGCCACGCCTCGCACCCGTCGCATCCCGTTGCTCTTGCGGGAGCGTTTCATCGCCCCGTACCTCTTTGGCGCCCAATTCATGAGTGCCTGGCAAGGGTACCGCTGGGCCGACACGGTTCCCTTCGGTCGGCTCATGCCTCAATCGAGCGAACAGATTCTCCATCCCGAACGATACGCGGCGGGCGACAACCCGATCGAGCTGGCCTTTACGGATTCCGGCGGCCAGATCCGCACCGAGGATGTGCTTGGCGAGCTCGATGTGCACTTGCTCGAGGCACAGCTCGCGGGGGCGAGAACTCTGGGCAAGATCAGTGTTCTGGGATGGGGTGGCGACCGCTACCGGGTGTATGACACGGCCGCCGGGCCTGCATTGGTGTGGTACATCGTTTGGGACGATTCCGCGGCTGCCGCGGCATTTCATAAGGGAGCCGGCGCCCGGCTCGCCGCCCGCCGGCAGACCGGCTGGCGCGGCCAGCTCGAGCGCCTCAACGTCGGCGGCCGGCCAGGCAGCCGGTACGTCTGGGCCACCGAAAAGTGGGACCGCTGGGCTAACCTTCCCGAGGTAACCCTCCGCTTGCCCTAACTCGTTCACGCCGCTACTCTTCTGCGCTTATGTTCGACCAGCTTTCCGACAAGCTCAACACTGCGCTCACCAAGCTCACCGGGCGCGGCGTCCTCACCGAGGATGCGGTCAAGGAAGGCTTGCGGGAAATCCGGGCGGTCCTGCTCGAGGCAGACGTGAGCTTTGAGCTGACCCGCGAATTTCTCGAGCGGGTGCAGGCCAAGGCCGTGGGCGTCACGACGCTCAAGGATGTGCGGCCCGGACACCAGCTGGTCAAGATCGTGTACGACGAGCTGGTTGCGCTGCTCGGAGAGAGACAGGCTCCGCTCGCGTTCGCGTCGGTTCCTCCGACCGTGATCCTGGTGGTTGGCCTCCAGGGCTCGGGAAAGACGACGACGGCCGGCAAGCTTGCCAAGCGTCTCAAGGTCGAGCAGAAGGCTCCATTCCTGGTAGCCGCCGACGTCTATCGCCCCGCGGCGCAGGAGCAGCTTGCGACGCTCGGCGAGCAGGTGGATGTCGGCGTCCATACCGAGCCGGGCACCAGCGATGTCGTCAAGCTGGTGAAGCGGGGCATCGAAGCTGCGAGCAAGGCGCGGGCCCGCACCGTCATTGTCGACACTGCCGGGCGTTTGCAGATCGACGACGAGATGATGGGTGAGCTCAAGCGACTCAAGGCGGCGGTCAACCCGCAGGAGATCCTGCTCGTCGCCGACGGCATGACCGGCCAGGACGCGGTACGCATCGCCAAGGGATTTCACGATGCGTTGGGGATCACCGGCGTGATCCTGACCAAGATGGACGGCGATGCGCGCGGCGGCGCGGCGCTTTCGATCTATGGAGTGACCAAGGCGCCGATCAAGTACGTGGGCGTCGGCGAGCGACTGGACGCGCTCGAGCCGTTCTATCCCGATCGTATGGCTGGGCGGATTCTCCAGCAGGGCGACATCCTGTCGCTGGTGGAGAAGGCGCAAACCACGATCGACGAGAAGGAAGCCGAGCGGCTCGCCAAGAAGGTCAAGTCGAAGAAGGGTCTCGATCTCGAGGACTTTCTCGGCGCGATGAAGCAAATGCAGAAGATGGGACCGCTCAAGAACGTGTTGGGCATGCTGCCGGGCATCAACCCGGCCATGCTGCAGGCGGCGAAGCTGGACGAGAAAAAGCTCAAGCACGTCGAGGCCATCGTGCTCTCGATGACACCCAAGGAGCGCTCGGATCCCGAGATCCTGACCGGGCAGCGGCGTCTCCGGATCGCCAAAGGCTCCGGCCGGACGGTCCAGGAAGTGAATCAGCTGCTTGCACAGTTCAAGCAGATGCAGAAGATGATGAAGATCGCGGGGAAGACGGGGGGATCGTTGCCCCGAATGCCGTTCGGGCCGCGCTTCCCCAACTAACCCGTTACGGGGAACACGAAGACATGGCTACACGCATTCGCCTGCGCCGGATCGGTCGGAAAAAGCTCCCGCTGTACCGCATCGTGGTCGCCGACAAGGAGTCGCCCCGCGATGGGCGGTTCATCGAGGTGCTCGGCACCTACGATCCGAAGGGCGCCACCGCGGCCGACAAAGTCCGGGTCGATGCCGAGAAGGCGCGCCACTGGCTGGCGAAGGGCGCCACGGCCTCTGACACGGTTCACGCGTTGCTGAAGCAGGCCGGAGTCGTCGCCAGCCCCACGGCGTGACCGCGGGCCCGCCGCGCCACATTGCCGTGGCGCGGCTTCGCAAGCCGCATGGTCTCAAGGGAGATCTGGTAGTCTTTCCGCTCACCAGCGATCCGGGCGCCGCGTTTGCGCCGGGCCGGTCGCTCTGGGTGGTGGATCTGGCGGGAACGGTGACCGGTGGTCCGCTGGTAGTCGAGCGGAGCCGGGCCTACCATCGGGAGTGGTTGCTCAAGTTTCGCGGCCTGGAGAATCGCGAGGCGCTCGAGCAGTGGCGCGGAGGCTTTCTCGCTCTGCCGGCCGATCAGGTGGCGCCGCCGGCGAAAGGCGAGGTCTACCTCCACGAGCTCGAAGGGTTCGCGGTGCAGCTCGAGGATGGAACAGCGGTCGGTCTGGTCTCGGCCTTATACGAGTTGCCGGCCGGCCTGATGCTCGAAGTGCAGGGCCCGCGGCGCGAGTTCCTGTTGCCGTACAAGCGGGAGTTCGTGCGCGAGGTAGATCGTGAAGCGCGACGGCTGACGGTGGCATTGCCGGACGGGCTGCTCGATCTCTAGGAGGGACGCCGACGAGCGGGTGACCGATGCTGACGATCGACGTCGTGACCCTGTTTCCCGAGGTGATCGAGCCGTTCGTCGCCACGAGCATCCCGCGCCGGGCGGTTGAAGCAGGCCTGGTGGCGTTCCAGGTGGTGCAGTTGCGCGACTTCACCCACGATCGTCACCGCACGGTGGACGACTACGCGTACGGCGGCGGTGCGGGGATGGTGCTCAGGCCGGAGCCGTTCTTCGAGGCGGTGGATCGGCTGCGGGAGCAGGCGCCGTTGGGACCGGTCGTGCTGCTGTCGGCACGAGGACGCCCGTTCCGCCATGACGATGCAGTGCGGTTTTCGCTGGGCCGGCGGCTCACACTGCTTTGCGGACACTACAAGGACGTGGACCAGCGGGTAGCGGACGGTCTCGCCACTGAAGAATTGTCCGTTGGCGACTTCGTCCTCTCCGGCGGCGAGCCCGCAGCACTGTGCGTGCTGGACGCAGTGGTCAGGCTGCTTCCCGGAGCGCTCAGCGACCACGAGTCGGCCAGCACCGATTCGCACTACGAAGGACTGCTGAGCCCGCCGAGCTATACTCGGCCGCCCGAATATCGGGGGCTCAGTGTGCCTGAGGTGCTACGGTCCGGCAATCACGCCGAGATTGCGGCGTGGCGTCAGGAACGGGCCGAGACGCTGACACGGGAGCGACGGCCGGATCTGTGGGCGCAGTATCTTGAAGAACGGCAGTAGGTATCACACCAGGCGCCGGACGGCGTGGAGGGTTCTCTGATGGAGCGGTTAGCAGAGGTCGCCCGTGAGGGCTTGCGCTCGGACATCCCCGCGTTCGAGCCGGGGGACACCGTCCGAGTCATGGTGCGTGTGAAGGAAGGCGAGAAGGAGCGCCTGCAGGCGTTCGAGGGCCTGGTGGTAGCCAAGCGGGGCGGCGGCATCAGCGAGAATTTCACGGTGCGGAAGGTCTCCGCCGGGGTGGGGGTGGAGCGGATCTTCCCGTTGCACAGCCCCACGATCGCCTCGATCGACGTGGTCCGCCGCGGGCGGGTCCGGAGAGCCAAGCTCTATTATCTCCGGCGGCTTTCCGGTAAGGCCGCCAGGATTAGGGAGAAGCGCGAGGGCTGAGCGATGCCGGCCCTTCGGGTGCCGACGCTGACCCGGGAGCGGGCCGCGTGGCGCGAGGGGCGGCTCCTCGTCGGCGTGGACGAAGTAGGCCGCGGCCCGCTGGCGGGACCAGTGGTGGCTGCGGCCGTCGCTTTTCCGGAAGGCTGTCGCAAGGTCCGCGGTCTCCG
>Ga0310811_10014664_pt1 | contig 10230 bp, 8 predicted proteins | sample YCmetagenome_FD_207642 | JGI IMG/M metagenome (GOLD analysis project Ga0310811, IMG submission 207642) | Soil microbial communities from experimental microcosm in Duke University, North Carolina, United States - YC | ecosystem: Engineered > Artificial ecosystem > Soil microcosm > Unclassified ... | reverse complement strand
AATGCGTTTAAGGCGTCGTCGCGGGCGCCGGAGCTGGCGAGTTAAAATTGAATTGTACCGGCGGCGGTTTTTCCGCACCCGGTTGCGCAGCGAAGAAAGGTTTCGGCGGGAAACCAAGCATTCCCGCGATCAAATTTGTCGGGAAACTGCGCACCGCCACGTTGTACTCCTGCACCGTCTGGTTGAAGTTACCGCGCTCGACGGAAATGCGGTTTTCGGTTCCTTCCAGTTGGGCCTGCAGACTCAGAAAGTTCTGGTTCGCTTTCAACTCCGGATAGCGCTCTGTGACGAGAAGCAAACGTGACAGGGCGGCGCCCAACTGTCCCTGTGCAGCCTGAAATTGCTCCAGTTGCGCGGCGTCGGCCGGCGCTTTGTTCGGATCGAGTTGCATCTGAACTCGACCAACGCTGGCGCGGGCATTCGTCACTTCGACCAGCGTTGATTTCTCGAAATTGGCCGCACCCGACACTGTGTTTACGAGATTAGGGATTAAATCGGCGCGACGCTGGTAGACATTTTGCACCTGCGCCCAGCTTTGATCTACAGCTTGCTGCAAGCGGACGAGACGATTGTAACTGCCTCCAATTGCAATTGCAGCCACTACAGCGACGACGAGTAGAATGGCGATGAGGACGCCGCAACCAACCACGAATTTGTTCATACAGAAGTATGAATAATCGCCGTTGGCTATTTCGCCAAGACCGAAGTGACCTGCGACGCGACTGCCTTCCACGCGCCGTCCTGTTTCACGAAAGTGTCTGTCCAAACATACGTGCCGCTCAAATCCTTTGTCGGTGTATGTCCCTTAATCGCGCCTTGGCCGACCACAATTGCTGTTTCCCCGTACAAGCGAACATCCAAATCAGTAATCTTGAATTCGCTGAATACAGCTCCATCCGCTTCGTAGCTCTTCACGTCGTCTTGTTTGTTAATGATCTGGCCATCGGGCCAAACTACCGTGAAGTCGTCAGCCTCGATTTGCATTGCGAACGAGCTATCACGTTTGAGGCGGGCGTCCGCCCACTGATGTTGGATCTTCTTAAGGGCCCGCTCCTCCTGCGAAGGATCTCCCATAATCTTCAGACCGTTTGCCAAACGAACGACCAAGTCAAACCTGCCTGTTCATTCCTTTTGCCCGAGCACAAGCCGCAGAAACTGTGCGTCCGAAAAGCTTCCGCCCGATCCTTGCCGCACAATGATTGCTTTCAACGACGGAATAATAAACAGCCGCTGGTAATGCGACCCTAGCGCCACCACCATATCCGGAGGCGCATCCTTGCAGATGCAAACGCCGGACCAATGCGCGCTTTCCCACGGTAAATCGAGCATTCGTTCCATATCGGCCTCGCGTCCTGTCGGAGCCTGCTGGTTCAACCAAAAGGTGAGTCCGTAGGCCGGATTTATCTGCGAACCAACGAACGCTTCTCGCAAAGTACTCGATGGCACAATTTGGCGCCGATGGTAGTTGCCGTTCCCAACCACAAGCTCGCCTAATCGCGCCCACTCGCGCGCCGTCAATTCAAAGCCGGTCGCAGGCAGTGGATTGCCCCGCGCATCCTTTTTGTATTTGAGGTCGCGTAATCCAAGCCGGTTCGCCACATGCGCGTCGAAGTAGCTGATGGCGCTGCGGTTTCCTAATTTCCGGCGCAGCAATTCCAAAAAAATTTGGAGATGACTTGGACCGTAGATAAAAGCCGAACCGGGTTCAGCGACACTGGGCAAATCAATTGCCATAGCGTTTCGATCGCGAATCGAAGGTCGCTGAAGATGTGATGCGCCTTCAATTCCGTCGGTTTGACTGAGCAATTGACGAATGGTGATCTGTGATTTCCGCGGATTATTCTTCCACTCAGTGATCGTGTCCGATACCGGATCGTCGAGTTTGAACAGGCCGTCATGCGCGGCCGCCAGCGCTGTAATTCCCCAAAAACTTTTTGTCCCGCTAAAGATCGGCCATCGTCCGTTCGCAGATCCACCGTTGGCGTACTGCTCAAAAATTGTACGGCCATTTTGCATTACCAGCACTGCGCTGCCGCGTCTGCCCTCGGAATATTTTGCGGCGCTCGCGCAATCCGATGCTTTGATTTCGGCGAAGGCGGATTGCGAGACGAGAACAAGCCCGAAAACCAATCCGCTGTAGCCGGTTCGCTCTGCGAAGCGTAACCATGAAGCCCCATTCATACGCAGATCACGTCGCCCACAGGGCGACGGCTACAGATTCGTTGTAGCCGGGGGCGGTGATCCCGGCGCGCTGGCATCATGGGTCGCAGCTACAGGTTGCGCCACCGGCAAATATCGTCTCCGCAACTCTTCGGCGTTCGGCAATTCGTCGAGACTGCGAAGACCAAAGTGTTCGAGGAAAAACTGTGTCGTCTCGTAAAGGAGAGGTCGGCCCGGGATTTCGGCGCGTCCCGCGATTTTCACTAGACCGCGCTCCATCAGTGTTTGCAGCACACCGTCGATGTTCACACCACGCACAGCTTCCACGTCGGCCCGAGTAATCGGTTGGCGATACGCAATGATCGCCAATGTTTCCAGCGAAGGCGCACTTAATCGCGCCGGCTTCGGCGCCGGGAAAAGTTGCCGGACCCATTTTCCAAAACCAGGGTCGGTAGCCAGTTGCCAACCCTCTGCTTTTTCGACCAGTTGAAATGCGCGACTCTGCTGAATGTATTCCACTTTTAATTCTTCGAGAGCGGCGGCAACTTCCGCATTTTTTGCGCGCGCGAACTCGTTAGGCGTTCCATCCGTCGGATCATCTTCGGCCCCTTTGATTGCCGCAGTGAGTTCCTGAATCGAAAGCGGCTTTTGCGCGCTGAACAGGAGCGCTTCGATCACGCGTGTAAGGTTCATACTAATTGTAACCATGGTTGGAGGGGCGAGCTCCAGCGAGCCCGGCGTCGCGGGAGCTTCGCCCTCCAGTTATCCAGAGCGGAGCGGAGCGAATGACTGTATTCATCACACTCCGATTGCGGTTTGAATCGCATCCGCAATCCGGTCTGCTTGTTTATCGATCATTTCAGACTCGCGGCCTTCGATGAGTAGACGAATCTTTGGCTCGGTACCGGAATAACGAAGGAGTACACGGCCTTTACCGGACAACTCTTTCTCGGCCTGTGTTACCAACTTCATCACAGAATCCAGCTCTGCGAGCGGGCGCTTTTCTTTCACCGCCAGATTTCGCTGAGCCTGCGGATACTTTTGCAAACACGACTTGAGTTTGCTCAGTGGCTGGCCGGTCTTGTGCATGACCCGTAAAATCTGCAGTGCGGTGATGATGCCGTCGCCGGTTGTAGTGAAGTCACGAAAAATGACGTGACCGCTTTGTTCGCCGCCGAGATTGAGTTTTTGTCGCACCATTTCTTCAATCACATAACGATCGCCGACCTTCGTTCGCACAACCTTCCCGCCCCGCGCCGCAACCGCTTCATCCAGACCAAAGTTGCTCATGACCGTTGCGACGACTGTGTTTTGTTCCAGCCGGCCGGATTCCAAAAGATCCAACGCTGCAATCGCAAGGATTTCGTCGCCGTCAACAATCTCGCCGTCCTCGTCGCACAGAAGAACTCGATCGGCATCGCCATCGTGACTAATGCCCACGTCTGCACCGATGACTTCGACAATGCGCTGGATTTCCTCCGGGTTCATGCTGCCGCAGCCGTCGTTAATGTTGATTCCGTTCGGCTCGTCGTGAGCCACCGCAACCTGCGCGCCTAACTCGCGCAGCACGCACGGCGTCGATTTGTAGGCGGCGCCGTTCCCGACATCGACTGCGACCCGCATTTCCTCAAGCGACATTCCCTTGGGAAAACTTGCTTTGACGAATTCAACGTAACGGCCAAGCGCATCATCGATTCGTGTGGCTCGACCAATATTGTTCGCCGTCGGCCGAATCGAATCGATCTCGCCAGTGAAAACGAGGCTCTCGATTTTTTCCTCGATCTGATCGTCCAACTTGTAACCGTCGTGCCGGAAAAACTTAATTCCGTTGTCCTGATAAGCGTTATGCGACGCGGAGAGAACGATACCGGCGTCTGCCCGCAGCGATCGAGTGATATAGGCAACTCCCGGTGTCGGCAACGGCCCGATCAGCAGAACATCCACGCCAAGCGAAGTGATTCCGGCCACGAGCGCGTTTTCCAGCATGTAACCGGAAAGACGCGTGTCCTTGCCGAGCACGATTTTAGGGCGCGCGCCGTCAGGCGTCCTGCGCGGATTCATTTGTGCGAACACATATGCCGCAGCGCGTCCAAGTTTCAGCGCCGTCTCCGCTGTCACCGGCTCGACGTTCGCAACACCGCGCACCCCATCCGTGCCAAAAATTTTCTTCTGCTCGGTCACCGGCTAATTGAAACGCTCAAAGCGCGATTCGTAAACGCGAATTTTTGTAATGCCACAACCAACGGCTGAGGAGATCGTTGCCGGATGGAAATTAATTGTCGTTAATGTTGGCAACGGTTCTCTACGTTGAGTTCACACCTTCGGTAGATTTTTTCGAAAGATTCATTTCGTTGATTTTCCGGTGCAGGGTGCGCCGGCTGATGCCGAGTTTTTTGGCCGCAGCGGTAATGTTGCCGTTCGTCGCAGCGAGAGCCTGGGCAATTAGTCTTCTTTCCGTCTCATGCAAATCGAGCGGGCTGGCCTTTTCACCGAAGGCTTCAGTGGGCGAAACGCCGCCTGGCAACTGTATCGTTGCCACCTGGCGAATGGCTCCCGGCAGATCGCGCAACGTGATTTGTTTGCCAGTGGCCATCACGACGCCGTGTTCGATGGCCGTGCGTAACTCACGGATGTTGCCTGGCCAATCGTAAGCAAGCAACGCGTCCATGGCATCCGGCGCGAGTTCGAGAAGCGGTTTTTGGTTTTCTTTGCAGAAGTGGCGCAGAAATCCGCGGACAAGAATCGGGATGTCTTCTTTCCGCTCGCGCAGCGGCGGCATGACGATGCGCACTACGTTGAGGCGAAAATAGAGATCGTCGCGGAATTTTCCCTCGCGCACCAGTTGTTCGAGATTCTTGTTCGTGGCAGCGATCAGACGCACATCGGCGTGCAACGTTTGATTGCCGCCGACGCGCTCGAACGCACGTTGTTCACTCATCACGCGCAGCAATTTCACCTGCGTGCTCGAGTCGATCTCCGCCACTTCATCGAGGAAAAGCGTGCCGCCATTAGCCTGTTCGAACCGGCCAATGCGGCGTTCGTGCGCGCCAGTGAACGCGCCTTTCTCGTGCCCAAACAACTCGCTCTCGAGAAGCTGCGGCGAAAGCGCAGCACAATGAACAACGACAAATTTCGCTTTGTTACGCCGGCTGAGATTGTGAATGGCATGCGCCGCTAGTTCTTTCCCCGTGCCACTCTCGCCTTCGATCAACACATTAGCCGATGAAGGGGCGACTTGTTTGATTGTCTCGAGGACCGCATGCAACGCCGGGGAGTCACCCCAGATATTTTCGAGCCCGTAGCGTTCGTCCACCTGTTCGCGGAGCGCGCGATTTTCCTGCTCAAGTTTGCGGCTCTGCACTGCCCGCGCGATCAACAATTCGACCTTGTCGAGATTCAGCGGCTTGGTGACAAAATCATAAGCGCCGCGTTTCATCGCCTCCACTGCGACATCGACCGAGCCGTAAGCGGTCATCATGATGCAGATCGGCGGACGCGACATTTTCAGTGCCCGATCGATTAGCGTCATCCCATCTTCGCTGCCGAGGCGGAGGTCGGTAAGAAGCACATCGACTTGCTCGCGCTCGAGCACGTCCATCGCGCCAGCAATATCGGCGGCGACGTACACGTCGTATTCATTCTCGAGCAGACGCCTAAGCCCGTCACGCGTATGCTTCTCGTCGTCGATGATCAGGACGGTGGATTGTGGGGTCATGCTTCGCCTGTTGAATCGTTAAACCGTTACATCGTTACAACGAGTCCCGATTTGTAACTTTTGTGTAACTCTTTTAGCCTTTTTCACAAGTCACCGGGACGCATGCTTTTCGACATTTTGAACGGTGCTAGTCCCAAAGCGCAAGTACACGAAAGGGGCTGAAACAAAGATAGCCACGCTGGGGAAATGGTGTATCATCGCCCGGTGCTGTGCCGCGTTCTGTCGGGTTTGGGAACGATCCTGCTTGTTTCCGGTTCGAACGCCTTTGCGGCCGATTTCACCAGTTCCGTGAACCCGAAGGAGGGCTGGAAATTGGCCACTGACGCCAAAGATGTGATCATCTACAGTCGGCCGCACGCTGAGTCGAACCTGAAAGAGTTCAAGGCAATCGGCTTTATCGACGCGCCCAGCTCCGCAGTGGGCGCAGTCATCGATGACTTCGAGAATTATCCAAAGTTCATGCCTTACACGTTGGAATGCCGGCTCATAAAGCGCGAAGGCGACTCAGTGATCGGTTACCAACGAGTTTCCCCGAAGATTTGTGAGGATCGCGACTACACGCTACGGGTTTTCAAAAAATCGTCATCCGGTCCGAAAGGGCTGACGTATATGAGCCAATGGCAGACCGCGAATGAGCTGGGACCGCCGGAACAAAAAGGAATCGTCCGCCTGAAAATTTGCAACGGTGGATGGCTGCTCGAACCCGACGGGCCCACGAAAACGCGCGCGACGTATTCGATTTATTCTGAAACTGGTGGTGCCGTCCCGGCGTTCATCGCTAATCACGCCAGCCTCACGGCAATAAAAAAATTGTACGAGGCTATCCGGAAGCAGGTAAAGGAACCAAAATACGCGGCAGCTGCCCCGGCGTCCGCAGCGCCAGCCAAGCGGTAGCAAAATCTTTTTCGCGAGTTCCGCGCGCGAGTATTGTCTCGCCCCATGAGAGCTAATCTTTTTTTGTATCTAGTCGTAACCGCGGCTGCGGTTGCATTAAGCAACGCTTTGGCCGGAGGCGCGCCTGACACTCCAAAGAAGCCCATTAGCACCGAATACCAGGGAGTCACAGTGGAAGATCCGTACCAGTGGCTCGAAGCAGATGATGATTCCAAGGTAAAAGCGTGGTCGGACGCCGAAAACCAGCTGACGCGCAAATTTCTCGACAGCTTGCCTGATCGGGCGGCGATAGAAAAACAATTACAAGAGTGGTACGCGAAAACTTCGCCTAACTATTTCTCGCTCGTGTCGCGGCCCGGAATTCTGTTCGCGATGAAGTTCCAGCCGCCGAAACAACAGCCGCTGTTGGTAACGCTCGCGTCGGCGGACGATCTCAAGTCGGAAAAAGTAGTGCTCGATCCGAACGTCCTCGACACGAAAGGCACGACAACGATCGACTGGTTTGTGCCGTCGTCGGACGGCAAATACCTCGCTATCTCACTTTCCAAAGGCGGTAGCGAAGACGGCACGCTTCACTTTTACGAAACCGCGACGGGCAAGGCATTGCCGGACACGATTGCTCATGTGCAATTTCCCACGGCAGGCGGCAGCGCAGCCTGGAACGCAGATGGCACCGGGGTTTTTTACACACGGTTCCCGCGAAAGGGCGAGCGGCCGGATGCCGATCTGAATTTTTATCAACAGATTTATTTTCACAAGCTCGGCACCCCCGACACGGATGACACCTATTCAATCGGCAAAGACTTCCCACGAATCGCGGAGATCAATCTCGCGGGATCAGACGACGGCAAATACATTCTCGCGACTGTAGCCAACGGCGACGGTGGAGATTTTGCGCATTATCTATTAGGGCCAGACAAAACCTGGAAGCAGATCACGCAATTCAGCGACGAAGTAAAGCTCGCCCGGCTCGGTCGCGATAACGCGCTTTATCTGCTTTCGCGCGCGGACGCACCGCGCGGCAAAATTCTGCGTCTGCCTCTCGATGTGCCGGAATTGAAAAACGCGGCCGAAATCGTTGCGGCTGGAGAAGCGGTGATCGAGAAAATTGTGCCGAGTAAAGAGGCGCTTTATGTAGGCGACCTGCTCGGCGGTCCTTCGCAGATCCGGCGTTTCGATCTGAATGGTAAGAACCAAACGATGATTCCGATTCCAGAAATCTCATCTGTTCAGGAAATGCTGGCGCTTGAAGACGGATCACTCCTGTTTCGCGCCGTAAGTTACACCGAACCGGCAGCATGGTTCCACATTCCCAATGGGAAAACCGAGCCGGTGAAGACGGCTCTGCGGAATACGGCGCCGGTATCTTTTGCTGATATTGAAGTGCGCCGCGAGTTCGCCACTTCAAAAGACGGCACAAAAATCCCGCTTAACATTCTTTCCAGGAAAGGAATGAAGCGCGATGGAAACAATCCGACGCTGCTCTATGCATACGGCGGTTATGGAATCAGCATGTCGCCCAACTTTGATTTTACGCGGCGGCTTTGGTTCGATCGCGGCGGCGTGTATGTGGTGGCAAATATTCGAGGTGGTGGCGAGTTCGGCGAAGAATGGCACAAGGCTGGCAACCTTACGAAAAAACAGAACGTCTTCGACGATTTTGCGTCGGCTGCGCAGTACTTGATCAAGGAGAATTACACGCGTCCGGGAAAGCTCGCGATTCAAGGTGGAAGCAATGGTGGCCTGTTGATGGGCGCGATGATCACGCAACATCCTGATTTGTTCCGGGCAGTAGTCTCCTCGGTGGGCATTTACGATATGCTCCGCGTGGAACTGGCACCGAACGGTGCGTTCAATGTGACCGAGTTCGGCACGGTTAAAGATCCCGAACAATTCAAGGCCCTTTTCGCGTACTCTCCGTATCACCACGTAGTCGACGGAACAAAATATCCGGGTGTCTTAATGATGACCGGAGCAAACGATGGACGGGTGGCGCCGTATCACTCCCGCAAGATGACGGCGCGCCTGGCTGCCGCGAACAAATCCGGGAATCCGATTCTGTTGCGAACCAGCTCCAGTGCCGGCCACGGCATCGGCACCGCATTGAGCGAGCGCATCAAACAGTCCGCCGACATTTACTCGTTTCTCTTTTCGCAACTCGGCGTGCCCGGCAAGCGGGGTGATTAATTGTAACGGTTACACGCGTTATAAGGGAACTGACCTTCGGTTAACCATCCACTGATTTTAGATCTTCGGACTTCTGATCTCTGGCTTGTCCTGCTTCAAGCATGCGAATGCGTTTATCGATGAATGGTAAACGGATCGTCAGAGTAAGACCTGTGCCCTTACCACTCTCGATCGAGAGCTCGCCCCCGTGCTCGCGCACGATGCGACGTACGATCAATAATCCAAGCCCGCTACCGGATGCTTTGGTTGTGAAATACGGTTCAAATACGCGACTTAGATTTTCTGCCGACATACCGCCGCCGCTATCTTCAAATCGAACGATGACATGCGTATCGGCCAGGTCGGTCCGAATGCGCAATGTGCCGTGGCGGTGTATGGCTTCGACACTATTTTTGATCACATTGTAAAACGCTTGCTTCATCTGATCGCGATCGAGCCGAAGCAGAGGAAGGTCCGACCGTAGCTCTTGTTCGACACGAATTTCACGGTCCCGAAGCTCGGGCGCGAAAAAGCGAACCGCCTCCTCTACGATCGTATTTACATTTTCGGGACGCAGTTGAGGTCGTGACGGTCGAATAGCTTTTAGGAATTGCGTGACGATGGAATCCAACCTGTTGACCTCAGAACGAGCGACATCGATCGACTGCTGAAGCTCCGTCTTCTCGCCGTCGTGCAGCTTCTGCACGCTACGTTCCATCAGCTGCAAATGAATGTGTAGCGAGTTGAGCGGGTTCCCGATCTCATGCGCAACGCCTGCAGCCAGCAGCCTCAATGCATTCAAACGCTCCGACTCAATGGTCTGCTGCGCAGTGCGGCGGCTCTCAGTGATATCGCGCAGGATCATCACATGCCCAACCTCTTCCGATGTAGCCACGGGCCTGTGGCCCGTCCCCCCTTCCACGTCTCGCAGAGACGTGGCTACAGCTACAGACTCGCGAGGCTCCATCACCAGCGGGACTACATAAAAATTTATGAAGCGATTCTGCGGATAAAAGATCTCCACATCATGACTAACCGGTCCGGCGCTTTGAGTCAGCGATTTCCAATCAAGACCTCCAATGCGTTCATCGAGTCGTTTCCCGATCGCTTCGCCTGCCTCGAGCCCAAATAAGCCGCAAGCTGCATCGTTCAGGTAAGTGATTCGGCCGTTCGCGTCGGTTACGATGATGCCCTCCTGGATGGCGTTGAAAACGGTTTCCAGGAAACCTTTCTCTTGCGCCAGGCGCAGAAAATAATTCTGCACGTCTTCCGGCCCGATGCGGCCGAGACGCTCG
>Ga0310811_10014663_pt1 | contig 10230 bp, 4 predicted proteins | sample YCmetagenome_FD_207642 | JGI IMG/M metagenome (GOLD analysis project Ga0310811, IMG submission 207642) | Soil microbial communities from experimental microcosm in Duke University, North Carolina, United States - YC | ecosystem: Engineered > Artificial ecosystem > Soil microcosm > Unclassified ... | reverse complement strand
AACAAGCGCTTCCTGGCCGATTATGCCGCGCGTCCCGATGTGAAGAAGCTGCCCGACGGGCTGATGTACCGCGTGATTAAGTCGGGTGACGGCGCGCCGGTGAAAAACGACGGCGACCTGGTGACGGTCTATTACAAGGGCTCACTGATCACCGGCAAAGTCTTCGACCAGACCAAGGAGGGCGAACCGGCCCAGTTTCCCGCCGGCCGCCTGATCCCGGGCTGGGTGGAAGCGCTGAAGCTGATGAAGACCGGCGACACCTGGGAATTGGTGCTGCCGTCCGATCTTGGCTATGGCAGCGACGGCGCCGGCGACTCCATTCCGCCCGACCAGACCCTGGTTTTCACCATGACCCTGGTGAAAGTCGATCCTGGCCAGTGAGCGGAACGACCGGCAGCGCCTAGCGACAGCGTATGGCGCGGGCAAATCGGTGTCGCGCGACGCTGCCGCTAGCGACGGACCGATTTGAGCGTCGCATGCTCGCTGGCGCTCGCCTAGGGCAAGCTTTTATAATTCGCTGCGCTCATAAGAAAAGCTAAGCCAACGCGCCGAGCTTAAGCGAGGCGCAAAGCTTCAGAACTTGTATCCCAGGGTGACACCCGTCATCCGCGGCGCCAGCGGGATACATTGCAGGACGCCGGAGGTATTCGGGGAGCCGAAGGTTCCGTTGGGCGCGGAATTCAGCACGCCGTTATATTCCGGCAGGCAGGCCTCGGTGTTGGCGACATTGTTCATGAACACCGCCAGATCGGCATTGGTGTGGCCGAGATTGGTGAACTCCAGCCGGAAATTCAGAAGACCATAAGCAAAGGTACGCTGCAGCGGATTGAAGGAGCGCATGTCGGCCAGATAGCGGCTCTGCCAGTAATAATGCGCGGTGAAGACCGTATCGCCCAGCGGCAGCCCACCCAGGTCGGTGCCGAAATTGACGGTGGCCGTCTCGTTGGTCTGCCAGGCCGGAACCGGGATCGGCGTGCCCGACAGGTTCGTTCCGCTGGCCGGCTGCAGATAGCCGGGCGGTACGATGAAGGTGAAGTCGGTGTAGCGCGGGTCGATGTAGCTGCCCGAGGCATTGAGAGTCAGCCAGTCGGTGGGCAGCACAGTCAGGTCCCATTCGGCGCCGTAAATCTTTCCCGCGGCGGCATTGAGCGTGACGTTCTCGTTCAGAAAGCCCACGCAATTGCCGGCATTGAACTGGCTCTGGGTGCAGGCGCCACCGCCGACCGCGGTGGCCAGGGTCACGTTGGGCACCTGCTGCTGCACCTGGATATCGTGATAGCTGGTCTCGTACAGCGCCAGGTTGGCGCGGATCGGCATGCCCGCGACATCCCAGTCCGACTTCACGCCGATTTCATAGTCCAGCACGCTTTCCGGCAGCGCGGTCATGGCGGCGATATTCTGTGCCTGGGTATTGATGCCGCCGGAGCGATAGCCCGAGCGCATGGTCGCATAGACCATGGTGCCTTCCCAAAGATCGTGATCCAGGGCCAGGGTCCAGGTCGGCTTGTGGTAGCTCTTGTTTATGTCCACCGCGCAGGCAGCGAGCGGCAGGGTCACGCCATTGGGATTGGTGAGCAGGCAGACATTGCTCTGCCCGGCATAGCTGATGCCGTTATAGACGAAGGGCGTCGGATCGAAGACCGCATTGGTCAGGGTCGCGGTGGTCGCCGCGGTGGCAGGCGTGCGGATCGACTGGGTGGCGACGTGGGCGTAACGCTCGTCGTAGGTATAACGTACGCCGGCGGTGAAGCGGGTATCGGGCCAGATGCTGTAGGTCGCCTGGGCATAGGCGGCGTAGGAGCTGTTTTTCTCGCTGTTGTTGCTCCAGTTGGTGATGCTGAACTGCTTGCCTGCCGCCGCGGTGGGCGGCCCGGCGGCCGAGGGCAGGAACTGATACAGGAAGCCACCGTCGTTGGGGCTTTGCTCGTTGAAGAAAAACAGGCCGGTGGTCCATTGCAGCTTGTTGTCGAAGGATTTGCCGTTGACGGTCAACTCGGTCTGCCAGGACTGGTAATTGGGGAAGTTGTACTTGTAGGTGTTGCTTTCGAAGGGCAGGCCGCGGCTGACCGCCGTGCCGGTATTGTCGAAGGTGCGATAGGCCGCCATCAGGCGCACATCGATGTCGCCGAAATTCTTGTTCGCCGTGGCCGAATAGGTCCCGTAATGCCCGGCGCTGAGATTGGACACATCCTGTTCGGCCGACCAGAAGCTATAGTTCTGCTCGCGCAACACCGAGGCCAGGATCGCATTATAGGCCTGCGGCGAGGGATTGGGGTTGGACACGCTGGTCGCGGTCGCCGTCAGGTAATAAGGCTGGATCACCTGGCCGCGCAGGTCGGTGAAGGGAATGCAGGTCATCGGGATATTGCAGATCGAAGTACGGCCCGCCGAGGGCACCGTGCCGACGAAATATCCCAGATCGTGATAGGTCGAGCCGGTATCGTGCTCGGACGAAATGTCGGCCCGCACCACCAGGTTGAAGCTGTCGTCCGGCTGCCATTTCGCCGAGATCACGCCGGCCAGTTTCTTAAAGCCCATCGCGGCCTGGGTGTTGCGGCGCCCCGAGGCAGGATCGAAAAAGTAGTTGGCGATGTAGCCCTTCTGGTTTTCCGAATTCAGGGCCACCCGCAGGAACAGCGTGTCGTCCAGCGGAATATTGACGGCGCCTTGCAGCCCAGCCCGGGCATAGTCGCCCACGGTCGCCTGGACATAGCCGCCGAAATCCGGGCCCGGATCCCGGCTTTTGTAAAGGATGGCGCCGCCTGTCGTATTACGGCCCACCAAGGTGCCCTGCGGACCCTTCAGCACGGCGATATTGTCGAGATCGAACAGCGAGCCGGTCAGGCCGATGGCTCGAGCATAATAGACCCCGTCCTTGTAGACCGCCGATGCCGTGTCGAAGGCCAGCCCCGGATTGCCGCCGCCTGACGGCGCGTCGAAATTGCGCTGGCCGCGGATGGTGATGTTGAGCGTGTCCTGCCGGAAGGCGGTGGGCGCGATATAGACCGAGGGAGAGACATATTTCAGGTCCTCGATGGTCTTGACGCTCAGCTTGTCGAGATCGGCCTGGCTGAGGGCGGTGATGGAGATGGGCACCACCTGCTGGTCTTCCTCGCGTTTGCGCGCCGTGACCACAATCTTCTCAAGGCCGCCAGCCTGCGTCTTGGGCGCGGTCCCGCTGGTCTCGGGAGTCGCACTCGCCTGCGCCCAGGCAGGTCCCGTGGTCAGCGCGCTGGTCGCCAGAAGAGCCAGGGCCACAGCTCGCAACATGAAATTCCCCTTCAGTGCCAGCGCTTCTTTGAGCGCCTCCGCGCCATTGGCGCCGGCGAAGCTCTAAAGGAAATGGGGAGCCAAATAAAGGCCAGCAAGGGGGGCTGGCTGTTGCTTGTAAAGCCTTGTGGTATTTATGCTTTGCGTGCAACAGAAGCATGTTTCAGAGGGCGGCCGGCGGATGAACAAAACAGCAATGATCACCGGGGCCGGCAGCGGCGTGGGCCGGGCGGTGGCCAAGGCCCTGGCGCCCCTGGGCTGGAGCCTGGTGCTGGTGGGCCGCAAACAGGAGACGCTGGAGGAGACCGCCCGCGGGCTTGCCGGAGACCATCTGGTGGCGCCGGCCGATGTCGGCGATCCCGTCCAGGTCAAAGCCGTCTTCGCCAGGCTGAAGGACAAGTTCGGGCGCCTGGACATGCTGTTCAACAATGCCGGCATGGGCACGCCCGCCATTCCCATGGAAGAACTCACTTTCGAGCAATGGCAGGCCGTGGTGAACGTCAATCTGACCGGCGCCTTCCTTTGCGCCCAGGAGGCCATGCGCCTGATGAAGGCCCAGGAGCCACGCGGCGGGCGCATCATCAACAATGGCTCGATCAGCGCCGACCGGCCCCGGCCGCACAGCGCGCCCTATACCGCGACCAAGCACGCCATCACTGGCCTGACCAAATCCATCATCCTGGACGGCCGCCCCTTCGACATCACCGCCGGCCAGATCGACATCGGCAACGCCGCCACCGAGATGACCGAACGCATGACCCAGGGCGTCTTGCAGCCGGATGGCGAGCTCAAGGTGGAACCCCGCATGGACGTGAACCATGTCGCCCAGCAGGTGGCTTTCATGGCCGGCCTGCCGCTGGAATCCAACGTGGCCTTCGTCACCATCATGGCCACCAAGATGCCGCTGTTCGGCCGCGGCTAGGGCCGGGGCTTGGACGGCCGCCCAGCACACGACGCCCGTCCCGTCCGCCTGGCGGCGGCGATCCTGATCATTGGCTTTGGGGCGATGCTGGCGCTGAATGCGCCCGGCCAGCTTTCCTATGACTCTGTGACGCAACTGGCTGACGGCCGCACCGGCCATTACAACAGCTGGCATCCGCCGCTGATGGCCTGGCTGCTGGGTGTTTTCGACAGCCTGGTGCCCGGCACGTTCCTGTTTCTCCTGTTTCAGAGCCTGCTGTTGCTGGGAGGGCTCCTGGCCCTGCTGGCGCTGAAGCCGCGCGGCTGGCTGAGCGCCGGCATGGCGCTTCTGATCGTGCTGACGCCGCAATGGCTGCTCTACCAGGGCGACATCTGGAAGGACATGCTGTTCGCCGACGCCGCCATCGCCGGTTTCGCGGTTCTGGCCTGGCAGGCGCGGCGGCCGCATCCGGCCTGGGTGGTCCTGGCGCTGCTGTTGCTGGTTCTGGCGGCGGCGGTGCGGCAGAACGGCCTGGTGCTTCTGCCAGTGGCGGCGATCACCCTGGCGCTGACCGCGCCAGGACCGCAAAACCGACGCTGGCGGCCGGGTCTGGCTTTTCTGACCGTGGGCTTGCTGCTGCTGCTTGGCCTGAATCTGGTCCTGGCATCCCGCGGCGATGGTGGAGACGGGGCCGCCGCGGAAATCCGCCTGGCCCAGAGCTATGACCTGGCAGGCGCCTTCGCCCGCGCCCCCGATCTGCCGGTGCCCCTGCCCCCCGACCTGGACCGGCTGCTGCGAGGGCCCGGCGCCAAGCTTTACACGCCGCTGCGCAATGATCCTTTCGCCGCCGATCCCGCCCTTTCAAAGGCGCGCAGCGATGCACCGGACGGCGCCATCTCCGCCGCCTGGCAGGCGCTGGTGCTGAACCATCCCTGGCTTTACCTCAGCGTGCGCTGGGCTGATTTCGCCGCGGTGGTGACCACCCCGGACAGCGAAATCTGCCATTTCGCCACCACGGGGGTCGTTGGACCGCCGCAGCTGCTGCGGCAGCTCGGCCTTTCTGTGCGCAACCGCACGCAGGATCGGGCGCTGAAAAGCTATGCCCGGCTGTTCTTTGGAACACCCCTCTTTTCCCATATCGCGTGGGGACTGTTGGCCATCCTGCTCCTGATTGTGCTGCTGCACCGTCCCTCCCCGACCGACAAGGCGGTGGCCGGGCTGTTGGCGGGCGCGCTGCTTTTTTCCCTGACCTTCTTCTTCATCTCGATCGCGTGCGACTATCGCTACCTGATCTTTCTCGATCTCGCCGTCATGGCCTCGTCGCTTTACGCGATTACAAAAGGCTGACCAATTTTTCGGCAGTTCCGGGAGCCTTTTTCCGCCCGCGGCGTTTTTCCCCTGCAGCGAATAACGAAAAAAATGCGCGCCTGTTTTCTGGGTCAAAATGTTTGCGCTTTAGGGTTCGGCGTCGCCACCCTGCAGACACCGCCTCTGATGTATGAGCAGGGCGGCCAGGAGCCGGGCGCAGCAGCCAGATTTGCGATGGACGTTACGTTACCCCGTGCGGGACATGACATCTCCACAAGAGAGATGGCAGGGCCGCCCTCTGCCGGCATGGCAGAAAAGGCCGTCCATTCTCCTGATCCGGCACAGGTTTTCCCCGTATAAGACGGGGAGGGATAGGGCCGGCCCCGCTATGCTTTGCATCGGGAGGTCTTGCGCCCCCTTGTGCGGCGCGGCACGAATACCAATATTGGGCGTTAAACAAGAATCGGCCGTAACGATATTTTATTACCGTTTCTATATTTGGTGGGGCATGAAGATCTCTGCGCAAGTACTGTCGGCCTTGACCCTGACTTTGGCCTTGGGCGGCTGCAGCACGCCCAGCGCGGAGTCGCTGGCCCAGAACGACCCCTGGGAAAAGACCAACCGTGACATCTTTGATTTCGATGTGCGGCTGGATCATGCCGTGGCGCGCCCCGTCGCCCGCGGCTATCGCGATGTGGTGCCGGAGCCGGTGCGGGATGGCATCCACAATGCCCTCACCAACCTGAACGCGCCGGTCGTACTGGCCAATGACGTGCTGCAGGGCGACGGCGACAAGGCCGCCCATACCTTCGGCCGCATCGTGATCAACTCCACCGTCGGCATCGCCGGCCTGATTGACGTGGCCAGCAAGGTCGGCATCCCCGGCCACGATAATGATTTCGGCATCACCCTGGGCAAAGCCGGGGCGGCCGAAGGCTCCTATCTGGTGCTGCCTTTCACCGGTCCCATGCCACCCCGCGATCTTCTGGGCACCGGCGTGGATGTGGCCTTTGACCCTCTCACCTATGCGCAATTCCACGGCCGGGACACCTGGATGGTGGTGCGCTTCGGCATGGGGGTGCTGGACAGCCGCGCCTCGCAGCTGGATGCGGTGGAGACCATCGAGCGGTCCTCCATCGACTTCTACGCCACCACGCGGAACCTCTATCGCCAGAGCCGCAACGCCAAGATCAACGAAGGCAAGACCACCGGCACCGACGATCTGCCCAATCTGTGATTGGGCGAGACGCTTTGCTTAACCCGTAATTTTGGATTGCGGCCTGTGAGCCCCGACCGGCAGAGCCGGTCAAATTGGTTCAGTGAACCAATTTGAGGGGCGCACGCGCCGAGCTTAAGCGAGGCGCAATCCGGAAATACCGATCACTCCGCCGGCGACGGCCGTACCGGAGCATGGTCTCCCGGCCGGTCTTTCATGATCCCGTGGTACCACTTGTTCCAGAATCCGCTCGTCCATCTGCCGAACCGGTCCATGTAAAGGAACATCACCGGCGTGGTGTAGAGCGTCAGAATCTGGCTGAGAAACAGTCCGCCCACGATGGAAATGCCCAGCGGCTGGCGCAGCTCCGAGCCTTCGCCCAGACCGATCGCCAGTGGCATCGCCCCCAGGATGGCGCCGGTCGTGGTCATCATGATCGGACGGAAACGGAGCAGACAGGCCTTGTAGATAGCGTCGTGCGGAGACAATCCCTCCCGCCGCATCGCCTCTATGGCGAAGTCGATCATGATGATCGCATTCTTCTTCACGATGCCGATCAAGAGGATCACCCCGATCATGGCGATCAGGTCGAACTGGGTGCGGAACATCAACAGCGCCAGCACCGCGCCCACGCCGGCCGATGGCAGGGTGGACAGAATGGTCACCGGATGGATCAGGCTCTCATAGAGCACGCCCAAGGTGATGTAGATGGTCAGAACCGCCGCCAGCAGCAGGAACGGCATGTTGGAAAGCGATTTCTGGAACAGCTGCGCGGTACCGGCAAAATCGCCATGGATGGAGATCGGCACGTCGATCTTGGCCATGGTGCGGTTGATGGCGTTCACGGCGGTGCTCATCGGCTCGCCCGCCGGCAGACTAAAGGAGAAGGTGGTGGCGACGAACACACTCTGGTGATTGACCGCCAGTGGCGTGGTGCCCGGCCCGAAGGTGGCAAAGGCCGACAGCGGCACCATGGTCGAGACCTTGGTCGAGATGCTGGCGCCGGTGGAGGAGCCGCCGCGTGCGCCGGTGGCCACGGCATTGAGCTGCTGGTTGCGCGCCGCGTCCTGCGCGGCCTGCTGGGTGGCGGCCTGCTGGGTCGCGGCCGAGGAAGTCGTCGAAAGCCCGGTGCCGCTGCTCTGTGACGACGTGCCGGCGCTGGAGGAGGTATTGCCGATGACAAAGGCGCCACCGGCCGCCGCGCTGGCCTGGGTGCCATTCACGGCGCCGCCGGAGGTGGAAATGAAGATGTCGTGCAGCGTCTCCGGGCTCTGCCAGAAGGCCGGCGCCACTTCCATCACCACATGGTACTGGTTCTTGTCCTTGTAGATGGTCGAGACCTGGCGCTGGCCGAAGGCGTCGTAGAGCGTATTGTCGATCTGGGCCGCGTTCAGGCCCAGCCGCGCCGCCGTGGCGCGGTCGATCTTGAGATCGATCTCCAGCCCCTTGTCCGACTGGTCGGAATTGACGTCCTCCAGCTCCGGCACATCCTGGAGCGCGGCGGTGATCTTGGGCACCCACTCATTCAGATCGTCCAGCGTGTCGCCCAGGATGGTGTACTGGTAGCTGCCATTGCCCTGGCGGCCGCCGGCGCGGATCTGCCCGCCGGGGAACAGGAACAGCCGGGCGCCCGCCACGTTTTCCAGCTTGGGCCGAAGGCGGTCGATCACCTCGACACTGGTGAGGCCGCGCTCGCGCGGCGGCTTCAGCGTGACATAGACATTGCCGGTGTTGGAAGCCTGGCCGCCGGCAAAACCGCCAACGGTCGCCACCGCGGGATCGGATTTGATGATGTCCACGAACTGCTGGAATTTCTTCTGCATGGACTGGAAGGAGATGCTCTGGTCGCCGCGGATGCCGCCCTGCAAGGTGCCGTTGTCCTGGTCGGGGAAGAATCCCTTGGGGACAATGCCCATCAGATAGAAATTCAGCGCCACGGTGATGAACAGGATCGCCATGATGGTCTTGGGATTGTCCAGCGACCAGTGAAGGGTCCGGCGATAGAAGTCCTGCATGGATTCGAAGGTGCGCCGTGACCAGCGCATCAGCCAGTTCTGGTCCTCGTTGACCGTGAAATCCATGTAGGCGCACATCATCGGCGTGACCGTCAGCGACACGATCAGCGACATGACGATGGCCGTGGTCAGGGTCATCGCGAATTCATGGAAGATGCGGCCCACCAGACCGCCCAGCAGCAGCACCGGGAAGAACACGGCCACCAGCGAGATGGACATGGAAAGAACCGTGAAACTGACCTCGCTGGAGCCGCGCAGGGCCGCAGTCATGCGGTTCTCGCCATTTTCCAGATGCCGCGTCACGTTCTCGAGCACGACGATGGTGTTGTCCACCACAAAGCCGGTGGAGACGATCAGCGCCATCAGGGAGAAATTGTCCAGGCTGTAGCCCAGAAGGTACATCACCCCGAATGTGCCCAGCAGCGAGAGGGGCACGCAGACGCTCGGCACCAGGGTCGCCTTGAAGTTCCTGAGGAACAGGAAGACGACCACGATCACCAGGATGGTGGAGAGGATCAGCGTCATCTCCACGTCATGCACGGAATTGCGGATGGAGGTGGTGGTGTCGGACAGGACATCCAGATTGATGGAAACCGGCAGCGAAGACCTCAACTGCGGCATCTGGCGAAGAATGGAATCCACCACCTGGATGACATTGGCGCCGGGCTGCTTGGTGATATTGACCAGCACAGCGGGCTTGGCGTTGAAGGTGCCGAGATTGCGGACATTCTCGACCCCGTCGGACACGTCGGCCACGTCCGACAGGCGCACCGCCGCCCCGTTGCGGTAGGCGATGATCAGGCTCTTATAATCATTGGCCAGGGAGGCATTGTCATTGGCATAGACCTCGAAGGCCTGGCCCTGCTGCTGGATGTCGCCCTTGGGGCTGTTGGCGTTGGCGGCGCTGACCGCGGCGCGCACGTCTTCCAGGCCGATGCCGTATTTGAACAGGGCGCGCGGATTGAGCTCGATGCGGATGGCCGGCAGCGAGGCGCCGTTCAGCGAGACATCGCCCACCCCAGAAATCTGAGACAGCTTCTGCTGCATGATGTTGGAGGCCTGGTCATAGATCTGTCCCGGCGACAGGGTCTTGGACGTCATCGCCAGGATCAGGATCGGGAAGTCGGCCGGATTGAACTTGCGGTAGGTGGGATTGGTGCGCAGCGCCGCCGGCAGGTCGGCGCGCGCGGCATTGATCGCGGCCTGCACGTCGCGCGCCGCGCCGTCAATGTCGCGGCTGATGTCGAACTGCAGCACGATCTGGGTGTTGTTCACGTTGCTGCGCGAGGTCATCTCGGTGACCCCGGCGATCGAGCCCAGATGCCGCTCCAGCGGTGTGGCCACGCTGGAGGACATGGTTTCCGGGCTGGCCCCCGGCATGTTGGCGCTTACTGCGATGGTGGGAATGTCGATATTGGGAAGCGGGGAAACCGGCAGCAGGAAATAGCCAACCAGTCCGGCCAGTCCCAGCCCCAGCGCCAAAAGGATGGTGGCGATGCGGCGCTGGATGAAAAGCCCGA
>Ga0310811_10014662_pt1 | contig 10231 bp, 8 predicted proteins | sample YCmetagenome_FD_207642 | JGI IMG/M metagenome (GOLD analysis project Ga0310811, IMG submission 207642) | Soil microbial communities from experimental microcosm in Duke University, North Carolina, United States - YC | ecosystem: Engineered > Artificial ecosystem > Soil microcosm > Unclassified ... | reverse complement strand
GGCTTTCCCTCGGCCCGCGGGGCCACACGACCGAGAAGTGTGCAATGGGCGCCCCGGACGTGCTGTGACCTGTGTCAAAACGCCGTTGCATGGCGGGATCGACTCGGCCCGTCGAAGTCACACAAGGGCAGATTCATGCGATGGGACCAAGGTCCAATTGCCGCGTGCAACGGAACGAACCTAGATTCGCTTCCGAGCCTTCGGGGACGCCACGCTCGACGCTCCCTCCAGAACCCGCAGGAAAATGCGATGGTCACCAATCCCGCATCGAGCAAGATCGAAAACGCGACGTTGCCCGCGCCGGCCCATGAAGGCGGGACGAAAGCGATGACCCTTACCCCGATCATCGGCACGCCGCAGCGGGATTACGCCGAGGCGTTCATTCCCGGCGAGGAGGCGCTCGCGGACGGCGAGTTGCGCCTGACGGTGCTCGGCAGCGGCAATCCATGGCCCACGCGCGCCCAGGCCTCGGCCAGCGTCCTGGTCGAAGTCGGCAACCCCGAGCGCGACATCCTGGTTTTCGACCTCGGAACCGGATCCCTTGCGAATTACGCGAGCCTCAAGCTGCCGGTGAACAAGCTCAACAAGGTGTTCGTGTCCCACCTGCATGCCGACCACATGGGCGATCTGATCACGCTGAGCGGCAGCTTCTCGAAGGTCGGGCGCGCCGACGGACCTGTTTCCGTCTGGGGGCCGAGCGGGACGGAGCCGCGCCTGGGCACGCGTCACTTCGTCGAGGCGCTCGAGGAAGCGTTGGCCTGGGACACGGCCGCCGGAAATGGCGCCATCAATCCGGACAGCATGAGGATCCTGGCGTCCGAGTTCGACTTCAGCAAGACCCAGATCGTGTACGAGGCGAACGGCGTGACGGTAACGTCGTTCCCCGTGGTTCACTGCATCAGCGGCGCCGTCGGCTACCGCCTCGATTTCGCGGGCGTGTCGTTCGGATTCTCCGGCGACACGCGCCCGTGCTGGCCGCTCGCAAACGCCTGCAAGGGCGTCGACGTCCTCATTCACGAATGCTTTCCGCCGGCGGCGGCGCTCGCGGCAGCCACGGGGCTCTCCATCGAGCGGGCAACGATCGCCCTCAATGCCGCCCATACCTCGCCGCGTGCCGCCGGAAAGGTGTTCCAGCTCGTGAAGCCTCGTCTCGCCGGTCTCTGGCATACGCTGCTGTCGTCGCGGACAGTTCCGATGATCTTTGCGGAGCTTCGCGAGGTATACGACGGTCCCGTCGTCCAGACCCAGGACCTGACAGTGATCAACATCACCAAGGACGCCGTGATCGCCCGGCAAGCCAAGGTGTCGGAACAGTTGCCGCCGATTCCAGGCAAGCAGCGCGTGCCCTTCCAGCCCGTCGCGGTGAAGCCGCCCGACTGGTGGGCGGATGCGCTCATCCGGCTCGACTGACGCTCTGTCGATATCGGATCGACGACGATGAAAGTGCCGGCAGCGAGAGCGCGCGCCGAACCGCGCTGGCCGGTCGTCGTTGCGACGCTCGTGGTGATGGTCGTGCTCGCCGCACTGCCGGGGCGCATTCGGCTGATGCCGGTCTGGTGCCTCTACGTCGCGGGCGTCGCGATGGTAGTGCCCTTGGCCGGCGCGTCGCTGAGCGCGACGAAGACGCGCTGGCTGATGGTCGAGCGCACCGTCACGCTGCTCGTCGTCGCGTTCATGATCGCGTCGACGCTCGCAGCCTTGGTGTATCTGGTCGTCGCGATGATGACTCGCTCCTCGGAGTTAAGCGGCCTCCAACTCCTCACCTCGAGCGTGGCAGCGTGGGTCGCGAACGTGCTCATGTTCGCCTTGCTGTACTGGCAGATCGATCGGGGCGGCCCCGGCCCTCGCGCAAACGGCGCGGGCCCGCGCCCGGACCTGTACTTCTCGCAGGAAGGCGCTCCTCCCGAGGTACTGCCGCCCGAGTGGGGACCCACGTTCGTGGATTATCTGTACCTCGCTTTTTCGACCGCGACCGCGTTCAGCGCGACCGACACAATGCCAGTCACAGCGCGCGCGAAGATGGCGATGATGCTCGAGAGCGCCATTTCCCTCGTGACGATCGTCGTCGTGGCGGCGCGGGCGATCAACGTGATCGGCAGTTGAGCGCGCGGGTGGCTTGCCGTCACCGAAGCGCTTCCATCGATGGGACCTAGGTCCAATTGTTCCAATGGCACGCCGCACGCATCATCGGATCGCGATCGAGCGAGAGGCCCGGTCGGCCGGCTTAATAACATGAATGCGAAAGGAACGCACGCCATGATCAGAAATTTCCAGTACGCACGCAGGACGTTGCTGTTCGTCCTCGCGGCGTTCGTTTTGGGAAGTCCAGGCATTGCATTGGCGCAGGCGCGGAATGCGCTCGACGAAGACGTCGACGGCGCCCTCAAGACGCTGTACGACGATTCGCCGACCGCCAAGGTCCTCGGGCGCAAGGCAAAGGGCATCTTGGTATTCCCGAGCATCGTGAAGGCCGGTTTCGTCGTCGGCGGGCAAAGCGGCGACGGCGCGCTGATCAAGAAAGGCAGGAAGGTCGGCTATTACAACGCGTCCGCCGTTTCGATCGGATTGCAGGCCGGCGCCCAGACGTTCGGCTTTGCGATCTTCTTCATGAGCGACGCTGCGATGAGCTCGTTCGAGAAGAGCAAGGGATTCGAGGTCGGGGTCGGTCCGACGGTCGTCGTCGTCGATGCCGGGGCGGCCAAGGACATCAACACGCTGACCGCCAAGTCCGACGTCTACGCGTTCGTCTTCGGCCAGAAGGGTCTGATGGCGGGCGTCGGCCTGCAGGGTACGAAGATTACCCGCCTGAAGTCCTGAGTCCACGTCGGGTACTCGCACGATGGGCGGCATCCGCGAATGGACCGAGTTGGTGTCGCAGGGCATCAACGTACTGGCCGTGGTGTTGATGGTGGCGTTCATCGCGGTTGCAACGGCGCGCTGGTTGTTCCTATCGGGCAGGAGCATCGCCGAGGGGTATGCGGACTACCGTGTGCTGCTGGGCAAATCGCTGCTGGTCGGACTCGAGCTCCTGGTGGCTGCCGACATCATCCGCACGGTGGCCGTCGATATCACGCTCCCGAAGATGGCGGAGCTCGGGGCCCTCGTGACGGTGAGGACGTTCCTCGGATGGGCGTTGACCGTCGAGATCGAGGGCCGTTGGCCGTGGCAGGCTCCACGGTCAAGCGTCCGCGATCGGGGACTTTAGGTGGAGAATTCTCATGGACACTTCGGCAAGCACGTTCATTACCGATCTCATCGGGCGCACGGATGGGCCGATGAGTTTCCGCGTCTACATCCAGCCGATCATGGCGATCATCTTCGCCATCCGCGACGGGCGCAGGGACTTTCGTGAAGGGCGCGGGCCCTACGGATGGGCCCTGCTGAACGATCCCGAGCATCGGCGCTTCCTGATCCAGGACGGCTGGAAAGGAATCTCCAAAGTTTTCGTGTTTGCGTACCTGCTCGACCTCGTTTACCAGTTCGTCGTGCTCCACGGATTCCGCTTCGCGCAAGCGCTGTTCACGGCCATTCTCCTGGCCATCATCCCGTACGTGCTGCTTCGCGGCCCTGCGGGACGCCTCGCATCCGTCATGGGCACTCGAAAGTCATCGCCATGACCGAAGACCGCGCCACGAAGGCAAGCGCTGCGTTGGCGCAAGCGTCGAGCGATCCGCAATCGCCGCCGCCGCAGATCCCCGATGCGCGGGAGATCGAGGATTTCGAGGGCAAGTTGCGGGCCGCGATGAGCCGCGTGGAAGGCGTATTGGCGGACGCGCTCGGCTTGCGCGAGCGGCCGATCGACCGCGGCGATCTCGACACGGCGACGCGCCTGGCATATGACCGCACAGACATCGCGCTCGACAGGACCTACATGGCGACCGAGCGCACGCTCCAAGCCTGGATCCGCACGACGCTGTCGATGATCAGCTTCGGCTTCACGCTCGGCAAGCTGGCCGAGGTACTGCAAGACGTCGAGGTCCAGGGTCCGTTTCTCACCAAGACGTTGAGCATCACCGGCATCGCCTACTTCCTGGTGATGCTGGGGACATTGGCGCTTCTCGGGGCGATCGTGCAGCATGCACTCGCCGTGCGCGAGCTTCGAGCCCGCGGCCTTCGGGGCAAGATCAGCATCGCCGCCATCATCGCGATCCTGCTCGTCGTCATCGGCGGATTCGCTTTCAGCGCGCTGGTGCTCAAGCTGTAAGGATCGCCGGTTTCGATTTCACCGGATGGCGAACTCGACGCGCATGGGCGCCCCCTGGTCCTTGACGCCTTCGCCGCCCATCTTCGGCGCCACGATGAAGACGCGTTCAGGCGCGATGGCCCCTTCGTGCGCGAACCATTCCTTCACGACCTGCGCGCGCCGGTTCGCGAGGGCGGCAAGCGCGTTGTCGTCGACCTTGTAGCTCGCGAGCAGCAACGCTTCCATCTCTTCGGGAGGAACCTTCTTCGCGATGCCGAAGAAGTTCCGCGGCTTGTCGGCGAGATCAGTGGCACGATAGACCGCTTCCAGCAACTTCGCACGATCCCCCGCATCGATCGTCAGCGCGTCGAGCGAAGGCGCCGATTCGCCTTCAGCGGCAAGCACCTTCTGCTTTTCCACCCGCAGCGCGCGATCGAGCGAGGCGCGCTTCAGTCCCTCGCGATCGACGTCGGGAACGACGCGGCCCGCGGCATCGAGCTTGAGCGCCGGACGATCGTTCAATGCCTTAGCGAGCGTACCGAGCTTCTCGACCGCCGCCGGCGTGAGCTCCGCGCGGCCGGGCGCGAACTCGATATACGCGAGCTGTTCGCCCCCGCCACCACCGATCGACGCAAGCAGCGCAAACGGCGCCGTGACCGCCTTCGTGATCAGATTGACGAAGATCTGCACGACCACCCGCCACACCGAGAACTTCGGGTCGTCGAGCGTCCCCGCGATCGGCAGGTCGAGATTGATGACGCCGTTGCGGTCCTTGAGCAGCGACACCGCGAGCAGCACCGGCAGCTTCGTCGCCGTGGGGCTGTCGACGTGCTCGCCGAACGTCAGTTGATCGAGCTTGAGCTTGTTGGTCGCGGCGAGCTTCCGATCGTCGATCTTGTAGTGCACCTCGAACGAGAGCTTGCCCTTTTGGATGCCGTAACCCGCGTACTTGACCGAATAGGGCGTGAGCGGCGGCAGGTCGACGTCGGTGGCTTTGCCGGTCAGGTCGAGCTCCACCTCGCGCGCGAACGGATTGAGCGTGCCGCGCAGGTCGACGGGCGCCGTGCCTTCGACGCGCCCGGCGAGCTCGACCGTTCCCGCCTGCGACGCCGACATCGCCGACACGCTGCCGGCCACCTCGGTGAGATGCGCCGTGTAGTTCGGCTTGACGAAAAAATCGGAATATTGCAACTCGCCGTTGGAGACTTCGATGCGGCCGATCGAAACGGGCTGGTCGCCGCGCTCGGGCGGCGGCGCGAGCTCCTTGCGGGTGACGCCGGCCACCGTCGTCGGCGAACCGGACGCCGCAGCCTCTTTCGCAGCCGTCTCGGGCGCGAGCAGGCGGGTCAGGTTGAGCGTCGCATCGTCGTTGAGAATGACGCGCGCGTAGAAGCGGTCCATCCCGATCGCATCGATCGCCAGGTTGAACGGCTCGGACGCGACATTGACGCCGGTGAGCGATAGCGATGCCCAGCGCATCAGCGCCTGCGACGTAGGGCGGTCGAGCGAGTCGAAATTGCTGACGGAAACGCTTCCCGCATAGGTCGCGCGCGTCGAGCCCGAGCGCGTCGCGAGCGTCAACCGTCCCTTCGCGGCTGCGGCTCCGCTGGTGACGACGATGTTCGTCCGTGGTTCGTAATAGGGCCGCAGCGACACGAGGTCGATGCCGGTCGCGTCGATCCGGCAATCGGCTAATGGCGGGTCCATCACAACGGTTCCTTCGACACGCAACCGCCCCTTCGTGCCGATGCGCGCCGCGAGTTCCACCGGTGACTTGCTGCCGCGCGCGGTGCTGAATTCGCGCACGCGCACCCGCGCGTCCGACACGCGAAGCTTGACCGGCGGCTGCACGGCGCGATCGTCGACGGTCGCGGCGATGCGCTCGGCTTCCACCGCGTGCACGACGACGTTCCAAGCACCACTGGCACCCGGCGCATCGCTCTCATTGCGCGCTGCGGGCTCGGCGGTTCGCACCAGGCGCTCGAAGTTGATGCGGCCGTTCGCCTCGCGCACGACGCCGAGCGACGCCTGCGCGAGCGCGATCCGGTCGATCGTCATCTGCCGCGCCGCGAGGTCGAGCGCGACGCCTTGAACGTCGGCACGCGCGAACCGCCAGAGCGGATCGCGTTCGCGCGGGAGAGCTGCCTCGACGTCGGCGAGGCCCACGCTGCCCTGCTTCAGCCGGATGACGGTGCCCACCTTCTCCGAGGCTGCCTCGAAGTCGCTGGCGACATCCATCGTTCCGCGGCGCACTTCGAGGTTCACCGCCGACGCGTAGTACGGATAGAGCTTGCCGAGTTGCAGCGCCTTGCTGGTGAAATGTCCTCGCGCGGTGCGCGCCGCGAGGTCCACCTGGCCCTGCAGATCGAGCGTCGCGCCGACATCCGTGTCGACGTGCACGGTGAGATTCCCCGGCCCTGTCGATGCGATCCCCTTCCCCGCGACGCCGATCTTCGACAGCGTCGCCTGGAACGCCGGCGTCACCGATGCATCGGCGAATTGCAGCGTTCCGTCAGCGACGCGCAACTCGGCGACGGCGAATGTCCACGGTCGCGCTTGCGGAGGAGTGGCCTGCGTGCCGCCGCCGGCCGCTGACGCCAGCTCAAATGTCCCGTCCGCTTGCCGAAGTACGTCCAACTGCGGCGTATCGATGACGACGCGGTCGAGCGCAATCGATTGCTTCAGCCAGTCGAGCTTGCCGAGCGCGACGTCGACCGCGCGGGCGCCCGCCAGCGCCGACCCATCCTTGCGAGCGAGTGCCACCTTGTCGAGGCGCGCCGTGCCGGACAGCGACACGCTGCGCGCGACATTGCGCTCCGTCGCGAACGCGAGCGTAAGGCGCGTGGTGAGCGCCCCATCGGTGATCTTCAGGCCGCCGGGCAGCGATGTGTACTCGGCGTAACGCGCGAGCGGCACCCGGTCGAAATCGAGCGCGAGCGTCGCCTCCTGCGCTTCGGCGAACGGCGATGTGGAGTCGCCCGCGAGCGCGAAGCGCGCTCCGTCGAACAGCCCCTCGAGGCGCGGCGTCACGTGGATCTGCGCATCGTGCGCGATGCTCGACAGGAACGGGATGCCGATGCCGAGGCTCGAGACGACGAGCTTGCGGCCGTGCACGCGATCGTCGAGCGAGATCGATCCGTTCTCGACGACGATGTTGTTGAGCGAGAAGGCGGGTGGCGGCGCCGCTGCGGCCGCCGGCGGCGCCGGGCGCGCGACGAGATCGTCGATGTTGTACGTAGCGTCCGCGTTGCGGACGAGATCGATCTCCGGGCGTACCAGACGGACGTCGTCGAGCACCGGCGCGAGATGGGTCAGCGACGCCGGCGAGACGTCGAGGTCCAGGCGCTCGAAGCGCGCGAATCCACGCGCGGGATCGCGATCGGTGAGCGCGAAGTCCAGCAGCCGAGCGCGCAGCGTGAACGGATTGAATTCGACGCGTGCGAGCGTTGCGCGGCGACCGAGCTGTTGCGACAGCTGCGCCTCGAGCTTCGGCTTGACGGCGAGCGGCAGCACGAGGAAGCCGAGCAGTGCATATACCGCCACCACGACGGCAACGGTGGTCGCGCCGTTACGCAAGCGTCGTGGCCACTTCGACGAAGGCGAGACGTTCGCATCCATTCGAGCTGCGTTCATTGTAGGCTCGGATCGGCGAGCGTAGAATGCCCTGGACCGCGACGACGGCGGTTGACGTACGACAAGAACACGTCGAGCGATGCAACTCGATCCCGTCCTGCTCTCCCGGCTGCAGTTCGCGTTCGTCATCGCGTTCCACATCCTGCTGCCGGCGTTCACCGTCGGCCTCGCATCGTTCATCGTGCTGCTCGAGGGGCTGCAGCTCTTCAAGCGCGACGCGTTGTATCTTCGGCTCTCGGTGTTCTGGACGCGCATCTTCGCCGTCTCGTTCGGCATGGGAGTCGTCTCGGGCATCGTCATGCCGTTCCAGTTCGGCACCAACTGGAGCCGCTACACCGATGCCACCGGCAACGTGCTCGGGCCGCTCTTCGCCTACGAGGGACTCATCGCGTTCTTCCTCGAGGCGGGCTTCCTCGGCATCCTGCTCTTCGGCCGCAAGCGCGTCCCGCCGGCCGTTCACTTCTTCTCCGCGCTCATGGTGGCGGCCGGCACGCTGTTCTCGTCGTTCTGGATCCTCGCCGCGAACAGCTGGATGCAAACGCCGGTCGGCCACGAGGTTGTCGACGGCCGTTACGTACCGGCGGACTGGATCGCGGTGATCTTCAATCCGTCGTTTCCTTACCGCCTCGTCCACACGGTGACGGGCTTTTACCTGACGACCGCGTTCGCGGTGCTCGGCGCGACGGCCTGGCACCTCAAGCGCGGACTGCACCTCGCCGAAGCGCAGGCCGTGTTGAGGATGACGGTGGTGTTCATCGCGATCTTCGTGCCGATCCAGATCGTCGCGGGCGACCTGCACGGCATCAATACGCTGCACCATCAGCCGGTGAAGCTCGCGGCGATGGAAGGCCTGTGGGACACGCAGGCGCGCGCGCCGGCGGTGCTGTTCGCCGTGCCCGACGAGCAGGCGGAGCGCAACCACGCCGAGGTCTCGATTCCCGCGCTCGCGAGCGTCTATCTCGCGCATTCGCCCGACGCGGTGATCAAGGGCCTCAAGGAAGCGCCGCGCGACGATCGGCCGCCCGTGGCGCCAGTCTTCTACGCGTTTCGCGTGATGGTCGGCATCGGTCTGCTGATGCTCGCCGTTGCGTACTGGGGCCTGTGGCTGCGCTGGCGTGGGCGGCTCGCCACGTCGCGCGCCTATCACAGCGCGTGCATCGCGATGCTGCCGGCTGGCTTCGTCGCCGTGCTCGCCGGGTGGACGGTCACCGAGATGGGCCGCCAGCCGTGGGTGGTGTACGGGCTCATGCGCACGCGCGACGCCGTGTCGCCGTCGCTCACCGGCAGCGACGTGCTGCTTTCGTTCGCACTTTACGTCGTCGTCTACCTGATCATCTTCGGCGCGGGGATCTTCTACATGGCGCGCCTCGTCCGGGCGGGGCCGCCCGCGCACGTCGACATGCGCGAGCCCAAGCTCGAGGAGCGGCCGGCACGGCCGCTGTCCGGGGCGCGAGCCGAGGCGTAACGGGAGCGCGCGATGCCGCTCGACCTCGTACCCGTCTGGACGGTCATCCTCGGCGTCGGCGTGTTCATGTACGTGCTGCTCGACGGCTTCGACCTCGGCATCGGCATCCTGTCCCCGACAGCGCCCGACGACGACGCGCGGACGCTGATGATGAACACGATCGCGCCGATCTGGGATGGCAACGAGACGTGGCTGATCCTCGGTGGCATGGGATTGCTGGCGGCGTTCCCGGTCGCATTCGCGATCATCATTCCTGCCGTGTACTTCCCACTCCTGCTGATGCTGCTGGGTCTCATCTTCCGCGGTGTCGCGTTCGAGTTCCGCCTGAAGAAGACGAGCCACCGCCGCTGGTGGGACCGCGGATTCTTCTGGGGCTCGGCCATTGCGACGTTCGCGCAAGGTGTCGTGCTCGGCATGTACGTCGAAGGGTTTACCGTGAGCGGCCGCGCATTCTCGGGCACGAGCTTCGACTGGCTACGCGCATTCCCGCTCGCGACGGGGATCGGCCTGCTGTTCGGTTATGCGCTGCTTGGCGCAACGTGGCTCGTCATGAAGACCGAGGGGGACGTGCAGCAGCGCGCGCGTCGGCACGCGACGATCGCGCTCTACGGCGTGCTCGCGTTCATCGCGATGGTCAGCGTGTGGACGCCGCTGATGCACGGGCATATCGCCCAGCGATGGTTCAGCACGCCCAACCTCTACTATTTCGCGCCCGTTCCGGCGATCACCGCCGCGATCGCGTGGGCGACGTGGCGTGCGCTTCGTCGCGACGCCGACTACGTCCCGTTCATCGGCGCGATGGGCCTGTTCGTGATGTGCTACGTGGGCCTCGGCATCAGCCTGTTCCCGTACATCGTGCCGTACGCGTTCACGCTGTGGCAGGCCGCGGCCGTGCCGTCGACGCAGATGTTCCTGCTGATCGGCACGCTGTTCCTCCTGCCGATCATCTT
>Ga0310811_10014660_pt1 | contig 10231 bp, 5 predicted proteins | sample YCmetagenome_FD_207642 | JGI IMG/M metagenome (GOLD analysis project Ga0310811, IMG submission 207642) | Soil microbial communities from experimental microcosm in Duke University, North Carolina, United States - YC | ecosystem: Engineered > Artificial ecosystem > Soil microcosm > Unclassified ... | reverse complement strand
TGGCCGGCAGGAAGTTCATGCGCGGCGAACCGATAAAGCCCGCGACAAAACGGCTATTGGGCCGGTGATACAACTCGAGCGGCGCACCGACCTGCGCGATGCTGCCATGGCGCTCGGTGTCCTTGCCTGCGTGCAGCAGCACGATGCGGTCGGCCAGCGTCATCGCTTCGGTCTGATCGTGCGTCACGTAGACCACGCTCGCCTTCGCGAATTGCCTGTGCAGTCTGGCGATTTCGATGCGGGTCTGGCCGCGCAGCGTGGCGTCGAGATTCGACAGCGGCTCGTCGAACAGAAACACGCCCGGCTCGCGCACGATCGCACGGCCGATCGCCACGCGCTGCCGCTGCCCGCCGGACAGCGCGCGCGGCCGGCGATCGAGCAGCGCTTCGAGCTGCAGGATGCGTGCGGCCTCGCGCACCTTGCGGTCGATTTCGCTTTTCGGCACCTTCGCGAGCTTCATGCCGAACGCCATGTTCTCGTAGACGCTCATGTGCGGAAACAGCGCATAGCTCTGGAACACCATCGCCACGCCGCGTTCGGCCGCGGGCACATCGTTGACGAGCCGGCCGCCGATCGACAGGTCGCCATCGGTGACGTCTTCCAGACCGGCGATCATCCGCAGCAGCGTGGACTTGCCGCAGCCCGACGGGCCGAGGAACACGCAGAACTCGTTTTCGCCGATCTCGAGATCGACATTGCGGATCACCGCGGCGCCCTCGCCGTACGCTTTCTGTACGCCGCGTAACGAAATACTCGCCATCGTCTCCACTCCATGTTTAAATCGGCGGAGCCGGAGATTAAGCGCTTAACCATGCGAGCCGAAAAAACGACCGCAATGGCGATCGCTGGGCTCGCTGGCTTTGTCTCCGCTCTTGTGCTTGTTTGTGCGGTGATGTTGCCGTGCACCGCGCCGCAACGCAAATCGTGAGAAAACATCCCACATACTGACGAATCGAAGCCGATGTCCACCCTGAGTGAAGTTGCGGCGCATGCCGGCGTTACCTCGGCCACCGTATCGAACGTGCTGCGCAAGCGCGGGCGCGTTGGCGAAGCCACCCGGCTACGCGTGCTGGCCGCCGTCGAGGCGCTCGGCTACCGGCCGCATCTGGCGGCGCGCGCGCTGGCCGAAGGCCGCGCGCCGACCATCGCGCTGATGGTGTCGAGCATCGCCAATCCGTTCTATCCGGAGTTCGCGCTGGCAGTCGAGCGCGCGGCGCGCGAGCGCGGCCGTTACGTGATCATCTGCAACACCAATCAAGACCCGCTAGCGGGCCGCGCGTATCTCGAGCAGATCGCCGGCACGCTGTCGGAGGGCGTGCTGGTGATGAACGCGAATCTCGATCTGGTGGATCTGCATCGAACCGCCGAACGCGGCACGCCGGTGGTGTTGTGCATGTGGGAGCGGCCGAACGACCCGCCGGGCTTGCCCTGCGTCGCGGTGGATTTCCGGCGTGCGGGCGAGCTGGCCGCGCAGCATCTGCTGGAGCTGGGGCATCGGCAGATTGCGGTGATCGTCGGCAGCAAGAGAGCCGGCATTCATGCCGCGCGTTATGAAGGCTTCGTCGATGCGCTGCGTGCCGCAGGTGTCAAACTGCCGCGCGCCTGCGTGCGCTACGCACCCGATACGATCGAAGGCGGCTACGCGGCAGCACGCGAACTGCTCGATGCGCATCCCGCCACGACCGCGATCTTCGCGACCAACGATTTGCCCGCGCTCGGTTCGATTCACGCGGGGCTCGATGCGGGGCGCAACGTGCCCACCGATCTTTCCGTGATCGGCATCACCGATATCCAGCCTGCGCGGCAGTCGCGCCCGCCGCTCACCACGGTTGCCGTACCGACGGTGGAAGCAGCGCAACAGGCGGTTGTGCTGCTGCTGAAGCTGATCGAGCAGCCGCCGCGCCGTGGCCGCGATGCGCATCCGGAGGCAAGTGTGTGCGAAACCTCGGCGCCGCAACTGGTGGTGCGCGGTTCGACCGGGCCGCTGAAAGCGCAGCGGCAGCGACAGAGTCGCGCCCGACGTGCAACCTGATCGGCCTACCCGACGCCGGTCGGTCCATTCAATACGACGCGCACCTTGCGCGCCAGTTCGGTACGCTGATACGGCTTGTGAATGATCGCGAATTCCGCGCCATTCGAATCCTTGCGTTCAAGCGACGGATCCGCATAGCCGGTCGTGAGCAGCACCCTGATGTGCGGCTGCAAGCGCTGCGCCTCGCGCGCGAGCATCACGCCGTTCATGTTGCCGGGCATGATCAGATCGGTGAACAGCAGGTCGATCGCGAGACCATCCTGCAGCGCGCTCAACGCCTGTTTCGCGTCCAGCACCACATGGGTTCGATAACCGATCTGCTGCAGCATCGCCTGCGCGACCTCGGCCACTTCGACGCGGTCGTCGACGATCAGCACCATCTCGTTGTGCGCCTGCTCGATCGCTTTAGGCGCGACCGGCCGCGCCAGCTTTGCATCCTGAGCAGCAGGGAAATAGAGCCGCAGCGTGGTGCCTACGCCGAGCTCCGAATACAGGTTCACCGCGCCGCCCGACTGCTTCGCAAAGCCATACACCATCGAAAGACCGAGCCCGGTGCCCTTGCCTTCGTCCTTGGTCGTGAAGAACGGGTCCATCACGCGATCGACAATCTCCGGCGCAATGCCGCTGCCGTTGTCGGAAATCGAAATCGACACGTATCGCCCCGGCGGAAGATCGGCAAAACCGATGACCTGCGGCTTGTCGATCTGGATACTTTGCGTGCGCACCGTCACGACACCGTCGCGGCGCTTCGCCAGCGCATCGCGCGCGTTGAGCAGCACATTGAGCAGCGCCACTTCGAGCTGCCCCGCATCGACCCGGCAATTGCACAGGTCTTCTTCAAACTCGGTTTTCAGCGTGACGTCTTCGCCAAGCGTGCGCCGCGCGAGCTCGACCATCCCGTCGGCCAGCGCGTTCAGATTGACCGTGCGACCCACCAGCTTCTGCTTGCGCGCAAACGCGAGCAGATGCTGCGTCAGCGTACTGGCCTTGGCAACCGCGCCGCGCATCTTGTCGAGATTGCGCAGCATGCCCGCGCCATCGACGCTGCGTTCGATGCCCATCAGCATCACGTCGACATAGCCGGACATTACCTGCAGCAGGTTGTTGAAGTCGTGCGCGATACCGCCGGTCAGTTGGCCGAGCGCTTCCATTTTCTGCGCCTGATGCAGCGCATCCTCGGCGTCGCGGCGCCGGCTGATGTCGAGTTGCGAGCCGAAGTAATACACCAGCTCGCCCTGCTCGTTGAACACCGGCGAGATGAACAGCGCGTTCCAGAAGGTGGTGCCGTCCTTGCGGTAATTCAGGATTTCGGTCGCCATCTCGCGGTGCTCGGCCACCGCGCGCCGCACTTCGTCGACGGTGGCCAGATCGGTTTCCGGCCCCTGCAGAAAGCGACAGTTATTGCCGATGATCTCCGGCAACTCATAGCCGGTCATACGCAGGAACGCCTGATTCGCAAACACCACCGGTTGCCCCGGCGCATGCGGGTCGGTGACGACCATCGGCATACGGGTGGTCGATACAGCGGCAAAGAAAACATCGTCGCAGTGGTCGGAAATCTCGTGCGCACCGCTGCGAATCGTGGTCTGTGTACGTAGCGTATCCATAGAGTCAAGCGCAACCGGCACGATGCGCCGCGCGTAGGGAAATGCATTCGCGTGCGGTATCGGCATGTCGCACTGCATGGTTGGTGGCGATACGCAACCTCTGCGATTTTCATGCCCGACTGTCGCGTCGCATCGGTCGCACGGCGGCTGCCGGCCCGTCGCGACCCGCGCCAGACCCCGCCCCGCCAAAGGCTCGCGCGATGGTTGCGTAACGCACGAACATCGCTAATCCGCATGCGGCGCAAAGGTCCGCAATGACGCTTGCGAACCCGCTGCACGCCCCGCGCCCTGCAAATTTTTCAAGCGCCCCGTTCGAACTGCGCGACACACGCGCTGCGCCGTTACCCGCTATGCTTCGGGTTTCTGCGTCGATTCGCACCCCCTTTCCTTTCGTTCTCATTGCGGAGAGTCGTTTCATGCAATATCGCAAATTCGGCCGCACAGGTCTGACCGTCTCCAATCTGTGCCTCGGCACGATGACCTTCGGCCTGCAAACCGAAGAAGCCGCTTCGCACGCCATTCTCGACAAGGCCACCGATGCCGGCGTGACCTTCATCGATACCGCCGACGTGTATCCGCTCGGCGCAACGGTCGAGCAGACCGGCCGCACCGAAGAAATCATCGGCCGCTGGCTGAAGGGCAAACGCAGCCGCTTTATCGTCGCGACCAAGGCCTACAACAAGGTCGGCCCGTCGGAATGGGACCAGGGCTCGTCGCGCAAGCATCTGCTCGATGCGATCGACAATTCGCTGCGCCGCCTGAACACCGATTACGTCGACCTGTATCAGCTGCACAACGACGACCACGCTACGCCGCTCGAAGAAACGCTCGAAGCGCTCGACACCATCGTTCGCTCCGGCAAGGCCCGCTATATCGGCGTGTCGAATTTCCTCGCGTATCGGCTGGCGCGCGCGCTTGGCCGCGCGGATGTGCTGCGCGTGGCGCGTTTTATCTCGGTGCAGCCGCGCTACAACCTGCTGTTCCGCCAGATCGAGCGCGAGCTGCTGCCGCTCGCCAGCGAGGAAGGCCTTGCCGTCATGCCGTACAACCCGCTCGCGGGCGGCCTGCTGACCGGCAAACATCGTCACGATGCGAAGCCGAACGAAGGCCGCTTTACGGCGACTGTCGGCAAGGCCGGCGAAATGTATTCGGAACGCTACTGGCATGAGCGCGAATTCGCGACCATCGACAAGCTGACGAAGCTGGTCGCGCAAGGCGGTCATTCGCTGGCGCAGACTTCGATTGCGTGGGTGCTGGCCAATCCGGCGGTGTCGTCGGCAATCATCGGCGCGAGCCGGCCTGAGCAACTCGATGAAACGCTGGCCGCCGCGGATATCGTGCTCGACCCGGAACTGAAGAAGCAGCTCGACGAAGCGACGGTAGAATACCGCTGGGGCGACGCGGCGCGTTAAGTCCGGCGCGTCCGGCGCGTGCGGCGATGCGTGATGGCGTGCGCGGTATAGAGGCCGCGCATCGCCGGTTCGTCATGCGTTGTCGGACGGCGGAATGCAAAGTGGCGCGCCGGGTGTAATGGCGCGCCACTTTTGCTTTTAGCGGTATGGCGCGCGTGCTGGCTTTTTAAACGCGCCGCCGCTCGCAACCCGTTGCTCTACTGCCCACGCGTCTCGCGCACTGCCTGCGGATACCACAGCTTCGCGCCGCCTTCGAGGCCCGCCGAATTCGACACGATCGAAACATTCGCCGGCAGCTTGAACTTCAGGTTCACCGCATTGCCGCCGCCGATCAACAGCCGGTCGTAGTTCACCACCTTCGCAAGAATCGCGATGATCTTCTCGACGCGCTTGTTCCATTGCTTGTCGCCGGTTTCGTCGCGCGCCGCGCTGCCGATGTATTCGTCGTAGGTGCGGCCCTTGCTGACCGGATGCTGCGACAGCTCCAGATGCGGCATCAGCTCGCCGTCGCGAAACAGCGCCGTGCCCGCGCCGGTGCCGAGCGTCAACACCAGTTCGATGCCCTTGCCTTCGATCACCGCGAAGCCTTGCACTTCGGCGTCGTTGATCATGCGCACCGGCAGGCCGCCAAGCCGCTCGGCCAGCGACGCGGCGACCGGCACGCCGTGCCAACCCTTGTCGCCCAGATGCGGCGCGGTCAGGATCAGGTTGTCGCGCACCACACCCGGGAAGCCGATCGAAATGCGCGTCAGCTGATACTGCGCGCGCAACGGTTCGACCAGCGTCGCGAGCGTGTCGACCAGTTGCTCCGGCGTGCATGGATGCGGGGTGGCGACGCGCACACGCTCGCTTAGCATCTTGCCCGCCGAATCGAGCACTGCGGCCTTGAGGCCGGTACCGCCGACGTCGATCGCCAGAATGCGTTCGTGTGCGGCGTCCGGCTGCAGCGCCGCGTGGTGATGCGAGGCGGGACGTGTAGCGCCCGATGATTTGCGCGGCGCGGTTTTTTTCGCTGCCGGCTTGCCGGTGGAGCGGGTTGGCGATGTCTTCTTCGCGGCGGCTGTAGCGGTGCTGCCCGTGCGTCGCGCAGCCGTCTTCTTGGCCGCGGCGCCGCTAGCCGTGCGGCTAGCTGACGCCTTGCGCGTCGCGCCCTTCACCGCGTGCTTCGCGGAAGTCTTGCTGGTTGCCATCGTGGTTTCCCCCTTTGCTATTCAGGCTGTCCGATCGTTGTACGTGCAACGTGTCCGAGGTTCAGCGGTCAACGTTTGGCCGGCGCATCTTTGAGCGGACGCCATGCGCGTCCATCGCGCGCGAGCAGTTCGTCGGCCTGCACCGGCCCGCTGCTGCCGGCCGCATAGCCGTGCACCGGGATCGCCCCATCGGTCGGATGCAGCACCTCGTCCACCGCAGCCCAGCTCGCCTCGATACCATCCGCGCGCTGGAACAGCGTCTCGTCGCCGAGCATGCAGTCGTACAGCAGCGTTTCATAGCCGACGTTGGCGCGCTCCGCGAAAAAATCGCCGTAGTCGAACGACGAACGCGCGTGGCCGATCTGCATCGTCGGCCCCGGCACCTTCACGTTGAAATCGAAACTGGTGCCGTGTGCCGGGTCGATGCGGATCGTCAGCACGTTGGGCGTCAGCGAATCGACCGGCGTGTCGCGGAACATCAGGAACGGCACGCTCTTTAGCTGCACGGCAATTTCCGTGCGGCGCGTAGCCAGCCGCTTGCCGGTGCGCAGATAGAACGGCACGCCGGCCCAGCGCCAGTTGTCCAGATACACGCGTGCTGCCGCGTAAGTCTCGGTCGTGCTGTCGGGCGCGACCTTCTGCTCCGCGCGGTACGCGATGCCGGCCGGCCCCGCTTCATACTGGCCGAACACCACGTCCTCGCAACACAGCGGCTGGATCGCCGCGAACACTTCAGCTTTCTTGTCGCGCACCACTTCGGCATCGAACGAATTGGGCGGCTCCATCGCCACCATCGCGAGCACCTGGAACAGGTGGTTCGGCAGCATGTCGCGAAACGCGCCGGTGCGTTCGTAGAACGGCCCGCGTGCCTCGACGCCGAGCGTTTCCGCCGCGGTGATCTGCACGCTATCGATGTATTCGCGCCGCCACACCGGCTCGAACAGCGCATTCGCAAAGCGCACCGCGAGAATACTCTGCACGGTGTCCTTGCCGAGGAAGTGATCGATCCGGTACACCTGCTGTTCGCTTGTGTACTGCAGGATATGCGCATTCAGTTCGCGCGCCGACGCGAGATCGTTGCCGAACGGCTTTTCGATCACCAGACGGCGAAAGCCGTGCGCCTGCTGCTCGTCGAGCAGGCCCGCGTTGCCGAGTTGCTCGACGATCGGCTTGAAGAACCCTTCGCCCACCGCGAGGTAGAACAGCGCATCGCTGACGCCGGTTTTGCCAAGCTGCTGCTTGACCTTCTCGAAGGTGCCGGCGTCGCTGAAATCGCCGGCCACGTAATCGAGCCGCTGGGCAAGCCAGTTCCATGCATCGTCGTCGAGCTTGCGCTGCGGCGAGCGTTCTTCGGCGAATTGCTTCAGCGACGCGTGCAGCTCGTCGCGCCAGTCGTCGAGCGCGCGCTCGCCACGGTTCACGCCGACGATGCGCATGCCGTTGTCGAGCAGGCCGTCGATCACGAGGTTGTACAGCGCGGGTACCAGCAGGCGCTTGGTCAGGTCGCCGCCGGCGCCGAAGATCACCAGCGTGCAAGGCGGCGCCGGACGATTGCCTGCGGCGGCGGCTGGGGTAGCACCGTTCGCAGCGCTGGCTTGCAGCTTCTTTTGCGCGCATGCGCTGCGCGCTTCTGGGGTGTTGCGGACACTCGAATCGGACGGCATGACGATCCCTCGCATACGGAAGCCAACGATTGGCGATACGGAGATGACCCGCGAGCAAGCCGCACAGTTCCATCAATCGCGCGGCGCGTCACGGCACGCAAGACTTCTGTAAAGCCGCTCGCACCGCTTGCGGCATCGACTCGATGCGCGCGCAGTGGCGCGGGCAGCACTGCGGTTACTGCATGTGGCGACGTCGTGTGCAGCGACTTCCTGTGGCTGGCTCTATGGTGGCAAACCCATGGAAACCTCGTAGCAACCTCATGATGCAGCTATCTGATAGACCACCCAGGGGCCACTCAGATAGCCGACTCGCGCCACGACCTCACTTGGCCGCCACTTCCTGCTCGACTTCGCCGGGCACCGGCACGATGCCAGAGCTTGCCGGTTCGCGTGGCTGTAGCAATAGCGCGACCAGCCCGCTCCAGCCAGTCTGATGCGACGCACCGACGCCACGCCCGGTGTCGCCGTGAAAGTACTCGTGGAACAGCACGAGATCCTGCGAACGCGGATCGGCCTGCAACTGCGGATACGCGCGCATCACCGGCCGCTCGCCGTTCTTGTCCTTCAGGAACAGTCGGGTGGTGCGTTCGGCGAGACCATCGGCGATCTCGCGCAGCGACGCGCGGTTGCCCGAGCCGGTCGGATACTCGACGCGGAAATCGTCGCCGTAGTAGCGGTGAAACTCGTACAGCGATTCGATCAGCAGATAGTTGACCGGCATCCAGATCGGCCCGCGCCAGTTCGAATTGCCGCCGAACACGCGCGAGTCCGATTCGGCCGGCAGATATTTGACGCAGAACTCCTTGCCATCGTGCCGGTAAACGAAAGGCTCGTCGCCGTGCACGCGCGACAGCGCCCGCACGCCATAGTCGGACAGGAACTCCGATTCGTCGAGCGCACGGCGCAGCAGCGATTTCATCCGGTGCCCGCGCAATAGCGACAGCAACAGGCTGTTGCCCTTGCCCGGCTCGTTCCAGCGCGACACCAGCCGCGCCAGATCGGTACGGTGTTGCAGGAACCAGACCAGCCGCTCGCGCAAGCCAGGCAGGTTGTCATGCAGCCGCTCTTCAAGCACGTGCACGGCGAACAGCGGAATCAGGCCGACGATCGAGCGCACCCGCATCGGCACATTCGAGCCGTCGGGCAACCGCAGCTTGTCGTAGAAGAAGCTGTCCTGACTGTCCCACAGCCCGGTTTCGCAGCCGTCGTCGCAACTGACCGCCTCGGCGATGTACAGGAAGTGCTCGAAGAACTTGATACCGATATCGACGAACACGTGGTTTGCATACGCGAGTTCGAGCGCGATGCGCATCAGGTCGAGCGCATACGCCGCCATCCATGCGGTGCCGTCGGCCTGATCGATATGGCCGCCGGTGGGCAACGGCGACGAACGGTCGAAGATACCGACGTTGTCGAGACCGAGAAAGCCGCCCTGGAAAATGTTGCGGCCGTCGGCGTCCTTGCGGTTCACCCACCACGAAAAATTCAGCAGCAGCTTGTGAAACACCAGTTCGAGGAAATCGCGATCGCCCTTGCCGGTCAGTTCGCGGTCGATTTCATAGACGCGCCATGCGGCCCATGCATGCACCGGCGGGTTCGCATCGCTGAAGGCCCATTCGTACGCGGGTAGCTGCCCGTTCGGATGCATGTAACGGTCTTTCACCAGCAGCAGCAACTGACGCTTGGCGAACGCCGGGTCGATCAGCGCGAAGGCGGTGGCATGAAACGCGAGATCCCATGACGCGTACCACGGGTATTCCCACTTGTCCGGCATCGATACGATGTCGGCGTTGCACAGGTGCCGCCAGTCGGCATTGCGGCCGCGCCGGCGACCCGCCGGCGGCACCGGCTGCGCCGGGTCGCCGTCCATCCAGCGTTGCACGTCGAACTGGTAATACTGCTTGGACCACAGCATGCCGGCGAGTGCCTGACGCTGCACGAGGCGCGCGTCGGGGTCGTCGATGTCCTGCTGCAGCGCGCCGTAGAATTCGTCCGCTTCGGCAATGCGGTGCGCAAACAGCGCTTCGGCGTCGAGCGGCACTTCGTCGGGCGTCGAGGCGCAGCGCCAGCGCAGATACACGACCGCGTGACCATGCGCATCCAGCGACAACGGCATGTGCGCGCCCGCCTTCGAGCCCGCGTCGCGGTGCACGGCTTCGCGATCGCCGTGCACGAGGTAGTCGTTGAAGCCGTCCTTGAACGGTCCGATCGCCTCCATGCCGTACAGACGCGTGACGTTGGTCTCGTTCTCGCAGAACAGCCAGTGCACGCCGGTGCAGTCCGGCGCATCCTTGATCCACGCGGTGACGATGATCCCTTCGTGACC
>Ga0310811_10014658_pt1 | contig 10232 bp, 11 predicted proteins | sample YCmetagenome_FD_207642 | JGI IMG/M metagenome (GOLD analysis project Ga0310811, IMG submission 207642) | Soil microbial communities from experimental microcosm in Duke University, North Carolina, United States - YC | ecosystem: Engineered > Artificial ecosystem > Soil microcosm > Unclassified ... | reverse complement strand
CCGAGCCGCCGGGGGCCGTGGTCGGTCGCCCGGCGGTTGCGGGCCGTCGGGGACGCGGCGGCGGCGCGAGCTGGCGGCGGCCGGCTCCAGCTCGTCGAGCGGCGCCTGCAGTACAAATGCCAGCCAGGCCAGCCACGGCGAGCCCGGTGTCCGTTCGCCGCGCTCCCAGCGCGACACCTCGTGGCGTGTGATCGTCGGCACGCCGGCGGCCGCGCACAGCATCTCCGCGAGGCGCAGCTGCGACCAGCCCCGGGCCAGGCGCAGGCGGGTGAGCATGGCGCCGAACGTCTCGGTGTCGGCCGGGTCGCCGTCCGCCCGGCCGGGCATTCCACGCATTGCTCCACCCCCTTGTGCCTTGCGAGCCGCCATGGGCCGGCGATGGGCGACTCCGTCGAGGGAGCTGCCGCCCCGCCCGAACCCATGTCCGCCCTCGTTCTACCTCAGAGGTACGACAGAATTTCCCTGCCCAAGATCAAGTGCGTATCGGCACGCGCTGGGCATTACAGTCAGGGCGTGGCTCTCGGACTTCCCTCTGTCATGGCTGGTGGACCCGCGTCGATCGGCGACCTGATCGCGCATCACGGGCCCACGTTCTCGTTTGAGTTCTCCCCGCCGAAGACGCCCGAGGGGGAGCGGCAGCTGTGGCAGGCGATCCGGGAGCTCGAGTCGCTGCAGCCGTCGTTCGTGTCGATCACGTACGGTGCCGGCGGCACCACGCGCGACACCACCGTGGCGGTCACCGAGCGTGTCGCCACCGAGACCACGCTGCTGCCGATGGCGCACCTGACCGCGGTCAACCACTCGATCGCCGAGCTGCGCAACGTCATCGGGCAGCTCGCCGGCGCCGGCATCCGCAACTTCCTGCTCGTGCGCGGCGACCCGCCCGGCGACCCGATGGGGGAGTGGGTCCGCCACCCCGATGGCGTGCTCTACGCCGAGGACCTGGTCCGCCTCGTCCGCGAGGCCGGCGACTTCAGCATCGGCGTCGCCGCGTTCCCGTACAAGCACCCCCGCTCACCCGACGTGGAGTCCGACACCGCCAACTTCGTGCGCAAGTGCCGGGCCGGCGCGGACTTCGCGATCACGCAGATGTTCTTCGACGTCGACGACTACCTGCGGCTGCGCGATCGCGTGGCGGCGGCCGCCTGCGACACCCCGATCGTCGCCGGGATCATGCCGGTGACTGCCATCGGTACCATCGCGCGCTCACAACAGCTGTCCGGCGCTCCGTTCCCGTCGGCGCTGGCCGCGCGCTTCGAGCGCATCGCCGACGATCCGCAGGCCGTGCGGCGGCTCGGCATCGACCACGCCACCGAGATGGGCCAGCGCCTGCTCGACGAGGGCGTGCCCGGCATCCACTTCATCACCTTCAACCGCTCGACCGCGACCCGCGAGGTGTGGCAGCAGCTCGGCGTCGGTGCGCGAGCGGCCTGAACCACTCGACTGGGACGGGTACTGCCAACGCTGGTCCTCCGCACACGGCGGCTACGACCCGCGAACGGCCCCCGCCCCGGTCCGAGGCTGGCTGCGCCTGTGCCACGGCATGGGCGCGGCCCTGGCTCGCCGCGGCGTGCGCAACCCGGACGCGGTGACCTTGGCCGGCATTTTGGCCTCCGCAGCGGTACCCGTAATAGTCGCCGTCGCCCCGGCCGCCGCCCCGTGGACGGCGCTGCTGGTCCTGTTCACCGCGTTCGCCGACACCATCGACGGCGTGCTGGCCGTGGTGGCCGACCGCGCGACGCGCCTGGGCCAGGTCTACGACTCCGCCGCGGACCGCCTGTCCGAGGCCGCCTGGCTGGTCGCCTTCGCCCTGCTGGGCGCGCCCGCCTGGCTGGCCGCGGCGTGCGGCGGGGCGATGTGGCTGCACGAGTACGTCCGGGCCCGCGCGACCGTCGCCGGCATGAGCGACATCGGCACCGTCACGATCGCCGAGCGCCCGACCCGCATCCTGATCACCGTCTTCGGCCTCCTGCTGGCGTCCCTGGACCCCCGCGTCCCTACCGCCACCCTCGCGATCGCGCTGGCGGTGTCGCTGATCGGCCTGACCCAGCTGCTCGCCGCCGTCCGCCGGTCTCTGCGCTGACCGGGTCGTCAGCGGCGTTTTCTCTCCACGATCGTGCAAAAACCGGCCTCCAACGGCCCGAAAACGCATGATCGTGGAGAAAACGCCGACACGACCGCGTGCAAGTGCCAGCTGTCGCCCAGAGCGACGAATATCGTGAAATGTCGGATAAATCTGGCGCGCCAGCGCCGGATTTATCCGGGCAAAGGCCCCTCACGGGGCTCGCCGATGGCGCGCTCGTACGCGAGCAGCGTGTCGAGGAACGTGCGGCGTTGCTCCGGCGTCAGTGGCGACAGCGCCGTCCGCCAGGCCGTAGCGCCGCGGCCCAGCCAGGCGTCGATCGCGGCGTGGTGCTCCGGCGCGATGCTCACGATCGTCCGGCGCCGGTCCGCCTCGTCCTCGCGCCGCAGCAGGATGCCATTCCGGCTCAGGTCGCCGACCATCAGGCTCACTGTCGCCGGTGCGATCTCCAGCCGGGTCGCGAGCTCGTTGACGCCCAGCTCATCCTCGAACAGCAGGTACGCCAGCAGGGACAAATGCCGCGGCGCCAGGTTGAACGACGACAGCTCCGGCGGGACCGGGGTGCGCTTCGCGCGGCCGACCAGGCGCGGCATGAGCAGCAGCAAAGTTCGGATCGCGTCGTCGACCGACGTTGACAATGCTTTCTCCTCAAATTAGCTTTGCTTGCAAAGCAAATGTTCACCACGGCAAACCGAGGATAGCCATGAGCAACCAAGACGACGGTCGCCTGCGCGCCGCGGGGGTCGAGCTCGCGCGCATCCACGCCGCGCTGCGGGCGGACCTGGACGCGGCTCGGCGGGACCCGCTCCTGCACTGCCTCGCCTTCTGCTCGGCCCTGCGCGCGCACCACCGCAACGAGGACGGCGTGTTCCCGCGCCTCGAGGCGCAGTTCCCGGCCTCGGCGCCGGTCCTCGCCCGGCTGCGGGCCGAGCACGCCGAGATCGCCCGGCGCATCGCCGAGCTCGAGGAGGAGCCCGACCCGGCGGTGCTGGACCGCCTCGCCCGGGAGCTCGACGAGCATTTCGCGCTCGAGGAACGGGAGCTGGTACCGCTGATCAGGCGGCTCCGATGAGATCCGCGACGATCTTCGCGGACAGCATCACCAGTGGCAGGCCCCCGCCGGGGTGGACCGATCCGCCGACCAGGAACAGCCCCGCCACCGGGGCGCGGTTGGGCGGCCGGAGCAGCCCGTGGCCGGCCGTTCCGTATATCGCTCCGCCCGGGGAGCGCGTGGCGGCCTCGAGGTCGGCCGGCGTCAGCACGTCCCGGAAGAGCAGCCGCTCGCGGACGTCGTGGCCGTGCGAGGCGAGCACCTCGAGCACCCGGTCGGCATAGGCCGGCCCCGCCGCCCGCCAGTCGACCGGGCCCTGCGGCGCGGCGTTCACGAGCACGAACCAGGCCTCGTGCCCCTCCGGGCGCACCAGCGGATCGTCGGCGACGGTGACGAAGACGGCCGGGTCGGCGACGGGCGCGGGTGCGGTACCGAAGATGGCGTCGAACTCTGCGTCGTAGTCGCGCGGGAAGAAGACCGTGTGGTGCGCCAGTCCCGGAGTGCGGCCGCGCACGCCCAGCAGCAGCACGAAGCCGCCGAGGCTGCGCGCGGCGAGCCGGGCCGCGCGGCGGGGCGACGGCAGCAGGTCGCGGTATACGTGCAGCGCATCGGCGTTGGCCACCACGACGTCGGCGGGGACGCGGGCGCCGTCGGCGAGCACCACCCCGGCCGCGCGGGAGCCGGCGACGGCGATCGAGCGCACGGCGGCGCCGGTGTGCACGCGCACGCCCAGCGACTCGCAGCGCGCCAGCAGCGCGTCGGCGAGGGTGCCCAGGCCGCCGCGCAGGTACCAGCCGCCGAAGGCCAGCTCGGCGTAGGGGATCGCCAGCAGCGCGGCCGGTGCGCGGCGGGGGTCGGCGCCGGTGTACGTCGCGTAGCGGTCCAGCAGCATCCGCAGCCGCGGGTCGCGCAGGTGCGTGCGGCCCAGGCCGCGCAGCGTGCGACCCGGCGCGATCGCGGCGAGGTCGCCGAGGCGCCACGCGAGGCCGGCCATGCGCAGCGGGGAGTCGACGGGTTCGGTCAGCACGTGCCGCCAGGACGCCGCCCAGACGCGCCCGGCCCGTCGCCACAGCCGCCGCCAGTCCGCGGCCGCCTCGGCGCCGAACGCCGTGGCGATCCGCTCGGCGAACGCCTCGCCCGCGGCCGAGTCCAACATGGAGCCGTCGGGGAAGCGGTGTCGCACGATCGGGTCCAGCGGCACCAGGTCCAGCCCGCCCCCGCCGGTCGACGCGAAGAGCTCGGCCGCGACCTGCGGCAGGGTGAACAGGCTCGGGCCGGTGTCGAAGCGGAACACGCCGGCCGCGGTCGCCCGCTCGTGCCGGCCGAGCTTGCCGCCGACCGTCTCCGCCTGCTCGAACACGTCCACCGCGTGCCCGGCCGCGGCGAGCCGGGCGGCCGCCGCCAGGCCACCGACGCCCGCGCCGACGACGATCACCCTTGCCATGTCGGGCGCCCCTTCCACGTCGCGCGCCCGCGCCGGCGGTACGAGCGCACGACCAGCCACGCGAACAGCACCACCGACGCCGGGTGCGCCAGCGCGCCCGGGAACGCGCGGCGGCCGCTCGCGCGGGCGGCGACGGCGCGGCCCGCGACGGCGAGGGCGTAGGCGAGCAGGCCCGCCCATTGTCCGAAGAGGACGGCCGCGGGCAGCGCGACGTAGAGCGCCAGCAGCACGGCGAGCACGGCCGCGGCGCCCAGCGGCGAGCCGAACGAGGCCCACAGGCTCTTCGAGTAGCCGTCGAAGAGCTCTTGCCAGGAGTTGTACATCCTGCAGCGCGCCAGCGCCGAACCGTCCGCGAGCGCGATGCGCCCGCCGGCCCGCTTCACCGCCCGGGCGAGCTCGATGTCCTCGAGGACCTTGTCCCGCACCGCCGCGTGGCCGCCGGCGCGCTCGTAGGCGTCGCGGCGTACCACCAGGAACTGCCCGCCGGCCGCGGCCAGCGACGGGCGGTGCGAGCGCTCCATCGCCCGCAGCGGCAGGAACGTCAGCCACGACCACTGCAGCAGCGGCTGGACGAGGCGCTCGCCGGCACCCTCGATGCGCGGGTACGGGCTGAGCAGGTCGACGTCGGCGCCTCGCAGCAGGGCGGCCGCGCGGTCGATCGCGTCCCGGGCGAGCACGACGTCGGCGTCGAGGAATACGAGTACCGCCGAATCCCCAGCGGCATCGGCGAGCTGCTGACACGCGTGCGGCTTGCCGAGCCACCCGGGCGGCAGCGGCCTGCCCGTCAGCAGCTCCACCCGCGGGCCCGCGACGCGCCGCACGAGCTCGGCGGTGCCGTCCGTCGAGCCGTCGTCGAGCGCGAGGATGCGCACGTGCGGCGGCAGCTCCAGCAGCGCGCGCAGGCACGGCTCGGCCCGCGCGGCCTCGTCGCGCAGCGGCAGCAGCACCGCGACCGCCTCCGCGGGCGGCGCGGCGGCGGGCGGGCGGCGCAGCAGCCGCGCGTTGACCAGCGTGTGCACCAGCAGCGCGAGCAGGGCCGCGCACCCGATCAGCGCCGCCACAGCCGCACCGCCAGCGGGATCGCGACGAGGCCCATGCCGGCGGCGCCCCAGGCGGCCGAGGCGGGCAGGCCCAGGAAGATCCCGTGGGCGAGGATGCTCGAGGTGTACGTCCAGAGGTACATCGCGTACATCGGCGCATCGGCGCCCGGCCGCGCGGGGTCGTCGCCGAGCGCGAGGCGCAGCAGGGCCATCAGCGCCAGCGCCACGGCCAGCCAGCCCAGGTAGTTGGTGAGCGGGATGCCGTCGACGCCCGGGAGGGCTGGCGTGGTCGTGCGCCACAGCCAGTACCCCTGGGAAACCATCTGTGGATCGAGGAACAGGTCCCACGCGGCGAGCCCGACCGCGGCAACGCCGATCCGCGCCACCGGGCGGGCGGTCAGGCGCGCCGCCGCGACCCACGCGGGCCACGCCATCCATGTCCAGGCCAGCGGGATCACCAGCGGCACGCCGAGCAGCCGCGGCCCGAGCGCGCCGGTGTAGTCGTAGTCGCCGAACGGGTAGCCGGTGGCGCGCCCGGCGGCCTCGACGGCGAACCCGCCGCCGGCGGTGACCAGCGCCAGCAGGCCGGCCGCGCGGGGCCCGCGGGTCGCGGCGGCGTGCGCGATCGACAGCAGGAAGCCCAGGCACACGGTGACGACGACGAGCGCCGCCCGCGCCCGGCCCTCGGTCAGCGGGTAGCCGATCTCGGCCAGCACCAGGGCGGCGAGGCCGATCCACAGTTTCACAGCGGGCTGGTCACAGGGGCAGCTGCCGGCCCAGGACGGCGAAGGGGCGGTCGTCGCCCGGGAAGTTGAAGTGGCGCAGGACGTCGACGAAGCCGAAGCGGCGGTACAGCCGCCAGGCCCGCGAGGTCGCCTCGGGCGCCTCGGGCGTGGACAGCAGCACGGTCTGGTGCGCGGCCTGGGTGAGCAGCTCGTAGAGCTGGCGCGCGCCGATGCCGTGGCCCTGCGCGTGCGGGCGGACGTGCAGCTCGACGAGCTCGAAGCAGTCGGCCAGCCAGTACTTGCGGGCGTCGCGCTTGAGCGCGTTGCGCACCTGGTCGTGCCACCACTGCCCGGAGCTGCCGCGGTACCCGTAGCCGAACCCGAGCAGGCTGTTGTCGTCGTCGAGCGTCGCGACCGCCTGGAACGACTCGCGGCGGGTGTGCCCGGCGACGTAGCCGCGGCGGGTCTGCAGCAGCTGCACGGAGTAGCCCATGGCCTCGCCGTACACGGCGATGACGTCGTCGAGGCGATCGAGCAGGTCCTCCCCGCGCCACCGAACCAGCCTCATTGGCCGTCCCTCCACCCGATCACCTCTCGGTCGCCGTCGATGCCGAGCACGCGGAACCGGGCGAACAGCTCCTCCGCATACCAGCCCTGCGCGGCCGTGCGCTCCACGACCGCGGCATGCTCGGGACGACGGTACGCGAACCGCACGACGTCCGCCGCGGAGCGCCAGACGCTCACTGTGCCCTGGAATCCTACGGGTGCCTCCCCGACCCCGAAGGCGCAGTGCAGCCCCTCGGCGGCGCGCAGGTCGCGGGCCACGGGATCGATGGCTCGCCAGAACGCGACCGCTTGCCGGGGCCGCAATCGCGCTCGCGTGAGGACGGCGATCGGTGCGTTCGAGTTTTCCCGGATAAGTCCAGATTCGTGACCGAATCCGGACTTATCCGACATTTCATGATTTAGCGGGTTGAAGGGGGTGGATCGGGACCAGGTGCCGCGGCTCGCGATCGGTTCCAGCGTGAGCGTGCAGCTGGTCCGCGCGCCACGCATCGGCGGGACGACTGGCTCGTCGGCGACGATCAGGGCGGCCCAGCGGGTCAGGTCGGCCGCGACGACGCCGAAGTCGCTGCGGCGGCCGGTGCCCAGCAGCTTGGCGAAGTGGGCATTTTTCCGGATTTTCCGGCGATCGACGGCCATGGACCAGAACATGGCGGGCACCGCGCGCGGCGGCACCCGCCAGACGTGGAGCCGGACGATCACGCCACTTCTGCAGTGGTACCGCTGGTGACGCGCACCAGCTCCGCGTACGTGATCGGGAAGACCGCCTGCGGGATGCCGCCCGCGGCCCAGACCTCGTCGAACTGTTCGAGGTCGACGTCGACGAGGGTGCGCACCGGCTTCGGGTGCCCCAGCGGCGAGACGCCGCCGATGACCTGCCCGGTGTGCTCGCGCACGAAGTCGGCATCGGCGCGCTTGACCTTCGCCAGGCCCAGCAGCGCGGCGACCTTGGCCGTGTCGACCCGGTGCGCGCCGGAGGTGAGCACCAGCAGCGGCTCGCCGTCGGCGTTGAAGATCAGCGAGTTGGCGATCTGCCCGACCTCGATGCCGAGCGCCTCGGCCGCGGCGGCCGCCGTGTGCACGGCGTCGGTGAGCACCTTGACCCGGCACGGCCCGCCGGCCGCGTCGCGCGCACCGGCGGCGTCCAGCGCGTCCTGGATCGCCTGGACGTTTGGATGAGGCTGCATGCGTTCCATCTTGCCTTTCGTCTCCGGATATTCAGTTCGGGGGCACCGGTGCCGGGTCGCTCGGCTCGGCCTTGACCCGCGCTGTCTCTGCCAGCGCGACGCCGAACAGGATCAATGCCCCGCCGGCGATCTGGGCGGCGTTCAGGTGCTCGTGCAGGACCAGCCAGGCCACGGCGGTGGCCACCACCGGCTCCGACATGCCGATGATCCCGACGCTCGTCGGCGGCAGGTGCCGCATGGCGCCCGCGAGCAGCAGGTATGGGGCGATGGAGCCGCCGATCACGATGTACACCAGCAGCAGCCACACCGGCAGGTGCCCGGTCTCGCTGGTGGCGCCCAGCGCGGAGAGGTCGAAGTTCCACCACGGGCGGACCACGGCGCCCGCGAGCGCGGAGACCCCGAACGCGTACGCGGTCAGCGACAGCGTGTCGCGCTCTGTCACGCCGCGGGCGCTGAGCAGGTAGTACGCGGCCAGCAGCACGGCGGCGGTCAGCGCGGCGGCGACGCCGAGCGCGTCGAGGCGCAGCCGGCCCCAGATTTCGGCGACGCAGGCGAGCCCGGCCAGGCAGGCGGCGAGGCCGGCCCAGAGGCGCGGGCGCACAGCGTGGCCCTGCACGAAGCGGGCCCAGAGGGCGACCAGGACCGGGGCGGTGTACTCGAACAGCAGGCCGATGCCGACGGGCATGCGGTTGATCGCCACGAAGTAGAGCATCGGGACGAGGAAGAAGCCCGCCAGGCCGTACGCCACCAGCATCGGCACCTCGCGCCGGGTGATCCGCAGGCGCTTGGGCCGCAGCGCCAGCGCCAGTGCGAACAGGCCGAGCGCGGCCCCGCTGGCGCGCAGGGTGGTCAACTGCGGCGCGTCGATGCCGGTCGCGGAGGCGAGCTTCGAGACGGTCCCGTTGACGGCGAAGAGAATGCTGCCGGCGAGCACCATCGCGACGCCGACGGCGGGGCGGGGCTGGTGGTTCACCCGCTGAGCGTATCGGTCAGGGGTATCGGTTTTTCCGCCCCTTACCGCGCGGCTCGGTCGAGGTTCTTCGCCGAGGTTCTTGCCGACGTTCTTGTCGAGGTTTTTGTCGTACCCCCTCGCTATGGTGCGGGTATGTGGCAGGACGAGCTTCGAGCTCGGCGGATGCGGTCCCAGCTGCTGGCGGGGCCGCCCGCCGGTGGGGTGCTGGACGCGGTCGAGCGGGTCGTGGGGATACAGGCGCAGTCCTGGTCCGCGGCCCGGCTGGCCGTGCGGGCGCGCACGAGCGGGCTCGTCGCCGCCGACGTCGACCGGGCGCTGGCCGGGGGAGAACTGGCCCGCACCTGGCTGATGCGCGGCACCCTGCACCTGGTCGCCGCCGCCGACCTCGACTGGCTGACCGCGCTGTTCGGCCCGCTCAACCGCTCCGGCGGGCAGCGTCGGCGCGAGGAGCTCGGGGTCGAGGACCCCGTCGCCGAGCGCGCCCTGGCCGAGATCCCCGGCATCCTCGCCGGCGCGGGCCCGATGGACCGCGCGGAGCTGATCGCCCGGCTCACCCGGCGCGGCGTGCGCATCGACCCGACCGGCCAGGCCCCGGCGCACCTGGTGGCGTATGCGGCGGCCGCGGGGGTGCTCTGCCGCGGCCCCGACCTCGCCGGCGGGCCGCGCCGCTTCGAGGGCGACGCCGCGCTGCGCGAGCTGGCACGGCGCTACGTCGCCGGCTACGGGCCGCTGGACGACGACGGGGCGGCCGACCTCGCCGCCTGGTCCGGGCTGCCCATCGCGACCGCTCGGCGTGCCCTGGAGCTGCTCGGCGCTTCGCCGGAGCCCGATGGTTCGGCGCCGGTCTCCGGTGATGTGCCGGCGGCCGATCGGCGTGCCCGTGCCGCGGAGCCGCTCGGTGCTTCGCCGGTCTCCGGTGGTTCGGCGCCGGTTTCCGGTGATGCACCGGCGGCCGATGGTGATCTGCCGGCGCGGTTGCTCGGGCCCTTCGACACGGTGCTGCTCGGCCACCGGGATCGCGATTTCGTGGTGCGGGCCGAGCATGCCAAGCGGGTCAACTCCGGCGGCGGGATGGTGGCGGCGACGCTGCTGGTCGGCGGGCGGGTGGCCGGCCTGTGGCGACGCGCCGGCCGGAAGGTGGCGCTCCAGCCGTTCGACGGCCCGG
>Ga0310811_10014657_pt1 | contig 10232 bp, 9 predicted proteins | sample YCmetagenome_FD_207642 | JGI IMG/M metagenome (GOLD analysis project Ga0310811, IMG submission 207642) | Soil microbial communities from experimental microcosm in Duke University, North Carolina, United States - YC | ecosystem: Engineered > Artificial ecosystem > Soil microcosm > Unclassified ... | reverse complement strand
CGCGCCTGATCCTCGGCATCTACCGGTCGTTCGTGGAGGAGTGGCTCGCGATGCCGGTAATCACCGGGGTGAAGACCCAGAGTGAGAAGTTCGCCGGGGCGCTGCGCACCTACGCGATCGAAGCCCTCATGCAGGACCGCAAGGCGCTGCAGGCGGGGACGTCCCATAACCTGGGTCAGAACTTCGCCAAGGCCTTCAACGTGCAATATCAGACGGCGGCCGGAGGGCTCGAGTACGTCTGGAACACCTCGTGGGGTGTGACCACCCGCCTCATCGGTGGCTTGATTCTGACGCACTCCGACGACTTCGGTCTGATTTGTCCCCCCCGGCTCGCTCCGATTCAGACGGTGATCGTGCCGATCTGGAAGTCGGACGAGGAGCGCAGCCGAGTGTTGGAAACTGGTGAGCAGGTGCGGGCCGAGCTGCAGGCCGCGGGGGTGCGCGTGACGCTCGACACACGCGACTCGGTGAAGCCGGGAGCCAAGTACTTCGAGTGGGAGGCGCGCGGCGTCCCGCTGCGCCTCGAAATCGGCCCCAAGGATCTGGCGGCCGGGCAGGCGATGAGCGCACGCCGCGGCGGCGGCAAGGCGCCAGTCCCGCTCGCCGGGATCGCCACCACCGTGAGGGCCATGCTCGACGAGATGCAGGCCGCCCTGTTCGCGGCAGCGCGCGAGCGGCGGGAGGCAGGCTCCATTCGCGGCGTCACCAAACAGCAGTTCATCGAGTTCATGAACGACAAGGGCGGATTCGCCTACGGCGGGTTCTGCGGCGACGGCACGTGTGAAGCCGAGATCAAGGAAGCCACGGCGGCGACGGTTCGGGTGCTCCCCGACCCCGAGTTTTGCTCTCCCGAGCCTCCCAAGACGTGCATGTGGTGCGGTAAACCGAGCGTGGCCGAGGCGGTGTGGGCGCAGGCATACTAGCCGTCGACCCGGCGCTGCTCGAGGCCATCGCCAAGCGCGTCGGCACTCCGGTCTATGTCTATTCGGCGAACCTGATCCGGGCGCAATTCCACGCCCTGGACGACGCGCTGCAGGAGATTTCCCACCGCATCTGCTACTCCGTGAAAGCCAACGGGAATCTGGCGGTGCTGCGGGTGTTGCAGCAGACGGGGGCCGGGGCCGATATCGTCTCCCTGGGCGAGCTGCGCCGTGCCCGCGCCGCCGGATTCGCGCCCGATACTATCGTGTTCTCGGGCGTCGGGAAGACAGCGGCCGAGATCGAAGAGGCGGTCGCGGCAGGGATCGGATTCCTGAACATCGAGTCGACGAGCGAGCTGGACGTGGTGAGCGCCGTGGCGCGGCGCTTCGGCGGGCGGGTGCGGGTCGGCATTCGCGTCAACCCCGACGTAGCCACGGAAACGCATCCCTACACGAAGACCGGCGAGAAGACGGCGAAATTCGGCATCCCGTACGACGAGGTCGTGAACGTCGCCCGCCATATCGCCGCTGACGAGCACCTCGAGCTGCGTGGTCTCGCGATGCATCTGGGCTCCCAGCTCACGGACGTCGAGCCGTATCACCGGGGGACCGTGAAGCTGCTCGAGCTGGTGGCCGCGATACGGGCATCCGGCATCGGGACGCTCGAGGCGCTGGACGTGGGCGGGGGGCTCGGCGTGCGCTACCACGACGAGCAGGCGCCCACGCCCAAGGCGTTCGCCGCCGCGGTGGTCCCGGCGATTCGGGCCGCCGGCCTCAAGCTCTTGTGCGAGCCGGGCCGGTACCTCGTCGCCAACGCGGGCGTCCTCGTGACGCGCATGCTGTACAGCAAGCACGCGGGCGGGAAGGAATTCGTCATCGTGGACGCCGGGATGACGGACTTCGTCCGGCCGAGCCATTACAACGCTCATCACGACATCGTGCCGCTGAAGGACGGTGCCCGGTCCGAGCGGACCGTCAACATCGTAGGGCCGATCTGCGAGTCGGGGGACTTTCTCGCGCTCGACCGGCGCCTGCCGATCGTCAAGCCCGGGGAGCTGCTCGCGGTGCTGGGCACGGGGGCGTATGGCTTCGTCATGAGCTCGACCTACAACCAGCGGCCGCGCCCGCCCGAGGTGCTGGTCGAAGGGGACCGGTTCTTCGTCGCCCGCCCGCGCGAGTCGCTGGACGATCTCGTCCGCGGTGAAGTCGCCGACGCGAAGAGCTGGATCACCGCGTGAACCGGATCCTCATTCTCGACTATGGCTCGCAGTTCACGCAGCTCATCGCGCGGCGGGTGCGGGAAGCGCACGTCTACTGCGAGATCCACCCGGCGCGTCGCGGCACCGATCTCGCCTTCATCCGGGAGTTCGCGCCTTCCGGCATCATCCTCTCGGGCGGTCCGAGCTCGGTGTTCGATCCGGGGGCGCCGACCGCCGACCCGGCAATCCTCACGCTCGGCGTTCCGGTGCTGGGCATCTGCTACGGGATGATGCTGGTCGCTCAGCTCTCCGGAGGGGAGGTCATCCCCGCGGAGGAGCGCGAGTATGGGCGGGCGGACATCACCGTGCTCGAGGGAGCGGGACTGTTCGCGGGATTCGAGCCGCAGACGAGGACGACCGTGTGGGCCAGTCACGGCGACCGGATCGGCGCGGCGCCGCCCCAATTCCGCACAATCGCGTCGAGCCCCAATGCGCCGGTCGCCGCCTTCCAGCACGCCACTGCGCCGATCAGCGGCCTGCTGTTCCACCCCGAAGTCGCACACTCCGTCCGGGGCGGCGAGATCCTCGCCAACTTCATCTTCGGCATCTGCCGTTGCACGCCGGATTGGACTCCGGGCCACTTCATCGAGCAGACGGTGAGCCGGATTCGCGAGCAGGTGGGCCCGACCGGGCGCGCGATTTGCGGCCTGTCGGGCGGCGTCGACTCGGCCGTGGCCGCGGCACTGGTCCACCGGGCCATTGGGAACCGGCTCACCTGCATCTTCGTGGATCACGGGTTATTGCGCCTGCACGAGCGGGAGCAGGTGGAGCGCACCTTCCACAAGCACATGGGGATCGATCTGCGAGTCGTGGACGGCAGTGCCCGGTTCCTGGGGGAGCTCACGGGGATCGATGATCCGGAAGAAAAGCGGCGGCGCATCGGTCACACATTTATCGACGTGTTCGAGGACGCCGCGCGGCACGTTGCAGGCGACGTCGGATTCCTGGTGCAGGGGACACTGTACCCCGACGTCATCGAATCGAGCTCACCACGTGGCGGCCCCTCGGTCACGATCAAGACGCACCATAACGTCGGGGGTCTGCGACCCGACCTCCCCTGGACCCTGGTCGAGCCGCTGCGTGAGTTGTTCAAGGACGAGGTGCGGCAGGTTGGCCGGGAATTGGGACTCCCCGAGGAGATCGTCGGCCGGCATCCGTTCCCAGGACCGGGGCTCGCGATCCGGGTGATCGGCCCCGTGAGCGGCGAGCGACTCGATCTGCTGCGACGCGTGGACGCGATCTACATCGAGGAGATCCGGGAGGCGGGCCTATACGACCAGATCTGGCAGGCATTCGCCGTGCTGCTGCCGATCCGGTCCGTCGGAGTGATGGGCGATGGGCGGACCTACGAGCACGTCGTGGCGCTGCGCGCGGTCACGAGCCGTGATGGGATGACCGCCGACTGGTTTCCGTTTCCTCCCGATGTCCTGGCCCGCATCTCGAACCGGGTGATCAACGAGGTGCGCGGGGTGAATCGCGTCACCTACGACGTCAGCTCCAAACCGCCGGCCACGATCGAGTGGGAATGAGGGCGTGGAACGAGGAGGGGTTCACATTGCTCGAGCTGATTGTCGTGACCGTGATCCTCGGTCTTCTGGCGGCCTTCGCGATCCAGGGGTACGGCAAGATCAAGGAACGGGCTTATGTCGCGGCGATGAAGGCCGACCTGCGTAATCTGGTCACCGCCGAAGTCGTGTATTCGACGGATTCGCTGCGCTTCACGACCGTCATCGGATCCGGGGGGCTGACCTACCAGGTCAGCACCGGGAATACGGGACCGTCGATCGCGCTCACCGGGGACGGTTTCACGGCGCAGATCGGAAACACCAACACGCTGCGCACCTGTGTGATCTTCATGGGGTCGACGCCGGTCGCGCCGGCGACGAACGAAGGCGAGCCCGCCTGTCGATAGACGCTAGATGTTCTTTTCTTCCAGGAGCTTGAGAAACTCGGCCGGCTGAGCAAGCGCCTTCAGCTGCTCCGGCACATCCGGCTCCTTGGCGAACTGGGCGATCTTGCCGAGCACCGGCAGGTACTGGTTGGAGACTTCGAGCGGGGGGGCGACGATCAGGAAGAAGTAGTTGACCGGCTTGTCGTCGATCGCCTTGAAATCGATGCCGTCGAGCTTGCGCCCGAACGCCACGCGCAGGCGGTTCACCACGAGGGAACGGCAGTGGGGGATCGCGATGTTCTGGCCGATGCCGGTGGAGCCGAGGGTTTCGCGCCGCTTCAGCATCTTGTAGAGCATCCCGTCGGCCTTCTCGTCGAGCTTCAGCAATCCCACCAGCTCTTTGAGCACGGCGTCCTTCGAGTCACTCTTCAGGTTCAGATCGATCGCGTCTTCGGCGAAGAACTCACGCAGGTGCAAGTGGCCATCCGGAAGCGAGGGGTGCGGGGCTTAACGTAATGACGAGTTGCCCTCGGCGCAACGCGCTATTACGTTGGTGCGCATGAAGTTCCCGTATCGCGTCGCGCACGAAGTGCCGCTCTTTCTCGCCCCCATGGCGGGCGTGAGCGAGGCGCCGTTCCGGCAGCTCGCGCGGGCGTTCGGGGCCGACGTCGTGGTGTCGGAGTTCATCTCCTCGGTGGGCGTTTCACTCGGCATCAAGCGGGTCCTCAGCGAGATGCGGTTCGAGGCGTGCGAGCGCCCGATCGGCATCCAGCTGTACGGGGCCGATCCGGAGACGATGGGTCGGGCCGCCCGGATGGTGACCGAGCTGTTCGAGCCCGACTACCTCGACATCAACTTCGGATGCCCCGTCAAGAAGGTCGTCCGCAATAACGGCGGCTCGGGCTGCCTCAAGGACATGTCGCTCGTGGGCTCGATCATCGGCGCGGTGCGCGGAGCCACCCATCTGCCGGTTACGGTGAAGATCCGCAGCGGCTGGGACGAGACGCAGCGCGACCCGGTGACGATTGCGCGCCGTTGCGAGGACGCGGGCGCGCTGGCCCTCGCCTTGCACCCCCGGACGCGGACGCAGATGTACAACGGGGACGCCGATTGGGACGAAATCGCCCGCGTCGTCGCGGCGTTGACGATTCCGGTGATCGGCAACGGCGACATTCGCACCCCCGCGGACGTGCTGGCGATGCGGCGCCACACCGGCTGCGCCGGGGTGATGGTCGCACGCGGGTCGTTCGGTAACCCGTGGATCTTCCAACAGGCGCGCGATCTGCTCGAGGGCCGGCCGATGCGTCCGGGCCCCCAACCGGCAGAGCGGTTCGCGGTGGCGCTGTCGCACGCCCGGCTGGCGCTGCGCCTCCAGGGTGACACGCGCAAGACCGCGCTCGAGTTCCGCAAGCACCTCGGCTGGTACACGCGTGGGCTGCCGGGATCGGCCGAGCTGCGCCAGCGGCTGTTCACCATCGAGTCGATGCGGGAGGCGGAAGCGATCTTCGCCGCCTATCTCGCCGAGCACGAACCCGCGGTCGCACCGCTCGTAGCGGCGGCGGCATGACCGCCGGCGATCTCGGGGCGTCTCCCGAGGAGCTGCCCTTCGCCACGATTGATCACCTCCGGCCGCTCACCCAGGGCCATCAGGAGGTGATTTTCGCGCAAGGCAAGACGCCGGAGCAGGTCGTCGCCATCGCGCAGCGATTGAGCACCGCGAGCGGCACGTTTCTGGCAACACGAACCGACGCAGAGCACCGGCTCGCATTGGCGCAACGGTTTCCCCGCGCGCTCGTCAACGAGCTGGGCCGGACCGTCTACCTCGCCCAGGATCCGGAGCCGCCCCCGACCGGGCGGGGAACGGTACTCGTGGTGACGGCGGGGACGGCCGATCTTCCGGTCGCCGAGGAGGCGGCGGTTACGGCGCGCGCATTCGGCAATCGCGTCGATCGCCTCACCGACGTGGGCGTGGCGGGGATTCACCGTGTCCTCAGCCAGACGAGTGTGTTGCGCAGTGCGGCCGTGGTGATCGTCGTCGCCGGGATGGAAGGGGCGCTACCGAGCGTGGTCGGGGGACTCGTGCGCGTGCCGGTCGTGGCCGTTCCCACGAGCGTGGGGTACGGTGCCTCGTTCGGAGGGCTCGCGGCGCTGCTGGGCATGCTCAATTCGTGCGCCGCCGGCGTCACGGTCGTCAACATCGATAACGGCTTCGGTGCGGCGGCCGCGGCCAGTCGCATCAATCATCTGTGAAACACACCAGTGGGCAGTGGTTGGCGCGCGGCTTCCGCGCGGCGGGTCTCGTGGCCGGCGTGCTCGCGGTGTGGCGTGGCGGTTGGTGGGCGCTGCTGGGGGGCGCCGGCGGCTTTTCGGTGGCGTACGGCATCCGGATCGCCCGCGTGATGCGGACGTGGTTGCACGAGCAGGTTCCCGTCACTCCCTCGGACCTCGCCCACACACTCGATCTGCTGCGGCGGGCGCACGACGCGATCGCCGCCTGGGCGGTGGGCATCGACGAAGAGGAGGTCGAAGCCTACGGCGATCCCAAGCCGAGTGCCGGGGTGCGCGAGCGCGGCGGCGCCATCGTGCAGCTGGCCTCGGTGGATGGGCGGACCCACGTCGCCCGCGAAGACGAGGGAACGTATGTAGCCGTGGGGGATTTTCCCTACGGTGCAGGGCTCCTGCTCTCGGAACGGGACGCCGATCCCGAGATCGCCCAGGCCGTCACGGAGGAGCTGCGGCGCATCGTGGCGGCGATGCGGCTCGCCGAGCTCGAAGTGCCCGAAGGGCAGTTCCAGCTCGTCGCCCGCCAGCTCGCCATGATCGCCGCGGGCGCCCAGACACTCGAGGGCGTTGCCAAGGCGGGGGCCGAGCTCGCCCAGCAACTGGCGCAGCGGGGGACAGCCGTCGTCATCATCGACACCACGACGCAGGTCGCCCAGGTGCTCGCGGTCTCCACGGCGGCCGATCGCCGGCTCGCGGGCCTAAGCCTCGCTCCCGATGCCCCGGCGATCCGCGCCATGCAGACGGGCCTTCCGGTCGTGACCCAGGCGAACGAAGACATCTTCGGCCCCGGCGTTCCCGAGCGCCGTCGCCAGGAGCGCGCCGGCCAGGCCTACCCGCTGATGGACGGACACTTCGCGATCGGGGCGCTGGTGCTGCTCGGCCCCGCCGTCCTTCCCGAATCGCCGCTCGCCGACCAAGTCGGACAACTCGTGTCGGAGCTGGGGCCGCGCCTCGCGGCGGCGCGCGCTGTCCACGAGGCCGAACAGCGCGCCGTCGTGGATCCGTTGACGGGGTTGCGCAATCGGCGCGAGTTTGAGCGCCAGATCGAGTCGTTCCGGGCGAAGCAGCAGGAACGCGGTGACCGTGGTCCCACGGAGCCGGTCACCTTGGTCTACGCCGATCTCGATCGCTTCAAGGCGTTGAACGACGGCTTGGGCCATGCTGCCGGGGACGCCGCACTGCGTCACTTCTCGGGCGTGTTGTCGAAGCAGATTCGCGATCGCGACCTCGTCGCTCGAATCGGCGGCGAAGAGTTCGCGGTCTGGCTGCCGGGCACGCCGCTCTCGGAAGGGATGGAAGTCGCCGAGCGCATCCGCCGCGCCGTCGAGACCGAGTCCTGGCACTGGAACGGCTCGCGCTATCCCCTCACTGTTTCCTGCGGCGTCGCGGCGTATCCCGAGAGTGTGGGCGACGTCAACAACCTGCGGGGCACCGCCGACGCCGCGCTGTACCGGGCGAAACAGGAAGGGCGCAACCGGGTCACGCAGGCGCAGCCCTACACCCCCTGACCAGGCGATGAAGCGACGCGACGTCGCCAAGGCCTTCCGCGTGAAGGACGGCGCCGGATTCCGGCTGGCCCGCATCGACCCCGCCGAGACCCTTGGGTTCGAGTCCAAGGACGACGTCGCCGACGCCGTAGCACATGGGGTCGAGCGGCTGGCCGCGCTGCAGGAGAAGCTGTACGCGCAGGATCGCTGGGCGCTGTTGCTCATCTTCCAGGCGCTCGATGCGGCGGGCAAGGACAGCACGATCAAGCACGTCATGTCGGGCGTGAACCCGCAGGGCTGCCAGGTCTTCTCTTTCAAGGCACCGTCGAACGAAGATCTGGACCACGACTTCATCTGGCGCGCCGCCCGCTGCCTCCCCGAGCGAGGCCGGATCGGCATCTTCAACCGCTCCTACTACGAAGAAGTGCTCGTCGTCCGGGTCCACCCCGAGCTGCTGGCCCGGGAGAAGCTGGCCGAGCCCCTGGTGACGAAGGACCTCTGGAAAGAGCGATTCGAGGACATCGTGTCATTCGAGCGCCATCTGGCGCGCAACGGCACGGTGGTCCTGAAGTTCTTCCTGCACGTGTCGCGCGCGGAGCAGCGGCGCCGCTTTCTCGAGCGGCTCGACAAGCCGAGCAAGAACTGGAAGTTCTCCGCCGCCGATCTCGCCGAGCGGCAGTACTGGGACGCCTACATGGCGGCCTACGAGGAGATGATCCGCCACACGGCGACGCCTGGGGCCCCCTGGTACGTCATCCCGGCGGATCACAAGTGGTTCACCCGGCTCGTCGTGGTGGAAGCCATTATTGCGGCGGTCGAGAAGCTCGACTTGGCGTTCCCGACGGTCCCGCCGGGGGAACGAAAAGCGCTGCAAGTCGCTCGGGCGGCGCTCGAGCGGGAAGGGAACGCTTGAAATCGCGGGGGAGGGCCGCTACGTTCGCCGCTACGGGGGCGACAGGTTTCGACGGGTTTGGTGAGGATGTCGCTGCGTGCCCAGGTCGTCAGTCACCTGGCTAAACAACTGGCAAACTGCACAACTGCCAATTCAAACCTGGCACTGGCTGCGTAAGCTTCGGCTTCACGCACCTGCGTGAGTGGCAGCCCGCCTGAGGCGGCGCTCACGTATCGCAAATTCGGGCTGGCGTGATACGGGGCCTGAACGGATCACGTAAGAGCTGATAAGGGCTTGTTGCCAACTGGGCTGGCGAGGTGCCCGGGTGGTGAGACCAATAAGCTTCGCCTACGCACGTAGGAGCGGTTTCGGAGCCTAGCTCGGACCGGGGTTCGATTCCCCGCGCCTCCACTTCACATGTTCATCGGACACTTCGCCTTGGGCTTCGCGTCGAAACGCGTCGCCCCAAGGTCCTCACTGGCCGTGCTCCTGGCCGCGCCGCTCGTGGCCGATCTCCTCTGGCCGGTATTCCTCCTGCTCGGTCTCGAACGGGTCGAGATCCATGCCTCGAGCAATCCATTCCTCAAGCTCACCTTCCTGTCGTATCCCTGGTCCCACAGCCTCGTGATGGGGTTCGCGTGGGCGGCGCTGTTCGCGGGGATCTACTACGCGTGGACCCGCTACGGGCGAGGCGCCTGGGTGATCGCCGCCCTCGTCGTGAGCCATTGGGTGCTCGATGTCGTCACGCACCGGCCGGACATGCCGGTGTCCCCCTGGGGGTCGACGCTAGTCGGTTTCGGGCTGTGGGAGTCGGTACCGGCAACGGTCGCCGTAGAGAGCGGGATGTTCATTGTCGGCGTCTGGCTGTACGCCACCGGGACCGCCGCCCGCGATCGGATCGGTCGTTACGCGTGGTGGGGACTCGTGGCCTTTACGGTCTTCGGTTATGTGATGAGCCTGCTCCCGGCGACGCCACCGTCCGTGACAGCGATCGGCTGGACCGCCTTGTCGCTCGGCATCCTGACGGCGGTGTGGGCGTGGTGGGCGGACAAGCACCGCTCGCCGGCGTCATCCAGTTAACAACCTCGGTTGTCTCAGTGCCCGCGCGCTCGCACGACCTCAGCGTGGGACGGCACCACGACCCGGGACGGCGCCGCCGCCACGGTCCCGCTCGCCCGTGCGGCGGGCGCAACGGCTACGGGCGCGGCGGTCGGCATCATCGTGGCGGGTCTTCCTGCACCTGCAGCCCACCCCACAGATGGGCTGGCGCTGATCCGGACGCCGGGATCAGCGGGCCGAGCGACCGCAAACCGTCTGACCAATGGTGCCGCAGGAACGACCGGAGTCACGCGGTCAGAAGCAGCGGCGGGCGCCGCGGCGACCGTCGGATGACTCGGGGCAGTCGGTTGCGTCACCACGATCCGCGGAATGCGGCGGGGCGGCGGAGGAACGGCCGAGCGCGGCGCCGCTCGCAAGTTCAGGGCGATCGCGGGCGGCGGC
>Ga0310811_10014656_pt1 | contig 10232 bp, 11 predicted proteins | sample YCmetagenome_FD_207642 | JGI IMG/M metagenome (GOLD analysis project Ga0310811, IMG submission 207642) | Soil microbial communities from experimental microcosm in Duke University, North Carolina, United States - YC | ecosystem: Engineered > Artificial ecosystem > Soil microcosm > Unclassified ... | reverse complement strand
TTGACGTCGTCGGTGTCGAGCACGTCGCAGCTTTGCGCCAGCAGTTGCGCGTCGGGAAACTGCGCGTTCAGCGCGGCTTGCGCTTGCGCGAGTCGCTCGGTGTCACGGCCGCAGATCGCCACCGAGGCGCCGGCCCGCAAAAACAGTTCGGCGGTCGCAAGGCCGATGCCGGACGAACCACCCGTCACCACTGCTACCTGCCCGGTCAAGTCGATTTGAATCATCAGAGCCCCAATGCCTTCATGAATTTGCTGCCCGCGTTCGGGCCACTTTTCGGCCGATAGTTGAGCCGCTGCGAGAGTTCGTCGGCCGCGCGGCGGACCTTGTCGATCAAGCCACTGTCGAGCAGCGATGCGTCAATCTCGTGACGCGGAATCGTCGTCGTGATGACGGCGACGATGCGGCCCGCGTCGTTGCGCACCGGCGCGCTGACCACTGAAATGCCGCGCTCGAACGACGACTCGCTGATTGCGAAACCGCGCCGCGCGTCGTCGCGAATCCGTTCGTACAGGTCTTCGACGGTGGCGGGCGTCTGCTTCGTGAAGCGTTCGAGTTCCGGCTCGGGATAGAGCTTCTTCAGATCGTCGAGCGTCATGTCGCCCATCAGCACCTGGCCGTGCGTCGTCGCATGAGCGGGCAGACGGGTGCCGACGTTGACCTTCACTGAACTGAAAATCGGCGCATTGCTTTGCGCCTTGGCGACGAACACCACGTCGCGTCCGTCGCGAATCACGATGTGGCTCGTCAGACCGGTGTCGTTGCGCAGCGCTTCGATGATCGGCAGACCGAGGTCGGTCAATTCGAGCGAGCTCAGATATTCGAAACCGAGCCGCAGCACCGCGACGCCGAGGCGATAGTTGCGGTCCTTGTCGGCACGCTCCAGAAAGCCGAGCGATTCGAGCGTTTGCAGCAGACGGAACACCGTCGTGCGAGGAATCTTCAGGCGCCGGGATAATTCCGGGGCACCGAGAACCGGCTCGCGCGGCGAGAACTCGGTCAAAATCCTGAGACCGCGTTCCAGACCCGGCACCCGGTAGCCGGAATCGCTGCTGGTGTCGGTGCGGTCGTCGTCCGCGTCGCGCTCGGCGTTGATGATGTCGGGCGTCATTCATTGGCTCCGTTGTCCGCCGCTCGCGCGGCAGAACGTGTCGATGATCGCGGTGTACGCGGCGGGTGCTTCGATATAGCCGGCGTGGCCCGCGTGCGGCACGACCTGCAATGGAGTGCGCGCAGCCTGCGCGAGACGCTCGCAGGCGGCGGGCGGGGTAATGGTGTCGTCGGCGCCGACCACGACGTTCACGCGGCCTGCGTAGCGCGCGAGGTCGGCGGCGAGATCGGCGTTCGCAAGCAGATGCGTCGCTTGCGCGTAGCCGTGCGGGATCACGCGCGACATGTTCCAGCGTACCCATGCGCGGGCTCCGTCGCTTGCGTGGGCGGACAGCATATTGGCGCTGCGCTTTTCGGCGAGACCTTGCGCGCCGAGTTCTTTCAGCATGGCGAGGCGTTGGTCGCGTTTCGTCTCGCGCACCTCAGCCGATGCCGCGCCGTAGCCGCCCGCAGGCGACAGCAGCAGCAGACCGGCCACGCGGCGCTGATAGGCGGTCGCAAACGCGCCGGCGATGATCGCGCCGAGCGAGTGTCCGACCAGCACGCAGCGTTCGATGCCGAGCGCGTCGAGCCAGTCCTTCAATACGGTTGAGTAATCGCCTGCTACGGGCGAGCCCGCCGCGACCGGCGTGGACGCGCCATAACCGGGCGCATCCCACGCCAGCACGCGGCGGCTCGCGCCGAGCACGTCGAACTGCTGCACCCACGATGCTGCGCCCGAACCGATACCGTGCAGCAGCACGAGCGGCAGCGCGTCGCTGTCGGCGCTGCCGGCTTCGCGATAGCTCAGCACGCGTTGCGATGCCAATGCGACCTGCTGCGCCGGAAAGCGCGCAAGGCGTGCTTCGAACGTGGTGGGCTGATCGGTGGTAGCGGACGGGACTGCAGACATGATTTCCTTCGCGAGTGTTTTGAAGCTGGAACGGCGCTTGAGCGATTTAGCGCTTGAGCCTGGCGAGCGGCGAATCCGGCGGATACGTCGGCGTAATCGGCTTTGGCGAACCGAGCATCACGCACATCAGCGCGTCTTCTTCGCCGATGTTCACTTCCGTGCGGTACACGCCCGGCGGCACCGAGATCAAGTCGCGTTCACCGAGCACGGCTTCCCACGTCTGACCGTCTTTCTCGCAGACCACTTTCATCTTGCCGCGCAGCACGAAGAAAATTTCTTCGACATCCATATGAATATGGCTCGGGCCGATGTTGCCGGCCGGGATCACCATCGTCGAGAACGTGAAGCCGCCTGCGGGCACCGTGTTCGAGTCCTTCGCGACGCCCGTTCCGCCCGTGCCGACGTAGCGCATTTGCGCGCGGCGGTACTTCGGGTCGTAGTCGGCCTGGAACTTCAGCGCGTCCCAGTCATAGCGACGCGTTTCCAGACGCGCGACGCGGCCGTCCAGCCATTGCGCGAAGCTCGCGTCCGCGGGTTGGTCCCACGATTTACGTTCGATATCGGCGTCCGCCATCTCTTTCTCCTTTCGATTCGACAAGATCAATTCATCACGAAGCCGCCGTTCACCGGCAGCAATTGGCCGGTCACGAAGCGCGCGGCATCGGACAACAGGAACAGCACCGGCCCGGTGACGTCGTCGGGCACTTGCGCGCGCGTCAGCGCGCGGCCTTGCAGGTAATACTGATGACGCTCGGCGGGCACGTAGGCGGTCGCCTCGACTTCGGTCAGACCCGGCGCGATCGCGTTGACGGTCACCTGATGGGCTCCGAATTCGCGCGCCAGCGAGCGCGTCATCGAGATCACCGCGCCCTTGCTCGCGACATACGCAAGCAGCTTCGGCGCACCCCACATCGCCGTGTCCGACGCGATGTTGACGATGGCGCCGCGGCCCGACTCGCGCAGATACGGCAGCGCGGCGGTGCTCATCAGCCAGGTGCCGCGAACGTTGACGTTCATCACGGCGTCCCACGTATCGACCGACAGCTCGTCGGCGAACTTGCCGCCGGAGTTGGTGATCGCCGCGTTGTTGATCAGCGCATCTATGCCGCCGAGTTGCGCGGCGCCTTGCTGCGCGAACTGTTCGATGCTGACGGGATTGGCGAGATCGAGCGGCAGGTAGGTCGCCGCGTGGCCATGCTCGCGCAGCGATGCCGCGAGCACCGCGCCTTCGTCATGCAGCACGTCGCCGAACACCACTTGCGCGCCGGCTTGCACCAGCGCCCGGACAAACGCCGCGCCGAGACCGCGCGCGCCGCCCGTCACGAGGACACGCCGACCGTTGAGCGCTGCGTGTGCGTGGTTATGCATGGCTGTGGCCTGCTGCTTGCGTCGCGGCTGCCGCCGATTGCGCGCGATGCGCGTCGAGATCGGCGAAATGCTGTTGCGCGCGCTGGCGCAGCATGCGGCGCACACGCGTCATACCGACGTCGTGCTGATAGAGGAATTCGTGCTCGCGCGCGTTCGGCGCCATGCTTTCGAGCACGTAGCGATCCTGTTCGAGCACGGCCCAATGCAGACCTTCCAGACGGTTGCGATACAGGAAGCGCCATGCGTCGCGCTGCCAGCCTTGCACCTTGCGGGTACGCCAGAAGTAGACCTGGCAATTGTCTTCGTCGACCGGCACGGCAAAGCCGATGATCCCGAAGCTGCCGCCCGGGCCGAACTTCTTCTGGTACGGAATCGCGAGGCGCATCCACAGGCAGCCGGTTTCGCCGAGTTCCACCCAGTCGAAGTTCACGTCGCGCTGGCCGACCTTTTCGAACATCAGACCGGTTTCGGTCTTGCGCACGCGCATGTCGGCCTGCTTGTCGCCTTCGGCCATCGAGTGCGACGTCGCGTGCAGATACGCGCCGTGCATCGGGTCCATCACGTTGTCGATCGCGTACTGGTAATTGCACTTCCAGTGCGACATGCACAGGAAACTCGCGTACTCCTCGCCGACCAGTTCTTCCGGCAGCGTGAGCGGCGTGGGTTCCTGATGCGCGTCGTCGCCGAACCACAGAAAGATCGCGCCGGCGTGTTCTTCGACCGGATACGACTTCACGCACTTCTGGCCTTCCAACGGGCATGCCGATACGGCGGGCACGCGCTGCACGGTGCCGCTGCCGTCGACTTCAATGCCGTGATACCAGCACGCGACGCTGCCGCCGAGGTTCCAGCCGAGCGACAGACGCGCGCCGCGATGCGGACAGCGGTCTTCGAGCGCGCGGACTTTGCCTTCCTTGTCGCGCCACAGCACGATCTGGTCGCCCAGGCGCGTGATGCCGACCGGCGCGTCGCCGACTTGCCAGCTCGGCGCGACGGGATACCAGTAGTTGCACAGGCCTTTGTTCAGGTACGACTGGATCGGATCGGCTGCGCCTTGAGTTGTAGTGGGGGACGTCATGAAGAGACTCCGGATGCGGATGCGATGAAACGTGTTCGGGAAAGCGCGCTTATTCGGCGAGCAGACGGAATTCGGTGGCGAGACGCTCGGCGTCCCACGCATTGCCTTCCGGGGTGCGGAAGCCGACGCGGTTCAAACCGTCGACCACGTCCTGCAACTCGGTCGCGCCGGCTTCGAAAACCTGTTCGAGCGCGTCGCCGAAGTCGTTTTCGTATTGGGTCGGCTCGGCCTTGCGCGTTTGCCAGATGAAGTTGCTGGTCTCACCCGGCTTCTCGATCACGCCCTTGCCGGCGACGTTGTTCGGCTGCGGCGCGAGCCACGGCTTCAGGAAGGGATTGAAGTTCACGGCTACCTCTCGCATGTCATGCCACCTTGATCTGGATTTCTTCGCCTGCAAGACGTACGGAATACATCTTCAGGTCGCGGCCGCCGGGCTCTTTCAGGCATTTGCCCGTCGGGATATGGAACACGGCCTCGTGCAATGGGCACTCGACGGTGTCGCCGTCGATGAAGCCTTGCGTCAGCAACGCGTATGCGTGGGGGCAGACGTTTTCCAGCGCGTACAGCGCATCGCCCACCTTGTAGATGCCGATTTCGGCGCCGTCGAGTTTGAACTCGAGCGGCGCGTCTTCGGACAGGTCGCCGGCATGGCCGGCGCAGCGCCATTGATCAGTCATTTCTCGCCTTCTCCTGAAGCTCTGTGTTCCATGTAAGGAACAACAGTTCGTGTATGGATAATTATAGGAGCGGCCTCAGCGAGAAAAAATAAAAATCTGAAGTGGTAGGGGAAAACACCGACTGTGGCTTTTGCAACACATCACTGCGTGATCCGGCGGGCTTGGGGGTATGGCGTGAAGCCTTGTCAGCACTGAATTTACCGAAAAACCCACGACAAATTCGAGCGGGGCTCTGCGGGTTTGTACGGGCCCGAAAATTTATTTTGACTACTTTCAGACTCACTATACTTTTCCATAGGCGATACAGACGACCATAGGTGGAACATAAATAGAACAGCTTCGGTGCCTTGACCCAAGCTGCATTCAAACCCCATAGCAAGGATCAGCGACGACGAATTCGGCCCGCGCCGATTGTCGTGTGATCAGGAGAACCAACGGTGAAGCACATCATTGCGGCCGGCTTGACGGCAATCTGCGCAACGACGGGCGCCTGGGCGCAGAGCAGTGTGACGCTCTACGGCAGCCTGGATGCCGGTGTCGCGTATATCAGCAACGTCGGCGGCAGTTCCAGGTGGATTCAGGAGCAGGGCAACATGCAGCCCGACCGCTGGGGCCTGAAGGGCGTGGAAGATCTGGGCGGCGGCCTGAAGGCGGTTTTCCAGCTTGAAAACGGCTTTTATACAAACACCGGAGCGTTCGCTAAACCAGGCGTGCTGTTCAATCGTCAGGCGTTCGTCGGCCTTGGTTCGGACAAGATCGGCACGCTCACGTTCGGCCATCAGACGCCGTTCAGCTTCGACGTGCTGGGTCCGTTGAGCACCGCATATCAGGCCGCCAGCTGGTATGCGTTCCACCCGGGCAACATCGACTCGCTGGCCGACACCGGCGTGGTGCCGTTCGACAACTCGGCGAAATTCCGTTCCGCGAGTTTTGGCGGCTTCTCGTTCGGCGCGATGATGGGCCTGGGCAACACGACCAACTTCGCGACCGGCAGAACGCTGAGCTTTGCCCTTAGTTATGCGAATGGCCCGTTCAAGGCCGGCGCGGCGTATTCCGACGAGCACGACCGCACGCCGTCGATCGTCACCACCGGCATCACCACGTTCCGGGGCGTGCCCGCCGCGACTTATGTCGCGGACAAGGTGCAGAACATGGGCGCGGGCGCGTCGTACCAGTTTGGCAAGCTGCTGGTGCACGCGCTGTACACCCGCGTGAAGCTGGAGTCGGCGGGACACTCGGACACGTTCCAGAGCTACGACGCGGGCGCGAATTATCAGTTCACGCCGTTCAACACGGTGGCCGGCGGCGCCGCGACCACGACGCTGGCAGGACATCGCTGGACTCAGTTCATGATCGGCGATATCTATGCGCTGTCGAAGTCGACGCAGTTGTATGTGAATGCGCTGTATCAGCGCGCGGGTTCGGACACGAACGCTGCGTTCTTTACCGCGGGTGTGTCGAGTGGCCGGAATCAGACGATCGTGCTGACTGGCATCCATCACTCGTTCTGAGCTTCGGAGACTTTCAGCTGATGGCGGTATGAGGCAAACGAGTCCGGCTGCGCACGCAGCCGGACTCGCGAAACAACGTAATGCAACAACACTTACGCCAAAGGCCGGATCAGCTTGCTGCGACCGGCTTGCGACGCGCCTGGGCGGCGGTCGGATCATCCGGCCGAGGCCGGTAGCTGAGTCGCTCGGACAGTTCAAGCGCTGCCTGGCAAACGGCGATGATGAGCGGCTCGCGTTCCTCGGCTTCGCCGATATCCGAACGTGGAATTGTCACGGTCAACGCGGCCGCGATCTTGCCGCTTTGCTCGCGCACCGGCGCGCTCACTACCGAAATACCCCGCTCGAACGACGCCTCGCTCAGCGCATAGCCGAGCGCCGCGCTTTCGCGCACTCTTCCATACAATTCTTCGACGGTGGTTGGCGTGCGTTCAGTGAACCGTTCGAGTTGCGGCTCGGGATACAACTGGCGCAATTCCTCGAAGCTCAAATCGGCCATCAGCACCTGGCCATGCACCGTTGCGTGGGCGGGCAAACGCGTGCCGACGTGCACCTTCACGGAACTGAACATCGGTTCGCGGGTTTGCGCTTTGGCGACGAACACCACGTCGCGCTGATCGCGGATTAGCAGATGCGTGCTCAGGCCGGTGACGTCGCGCAGGCGTTCGAGAATCGGCGTGCCGACATCGGTCAGTTCGAGCGAACTCAGGTATTCGAAGCCAAGCCGCAGCACCGCGACGCTCAGGCGGAAATAGCGGTCGCCGTTGACGCGTTCGAGAAAGCCGAGCGCTTCGAGCGTCTGCAACAGGCGGAAGGTGGTGGTGCGCGGAATGCCGATCCGCTTCGACAATTCGGGCGCGCCGAGCACCGGCTCGCGCGCGCTGAATTCAGCGAGGATGCGCAGGCCGCGTTCGAGGCCCGGCACCAGATAAGTCGATCCGCCGACGCTCTCTTCGTCGGTGGAATCGGTGGAAGCGGTGGCTTGGGCGCTGTCCGCCCCGGGCGACGCCGTTTCGTCGCGTGAAGCTGAAACGCCCGCCCCGCGCGGCCTCGTGGGCTTGCGTCCCGCTCCTGTCTGCTCTTCTTTTGCCATCTTGGCTGCCGTTTTCTGCTGTTCGTCATGGTCAGATCAGCATGATAGCGCGAAGCGTACGGCGCTCACTCATCGCGCCGCCCGGTGCCTGCAAGGACGCGCCGACCGACAAAAAATGCGCGCCTCATATGCAGCAGTGAGACTCCCGAAACCGGCGCACACCCAATCGAAACAGGAGTCGTAATCGCTCGCGTTGCGGCGCGCCGCGCGCAATGCGCGGCCAACCTCACTTTTGCTGCGCTGCCACCAGGACGCGCGGTGCTATGCTTTGATCCGGTCCATTTGCGCGGCCCCAGCGTCTCGGCCGCGTTCTCGCTGCGCCCAAGCGTATGGAGGCCACGCCATGTCCGATTCCATTCAGATCAAGGTTGCCGACTCGCATCTTTATCCGGGCTGCGCGGTACGCATCGCGCATCTGCCCGAGCCGGCCCGCGGAGCCGCCGCGGTCGTCGAATTCGCGGACGGCTCCGGTGCGCGTGCCACCTGCAATCTGCGCGCGCATGACGAACTCGAATTGACCGTCGACGGTTATGCGACACAAAAGCGTCATCCCGTGGATGCGCGGCACTGGCTACTGCTCGCCGTCGACGCAACGCACAACAGTTGGCGCGTGAAGCGTCGGCTGCCTTAACCCGCGAGGCCCGCCGGCCTCTTCGAATCCGCAACCGGTGACGGGCGCGCCACCTCCGTGCCGCACTCACGCGCCCGCTACGCAAACTTCGGAACCTGCCGATGACCGACCACGATTCCAGCCTCCCGCCCAACGACGACCACAACGCTCCCGACGATCCCGAACGCCGCCGTGTCCTGACCGGTCTCGCGGCGGTCGGCCTCGGCCTCGCGTTGACCGGCTGCAAGACCGAACAGAGCGCGGCGAGCAACGCGCCGCCGCGCAGCGCCGCCGACTTGCGGCTCGACGCCGCGCTGCACGATCAGGTCAAACACATCGTGGTGATCTACGCCGAGAATCGCAGCTTCGCGAATCTGTACGGCAACTTCCCGGGCGTCCAGCATCCGCTCGACGCCGTGACCGCCGAGCGCTACCTGCAACTCGACCGCGACGGCAAGACGCCGCTGCCGCGCTTGCCGGCCATCTGGGGCGGGCTGGTGCCGCAAGCGCAGGAAGTCGACGGCCGGCGCTACATGATCGGCCAGAACGATCTCGACCATCTGCACAACCGCCCTTTCCGGATCGCCGACGCGCACGGCGCGCCGCTGCCGACCGGCGTGATCACGCGCGACCTGGTGCATCGCTTCTATCAGAACCAGATGCAGATCAACGCCGGACGCAACAACCAGTTCGCGGCGTGGGGCGATTCCGGCGGCCTCGTGATGGGCCATTACCGCAACTCGGCCGATTCGCTGCGTCTGTGGAATCTCGCGCAGCAGTACACGCTGTGCGACAACTTCTTCATGGCGGCTTTCGGCGGCTCGTGGCTGAACCACATCTTTCTGATCTCCGCGCAGGCGCCGTTCTATCCGGACGTCCACAACAGTCCGGTGAAGAAGCTGGTTTCAGTGGTGGAAGGCGACGATCCGGCCGGCACCCGCCTGAAGCAGGCGGCGGATTCGCCTGCGTCCGCGCTCGACGGTCCGCCGAAATTCGTCAACGACGGCCTGTTCACCGCCGACGGCTACGCGGTCAACACGATGGCGCCGCCCTATCAGCCGAGCAACGTGCGCCCGGCCGAAGGTGGCGATCCGGCCTTCGCCGATCTGTCCAATCCGCGCGTGCTGACGCCGCAGCATTACGCGACGATCGGCGACCGGCTGTCAGACAAGGGTGTTGACTGGGCGTGGTACAGCGGCGCGTGGCAATACGCGCTGGAGCATCAGGACACCGGCGCGGTGCCCGACTTCCAGTATCACCACCAGCCGTTCAACTACTTCGCGAACTACGCGCCGGGCACGGCCGCGCGGCGCAGGCATCTGCGCGATGCGGGGCTCGGCAACGACGCGTCGTCGAACCGTCTGATCGCGGATATCGATGCGGGCAGGTTGCCCCCCGTCACGTTCTACAAGCCGCAAGGCGATCTGAACATGCACGCGGGTTACGCAGACGTCGAATCGGGCGACCGTCACATTGCCACGCTGGTCGAGCACATTCAGCGGGGCCCGCAGTGGGCGAATACCGTCGTGGTCGTCACCGTCGATGAAAACGGCGGCTGGTGGGATCCAGTTGCGCCGCCCAAGGGCGATCGCTGGGGTCCGGGTTCGCGAATTCCGGCGCTGGTGATTTCGCCGCTAGCGAAGAAGGGGTATGTCGATCACACGGTGTACGACACCAACTCGATTCTTCGCTTCATCAGCCGCGTGCATGGATTGGCGCCGCTCGACGGCGTGGTCGCGCGGGATCGCGCGTTTGCGAGCAATGGCCTCGCGCCGCCAGGGGATTTGACGGCACCGCTGGATCTCGCCTGAGCGTTCAGATCGGCTAGGTTGGTGCGCGCTGGCGGCCGGTGTATCCCGATGGATCGGTCCGCCGGCTGTGACGCCCCCGCAAGCGCCG
>Ga0310811_10014655_pt1 | contig 10232 bp, 13 predicted proteins | sample YCmetagenome_FD_207642 | JGI IMG/M metagenome (GOLD analysis project Ga0310811, IMG submission 207642) | Soil microbial communities from experimental microcosm in Duke University, North Carolina, United States - YC | ecosystem: Engineered > Artificial ecosystem > Soil microcosm > Unclassified ... | reverse complement strand
CGAGGTCGACGAGGCGACGGACGTCGCCGAGAAGGCCGGCCTCCCCGAGGCGCTCGACGCGCTCAACGGCGTGTACGCCGATCCGCCCGCCGAGAAGCCGCTCTGGTTCCGGGAGGGAGCGGGCAATGTCGTCGACAAGCACGAACGTGCGGCGGGTTGGGGCGTGTTCGAGCACACGCCGGAGAAGGAGCACTGATGGCCGAGGTCACCTACCTCGAGGCCATTCGTGAGGCGCTGTTCGAGGAAATGGAGCGGGACAAGGACGTCTTCTGCATCGGTGAGGACATCGGCGCATACGGCGGGGCGTTCAAGGTCACCGACGGATTGATCGACAAATTCGGAGAGCAACGCGTCATTGATTCGCCCATCTCGGAGATCGGCATCGTCGGCGCGGCGGCTGGCGCGGCGCACATGGGGATGCGTCCGATCGTCGAGATGCAGTTCATCGACTTCATCGCCAATGCGTACGACATGCTCACGAACTACGTGGCCACGGCGCGCTATCGCGCCTTCTTGCCGTGCCCGATGGTGGTTCGTGGTCCGAGCGGCGGCTACGTTCGCGGCGGTCCCTTCCATTCGCAGAATCCCGAAGCGGGGTTCGTCCATACGCCTGGCCTGAAGGTCGTCTATCCCGCCACGGCGGAAGACGCGAAGGGCCTCATGAAGGCGGCCGTCCGGGACGACGACTGCGTGCTCTTCTTCGAGCACAAGTACCTCTACCGTCGAATCAAGGCGGAGATGCCGAGCGGCGATCACGTCGTGCCGATCGGTAAGGCCCGTGTCGCGCGAGAAGGGAAGGACCTGTCGATCATTACGTATGCGGCCACCGTGTGGAAGGCGCTCGAGGCGGCGGAACGGCTAGAAAAGGAAGACGGGCTCTCCGTCGAGGTGCTTGATCTTCGATCGTTGGCGCCGCTCGACGACGAGGCGATTCAGGCAACGGTGCGCAAGACGAATCGGGTGTTGATCGTGCACGAGGATACGCGGACCGGTGGATTGGCCGGCGAGATCACCGCGCGCATCAACGAAAATTCGTTCGCGTGGCTCGACGCTCCGGTGCTCCGGGTGACGGCCCACGACGTTCCCTTGCCGTACGCGCCGTCGCTCGAGGACTACGTGCTCCCGCAGACCACTGACATCGTGCGCGCGGCGCGCACGGTCGCGGCCTACTGACGTGGCCAACGACGGTCGGTCGCCCAATGGTAAGGGCGCGGGCACGGGGGCGACGAAAAGTGTAGGTTCGCAGTATCTTGGGGTGGGCTGCTTCACTGCCATCGCCGGATTCGCCGGCGGTGGCATGATCGCGGTTCTCATTGCGAAGATTGTTGGCGCGCTGACCAAATGTGCCGTCGAGGCAGAGACGGGCGCGCCGTGCAACTGGTTTACGTACTGGTTTTTCGGGGCAATTATCGGCGCGGTGCTGCTACCCGTAGTGGCCATCTCGCTGCTTCGACGTGCGCGGCGACGCGCGAACAACTCGGAATGAGGGTGATTCGGTGGCACGTGTAGACATCGTCATGCCCCAAATGGGCGAATCGATTGCCGAAGGCACGCTGTCGAAATGGTTGAAGAAGGTCGGCGATCAGGTCAAACGCGATGAGCCGATCTTCGAGATCTCGACGGATAAAGTGGACGCCGAGATTCCGGCGCCGACGTCCGGTGTGCTCGCGGAGATCCTCGTCACCGAGGGTCAGACCGTCGCGGTGCAGACGGTTGTCGCAAGGCTCGAGACGGACGTGAACGCAGCGGTCGCGGCTCCAGCCGCCGCCGCGCCCGCGCCGGCTGCGGCGGCTGCGGCGCCGTCGGCTCCAGCCGCGGCAGCGCCGCCTCCTTCCGCGCCGGCGCAACCCACGGCTGCACCGGCAGCGGCGCACGGAAATGGGAGCTCGCTCGAGGACCGTCTACGCACGAAGTCGTCGCCTCTCGTTCGGCGCATGGCCGCGGAGCACGGCATCGAGATCAGCGCGCTCAGTGGCTCCGGCATCGCCGGCCGAGTGACGAAGAAGGACCTGATCGGCTTCCTGGAGTCGGGCGCCAAGGCTCCGCCGCCGGGTGCCGGCGCGCCGAGCGCTCCGGCACCGGTAGCCCACGGACCGCTGCCCGAACCGTGGGCCGGCGATCGCGTCGAGCCGATGTCCAAGATGCGCGCCTTGATCGCCGAGCACATGGTCGTGTCGCGCCACACGTCGGCGCACGTGAGCTCGATCTTCGAGGTCGACTTCACGCGTATCGCCCGGATCCGTGCCAAGCATCGCGCGGAGTTCGAGCGCACGACCGGCGAGAAGCTCACGTTCATGCCGTTCATCATCAAGGCGGTCGTGGACGGGCTCAAGGCGCACCCGGTGCTGAACGCTGCCGTGCGCGGCAACGAGATCATCTATCGCAAGCCGATCAACGTCGGCATCGCAGTGGCACTCGACTGGGGGCTCATCGTTCCCGTCATCAAGAACGCGGACAACCTGTCGCTGACCGGCCTTACGAGATCGCTCAACGACCTCGCGAACCGGGCGCGCAGCAAGCGTCTCGATCCGCGCGAAGTCCAGGACGGCACGTTCACCATCACGAACCCGGGTGTCTTCGGATCGATGATCGGCACGCCGATCATCAACCAGCCGCAGGTCGGCATCCTGTGTATCGGGGGATTGGAGAAGCGCGTCAAAGTGGTGACCGACGACGACGGCCAGGACACGATGGCGATCCGAACCTGCGCTTATCTTTCGCTGTCGTTCGACCACCGCATCGTCGACGGCGCCGACGCGGATCGCTTCATGGCTCTCGTAAAAAAGACGCTTGAACACTTTCCGGAGACGGTACTCTGACCATGCCTCGGGCGCTGACCATTCAACGAACGCTCGTCACGCCCCCCGATCGGGAGCGGTTTCACGAGAAGCTGCGCCGAAAGCAGGAGTACTACACGAAGGCCAACTGTAGGTTTTGGGTGTTCGAGGAAGCAGGACTGCCAGGAGCGTTCCTGGAGTTCTTCGAAGCTGCGGACGCGCCGACCCTCGCTCGGGCGCATGCCAACGCGCCCGACCAGGTCCTCGATCCCAATCGCGTTTATACCGAAGTGGAGTTGAAATAGATGCCGACACGTTCGCTCACCGCCGAAGGCAAGACCTGGCTGGTGTTTCCCTCAGGACGCGTAACGCAGTACGACCGCGACGAGTTCGGCCTGATCTTCGTGAGTGGAACCGGCGCTGACCGAAAGGTCCGCGTCACTCGCTATTCGCCGCTCGGATCGCGCTCGCGTGAGAGCTCGCTCGTCGAGCTCACGGACGCGGATCTGCAGCGTCTGTTCGGGTACTCGCAGCCAAGCGACACGTCGCCCGAAACAGACTACACGGCGTGATCTCGTCTCCGGTCGTGGGCGACGGCGCCGCTGCCTTCGTCGACCTCCACGCGCACTCCACGGCGTCGGATGGGTCGCGCGCGCCGGCCGATGTGGTTCGTGAGGCAAAACGGATCGGGCTGCACGCGATCGCGCTCACCGATCACGACACGCTCGACGGCATCGCCGAAGCGGTTGCGACGGGGATCCAGCTGGGCGTCCGCGTCGTTCCTGGTATCGAGCTCAGCGCGGTCGAGAACGACGTCGAGACGCACATCCTCGGTCTTCACCTGTCCGACATGAGACAGATGGAAGCGCAGCTCGTCGCGCTCCGAGAGATGCGTCGTTCGCGCGCTACGCGCATCGTGCAGCGTCTCAATGAGCTTGGGGTTCGCATCGAGTTCAGTGCGGTCCTCGAGCAGGCGGCCGGCGGCGCCATTGGGCGACCGCACGTTGCACGCGCGATGATCGCCGAAGGCTGGGCGGTCGACTTTCGAGATGCCTTCGACCGCTACCTGGGCAACGGACGCCCCGCGTTCGTGTCGAAGGACCGGCTCGCCGTTCGCGATGCGATCGGACTCATCCACGCCGCCGGCGGGCTGGCGATTCTCGCGCACCCAGCGCAGGGCGCAACGCGCGAACGGATCGCCGCGTTCGCCGCGGAGGGGATGGACGGCGTTGAGGTTCGCCATCCGAGCCACTCCGCCGAGGACATGGCTCGCATCCTCGCTCTGGTCGAGCATTTTTCTCTCGTGCCGAGCGGTGGATCGGATTGGCATGGCGCGGCCGAAGGACCACGTGTCCTGGGTATGATGAAGGTGCCTGCCGACTGGCTCGCACGTCAGGACGGCCGGGTTCGCGCGCGCGCCGCCTAGTCGGCGGTCGAGCGTCGTTCGCACATTTCGAACGCGAGGGAAGGATGGAACTGCGTGGCCGGATCGCGCTCGTCACAGGCGCGGGACATCGTGTCGGACGCGCCATTGCAGTCGCGCTGGGCGGACGCGGGATGCGCGTGGCCGTTCACTACAACGCGGCGGCCGAAGGTGCCCAAGAGACCGTTCGAGAAATCGAAACGGCTGGCGGCGAGGCTTTCGCACTTCCGGGAGATCTGACCCACACCGATGCGTGTTCCGATCTGATCTCTGCCGTCGCGTCGAGATTCGGTGGATTGGATGTGCTTGTGAACTCCGCCGCCGTCATGGTGCGCACCCCGTTCGGTGAAGTGACCGCCGATCAGTGGGACAGCGTCATGGCGCTCAATCTTCGTGCGCCGTTCTTCCTCGCGCAGGCAGCCGCCCCGCTGCTGCGCGCCTCGCGCGGTGCGATCGTGAACATCGCCGATCTCGCGGCGTTCGAGACGTGGCCGGCGTACATCCCGCACGGGATCTCGAAGTCGGGCGTCGTGCATCTCACCCGCGCACTCGCGCGGGTTCTTGCGCCGGAGGTGCGTGTCGCTGGCATTGCGCCGGGGACCGTGCTCCTGCCGGAGAAGTGGAGCAACGAGGACGAGGAGCGCCTGCGCGCCACGACGCCGCTCCAACGGACCGGCAGTCCAGCCGACGTTTCGTCGACCGTGCTGTTTATCCTCGAGTCTGACTACCTCACCGGCGAAACGATCATCGTGGATGGCGGCCGGCATGTCCGCGCCTGACGATCGCGAGCCACAGGTCTACGGCGACATCATCGTCGTTGGCGGTGGTTGCTACGGTGGGTACTACGTCCGGCAGCTCGGCCGCGCGATAAAGGCCGGCGCGCTAACGGCCGAGCGAATCGTCGTCGTGGATCGCGACCCCGACTGCGCCGTGGCGCGAGCCCGTGAGACCGCTGCCGAGGGTGCGCGGGTGGATCTCGAGATCGTGATTGCCGATTGGAGTGAATTCTTCGCGGACTACCTCGGCCGTGCGGCCGAAGACTCATCGAGGTTTCTACAGGACGCGATCGTTCCGTCGCCGCTGATGCCGCACCTCATGGGCGAATGGATCGTGAATCGGGCGCGCGGGCGCTTTCCGGCGCGCTCGATCGTGCCGACTCCGTTTGAGCGACCGCCCAAGGTCCCATGGGAGCGCGCTGGCGCCGACGGCACCCACTACGTGAGCTTCGCCACGTGGATGTGTCCCGTGAACTGCGTCGAGCCGCGCATCTGTCCGCACACGCGCGACACGCGGTCGTGGAGCATGCCAGAGCGATTGGCGGAACATGCGCGGGAGGAGACGGCGGCCGGCCGATCCATTGTCGTGGCGGCTCTGTTCTGCCGTCACCGCGCCTACGGTGTGGGGATGTTCGACACGCGGGAAGTGGTGGAGGCGGATGCGCGGGTCGCCGCGGCCGCAGGGCGCGGTGCCGTCGAGGCCATCATTGGAACGGTCTCGCACTGCCACGGCGCACTCACACGCCTGTTGATTGCGTCCGGTGCTTCGACAGCGGATTCCCACGTCGCGTAGATTTGACGACATTGGAGGCGCGCTCGTCGAGCTCGCCTGAACACGAGGAATGGAATTGGCTACCACCTACACATACGACGTCGTCATCATCGGTGCGGGTCCCGCCGGCATGTGTGCGGGCATGTACGCCGGACGCTCGATGCTCAAGGCCGTCGTGCTCGAGCGGGGATTCCCCGGTGGGGAACTGCTCAATACGGAGTTGATCGAAGACTATCCGGGATTCGAAACGATCCTCGGACACGAGTTGGCCCAGAAGTTCGCCGACCACGCCACCAAGTTCGGCGCGGAATTCAGGAATGGCGTCACCGTCGACTGCGTGGAAAAGCGCACCGACGGGCGGTTCGAGACACGCACCGATTCGGGCGACGTGTACGAATCGCCGGCCGTGATCGTGACCGCGGGTGGCACGCCGGTGAAGCTCGGAATCCCCGGCGAGCTGGAATACGCGGGTAAGGGCGTTTCATACTGCGCGATCTGCGACGGTGCGTTCTTCCGCAACCAGACGATCGCCGTCGTTGGTGGTGGTGACGCAGCGACCGAGGAAGCGGATTTCCTCACTCGCTATGCCGACAAAGTGTACCTGATCCATCGTCGCGACGAATTGCGGTCGTCGAAGATTCTTCAGCAGCGCTTATTCGCGAATCCAAAAGTCGAAGTCATCTGGAACACCGTCGTCGAATCGGTGGAGGGCGACGAGCAGGGGTTGGTGAAGACCCTGAAGCTGCGCGACGTCCTCAGCGGGGAAGCAAGCGATCTCGCGGCAACCGGACTCTTTGTCTTCGTCGGCTTTCGGCCGAATACGGGCATCATCGATGGCCATGTCGACCACGACGACATGGGCTACCTGCTGACCGACACGAACATGCACACGAGCATTCGTGGACTCTTCGCGGCAGGCGACGTCCGTTCGCAGCTCACCCGTCAGGTGACGACGGCGGTCGGCGACGCAACCACCGCCGCGATTGCCGCGGAGAAGTATCTCAAGGCGCTTGCCGACGGCCATCCCGAGGAACCGATCACTGGGACCGGAGGGTACACGGCGTGATCGTCGATTCGCGCACGGTGGGTGCGTTCAGCGAGAACTCGTATCTCGTGATCGACGACGCATCGAAACGCGCTGCGCTGATCGACCCTGGCGCCGAGCCTGATGAGCTGATCGAGATGATCCGGCGGTCGGGCGCCACGCTCGAGGCGATCTGGTTGACCCACGGCCATCTCGATCACATCGGTGGGATCGCCGGCGTATTGCGGCGGTATCCCGTGCCCGTGCACATGCATCCGGGCGACCTTCCGCTCTATTTGCGCGGCTCTCAACAGGCCGCGATGTATGGCGTTCCGTTCGAGCAACCCGACGCGCCGGATGCCGAGCTGGGGGACGGCGACGTGCTCACGCTCGGCTCTCTGTCCTTCGAGGTGACGCACCTTCCCGGTCACTCGCCTGGGCACGTCGTCCTGCGCTGCGGCGATGTCGTTTTTGGCGGCGACCTGCTGTTCGCTGGGTCGATCGGACGTACTGACCTGCCGCTCGGCGATCCCGTGCGAATGCAGGACTCACTGATGCGCATCTGCGAATTGGCCGACGAGACGGTCGTCCATCCCGGTCACGGACCCAGCACGACGATCGGGCGAGAGCGCGCCACGAACGGTTTTCTCACTGGCGCAGCGCGCATCGCGCGGCGATAGAGGAACGAATCATATGCCGGTGCGCGCGGGCATCTCGACGCTGCAACTAGTCATTCTCTCGCTCTGGCTCGGCGCGGCTGGCTTTTTCAGCGCCGCTGTAGCGCCGGCGCTGTTCGCGGTCCTCCCGACGCGCACGCTGGCCGGAGCCGCCGTGGGCCGAATGCTGCCCATCGTTTTCTATGCCGGCATAGTGGCCGGCATTGCCTTGATCGTCCTGCAGTTCATGGGACGCCGGCAGTGGGGCTTTGGCGCTCGTGAGATCGCCGGAGTCGTCATGGTCGGCGCGTGCAGTGTTGCGCAGTTCGTCGTGAGTCCGCGCATCGAGAGGCTCCGATCGGAGATCGGCGGTCCGCTCGAGGCTCTCGCCGCCGACGATGCGCGACGGGCGGCATTCGGTCGTCTCCACGCGATCAGCGTGGGGTGGCTCGGGCTCGCCATGATCGCCGCCGTAGTCGCGCTCGTCGTTGCCAGTCGAGCGTTGAGCGCCGAGTCAGCTGGCTGAGATAGACAAACTTCAATTATCGCATACCGACAATGACCGATACTCGCCGCGAGAAGGATCCGCTCGGACCGCTCGATGTTCCATCGAACGCGCTGTACGGAGTTCAGACGCTGCGCGCCAAGCAGAATTTTCCGATCAGCGGTTTCACGCCGCTCGATGCCTTCATCGACGCACAGGTCTGGATCAAGAAGGCCGCCGCGCTCACGCACAAGGAAACGGGGCGTCTGAACGCCAAATTGGCCGACGCGATTTCGGCGGCGGCCGACGAAGTGCTGGCGGGAAAATATCGCGATCAGTTCATCGTCGACCCGTACCAGGCGGGGGCGGGCACATCGCACAACATGAACGCCAACGAGGTGCTCGCCAATCGCGCCAATGAGCTGCTCGGCGGCAAGTATGGCGAGTACGCGCTCGTGCATCCGAACGACCACGTGAACATGGCGCAGTCGACCAATGACACGATCCCGACCAACATCCGGTTGGCGTGCTTGTCGATGCTTCCGCTATTCAACAAGGCATTCGAGAACCTGCGCAACGCGTTCGCGGCGAAAGGCGTGGAGTTCGACGACATCGTCAAAGCGGGGCGCACGCATCTTCAGGACGCGATGCCGATTCGCCTCGGACAGGAGTTCAACGCGTATGCCGGCTCGCTGTCTCGCGGCGTGAAGCGTGTCAACGAAGCGGCCGACTATCTCCGCGATCTCGGCATCGGCGGAAGCGCCGTCGGCACCGGAGTGACGGTCGAGAAGGAGTATCCGGCGTTGATGGTCAAGTACCTCAAGCAAATCACGGGGCTCGACCTGCGCGTCGGCCAGGATCGAATTCAGCTCATGCAGAGCATGGGCGACGTCGCCGCCTTCAGTGCCCAGTTGCGCATCGTGGCGATCGACCTGAGCAAGATCGCCAGCGACCTGCGCCTCATGGTGATGGGTCCCCGCACGGGCATCGACGAGATCAAGCTGCCGGCGGTGCAGCCAGGGTCATCGATCATGCCGGGCAAGATCAACCCGTCGATCCCCGAGATGGTGAACCAGGTCTGCTTCCAGGTCATGGGCGCCGACACGACGGTGGCCATTGCCGCCGAGCATGGACAGCTCGAGCTGAACGTCATGATGCCGGTGATCGCGCACAACGTGCTGCTGTCGATGCGGATTCTCACGAACGCGGCGAATGTGTTTGCCGACAGATGCGTGAAGGGCATCGAAGCCAATCGCGAGATGTGTGAGTACTGGGTCGAGCGTTCGGCCGCCCTTGCCACTGCGCTGGCGCCTCAGATCGGCTACGCAAAGGCGGCGGAGATCAGCAAGCAGTCGGTGAAGGAGGGCGTGCTGATTCGCGACATGGTCAAGCGTGACAGTATCCTGCCGCCCGACGAAGTGGACGCCGTTCTCGACCTGAAGAAGATGACGGAGATCGGCGTGCCCGGAGGCAAGTTCGGCGTGTCGGCCGGAGGATGACGCATATCGCAAATCGGTCGGGGCGGCTAACTTAAAGCCGTGCGCATCACTACCCTTGCCGAATACGGCGTGATCTGCGCGCTGCATCTCGCGCGGCGCGCCGACGAAGGTCCGATCAACGGCCGTGAGATCGCCGAGCGTGAACGGCTGCCCGGCGACTACGTCGAGCAGATTCTGCTTCGCCTTCGCCGAGCCGGTCTGGTGCGAAGCACGCGGGGAGCGCGTGGTGGCTACGCGCTCGCCCGTCCGGCGCAGGACATCTCGATCCGGGACGTCATCGAGGCATCGGAAACGACGACGTTCGACCTGCACTGCGTGTCGCACCCGGTTGGCGAGGAACGCTGCTCGTCGTCGCACACGTGCAGCATTCGCCCCGTGTGGATGCTGCTCCAGCGAAAGATCGACGACGTGTTGCAGGGGGTTCGGCTGGCGGACCTGCTCCACGAGGAAGTCGACGTACGGACTCGCGTCGGTCTGGTCGACCTTCCCGAGGCCGAGTCCCGCGCGCTGCCGGTCCTCCAGCTCTAACGCCCGTGCCTCTGTTCGCGCGATGGCGGGCCGAACGTGACTTGCGCCGAAAGGCTGCAACGTTCGTCGACGCGCTCTTCCGTGAACCTGATGCAGCCGACGTTGAGTGGTTGGCGAAGGCCGCCACCCGCGGCGATCTCGATCATGCACGGTGGGAGCTTCGGTACGCGCGGCGCGCGCTCGGACTGATCACGGCGCAGCGCGACGCGCTCGACGATCGGACCGCGTCGATCGTCGCCAGAGTCATCTCCGAATCGCTCGGTCGCGACCAGAACATCGCCGCCTCGATGGCT
>Ga0310811_10014653_pt1 | contig 10233 bp, 12 predicted proteins | sample YCmetagenome_FD_207642 | JGI IMG/M metagenome (GOLD analysis project Ga0310811, IMG submission 207642) | Soil microbial communities from experimental microcosm in Duke University, North Carolina, United States - YC | ecosystem: Engineered > Artificial ecosystem > Soil microcosm > Unclassified ... | reverse complement strand
GCGCGCCATGGCGGCGAGAATCTTGAGTTCCGGAGCGGCGCCGAACGGGCCGGCGCGGCGGCGGCGCAGATAGGCGCAGGCGGCGGCGAGCTCGCGCTCAGGATCGTGCGCGAGGTCCGGCGCGTGTACGCCCTTGGCCGCCAGATGCGCCAGGGTCGCCCGGCGTGACTTGCCCGCCCGGCTCAAACGCTTGGCCCGCGCGGCGGCGAACGCCTCGTCATTCAACGCGCCGAGCTCCTTCAGCCGGTCGATCACGCCGGGGATCGCGGCCTTGGCGCGGCGCAGGGCGGCGGCGGCCTCGGCGCCGTCATCCTCCGCGCCCATGTTGGCGCGGGCCCAGCGGTCGAGCCGGCGCGCCAGCACGCGCGCCATGCCGGCCTCGCTTGCCGCGTAGCGCGCCAAATGGTTCAACGCCGCTTCCAGTAATTTGGCCTGATCGGGGGGAGGCTCCGCCATGGCGGCGAATCTCGCCGTTCCCCGGCCGGCTGACAAGCCGGAAACGCCCTTGTCACGCGCTGCGCCAGCCTTTATACGGCGCGCTTCACCGTCAAACGTGATGCGCGCGTGTCCGGGCCCTTAGGCATGCCCGGCCGCCGCCCCGATATCCGGGACCCCCGCTTCGCCGCGGGGTGTAGCGATAGGAGACCGAAATGCCGAAGATGAAGACCAAGTCCGCGGTCAAAAAGCGGTTCAAGATCACGGCCACCGGCAAGGTGCTGGCCGGCCCCGCCAAGAAGCGGCACAACCTGATGGCCCGCAGCCAGAAGGCCAAGCGGCAGAATCGTGGCAACCACGCGCTGACCCATGCTGACGGCCTGACCGTCAAGCAGTGGGCCCCGTACGGCCTGAACTAAGGAGCCTCAGACATGGCACGTGTGAAACGCGGTGTTACCACCCACGCCCGTCATAAGAAGGTCCTGGACCTCTCCAAGGGCTATTTCGGCCGGTCCTCGACCAATTACCGCATTGCGCTGGAGCGGCTGGAAAAGGCGCTGCGCTATGCCTACCGCGACCGCCGCGTCAAGAAGCGCGAGTTCCGTTCGCTCTGGATCCAGCGCATCAACGCCGCCGTGCGCGAGCATGGCCTGACCTACAGCCAGTTCATTTTTGGCCTGAAGCAGGCCGGCCTGGAATTGGACCGCAAGGTGCTTGCCGCCATCGCCTACGACGATGCCGCCGCGTTCGCGGAAATCGTCCAGGCCGTGAAGGCTGTCAGCGCCGCCGCCTAAGGCAAGCGAAGCGGCCGCTTTTTGAAAAAAGCGGCGCAAAAACTTTTTTTATGCTGGGCCCGTGGCGCTGAAGCGGCACGGGCCCAAAGTTGACAAAGTTTTTTTGCTACTTTTTGTTCACAAAAAGTAGCCTTCCTTTCTCCCCTTGCGTCGCATTCGTCCCGACCTCATGTCAGCGGTCGGACATGAAATTCGATCATCCTTTGCCTGACAGCCTGGCCGAGAGCGCCGCGTTCCTCACCTTGCAGGAGCGCTCGCAGCTTTGGCATGCCGCCATTCTCATGGCGGATTCCCGTGGGATGGTGATGCATCTGTCTGCCATGTTCGGCCGGCAGGTCGATGCCCTGAAAAATCGGATGTTCAACGCAGGGGAGCGGTTCGGCGGCGCGGCCTGGGCCGATCTCGTGCAGAGCGCGGAGGAGGCCGTGGAAGACACGCTGTGGCGGAGCTATTCGCTGGCCACCTTCGGCCTTGACGCCGTGCCCCGGGTCCTGCGGCCGCGCCAGCCGCGCAATAATCCCCTGCACCGGCTGGCGACCACGGCCAGCGGCGTCGCTTCCGGCTTTGTCGGGCTGCCCGGCGTGGTGTTCGACATTCCCTTCACGACCGCGACGATTTTGCGCTCGATCGCCGAGGTGGCGCGCGACAGCGGCGAAAACCTAGCCGACGAGGACACCAAGCGGGCCTGCCTGGAAGTGCTGACCCTGGGCGGCCCGGGCCGGGAGGACGAGGAGGCCGAAACCGGCTATTGGGCGACCCGAATCGGCATGAACCATCTCGCGATCAATCTGCTGATCCGCGCGGCGGCCGGACGGTTCGGCCTGGTCGTGTCGGAGAAATTTCTTGCCCAGGCGGTGCCGGTGGCCGGGGCGGTGGCCGGCGGCGCGCTGAACTATGCGTTCACCGACTATTACCAGACCATGGCGCGCGTGCATTTCTGCCTGCGCCGCCTGGAGCGGCGCACCGGCGACCCCGCGGCGCTTAGCGCCTGCTTCACGCAAATGGTGCGCGCGGCGCGAAACCGCCGCCGCTTCGGCCGGCGGGCCCCGCGCGGCACGGTGTTTCTCCTGCCGCGGTAGAAAGATAAAGAGAAGAAAGTAAGCGCTACTTTTTGTGAACAAAAAGTAGCAAAAAAACTTTGTTTACTTTGGGCCGAGGTGGTTTCACCGCCCCCGGCCCAGCGTTACCGAAAGTTTTTGCGCCGCTTTTTTCAAAAAGCGGCTGCTTCCTTACTTAACCTCAAGCAACTCCACGTCGAAAATCAGCGTCGCGCCGGGCGGGATCACGCTGCCGGCGCCGCGCTGGCCGTAGCCGTGCTCGGCCGGGATGATCAGCGTGCGCTGCCCGCCGACCTGCATGGTCGCCACGCCCAGATCCCAGCCGGAAATCACCTGCTGGACGCCGATTTTGAACGTGAAGGGCTGGCCGCGGTCGCGCGAGGAGTCGAATTTCTTCCCCTTCGTGCCGTTTTCGTCCAGCCAGCCGGTGTAATGCACGGTGACCATCTGGCCTTTGTTCGGCGTGGCGCCCGTGCCGACCACATGGTCTTCGTATTTCACGCCGGATGGCATGGTGGTGATGTTGTCTGTCGCCATTGCAATGGTCTCCGTTTGTCTGGGCCTCAGGTAATGAATTCCGGCGCGTCCGGCAATCGCGGGCGCGGCCGGTGAACGGTGGCATGGCTGCTCTGCCATCATGCCAAGACGGGGGCGATTTCGCTTCGCCCCGCCGCCGGATAAGACATGCGCGCGTAGGCATCGTCAGAGTATCACTCAAAGAAGGACCATCCATGCCCAACATCGCCATTGTCTATCACTCCGGCTACGGCCACACGCGCCGCCAGGCGGAGGCCGTCGCCGCCGGCGTCGCCAAGGAAGGCGCCACCGTGCACCTGCTCGCCATCGACAACGAGACCGGCGACCTCGCCGCGGGGGACTGGGATCTGCTGCAGCAGGCCGACGGCATCATGTTCGGCTCGCCCACTTATATGGGCAGTGTCTCCTGGCAGTTCAAAAAATTCGCCGATGCGAGCTCGAAAGCCTGGTTCACCCGCGCCTGGAAGGACAAGTTCGCCGCCGGTTTCACCAACTCGGCCTCGATGAACGGCGACAAGTTCCTCACCATTTCCTACATGATCACGCTGGCGATGCAGCATGGCATGGCCTGGGTCGGGCTCGACATCTTGCCGGCCAACACCAAGAAGGCCACCCGCAACGATCTGAACAATATCGGCGCCTTCTCGGGCGCGATGATGCAGACTCCGGCGGATGCGTCGGTCGACGAGATGGTGCAGGGCGATCTGGATACCGAACCGCGCTTTTGCAGCGCAGAGTTCGCCTTAACGCTTGGACGCGTGCAGGCCCGCGGCCAGCGCCGTTTTCTCGCAGACATAGGCGCCATGCTTGGTCTTGCCGAAATATTTCGAGCTGCTGGCATGGAACACATGGCTGTGGCTGACATTGATCCAAACCACCGCGTCACCCGGGCAATGCGCCTGGGCGGTGGCGACGGAGGAGAATTTCTCGCTGGCGGGCAGGGCATGCCCGGCCATGTGGTGGTGCTTCTTCGCGGTCGTGGCGGTGGCGGCCGGCGCGGCGGGCGCGGCCATCATCGACCCCTGAGACATGCTCCCCTGCATCATCTGGCTCGGCGCCGTCGTGGTCTGGGCAAGCGCGGCCTGCGCGCCCAACCCGACGATGGCGGCGGTGAGGGCCGGCAGGGCAAAGCGCGCGAATTTGAATGACGTCATGATAGTTTGCTTTCCTTGATACCGCACCCGGTTCGGTGCGGCTTGATGAAGACGATCGCCTATCTCTTGTTTTGGCTTCGATATAAGCGACATGCGCTTTTCACCTGTGTGACGATTCGTATCAAGGAACCTTTTTGGTGATATCCGGGCGTTGATGCCGGAAGGGCACACAGAAGGCCAATTTTGCCGCCGCGTCGGCGGGCCCGGCGCAGGAGCGGTTGCGGCCCCGCCGTCATGGGACTAGGGTCGCGCCGTTTTTCCCCGCAGAATGCGAGACCTACCATGCCCTTGATCGCCGACCGCCTGAACCGCATCAGCCCCAGCCAGACCATCGCCATTTCCACCAAGGCCCGGGCGTTGAAGGCCGAGGGCCGGGACATTATCAGCCTTTCCGCCGGCGAGCCGGACTTCGACACGCCCGCCCATATCAAGCAGGCCGCGATCGCGGCGATCAACGCGGGCGACACCAAATATACCGACGTTGCCGGCACCGCCGCGCTGCGCCAGGCGATCGTGGCCAAGTTCAAACGCGACAGCGGCATCGACTACAAGCCGGAAGAGATCATCGTCTCCACCGGCGGCAAGCAGGTGATCTTCAATGCCATGCTGGCGACCGTGCAGGCGGGCGATGAGGTGATCATCCCCACCCCGTGCTGGGTCAGCTATCCCGACATCGTCGCCCTGGCCGAAGGCAAGCCGGTGTTCGTGCCGTGCAGCCAGAATAACGGTTTCAAGATGCGCGCCGAGGACCTTGAGGCCGCGATCACGCCGAAGACCAAATGGGTGTTCCTGAACTCGCCGAGCAACCCGACCGGTGCGGCCTATTCCGCCGCCGATCTGCGGCCGATTTGCGACGTGCTGCTGAAGCACCCCAATATCTGGGTGTTCACCGACGATATTTACGAGAAGCTGGTCTATGACGGCTTCAAGCCGGCCACCATCGCCGAGGTCGAACCGCGTTTGCGCGACCGTACCCTCACCATGAACGGCTGCTCCAAGGCCTATGCCATGACCGGCTGGCGCATCGGCTATTGCGGCGCGCCGCTCGCCCTCATCAAGGCGATGGACAAGCTGCAGAGCCAGTCCACCTCCAACACTTCCTCGGTCAGCCAGGCGGCCGCCGTCGCGGCGCTGAACGGGCCGGAGGATGACATCGCGAAAATGGCCGCGGTCTACAAGGAGCGCCGCGACCTGGTGGTGGACATGCTGAACGCCGCCCCCGGCCTCGTCTGCTCCAAGCCCGAAGGCGCGTTCTATGTGTTTCCCTCTATGCAGGGCTGCATCGGCAAGACCACGGCGAAGGGCAAAAAGATCGAGACCGACGAGGATTTCGTGATCGCCCTGCTGGATGAGGAAGGCGTTGCCGCCGTGCACGGCTCGGCCTTTATCTATCCCGGCTATTTCCGCATCAGCTACGCCACCTCGACCGAGGCGCTGCGCGAGGCCTGCACCCGCATCCAGCGCTTCTGCGCCGGGCTGAAGTAAAGGCAAGGCAAGCGCTACTTTTTGTGAACAAAAAATAGCAAAAAACTTTGTTCATCTTGGGCCGTGCGGTTTCGCAACCGCCGGCCTAAATTACGTCCATCTGCAAATTTCTTGATCTTGCCGGTGAACGACGCAGCCTTACGCTGCGGCGTGTTGTGTCAGGCTGCGATTGCAGGCGGTTTAAAGATTCCGGCGACCAGTACCATCGCCGGAGACCGCCACATCCGCCGCGCCTTCACTGGTCAGTCCCGGATGTTTTCACAAGTTTGATGGCACGCTCCGGACACGCCTTCACACACAAACCACAGGCGCGGCATTGGTCCGCATTGGGTGTATACGCGACCATGCCGCCATGAACGCGGTTTTTGAATTTTGCGATGAAGGAGAGATTTCGATAGTCGGACTGGTCGATCTTCCGAATGTCGAAGACGTCGAAGGGACAAACCTTTGCACAGGCGTCTTTTCCTTCGCACCGATTGAAATCTACAACTGGGATCACCACCCCGAGACGAATATTATCGAGGCACTTGTTTTCGTTCATTTCAAACCTTCCCAATCTGGATAAAGATCATCCTCAACCGAGTAACTTCGGCACGCTGTAGCTCGCAGTGAATCCCGGGGGCGACGAGAGCAGATCGCCCGTCATATAGCCGCCGGGCGCTGGCGGAGGTCTTGCGCGAACATTTCGATGGTTGTTGTCGGCTTTCCCAGTTCTTGCCACGTTCTGGCGGCGTAAAAGGGGTCCTCGTGGTTCCCGAAATACGCGAACAAATGACCAAGGAACTTCATTCTTGCGTTGAAGAAACCGATAACCCGGACCACCCATAAAGGTGCGACCCGAATCTTCAGCGTCGGATCGTAGTTCAGGATGAATTGTTCCATTGCCTGTTTGACGGAAAGGGCTTCGGGGCCCTGAATCGGACAATGCTCCGGCATTTTCTCGGGATTCTGAAAGGCTTTGACCACTTGCCGCGCATAGTCGACGACACTGATCCAATAGATTTTCACGCTTGTGTTGCCGATCCACTGGAGCGCGTGCTTGTCGATCATGTTCGGTAGCAGCTCCATGAAATGAGTCGGCGCAAAGAAGGTATGGGGAATGCCGGAGGCCGCGATGATCTTGTGTCCCTCCATCCGGATGATGTTCGGGACCATGTTGTTCTTGGTGTTCTTGAGGGCCGGAGGGTAGGCGCCAAGAGCCCCGATCTTTGCGATATACTGAATGTCCAGCCCTCGGGTGGCGGTCATCAGATTCCTTATGCCTTCTCGCTCCTCATAGAACGAAAGGTGTAAATCCGCCGTCTCGGTGGCGAGATTGATGTAAAGGGCGTCCATCCCGTCGAGGGCGGCGCGTAGGCTCAGGATGTCCCGGAGATCCCCCTGGACGATTTCGACATCGGGCGGGAGCATCGTCCTGGCCTTATCCGGCGACCGGACGATCGCCCGAACCTGGAAGGTCTTCGCCAGCTCCGCAGCGACCGGTGCGCCAAGACGGCCCGTCGCCCCAAGGACGGCTATCCTTTTTATCGGTCTCATGGTCACTCCTGGCCTATTCGTGCAAGGATGTTCTTGAGGTCTTTCGGATTGTAATGCCGATCTATGGCGGCGTTCTTCAGCCCGAGGCCGCGCAGCAGAAAGCGGACAGCGCTTCCGATCAGTTTTTCCCGGCTCATGTCGTAATCGACGACTTCATCTTCAGGGAGGCTGATCAAATGCAGTGTGTTCGCCAGATGATGGACAAACCAAATCTCGGCCTTGCCGGCGTGAATGCCCTCTTCGACATCGCCAGCCGCCTTTGCGGCCTGCAGGGATTTTTCAAAGAAATCGACCCACGGCTTTACATGCCGATCGAGGAAAGCCTTCGCGAACCGGCCGTCGCCGAGCAGACTGGACGTGACGAGACGCTTGGTATCCTCGTGAGACTGCCGCGCGCCGATCCCTGGGAACACGGCTTGCACTAGCACCGCAACGCCCATCACCAGCGTTGCCGTTGACGGTGGTGCTCCGTCAAAAAGGGGGCGGCCGACCGCATTCGCCTCGACGCAATGGCTTTCGAGTTCTGCATACAGCGCCTCCTTTCCCGGAAAGTGCTTGTAGAGAAGGGCTTCGGAGATCCCGGCCGCCTTGGCGATTTCCTTCGTCGTTGCGCCGGCTTGTCCAAGCCGCGCGAATAATGGCGCTGCAGCCGTCAAAATGGCTTGTTTGCGGTCTGCCGCCGGGAGCTTCGTGGAACGCGGGGACATGATTTCTCCTCTCTGTTTGAGAGTAAGTGAATGAACACTTACCGTCAAGCGGAGGGTTGCCCTCCATCGCCAATAAGGGAGATGGCTTATGCTGGCGCCGTCGCGGCTGTAATCGCCAGCATTGCGGAGCGCGGCAGCGAGGTTGCCGCGCTGGTCAACAATGCCGGCGTGATGGCAGCTCCTAGAGTCTATGGAAGTTTTTGCGCCGCTTTTTTTCTTTTCAGTGCCGCTGCAGCAATTCCGAAAGCAGCGCCAGCACCACCGCCGCCAGCGGGATGACCACAAACCAGGGAAACGCGAAAAAAACCGCGTAGCCGGTCGCCAGCGCGCCAACAAAATACATCAGAAATGAAGCAACCTGCCGCTTCGTATCTTTCGGTACGGCGAACTTGCCGCTGGCCAGCATCTCGGTCACGCCGATAACGATGTTGGTCAGCGTGCTGGTGAACACCACTGTTGGAATGTTTGAAAGATTCACCCGCTTGCCGACGATGCTCTGCATGCCCATAGCCACGGCGCCGAGCAGGATCACCCCATACGTCCCCGGATCGCCGTTGCGATGCGGCGCCGTGAACCAGATCGTTGCCGCGCCGGCGAGCAGCAGCGCCTGCACCGTCAGCAACAGGCGCAGCGCCGGATGCTGGTCGAGCCGGCGGCTGAGCAGCGTGCCGGCGGCGCTGCCCAGCACGTAGCCGGCCAGCGCGATCGCCGAGCCGATCGCCGAGTTGAAGGAAAAACGGCTGATATAATAGCCGAGAAACGCCAAATTGCCGGTCATCGCCGAGACCAGGATCCCGCCGAGCTTGGAGAAGGCGACGATATCCAGAGACCCCGCGGCGAAGGCGGTGAAGACAAGGATGAGTTCGAGCGAAGGCTTGATCGTGGTTTTTTCGGGCATCTTCCACCGGAGGCTTGAAATAGATTCGCGCCGTAGCGCGAGCGAGCAATGCAATCGCGGGTGGAAAAAAGCTAGAGCAGCCCGAAGAAAGTGGCCGCTTTTTGAAAAAAGCGGCGCAAAAACTTTTGTTTATGCTGGGCCGGTGGCCGTGACGCCGGCACGGGCCAGAGTTTAAAAAAGTCTTTTGCTGCTTTTTTTCAAAAAAGAAGCGCTTCCTTCCTTCTACAAATCGTCGCGCGCCGCAGCCTCTTCGGCGGCCGGGGTCGCGGTGCGACGCGCCCGCAACCGGCGGATGCGCCGCGCATCGGCTTCCAGAACCAGGAACTCAATGCCCGAGGGGTGCGGGATGATCTCGCCCTTGGTCGGCACCCGTCCGGCGAGATTGAACACCAGCCCGCCCACGGTTTCGATGTCGGCGTCGCGCTCGTCCTCCGAGAGCACCGGCCCTAGCCGTGCCTCGAATTCCTCCACCGGCAGCAGCGCGTTGATGTCGAGCGAGCCATCCGGGCGTTCCACCAGCATCGGCCCTTCGATCTCGTCATGCTCGTCGGAAATGTCGCCGACGATGGTCTCGACCAGGTCTTCGATCGTCACCAGCCCGTCGATGCCGCCATATTCGTCGACCACCAGGGCCAGATGCGTGCGCGTCTGGCGCATTTGCATCAGCAGGTCGAGCACGCCGATCTGCGGCGCCACCAACAGCGGCTTGCGCAGAATCTTTTCCAGCGCAAAATCCTCCGCCGCGCCGTTGAAGGCGAACACATCCTTGATATGCACCATGCCGACCACGTCATCGAGATGCTCGCGGTATACCGGCATGCGCGAGTGTCCCTCCTCGCGGATCAGCGCCATTGCCTGCGGCAATGTGGCATCGGCGCGCATGGCGACGATGTCGGGCCGTGGCACCATCACATCGTTGGCGGAGATTTCGCGCAGATGCAGTACATTGGCGATCAGCGCGCGTTCGTGAGGATCGAGCCCGAGCGCGGCTTCCTTGCTGGCTTCCTCCACCAGCTCGGCAATCGAGTCGCGCACCGACACTTCCGGATTGCGCAGGCGGTGCAGGAATCGTCCCAGTGTCGAGCTCATCGGTTTTTCCAGGGATTGGCGATGCCGAGCCGGGCCAGCAGGCGCGCCTCTTCGGCTTCCATGCGCCGCGCGTCGCCCACATGGTCGTGGTCATGGCCTTGCAGATGCAGCGCGCCATGGATCAGCAAATGGGTCAAATGCGCCGCGACCGATCTGCCTGTCGCCTGCGCCTCGCGCCGCACCACGCCCAGCCCGAGCAAAATCTCTGCCGGCTGCTCATAGGTCAGCACATTGGTCGGCTTGTTCTTGCCGCGGTCGCGGGCATTGAGCTGTTTGATGGTTCGGTCATCGGTGAGCACCACATCCGCGGCGCAACCGGCCTCCCGCATGGCACGCGACACCAGGCGAGAGAGATCCCGCACATAAGCGTGCCAGCGACGTTCCATAACCACTAATCCGCCCCCGAAGGGGCTTGTACTTCCAGGTTCCATTGTCTCTTTCAGCCGTGGCGCTCGCGCGCATGTTCCCGTGCGGCGGCGTGGCGCTGATCATAGGCCTCGACGATCCGCCCGACCAGCGGGTGGCGCACCACGTCGGCAT
>Ga0310811_10014652_pt1 | contig 10233 bp, 9 predicted proteins | sample YCmetagenome_FD_207642 | JGI IMG/M metagenome (GOLD analysis project Ga0310811, IMG submission 207642) | Soil microbial communities from experimental microcosm in Duke University, North Carolina, United States - YC | ecosystem: Engineered > Artificial ecosystem > Soil microcosm > Unclassified ... | reverse complement strand
AGTTCACCATCGCGCTGCAGGAGAACAGCGAGATGCTGGGTCTGCTGGATGGCGGCCGAACCTTCCGTTTCAAGGCACCGACCGCGACGGAGGAGGATTATCAGCAGGCCAATCGCGTATTGAAGGTGGTGGGATTCGATCTCGACCTCCATATCGAGGGCGAACCGCGCCTGCTCGGCTCACTCACCTACTCCGAATAATCGACAACGCTCGAACCGTTCTTGTTCTCCGAGCGGGCCCGCGCGGCTTGCCGCCGACGGCCGCCGCGGCGGCGTTGCGTTGCCCGGACTCGTTGGTGATCAATCAATTAATATGAACGGGCCGCTCGAGTCTTGCGACCCGGGTTAGCCGGTCCCGTCGTTGGGCCTGCATCGTTTCGATCGGGGTCGCAGCGACCCGCGACCGACTGGCCAAACCGGTCGTGACGCATTGCGTCCTCTCCTGAATGTGCCGGTTCCGACCTTCCCCCTCCGCGCGCGGCAATACGCAGCGAAGGTCAAAATCGAAACACTCGGTTGCCGCCGGCCTTCAACAGTTCTAGTAACATCTGTCGCCGACGCACGCGGGGAGCGCAACCAGGGACTGTCAAATGCACGTCCATGATCAAAAAAAGCGCGTTTCAGGGGTGGATATTACAAGAAGAGCGGTTCAATCTGCGATTGGTCAAATCAGAAACATATCAAACGCAACACTAAGGTTAGCGATTACCTGAGACGACATTATTACAGCTCTCTTTGCTCAATCAGAATAACAAACGATCCGCGGGGGAACATATGTCCAATCAAGATGAGCAGCGCGGCATGATCGATCGCCGTCACCTGATGAAAATCGGCGCTGCAGCCGGGGCTGCGGGCGTTCTCGCCTCCTCGACTTCCAGCTGGGCCGCGAGCGGCGCGCCGGTCAAGATCGGCATGCTGGACCCGCACACCGGCACCTATGCCGCCAATGGCGGGGACGAGATTCGCGGCGCGAAGATGGCGGTCGAGCAGGTCAACAAGGCAGGCGGCGTCCTCGGGCGGCCGCTGCAACTCGTGGTCGAGGATTCGCAAGGTCTTCCCGGCCCGGCAATCTCCAAGGCGCAGAAGCTGGTCAGCCAGGACAAGGTCGATTTCCTGATCGGCGCGGTCAGTTCGGCGGTGGCCGAGGCGCTCAGCCAGTTCGCCCAGCAGAACAAGCTGGTCTATGTCGATACCGGCGGCCATGCCGATGACGTGACGGGCACGAAATGCGCCTGGACCACCTTCCGCACCTGCTCGACCACCTGGATGCTGACATCCGGCGATTTCGAGACGCTGTTCAAGAAATTCGGCAAGAAGTGGTATTTTATCACGCCGGACTATTCGTTCGGCCATGCGCTGGAGCGCGACTATATCGCGCAGCTGACCAAGGCGGGCGGCAAATCGCTCGGCAGCGCCCTGGCTCCTCTCGGCACCACGGACTTCTCCTCCTATCTGATCCGCGCCCGCGCCGCTAACCCTGACGTTCTGATCTGCCTTCCCGCCGGTGACGACCTGGTCAACCTGCTGAAGCAGGCTGTGCAATTCGGCATCGACAAGAAGATGACGATCGCCGGGGCGATGCAGGAAATGGAAGTGCTCGAAGCATTGCCGAAACAGGCGCTGCTCGGATGGTGGACGATGGAATGGTACTGGAACCAGCCCAACGTTCCGCATGTCGCTGAGTTCGTCGAGGAATACAAGAAGATCTCCGGCGGCAAGGTGCCGACGGCGCGCGTCTGGTTCGGCTTCGTCTCCGCCCATGCCCTGGCACTGGCCGCGAACAAGGCACAGTCTCTCGACACCATGAAGGTTGTGAAGGCCATGGAAGGGCTGGAACTGCCGCCCGAAGTCGCCCTGCAGCCGGGCAAGTGCTACTACCGAGCCGAGGATCACCAGATGATCGCCAATATGTATCCGGGCTACGTGCCCAAGAACGCGACCTATCCGAACCTGTTCACCGTCGCCGAGGTCGTGCCAGGGGACCAGATCGCGAAGTCTGCCAGCGACGCGGGCTGCAAGATAACTTACCCAAGCTGATCTCTCACGATTGCTGAGCCGACCCACCGCGCCGGAGACGGCGCGGTTTTTGGAGCACCGCCGTGGAACTCGTACTGTTATACAGTCTGTTCAACGGGCTCATCGTGGGCATCTTTTACGCGCTGATGGCGCTGGGCCTGTCGCTGATCCTCGGATTGAATGGCGTCATCAATTTTGCCCAGGGCACCTTCATGGCCCTGGGCGGCTATCTTGCCTATACGATGGAGCCTTATGTCGGCTTCTGGGGCGCGCTGATCCTGGCGCCGCTGGCCTCGGTGGTTTTTGGCATCGCAACGGAACGCCTGCTGATCCGCCCGCTCTATGGTCGCGATCCCCTGTTTTCCCTGTTGCTGACCTTCGGCCTCGCGATGATCATCGAGGATCTGATCCGCACCATCTGGGGCGCGGTCGGCGTGCCGTTTTCGCTGCCCGACTACCTCAATGCGCCGCTCAGCAGCAGCCTGTTCTTCCTCACCGGCTACCGGCTGGTGCTGATCGCGATCACCATCGCCGTCACCGGCGCGCTCTTCGCGACCTTGCGCTATAGCCGGATCGGCATTCGTATCCGGGCCGGCAATGCGGATCTGGAAACGATTGCGTCACTCGGCGTCAATATCTATTTCCTGCGCGCCGCCAATTTCGGCATCGGCATCTTTCTCGCCGGTCTTGCCGGAATTCTAGCCGCCGGTCAGCTTGGCTTGTCACCCGACATTGGCAGCGCACTGATCATGCCCTCCTTCGTGGCTATCATCGTGGGCGGCGTCGGCAGCCTCGTCGGCAGCGTTCTGGGTGGGCTGATCATCGGCATCGCCTCCGGCGTGACGGCGGCTTTCTTTCCGGCAGCCCAGGAGGTGGTCATCTACGTGATCATGGCCGCCGTTCTCATCGTCCGGCCGCGTGGCCTGCTTGGCCAGGAGGGCCTTTTCGAATGAGCATGACGATCGGCGATGCCCCCGCTCCGCACAGACGGATGACCCTCGGCGCCCGCGAAATCGCCGCCGGCCTGATCTGGCTCGTGCTGCTCTTCGTGCCGCTCTGGCTGCCCGCGCTCGGCGGCTACACAGATCTGGCGACCCGCGTGCTCATCTACGGCATGGCCGCAACCGGGCTGAACCTGTTGCTCGGCCATACCGGCGGTCTTTCGTTTGGCCATGCCGCCTATTTTGGGCTTGGGACCTACGGCACCGGATTATTCCTCATCCACGTCATGCCCTCGCTGCCGCTGGCTATTCTCAGCGGCACGCTGCTTGGCGGGATCGCCGCAATCCTGGTCGGGCCACTGGTGATGAAACGGAAGGGGATCTATTTCTCGATGATCACCATCGCCTTCGGCCAGATGTTCTATTTCGTGGCGGTGCGCTGGAACAGCCTGACCGGCGGCGAGGACGGGCTGACCGGGTTTTCCCGGGTGCCGCTCCATCTCGGCAGCCGCGCGATCCCCCTCGGCCCGACCGGCTTCTATTATCTGGTCTTTGGCCTTTTCGCCCTCGTGATGCTGATCGTCTGGCAGATCCTGCGCTCACCGCTTGGCCACGGCTTCGTCGCGGCGCGGGAAAACGCGACCCGGCTGCGCTTCCTGGGCGTCGCCGTGGATCGCCAGATCTGGGCGGCCTTCGCCATCTCCGGCTTTATCGTGGGCCTTGCCGGCGCGCTCGATTCCCTTCTCGTCAGCTTCGCCTCGCCCGCCAATCTGCAATGGCAGCTTTCGGGCGAATTCGTCGTGATGTGCGTGCTCGGCGGCATGCGCAGTTTCTGGGGGCCGCTTCTGGGCGCGCTTATCTTCATCGGCGCGCAGGACTATCTGAGCAGCGTGACACAGAACTGGATGACCTTCATCGGGCTGATCTTCGTCCTCTCGGTGCTGTTCTTCCCGAACGGGCTGCTCGGCTTCATCAAGGGGAGGGCACGCGCATGAGCCTGCTGGTTCTCGACCAGGTGACACGACGCTTCGGCGCGCTGCAGGCCCTCAAAGGTATTTCTCTTTCCGTCGATGCCGGGGAGTTGCGCGCCATCATCGGACCCAATGGCGCCGGCAAAACGACGCTGTTCAACCTGATCAGCGGCTATTTCCCGCCGTCCACGGGCAGCATCAGCTTCGAGGGCCGCCCGATCGTCGCCGTCAGCCCCAACGCCCTGGTGCGCCGTGGCATCATCCGCACCTTCCAGATCACAAAGGTATTTCTGTCGCTGACAGTTTACGAGAACCTTCGCGTGGCGGTGGAATGCGCGATGGGCCTGCAACTCCGGCCCTTCATCTCGCGCGCCACACATGCGCAGATCGAAAGCAAGGTCGACGAGTTGATCCACGTCACGCGCATCGGCGCCAAGGTCAACCGCATCGCCGGCGAATTGTCCCACGGGGACCAGCGTGTCGTCGAAATCGGCATCGCCTTGTCACGCGCGCCGAAACTTCTGCTGCTGGACGAGCCGACTGCCGGCATGGGAGATGAGGAGACCCGCCACATGACCGATCTCATCCGCCGTCTCAACCGCGACAGCGGCATCACCATGCTTTTCGTCGAGCATGACATGGCCATCGTCTTCGGCATCGCCGACCGGATCACCGTGCTCGACAATGGCGCCATGCTGGCGGAAGGCACGGCCGCGGAGATCGCGGCCAATCCGCTCGTGCAGGCGGCCTATCTGGGTACCGCGGTGGAGGAGCGCGCGGCATGACCACCGTCCTCGAAACCGAAGGGCTGCAGACCTATTATGGCAAGAGCCATATCCTGCGCGGCGTATCGTTGAAGGTGAAGGAGGGCGAACTGGTCGCACTCCTCGGGCGCAACGGGGCGGGCAAGACGACAACGATGCGCAGCGTGATGGGCCTGACCCCGCCGCGCCAGGGCTGCGTCAAGATTTTCGGCAAGGACGTCACGAAACTACCCGCCTACCGGATTGCGAATGCCGGGGTCGGCTATGTGCCGGAGGGGCGGAAGATCTTCGGCCATATGACGGTGCACGAGAATCTTCTCGTGCCACCGGATGTGACAGGACCATGGACGATCGAGACCATCTACAAGCTGTTTCCGCGCCTCGAGGAGCGCCGCACCAGCAAAGGCGGCAAGCTGTCGGGCGGCGAGCAGGAGATGCTGGCGATCGGCCGCGCCCTGCTGCTTAACCCGCGCTTCCTGATTCTGGACGAACCTTCGCAGGGCCTCGCGCCGGTCATCGTGCAGGAAGTGATGCGCATGGTGGCGCGGATCAAAGCGGAGGGGACCGCAATTCTGCTGGTGGAGCAGAACGCCTTCCTTGCCCTGCAGCTGGCGGACCGCGCCTATGTGCTCTCCGATGGAGAAGTCGTCTATGACGGTGCCGCCGCCGAACTGGCGGGCGACACGGCGCGCATGGAACGGTTGGCAGGGGTAAGCCACGCCGCTTGACAGCAGCCTGATCCGAGGCAGAACCGGCGCCACCAGGAGGCGATCGGAACGGCCCGTGGAGAAGCTGTCGGAGAGCGAAGGGCGCTCCGGCGATACGGTGACGGCCGAGACTTTGACCGAGCATGCTTCGGACGACGCTTCCCGCATGATTGCGGGGGATCCGGATGCGGAAGCGGTTTTCCTCTGGACCGCCGAGTACAAGGCCGGGGACCGGCGCGGCGCGGGTCCGCTCGACGCCTCCATCCTGTCCGCTGATCGACACGGAGGAGCACTCGATCGTCCGAGGCTTCAGTCTCCCGGACTATCTCGCCTCACATGATCAATGCGCGTCGGCCACGGGCTTTGCGGGCGGCGCCACGCGGCGCATGAACAGCACCAGCGGTGTTGCCACGGCAAAGGCCGCCATGATGGCAAGGAAGGCATCGGCATAGGCCATGGTGGAAGCCTGGGCATAGGCGATGTCATGCAGCCGGTGCAGAGCCGCCGCATGGCCGGCTTCGGCCGATCCGAGCGTCACGGTGAAATGACGGGTAAGGCCGGCAAGCATCCCCTCCATCGGAGCATTCGCCGGAGTGAGTTGCGAGGCGATGTTCAGAAAATGCATATTCGTGCGGCTGTTCAGGATGGCACCGCAGACGGCGATGCCCACGGCACCCCCCAGGTTGCGCATCATATTGAACAGGCCGCTCGCGTATTTCAGCCGCTCGGGCGGCAGGCTGCCAAGGCCCAACGTCACCGCGGGTGCCACCGCGAAGACCTGTGGAAAGCCGCGGATGATTTGCGGCAGCAGCAGCTGGTCCCCACCCCAATCGCTGGTGATAAGGCTGAAACTCCACATCGCGAGGCCAAAGCAGGCGAGGCCGAACATCATCAGCCAGCGCCCATCGATGCGCTTGGCAAGAAAGATATAGACCGGCACGCCAGCGAGCGAGGCGACACCGGTGGAGAAGACCGCAACCCCGGTCTCCCAGGCGGAGAAGCCGCGCACATAGCCCAGGAACAGCGGCGTCAGATAGATCGTTGAGAAGATGCCGATGCCGGTCGTGAAGGACAGGATGCAACCGAGCAGGAAATTGCGGTTGGTGAGCGCGCGGAGATCGACCACGGGATGGGCATAGGTCAGGCTGCGAATGACGAAAAGAACGCCGGTGACCCCTGCGATGACAGCGCAAGTTCGGATGCTTTCGTCGCTGAACCAGTTCCAGCGCGTCCCCTCCTCCAGCACATATTCGAGCGTGCCGAGGCAGAGCGCCATCAGCGCGATGCCGGGATAGTCCGCGTCGCGGAGCAGGCGCAGGTCCGGCTTGTCGATATCGACCAGCAACGCCACGCCCAACGCCACCAGCAGGCCGGGCACGAGGTTGACGTAGAACAGCCAGTGCCAGTTCAGCGCATCGGTGATCCAGCCACCGATGACGGGACCCAGCGTCGGCGCGATGGAGGCGATGGTGCCGACCACCGCCGCCGCATAGACCCGCCGTGGCCCCTGGAAATAATGGAAGGACGAGGTGAAGACCGTCGGGATCATCGAAGCGCCGAGCAGGCCCTGCAACGCGCGGAACACGATCATGCTGCCGATGCTCCAGGACAGGCCGCAGAGCATGGAGGCGATGGTGAAGCCCAGCGCCGAGGCGGCGAAAAGCCAGCGCGTGGAAAAGACGCGGCTGAGCCAGCCGGAAAGCGGGATCATGATGATCTCGGCGATCAGATAGGCGGTCTGCACCCAGCTGATCTGGTCTTGGGCTGCCGACAGCCCGCCACCGATATCCTGCAATGAAGACGCCACGATCTGGATATCGAGCAGCGCCACGAACATGCCGACGCACATGATGGCGAAGGGGATGATCCCCCGGATGCCGGGCGGCGGTTCAGCGGTCATGACGCTGGGCGACCTTCGCCCCGCGTGTCGACGGAGACAGTGACGGAGAGCCCGGCGCGCAGCAGGCCGAGCCGAGCATCCGCGTCATCGAGCAGGATGCGCACCGGCACGCGCTGCACGATCTTGGTGAAATTGCCGGTCGCGTTCTGCGGCGGAATGACGCTGAAGACCGCGCCCGTCGCGGGCGCGAGGCTGCCGACATGGCCGTGGAAGATCCGGCCGGGCAGAATGTCGGCCACGATTTGCGCCGGCTCGCCCGGGCGCATGCGCGCGAGATCGTCTTCCTTGAAGTTGGCATCGACCCAGAGCCCCTCGGCAGGCACCAGGGACAGCAGGTTCGTACCTGCCGTGACATAGGCGCCGAGCTGGGCCGAACGGTCCCCGACATAGCCCGCAATCGGCGCGTCGATCTCGGTATAGCTTCGATTGAGCCGGGCCGTGCGGAGATCGGCTTCGGCCTGACGGATGGTAGCCTCGGCGCCCGCGATCTGGGTTTCGATGAGGGCAAGTTGCTGGTTGGCGGCCGCCTGCTTGGCTTCCGCCGCCGCGACCTCAGCCTGGGCGGACTGCACGGCGGCCATGGCCCGCTCGGCGTCCTGGCGGGACCCTGCCTCGGTATGGGCCAGCGTCTGATAGCGCCGGGCATCCGCCGCCGCAAAAACGGCTTCGGCCTTGCGCGCCGCGAGATCGGCCCCGGCTTCCGCCAGCACGGAACGCTGCAACTGCTGCTGGGCGACCAGGGTGGAAACCGCCGCCTGGCGTTCGGCGAGCACGGCCTCTGCATGGCCGAGTGCTGCCTCGAAATCCGCGGGGTCGATGCGGAGCAGGGGTTGGCCCGCAGGGACGAACTGATTGTCCCGCACCAGAACGGCAGAGACGAAGCCCGAGACATGCGGAGAAATCGGCGTCACGTCGCCGCCGACATAGGCGTCGTCTGTCGACATCACGAAGCGCCCGACCCGCCACCATTGGTCGCCATACCAGGCGCCCCCACCGATGACGGCAAGCGCGAGCAGGCCGAGCGCCAACCGCCGCGGGCGCAGTTTCCTGCGTGGCCTTGTCTCTACCTCCGTCTGACCGGGCGCGAGATCACCAATCCGGGCTGTGGAATTGCTCATGACACCTCTCCCGGTCGCGCCGCATAGCGCCGGCGCGTTCGCTCGCTCGCGGCGGGTCCAGGCGCCGAGCGGAACTGCGGGGCCGCAAGCACGGTGCCGCTCGTCCGGTCGACCAGCACAGGCTCCACCGCGCGGCCCGTAGCCGCCTCGGTGAGGACGACGCTCGCCCCCTCTGGTGCGAAATGGCGGTTGCCCCAGGCGAGCATGGCCCACAGTACCGGCTGGAAGTCCCGCCCCGCCGCGGTCAGCACATATTCGTAGCGGGCCGGCCGCTCCTGGTAGAGCCGCCGCTCAAGCAAGCCGTTCTCGACCAGCCCGGTCAGCCGGCGCGTGAGCATGTTGGGGGCGATGCCGAGGCTCTTCTCGAACTGATCGAAGCGCGTGAGCCCCTGCAGCGCATCGCGCAGGATCAGGATGCTCCACCATTCACCCACGCGCTCGAGGCTGCGGGCGATGGGACAGGTCATGGTGCCGAAGCTTTTGTGGCGCATTTGGTTACTTTCATAATGAAAGTGTCGAAGCGCTTGTGACTCCGTTGCTTTCATAATGCAAGTTACAACCCCTGCGACGGGTGCAGATGCGCCATGAGAGAGATCGTGCCCGGGCGGGTTAGTCGCGCCGCAATCGCAATCGCGACTTACTTGCAATTGCAACTCGGGCCGGATAAGCAACGCCATCCCATTGGAGAGGCAGCGGCCGGTGCCGCGGTAACGGATATGCTGGCTACTTTCGTCATCGGCCTGCGCGAAGGGCTGGAAGCAGCGCTGATCGTCGGCATCATCGCCGCCTTCCTGCGCAACAACGGTCGCAGCCTCAGCGCCATGTGGCTTGGCGTCGGCCTCGCCATGATCCTGTCGGTCATGGTCGGCGTCGGGCTCGATCTCATCGAGCAGGCCCTGCCCCAGGCGGCGCAGGAAGGGATGGAAACCGTCATCGGCGGCATCGCCATCTTCTTCGTCACCGGCATGATCGCCTGGATGAACACGCATGCCCGCAGCATGAAGCGGGAGCTGGAGACCCAGGCGGCGGAAGCGCTCAGCCATCGCGGAGCCTTCGCGCTGGCGGCCATGGCCTTTCTCGCCGTGCTTAAGGAAGGGTTCGAGACCGCGGTCTTCCTGCTCGCGACGTTTTCGGCGGCACAATCGGCAGCCCTCGCCGCGACGGGGGCCGTGCTCGGCATCCTCCTCGCGGTCATCATCGGTTGGGGCATCTATATCGGCGGGGTGAAGATCAACCTGTCCCGGTTTTTTCGCGTCACCGGCGCCTTCCTCATCCTGGTCGCCGCCGGCCTCGTCATCTCCGCACTCCGCACCGCGCATGAAGCAGGCTGGCTTAATGCTGGTCAGCAGATGACCGTTAACCTCGCCTGGCTGGTCGCACCCGGTACGGTGCAATCGGCGCTGATCACCGGTGTGCTCGGCATCCCAACCGATCCGCGCCTGGTCGAGGGTCTTGGCTGGCTCGCCTATCTCATCCCGGTCTGTCTTTTCGTTTACTGGCCGCAGAAACACCGGCCGTCGGCGCGCGGCATCCTCCACCTGCGCTACGGCATCGGGGCCGGCCTGCTCGCGCTGGCGGCGGGGCTCGCCCTGCTCTATCCGGTGCCCTTGGTCAGCCTGCCAGCGCGTGCGCCGCTCGCAGGCGGCGGCTCGGCGCAATTTGCTCCAGCGCAGAACGGCGCCGCCGCCAACCTTTCCATCATCCGTGCCGATGGCAGCAAGGCCATCCTTCCACTTCCAGAAAAACGTGCCCAGGCCGAGCAGCATGACGGCATCGGCGGCCGCGCATGGCATCTCGACGCCACCGCTACCCCCGCA
>Ga0310811_10014651_pt1 | contig 10233 bp, 6 predicted proteins | sample YCmetagenome_FD_207642 | JGI IMG/M metagenome (GOLD analysis project Ga0310811, IMG submission 207642) | Soil microbial communities from experimental microcosm in Duke University, North Carolina, United States - YC | ecosystem: Engineered > Artificial ecosystem > Soil microcosm > Unclassified ... | reverse complement strand
CAGTCTGTCAAAGGCTGAACATTCCCAGTGACTGGTATGGGCCACATGGCCTTGCAAACTTGCAAAGGTAAGCATAACATTTCCAGTTGTAGTCTTTAATCACACGGTCATGATGAGGTCATAGCCATGCCACGGTATGATCATGTGAAAAGACAAAGGCATGGTGCAGCAATACCAAACTGGGATCATTCACATATACTTTATATGTGATTCACAGCTTCCTTTTTTTCTGCACTTCCAGGGCAATTGATGAATTACTAACTGTGACCCATGGGAGTCGTTTAGAAGTCCACTGTATTCTCACACTAATATCAAAAGGTGTCAAAATCAGACAAAGACTCATCTGACTTGTTACCAGTCAACATTCACTAAGACTTCAGGTCCTTATGCTCACCATAGCAAGCCATCTCCATTATGTCCTCCTCACTTGATACTCCTACTGTTTGTCCCACATTTGACTCTAGTGATGATAAATCTATGCAAGATAGTGCTCATCATATCCAGTGTCATCATGATAATCATAGTAGGAGAATGAGACCCATAGACTCCAACTCTCCCAATCATGTATTCAACCTCCCACCCATAATATATCATATGTTGTGCTGTGCAAACCAGGCTAGCTTGAGGTTCAGGCCCTATCAGCCGGGCAAGCATGTTCCTACAGCCCTAGAGCACCACTTCATGGCAAAGAACATTCTGAGGTGCAATGAGGCTGATGTCAGTCTGATAGACATCCAGCAGGTATGTTAGCCTCATTTATACCATAGATCCCGTTATGTTGACATCATCATTTTAGGGGAAAGATATCTTCAAAAGAGGCATGCAGCATATGTAAAACGCAACTCTCCAGTCAGCTGTCATCGCAAAGTGAGCTGATGCTGAAAGCAAGCGCTTGTATGCTCTTGCAACAGCATGGGACCTTGAGTCAACTGAAAGACACACGGTACTTCTCCAAACAATGATAAAGGACAATGCGGAAAGGTATCTTGATAGCCTGGCAGAAGCAGCCTTTTTCAACTCAGTGATGGTCAAGCGTTTCCATCAGCAGCTCAAAGATGACGCTGACTTCACCATCGCTGCATATACTCATGATCTCACGGCACATAGTATTGCAGACAAGCAACTTGATTATCTAGAAGAGATTGGTGCTGAGCAGAGCTTGTCCTTGGAGGACCCTGTCAACACAGACATGGAGGATGTCAAAAATCACCTCAATGAATACTTGGATTCTATACTGGAAGAAGGGAAGAAAATGATCATAGCTGCCTGAGGTGAGGTGATTGCTATCATACAGTGTCTTGCAATATTGATTACTGTCATAGTTCAAATGGTTGTACAAATAGGCCAGTAATGTCATGCTCCCATTATTCCCCTGTCCAAATATGTACAACACGGTGTCCTGTATAATATGGGAATCATGCAGAACATGTATATGACATATGATTTTATGTACCCATAGTCTGTTAGCTTAGCCTTCAGACTATACAAAATGTACTTTGAGTATAGACTCAAATGCAACAGTTTGCTTTGCATGCTCCAATCATGCAAAAATATGGTGATTTGAAGAAAAGTCTTATGTGATAAAGAAATCACATAATGACATAGTTCAAGTTTATAGTCATATGAAAGCTTAGGTTATTATCTAACTTTTGGCTTATTTACTTTGACTAGAAATAACCAAGTAGAAAAGTTAAAAGCCTACAAATAACCCTATCAAAAGCCTGTGTTTTGCTTCATCTTCTTTTTTGATTATTCCTCCTTTATTTTCTCCATGTTTTTCTTTCATGTCTTTACCTACTCTATTCTTTCTTCACCCAGATGCTTCATAAAATGCACCTGTGGAGTATGATGTCATAATGATGTCATATGGCTCCACAGATAGTTCTGGCCTATTCTGTTGGTTTCTCTGATGTCATCCATGATGTCATAGCGATGTCATTGGATGCTAGAATGTTCTGCTCCACCTGGCTCCACTTTTTCTCCACAAAAGCTCCACATTGCTCCACAATGAGGTCATTTATGATGCAATTCTGATGTCATTTCTCTTTCCAACTTTATTTCTTGGTACTATACAGTTTCTCCTGTCTCATGTATAAAAGGAGAGCTTTTCTCCACCCAACAAAATAGGAATTTCCCCTTGATGCAAACTTGGAATGGGGGCAAAGTTTTATGGATTTAGAGTTAGAGGACACCAATTTTGGGAATGGATCTGAGCGTGGTGACTTACATTTGTGCTGTTTAGCTCCTGGATCTAATATCTACTGATCACTCAGCTTCAGCAGGACCCACACTTCCTAGGTGACGGATGCCTAGGCCTTTCAATGATATCAATCATTCAGTGGAGATCTCAATGACTCTGATCATATTGTTGACGTCCCATAAATCCCAGCTTGAATGAGAATTCAACGAGTCCTTCTAACACTGAGAGACACACTCCAGACTGCTTTCAGCTCATTCAGACTCTGCCAGCTGTACCCTTGTCATTCTTCATTCGAGCCGAATAAGTGCATACCATTGCCATTACTTGCACAGTCATGTCCAACAACTGTTCAAGATTCCCTGCCAAATGTCTTTCCACCTCCCTACCCCTTTCCCAACTTGACTGTTTATTGACTTATGTCCTGGATGAATTCAGGTAGCCACTGTAAATCAGAAGCTGAGATCCAGCACCTCATCAAAGATGTTTTACAAGCTGATGATTTTGATGTCAAGTGTCTTGAGGGATTTTCAGTGAAGAGAAGCTTGCAAGAGTTAGACAAAGATGAGGGCGGGGACAGAATCACATTCCCAGATGACTGGGTCGAGACCAACATCACCATTAACATTCCAACAAAGTCGAGGGAGGAAGGTCCTATATCATATGTCATTCCTGGTTTCCATTACCACCCTCTTCTTGAAGTAATCTGTGCAGCATTCATGGATATGCAAGCAAGCACATTTCATTTATTACCTTTCAAGTGTTTATGGAAGGATGTTTTAGATAACCATCAAGAGCATATATTTGACAAGCTTTACACCTCCAATGCATGGCTTGAGGCACAGGATGATCTTCAGAAGTTGCCAAAGGAGCCTGGTTGTTCCTTGGAACGAGTTGTAGCGGGTCTTATGTTATTTTCTGATGCCACTCACCTGGCAAACTTTGGAATGGCAAAAGCTTGGCTGCTTTACCTCTATTTCGGCAATCTGATGAAGTACATCTGGTCATCACCTCAATCAGGAGCATGCCACCTAGTAGGGTTCCTACCTTCTGTAAGTCCTTGCATGATGCCTGTCAACTGGGTGTTGATGTTAACCGCCTTTTCAGCTTCCCAACAGTGTCAAAGATGTTTTGAGCGGCCTGTCTCACATATCAAAAACAGGTTTGGTGTCGCTTCATTCTCACTGTTGCAGAGAGTTGTTCCAGGCATGTTGGGAAATCTTGCTCGATGAAGACTTTGTTCATGCATATCACCATGGTATTGTCTTGAAATGTACTGATGGGGTGCTGTCATATATTCTGCTGATTATCCTGAGAAGTATACTTCTGCTTCAACTTCATTAAGATCAGATCACTCATATAATTCTAGGGCTTTGATTGCAACTATGAAGGACATGGGCTCATGCACATATCCTCGCTGTCTCACTCCAAAAAACTTATTTGGCCATCTTGGCCTCATGAAGGATATGAAAAATTGCATAATGAATCTCTGTGTGTATGACAAAGATTGTTGAAGCTTGCGAGTACATCTATCAGAGGGGGAATACTGTAGATGGTTTGAAGGTCAAAGATGCTCTTGGAGATGGTTCATGGGTACCCACCTTGGTAAGCATGAATGACTCCTTCTGGTTTGCAATCAGCCCAAACCAGCCACCTACAGAATCAATTTGTCCAGAAACTTGGACTGCTCGGACTCAACCCATTCCGCATGCTTGTTGTCGACTTTATGCATGAAATTGAATTAGGTACTTAGAAGGTGTTATTTACTCATCTTATCAGGCTTCTGTATACCCTTACTGGAGGTAGCCAGTTGGTTGCAACCCTCGAGTACAGGTATGCATATCTCGTACAGAGTACTATTATCTACTGACAATTTAGTCTCACCCTAGATTTCACCAGGTTCCAACCTTTGGCAATGGGATGATTTGAATGTTTGCAAATAATACTTCTGAGATGAAAAAATTAGCAGTGAGGGACTTGAAAACATGTTACAGGTTTTTTCGCATCACTTAACCTTTTGGATTAAGCTCGCTAACATGTTTTCCATCATTAGTGTGCCATACCAGTCTTCAAAGGATTGTTCCCCCCCAGCCACGATGCAACAGTTCAGACTCTGCTATATTAATTCGTGCAGTGGCATGTGCTTGCCAAGCTCCAGATGCACTTGGAATTAACACTGACTTTTCTTGAAGAGACTTTCAGTAAGCTCGCTTGCAAGTTGTGGAAGTTTTGATGCAACACATGTGATGCATTCAATATTACGGAGTTACCAAAAGAGAAAGCTGCTGGTCAATGAAGGCTCACTCGGCAGTCTGAGACCCACACCACCACCTCTCCAGGATCAAACAGACTGAAGGCGAAGAAATTTAATCTAAACATGTACAAGTTTCATGCAATGGCCAATTATGTGAGCATGATCAGACTCTTTGGGACTACAGATTCCTTCACGACTCAAATGGTATGTATATGTAGTTTGCTCACTATCTACGAAGGTTAATTTTGGACAGGGGGAGCTTGCCCACCAAGCACTCAAAGTATTTTATCCACTGACAAGCAAGTTGGACACCCCAGCACAACTAGCAAAGCACGAGCGCAGGTGCCACATACTTCATCGGGTCACAGAAGCAGGAGGCACATCATTTTCCAATAATCAATCACCTGCCAATGCTCCCCCTTTGTCGTTCTCTGGAATGCATCACCATTTTGCAAGTTATAAGGGTAGCCCTATTAATCTATTCCAATTCCTTCAAGAACATGATGGTGATCCAGCCATAAAGGTAGAAATGATATTGCAGTGGGAACTCCTTAATGGTTGACAGAATTTCATGCCAAAACTGAAGGACCATGTTCTTTACCAGCTGCAGAATCTAGATATCAGTTATTGCAATCACACATTCACAGACAAGGAGCACAACTCGGTCATTATTCCTAACAACATTATTTACTCCATCCAAACCATGCAGGTATATTACACTATATACAACCTCAGGTGCGAGCACAACACTATCAACCCCAGAACACATGCTGATGTTATGGTGGTTTCAGGAGAAACAACACCTACCGACCCATACTGGTATGCCTGCATATTGGGTATTTACCATATGGAAACTTAGCTTAACAACAGAAGTCCACCTGTAAAGCAACACATTGAGTTTCTGTGGGTCAGGTGGCTGGCACCACTGCAAAACCAGAAATCTGGCTCCAAATATTCTCATCTTCCAAAGGTTGCATTTTTTGATGAATCCAACCCTGATGCATTTGGATTTCTTGATCCAGGGCAAGTGGTTTGAGGAGCCCACTTGATTCCTGCATTTGCCTCAGGGTGTGGTACAAGCTCGCTTTGCTATGGATGTTCTCTCGCCCATCCTGGGGGGGAGGAAGATGACTGGGAAGAGCATTATGTCAGAATGTGAGTGTGGGTAGTATCCCTTCCTATGATTAATTTTGAGCCTTTTGAGTCAGATTTGTCAACCATGATATGTTCATGTGATATACTCACTATGGTGTTGGGCACCTAGTAACACTGCGGAGGATGATTAGAGATATAGTGGCGCAAGCTGATGCCATGAATGTCAAAGATGAAGATGCCAGCAATAGCAAGGACCACGAATCATGGGATCACAAACAGGAGGATGGCAAGGATGAATCTAGTGATGAAAAGCTGGAAGATAAAGATAAAGGAGATTATCAGAATGATGGGAGAGGGGACAAGGACAAGGACAAGGACAAGGACAAGGACAAGGACAAGGACAAGGACAAGGATGTGTTGGATGACCTCTCTTTTTGAGTGAAACACCAAATTTCAAGTTTTATTTACAGGTCGTCTATTAGGTTTTGCAAGTCCTCCTGATACTTGTGCTGCCACATTGTGACCTTTTGGACTGTAATGATCATCAATTCCAAATGATGCCCAGATTAGCCACCACATTTGCCACTTCAAGTTATCTGCAGCAGTGACTCATGGTACTATCTGATTGCTCATTCTCTCTGGCTGAGTTGCAAAAGCCCAACTATTGCAAGGAATACTCCAGATTGTACAGGTTTGAAGGCCATGGAACTTGCATGTGCTCTAGATTTGTTTTCTGGATGTGAAAGACACTTTCTATTGGAAATCTTTCAAAAGTCATGCAATGTGATGCACAAGTGAAGGTATATGAGCACCTTCAACAAAATTGGCACATATGGAATGGTGTCTCTTGCCTTGAGTGACTGTGGTATGTCAAACTGTTGTCGAGAACTGGCATGGTGCTCTAAATTTGTTTGTCGGGTGGGAAAGTCGCTTTCTGTCGGAAAGCCTTCCAAGGTCATATAATTCAGGTACCAATATGATGATGGATTATATAGCTATACCTACAATCTCAAGGACTTGATAAATGAGAACATGAATCAAGGTTGAGAAAAGCATGCTGCTGTCCATTTTCTCCTGTGATCACGCTCCCCTACAGTCTCATAACTAACTTCAATTGTACTGCAGTATTTTGATATCATTCATGTCTATTTGTTGTCAAGAAATATATCCATGTATCTACAGTGTTCCAGTGCAATAACAAGATTGTGTTTGATTACAATGGCCATGGCTACAATACTGAGGACTCACCGGTTCACTGATGGCAGCACTGTTCACACCAGACCATCAAAAGTGAAATCAAGCAAGCTGAAATGCACACCCAAGCACAACCATAAACCATCCCACTCTTGTCAGACAAAACAGCCTCTGCAAATGTGTTTGACCTATGCAAAACTTCAAAGGGTAGCTAGTCACATGTCATAGCTGTTCTCTTGATTCTGTCAAAAGCTCAGAGTCTGCATTCTATGCAGTGTGCACAGTGTACATACTCGAAATAATATGTGTCAATCCAAGTCGATGAGGCAACCAAGCACTTCTTCACCATGAGACCAGAATAATCACTAAGCGCTAGTCTTCGTGGAAGCTCCGCTATCGATTCTTGGCATCCAATCCTGTTGAGACTGCCGCTGTTTCTGACATTGCACAGCCTTGCGCTGTGCTGCATGCGGTGCGTTTTGCTACACAAGTTACTGTGAGTCCTGGTCACAAATATTACAGTACAATGCTTGACATACTTTCTATTGTTTTGTATAGCCTTGGCATACTACTTTTCATCGTATCAATAGCACATAGCTACCATGGTATGTCTCATAAACATACTTCATTTTTACCACAATTCATTGTGCAAATCTCCTTAATGGTGGACAAGACCCTGATTCCAGATGAAAGGATTTCGTGCACAAGGTACACCCACTATACACTTGGCATTGTAATGCACATGTTTGGCATGATGGTGTATGTATATATACACAATGCAGCTTCGGTGCCAACTTACAGGCTCTGTTCCTATCCTGAATTACGCTGTGGACATTCCATATGCATGTTTGTCTGAGTCACTTATCTTCATTTGTACAGGCTATTCCTGTAGTCGTTTGTCTCTGTGAGTCACCCTCCCTGGAAATCCAGATTCTCCATAAAAATGGACTAATGAGACACAGGAACTCAAAAGGAAGCGCTGGATGCCTGCTGTTCTCTTTAATGCTTCTTTAGGTTGACTTTTAGAAGGTGTGCTATTGATTGTTCACTTCAACAATGATGGCACTGATACCTTTATTTTTGATCATGGTTCATGTCACAATCACTCCTCACTCATGTGACCATCAATGTCCTAACCTACTGTCCATTGTGCTTTTGCCTCTATTTCAATTTTTTGGGCAGCTGCATTGGATGTTCATTGTGACAAATGTTGAGGATCCAGGAAGGAGAGGTTCTTTTGCTTCACTCAGCCACTTTTATGATAGGTGCACTTACATATTTTCTGTACATTTGTTATGATCTCGATCACATGAACATTCTTGGTTCAGGTTTGGCACGTAACCTCCTTGTCCAGGAGAATAGCACTGATGCTTCTAGTGGGCGCTTTGGCAATCCTCAATTGATGGTGGTGGCCTCACTTTGACTTTTATGTAGCGTTTAGGGCCAATAATCAAACCTTGCTTGCATGGTGCATGTAGATTACATTCTGAATTGAACTTAGGCTGATACTTACAGAGCCTTGTACAGGAAATTTCCAAGTTATGAGCAAGTTGACTCTCTGAAACATTGTCCATCGCTTCAGAGATGCTTGGGGCAGAATTGTAATTATGTGCGGTCAGACAGCTACATCTGCCACTGACTGAATTGCGGTTAGGGAGTGGCCTTGGTAGGACCAACAGACCATGATCACCCTCTGTAGCTAGACAATATAGTATCATTGAACCATGCTGACCAGAAGGCAGGGAGGTAATGTTGGATGCAGTGAGGACCTGGGAGTCTTCTGAAGCCATGCAGTTGAATTGCATGCTCTGGCAAGACTGCAACTGATAATGCAGATTGGTCTGAGGAAAAGCAAGGGATGAAATTGGGGACTTGGGGTTCAAGGGAGAGGATATGTAGTTCTGGTTGGGGGTATGGGATGAGGAATGTGTGGGCATATGTCTGGACTGAGGTGAATCCGGGAGGAGGGGCGTTTCAAAGTTGGACATGCTGGGCATTCGTGAGGACAACATATACTGGGTGACTTCTGGGTGTGGTGCTTCATCACGGTCAATGTACTGGAGCATTTGGCCATTGTTAGTATTATGTGAACTGACCATGCAATCTTCATGTTGTGAATTGTACAAAGTCATTTCATGCCAAACAGAGTTGTTTGCGGAGTTATCCAAGTGTTCCTTTTTGCCACTGGAAGAACTAGTCCGTGTTGCTGACATTGCACCTATAGTTGACAATCCACCTGGTGGTGCTGCTCACAATAGCCTCAACATGGTGGGACGCAAAGTAGCACTAGTAGTTAAACGCCACAACGTGCAAGAATTGTGAGAACTGAGATGGCATGTCCATTTCTCGCCTCCACCTATACTCTCTTACAGCCCCAGGTCCAGAAGCTTACTACCTACATATTACCTACATATATAACTCCTCCTTTACTTAAATAAGTAAATACCTGTACTCACTTTAATTAGTTCCTCAGCTTCCAACACATGCCAAGCATTCTTTTGCAGTCTGCATTTCAATTCTTACAAGCTTCAATTTCTACTTGGTATCAAGCTAGCAAGGAATGACATGTATATGGCTGGATCCACATCATAATACATGGCTGTTGAAATATCACTGAGATATCACTCTTGGAAGTTGCAATGAGCTTGAGTGTGGTCAATGTGATGGTGACAGGAACTATATTCTGGGTGTGTGAAATTTATTGATCAACATCAACTTTGACACTCAGTTCATGGTCTAGTACATACTCAGTGCAGATAAGCAACATGGTCTTGGCAACTTGCTGTCAAAAGTTGGGCAGTACCGATGGGCCACAAGATTGAGTTTCCACTTAGCATGGCCAAGCCATGTTAAGATGCAAACTTGAAGCTTGAAGCTCCACTAGTTGAAGTGCTGGTGACAGTTCTCAAGGACCCGTAACTGATTTTCTCATGCTGCCACAGTACTTGCCGGCACATAACAATAATATTCATGATACATTCACACTCATATAATTTCGACAAGTGCATGCATGTGCAAGGGGGATAGCATGCCAATGTTGAAGTGTCATTGTTGAAACGTTGACTGACAATGTTGGCGATTACGAATACTATTTATTTTTATTTGCGTCTACACTTGCCTAAATGAAGTTTGTACATGGAATGTCTCTCATATTCACATCTGACAAGTACTCCAATAACCCTGCCTAATGATAAGAAAGGCAGTCCAGTTTTCCCTACCCAAACCTATATAGGTCAAGAAAGATAGTTGATACAGAATCGCACGGCTGACGCCAGTCAAGGAAGAAGATGTACACTTTTCTTGTCCAGGCCAGTGCCATCATTGAAGTCTTCCTCATAGAAGATGTTGTAGCTAGGGAGCCATGATGACCAAATCTGTCCTGTCAACTTCCCAGCTACTTAGGCTATATGATAGCTGGATGAATTGAGGGTGTACTGGATCAAGAGGGGTGCAAATTTAAAACTTCTGACATCATCCTGGCAAAACTTCGAGC
>Ga0310811_10014649_pt1 | contig 10234 bp, 9 predicted proteins | sample YCmetagenome_FD_207642 | JGI IMG/M metagenome (GOLD analysis project Ga0310811, IMG submission 207642) | Soil microbial communities from experimental microcosm in Duke University, North Carolina, United States - YC | ecosystem: Engineered > Artificial ecosystem > Soil microcosm > Unclassified ... | reverse complement strand
GCCGCGGTCTTGAACGACATCTCGACGATCTCGTCGGCCTCTTTGAAGCCGGCCTCGATGTTGCCGAGTGTGAAGATATTGCGCTTGGCAATGTTCGAGGGCTTCGGCGGCGGCTCGACGCCGCGCGTGATCATGTTGTCGAACAGCAGCGGCGCGTCCGGCTTCATTGCGTCATCGACATCGATAACGTGCGGCAAGACCTCGTAATCGACCTCGATCAGCGCGAGCGCCTCATCGGCGATCGATTTGCTGGCGGCCGCCACCGCCGCGAGCGCGTGGCCCTCATAAAGCACCTTGTCGCGCGCCATGACGTTTTGCGTCATATGCCAATAGTTCTGCGCGGCGCGCTCCGGGCCGAAGTACTCGTCCTTCGTCTTGGGGAAATCTTTCGACGTCACCACAGCCTTCACGCCCGGAAGCTTCTCCGCCTTCGAGGTATCAATCGAGCGGATGCGTGCGTGCGGATGCGGCGAGCGCAGGATGCGGCCAACAAGCTGGCCCGGCATCGACGTGTCGGAGCCGTATATCGCGGTGCCGGTCACCTTCGGCACGCCATCCGGGCGGATCGGCCGCGTGCCAACCCACTTGAAGCCCTTGGTTTCTGGTGCGGCGACGTCGTTCACAGGCGGTCTCCTCGCGGCTTTGAGCGGTTTGGAGCAAGGGTCGCGCGAGCCCTGCCCAAATGCAAGCCATGGTGCCGCATGGCCGGTGAGCCCGTCCGCCCTAGACCGGCCCCCGCCGCATGGACTAGCGTTCTCTTCAAAGACGCTCGGGAGAAGCCATGCCTGCGCTTGCCTATACCGCCCCGTCGACGGTCGAAGAGGCCGTCCGCGCGCTTGCCGGAGCCTCCGGTCTCGCAAAAGTCCTGTCCGGCGGGACCGATCTTTTGGTCCAGCTGCGATCCGGCCGCACAAAACCCGCGCTGATCGTCGACACCAAGAAGATCCCCGGCATCTCCGGCATCCGCGAGGAGAACGGCGGCTTTGTGATCGGGGCGGCGACGCCCGGCGCCGTGATCGGCGAGAACAAGGCGCTGCAACGAGCCTGGCCTGGGCTGGTCGAGGCGGCGAATCTCATTGGTTCGACCCAGGTGCAGGGCAGGGCGTCGCTTGCCGGCAATCTGTGCAATGCCTCGCCGGCGGCCGACAGCGTTCCAGCGTTGATCGCGGCGCACGCGACCTGCGTGGTGGTGGGCGGCAAGGGACAGCGCGAGGTGCCGGTCGAGGCGATCTGCACGGGGCCGGGGCGCACATCGCTCGCGCGCGATGAATTCATCACCGAATTCCGCCTGCCGAAGCGCGTGGCCCACGCGGCCGATGCCTATCTGCGCTTCATTCCGCGCACCGAAATGGACATCGCGGTCGTGGGCGCGGGCGTGAACCTGACGCGCGATGCCGGTGGCGTCATCACCGATGCGCGCGTCGTGCTCGGCGCGGTGGCGCCAACTGCGGTGATCGTGTCCGAGGCCGCAACCGCACTGATCGGGCGCAAGCTCGACGATGCGGCGCTTGCCGGGCTCGACAAGGCGGCGCGCGCGGCGTGCAAGCCGATCAGCGACAAGCGCGGCACAATCGAATATCGCATCAAGGTCGCGGGCGTGATGGCACGCCGCGCGGCGGCAATCGCCTACGAGCGCGCCGGGGAGCGTCAATGAGCAAGCATCACGTCACGACCACCATCAACGGCGAGCCGACCGAGTTCCTGTGCGAGCCGCAGCTCACCCTGCTCGACGTGCTGCGCGACGAGTTGCGTCTCACCGGCAGCAAGGAGGGATGCTCATCGGGCGATTGCGGCGCGTGCAGCGTGACGGTCGACGGGCGGCTCATGTGCTCCTGCCTCGTGCTGGCGGTCGAAGCCGAAGGCAAATCGATCCAGACCGTCGAAGGCATGGCGAAGGGGCACGACCTGCACCCGCTGCAGCAGAAATTCCTGGAGCACGCCGCGCTGCAGTGCGGCTTCTGCACGCCGGGTGTGCTGGTTGCCTCGAAGGCGCTGCTCGAGCGCAATCCGAATCCGACCGAAACCGAGGTGCGCTACTGGCTCGCCGGCAACCTCTGCCGCTGCACCGGCTACGACAAGATCGTGCGCGCGGTTCTCGATACGGCGGCTGAGATGCGCAGCGCGTAGGCTCTACCGCGCACCGCACATATGCTCGAGGTGCATCGGCGGCTGCAGCAGCTCCGGCAAACTTCGCTCTGCGATCTCGAACAGCACCACGTCCGGCTTGCGCGGGGCGATCACGTCCCCGTCGAACGCCGCCGGCCATGTAGGCCGCGACAGCATTTCCACCTCGCGGAAGTGGCGGGCAAGGAGCGAAGCAAGCGGGGGGCCGAACGAATCCGCAAGGATCAGAAGCTTGCGACGGCCCTGTGGATTGTCGATGAGCACGCGGTCGCGCTCAGTGCGGAGCGACAGCTCAAACTGTGGCCCGCCGCGCAGAACGATATTCTGGTCCAGAAAATTCCAGGGAAGGTAGAGAAGCCGGGTCGCAACATCGCCGCCGATGACGGCCTCCGCATCGATCTCGACGCCGTCGAGGGTCGCGAGCTCCGGACGATCGATGGCATTTTCCTTGGCCATGACGGACACGATCTTCTGGTACGCGATGAATGTACCGAGATCGTTCCAGTGCGAGTCGGTGGGGCGGTAGACCGGGACGCCGTAGCGTGACTTCGCGGCACGCAATTCGGGGCGGGGATCGATGACCACGGAGCGCGCATCCGGCGTGAGCCGCGCCAAGAGATCGTCGAGCCGGCCGGCGAGATAGGTCCCGCCCTTGCGAAGCTCCTCCGGATAGACGCTCTGCTTGTTCGGCGCGATGGCGACAAACGCGGTTTTGCCGCAGGCGGCGAACCGCTCTTTCGCAATCGTCAGGTTGCGCTCAAGGGTCGCAATCGCGTTTTCGTCCATGCGCAGCCTGCCGCGCACGTCTGCGAGGCGCGCCGCAGGCAACGGCGGGCTGTCGTTGAAAAACAGCCAGGAGGAGTGCCCGAACAGCACGTCGCCGCGAAAGCGCAATCGCCACACCCGCAGCCGCCAGTGGCTGTCGAGCACCACCAGCGGATAGCGCAGGCCAAGCCGGTCGTTGAACCAGACGCTCACGCGGCGAAATGTTTCGGGTGTGAGCCTCGCGGGAAATGACAGCGCAGGACGCAGGTATGGCCCGGCTCCGCCGCCGTACCAGGGGCCCTTGATCCCGAAGAGCAGGGCAGGCGCAAGTGAAAGTGCGAGAAAGATCACAATCGCCGGATGCCGGATCACGCGCATCGCATCAGAACCGGAAATAGAGGAACGGGCTGTTCTCCTGGCCCGCCATGGCGGCGAAGGAGACGATCATTACCAGCGCGACATACGCCGAAGAGAACAGACGCAGGGCGGGCGTGGTGCCGAAGCGGCCGAGGGAAGGCCGCAGCGCAGGCCAGAGCGGCTGGGACAATGCAAACGCGATGGCGATCACTGCGAGCGAGTGCGGTGTGATGAGATCGAATGCCCGGAGCAGGCTCTCGCTTTCGAAATCGAAAGCGAACATGCGGCCGAGGTACGACAGCGCATGATCGAGGGTCGGCGCGCGGAAGAAGACCCAGCCGATCAACACGACCATCAGCGTGTAACCTGTGCGCAGGATGCGCGGGGTTCGCTCGAGCATGGCCGCGACGGGGCTCAGGCGTTCAAGCGCCAGGAACAGCCCATGCCAAAGTCCCCAAATGACGAAATTCCAGCTCGCGCCATGCCAGGCGCCGGTCAGGAAAAAGACGAGCCACAAATTGCGAACCGTCTGCCAGCGACCGCCGCGATTTCCTCCGAGCGGGATGTAGACGTAATCGCGAAACCACGCCGACAGGGTCATGTGCCAGCGGCGCCAGAAGTCCTGGATCGAGACGGCCGAATAGGGATAGTTGAAGTTCTCCGGGAAGCGGAAGCCGAACATGCGCGCGAGCCCGATCGCCATGTCGGAATAGCCCGAGAAGTCGAAATAGATCTGCAGCGCATAGCAGCTCACGCCAAGCCATGCCGCACCGGTAGTCAGCTCCGGCGGCGCCACGCCGAATACGATGTCCGCGATCTGCCCGATCGGGTCCGCGATGAGGAGCTTCTTTCCGAGGCCCGTGACGAAGCGCAGCACGCCGTACTCGAAGTCATCGAGAGTCGTGGTCCGTGCCGCGAGCTGATCTGCGATCTGCCGGTAACGAATGATCGGCCCCGCGATCAGCTGCGGAAAATTGATGATGTAGAGCGCGAAAGCGGAGAGTGAGGGCTGAGGCGGGAGCGACCCGCGATAGACGTCGATCAGGTAGGACAGGATGTGGAAGGTGAAAAACGAAATGCCGAGCGGCAGCGGTATCTCGGGCACGTGAACCGTCGGCGCACCGAGGAAAACCAGCACGTCATTGAGGTTTCCGAGGATGAAGCGGGTGTATTTGAACGCGATCAGGATCGCGAGATTGACGGCGACGGACAGGATCAGCACGCTGCGCCGCCGCGGCCCCTCGGCTGCAGCGATCATGCGGCCGAGCTGGAAGTTCATCAGAACGGAGGGAACGATCAGCGCAAGCGCCGCGACAGGATCGCCCCATCCGTAGAACACGATGCTCGCGCCAACCAGAACGGCATTGTTCGCAGATCGCGGCAGCAGGAAGTAGCAGGCGAGCGTCAGCGGCAAGAACAGGCAGATGAACGTCGGGCTGCTGAAGACCATCCGCCGATCTCGTCGTCTTCAGAGCGTGACCATGGGCGGCTTCATCGGCGGACCGGGCGGGCTCATCCCGCCGTGCGCGCCAGATACTGCTCCAGCCAATGGATGTGGTAGTCGCCGTCGATGATGTCCTGCTCGCGCACCAGCGCGCGGAACAGCGGCAGCGTCGTATCGATCCCGTCGACCACGAATTCGTCGAGCGAGCGGCGCAGCCGCATCAGGCATTCCTGGCGCGTCTTGCCGTGCACGATCAGCTTGCCGACCAGCGAGTCGTAGTAGGGCGGGATGGTGTAGCCCTGATAGACCGCTGAATCGACGCGCACGCCAAGCCCGCCCGGCGGGTGATAGTGCACGAGCTTGCCGGGCGAGGGGCGGAACGACACCGGGTTCTCGGCATTGATGCGGCACTCGATGGCGTGACCGGAAAAGCGCACCTCGTCCTGCGTGATGGAAAGATCGCCGCCCGCAGCCACGCGGATTTGTTCGAGGATCAGGTCGATCTCGGTCACCATCTCGGTGACCGGATGCTCGACCTGGATGCGCGTGTTCATCTCGATGAAGTAGAACTTTCCGTCCTCGTAGAGAAACTCGACCGTGCCGACGCCGAGATACTTGAGCTCCTGCATCGCCTTTGCGACCGTCGCGCCGATCTCGTCGCGCGCGCCCGCATTGAGCGCGGGCGAGGGGCTTTCCTCCCAGATCTTCTGATGGCGGCGCTGCAGCGAGCAGTCGCGTTCGCCGAGATGGATCACGTGGCCTCTGCCGTCGCCGAGCACCTGGATTTCGATGTGGCGTGGCTTCTCGAGATATTTCTCCAGATAGACCGCATCGTCGCCGAAAGCGGCCTTCGCTTCTGCGCGTGCGGTCGCAAGCGCGGTGGATAGATCGGCCTCGGAGTGCGCGACCTTCATGCCGCGTCCGCCGCCGCCGGCGGCCGCCTTCACCAGGATGGGAAAGCCGATGTCGCGGGCGAGCGCCACAGCCTCCGCGTCGGAGCTGACGCCGCCCTCGGAGCCCGGCACAACCGGAATACCGAGGCGCTTTGCCGTGCGCTTCGCCTCGATCTTGTCGCCCATCAGGCGGATGTGTTCGGCGCGCGGCCCGATGAATTCGACCTGGTGATCGGCCAGGATTTCGGCAAAGCGCGCGTTCTCGGAGAGAAACCCGTAGCCCGGGTGCACGGCGTTCGCGCCGGTGATCTCGCAAGCCGTGAGCAGCGCCGGAACGTTGAGATAGCTGTCGCGCGCGGGGGGCGGGCCGATGCAGACACTCTCGTCGGCGAGGCGCACATGCATCGCGTCTTCGTCCGCGGTCGAGTGGACCGCGACGGTGGCGATCCCGAGCTCCTTGCAGGCGCGCAGCACCCGGAGCGCGATCTCGCCGCGATTGGCGATCAGGATTTTGTCGAACATCGCTATGCGTCATGCCCCGTGAAGGCGGGGCATCCAGTAACCGGCAAACTCACGATCTTGCTCGGCATTCTAACCACGTAGGCCATCGTGTACTGGATCGCCCGCCTGCGCGGGCGATGACGACAGAGAGCTACTCAATAATCATCAGCGGCTGGCCGTATTCGACCGGCTGGCCGTCCTCGAACAGAATCTGCGTCACCGTCCCACCGCGCGGGGCGGGAATCTGGTTCATGGTCTTCATCGCCTCGATGATGAGCAGTGCGTCGCCGGCTTTCACGACAGAGCCGATGTCGACGAAGGGCTTCGCGGTCGGCTCCGGCGAGCGGTAGGCCGTGCCGACCATTGGCGACGTCACGCCTCCCGGGTGCTTGGCGGGATCGATCGCGAGCGGGGCAGAGGTCACAGCCGGCGCGGGGGCGACCGCCGGGATCGGCGGCACATGCGACGCCGCGCCCGCGACGACCTGCGTGACCGACTGGCGCGCGACCCGCACGCGCACGCCGTCGCGCTCGACCTCGATTTCGCTGAGGCCGGTCTCGTCGATGAGCTTCGCGAGCTCGCGGATCAGGTCTTGTTCGCTCAACGTGCCCCGCGTTCAGTTTTTCGCCTTGGCGCCGATCACGCCGGCGAGCCCCTGGATCGCCAGCGCATAACCTGCGACGCCGAAGCCGCAGATCACCGCCTTTGCGCCCTTCGAGATGTAGGAGTGGTGGCGGAATTCCTCGCGCTGATGGATGTTGGTGATGTGGATTTCGACCGTCGGAATGGCCACCGCGTTGATCGCGTCGAGGATCGCGATCGAGGTGTGGCTGTAGCCAGCCGGGTTGATCACGATGCCGGCGACCTTCTTCGCCTTGGCCTCATGGAACCATTCGACCAGTTCGCCCTCGCGGGCGGTCTGGCGGAAATCGACCGCGAGCCCATGCCGCCCCGCCGTCTTGCGGCAGAGCTTCTCGACATCCTTCAGGGTTGAGCGGCCGTATTTCTCAGGTTCGCGCGTCCCGAGCGAATTCAGGTTCGGGCCGTTGAGGACGTAGATGGTCTTGGCCATATTACTGCGCGCGGGCGGCCTGGATCTTCTGACTGAGCGCGGCCAAGCCCACCGCACCGATCACGACATCGTTGCCGATCACGTAGCTCGGCGTGCCGTTGAGGCCGAGCGCCTCGGCGAGCTTCATGCTCTCCTCGATGGTCTTGCTCACTTCCTCGCTCTTCACGTCCTTCTCGAGCCGTCCCATGTCGAGGCCAACGTCCTTCGCGGCCGCGAGCGCCTTCGCCTTGTCTGCCTGGCCGCGGCCGCCGAGCAGCTTCTGATGAAACTCGAGATACTTCTTGCCGGTCTTGTCCTGCATGCGCACCGCGACCGCGACCTGAGCGGCCTCGACCGAGCCCGGTCCGAGCACCGGGAATTCCTTGAGCACGACCTTCAGCTTGGAATCGTTGCCGAGCAGGGTGGTCATATCGCTCAGCGCGCGCTTGCAGTAGCCGCAGTTGTAATCGAAGAACTCGACGAAGGTGACATCGCCCTGCGGATTGCCAAGCACGACCTGACGCGGCGAATTGAACAGCGCATCGGAGTGATTCTTGATCGCTGAACGCGCCTTTTCGGTCTCGGCGAGCTGCTGCTTCTTCTCGAGCTCGGCCATCGCCTCCTGCAGTACCTCGGGGTGCGCGAGCAGATAGTCCCTGACGATTTTCTCGATCTCGCCGCGCTGCGGCTCGGAGAAACCTTGCGCGCCTGCAGGCGCGATGCCCAGCCCCAACGCGAGAGCGAAGGCGAGCGGAAGGAGGCGGTTCATTGTGAGGGTCCTGTTGCGGCCGGCCCGCGTTGTACGGGTCCGATGGTGAATTTCGGGCTGCCGAAGATGCTGGATTTGGCTTCCTTCAGGCCGACGATGTCGTCCGCCCTGACCCAGCCGGGCGAGCCGGTCGGGAAGCGGGTTTTCGCGCGCGCGGCAAGCTCACGCGCCGTCTTCTGGTCGCCGCGGGCGAGCGCCGCCTGCGCGGAGGCAAGGTCGGCATCCGCGAGGTCGCCCTTGCGGCCATAGGCCATCGCGAGTTGCGAATAGACCTCCGGCATCTCGGACTCTTTTTGCATCGCGACGCGCAGGAGCGAGATCGCCTCGTCCGAGTACTTGTTCTCGCCGGTCGCGACCAGCGCCTGGCTGAGCATGATCCGGATTAGCGTCCCATTCGGCGCCAGCGCGGCAGCGCGCCGCAACGGCGCGATCGCCTCGCCGGGATGCGCGCTTTCGAGCAGCGCCTGGCCCTTCAGCTCGTAAAAGTAGGGATTGTTCGGCTGAGCCTGGATCAGTGCATCGATCTGGGCGAGCGCGTTCGACAGATTGTTGGTGCGATACGCCGAGATCGCGCGCGCGTAGCGTGCCGGCAGGCTGGTGTCAGTCGATGGATATTTGCGCGCGACCGTATCAGGCCGGTCGAGGAAGCCCGAGAGCTTGGCGCGCATCAGGTCGTGGCGCAGCTGCAGCTCGGGCGAGTCCTTCTTGTCCCAGTAGCCGTTGGTCTTGATCAGGTCTTCCAGCATCGCCATGCGCTCGCGCGGCATCGGGTGCGTCTGCTGGTAGGGGTCGATGCGCGAGGAAACGACCATCTGGTCGTCGGCGAAGCGCTTGAAGGTCAGGTACATGCCCTTCGCGGACTGCTGCGTCGCGTTGAGGAACTTCACGCCCGCGCGGTCCGCCGCTTCCTCCTGTGCGCGCACATAGGAGAGGAGCGAGCGGCGGATCATCTCCTGCGGCCCCTGGATCAGCGCGGGACCGACCTGCGCCATGTTGGCGCCGGCGTTACCGCCCGTGGTCGCGCCGCCGACCATGGCGCCGACGCCGAGCAGCATCGCGATGATCGCGGCGGTCTGCGCGTGCGCCATCTGCTCGCGCATGCGCGAGAGATGGCCGCCCGCCATATGGCCGGTCTCGTGCGCGAGCACGCCGATGATCTCGTTCGGGGTCTTGGCGTCGAGAAGCGCGCCGACATTGATGAAGATGCGCCGCCCGTCCATCACGAAGGCGTTGAACACGCGCTCGTTGATCAGGACGACCTGCACGTTCTGCTGCGCGAGGCCCGCCGCCTTGAGGATCGGCGCGGTGTAGTCGCGCATCAGTTGCTCGATCTCGGAGTCGCGGATGATGGGCAGGCCGCCGTTCGGGCCGGCCCCCTTCGGCTGCGACAATGCGGGCTGGCTCGCTGCGATCAGCGCGGTTGCAACAGTGATCGCAATTGCGCGCGATGCTGGCATCGCGCGGCGCGCCCTGCTAGGTGTCTCGCCGGCCATCCGGAATCCCGAAAACCGCTGTTTCGCCGCAAACTAGGGACCCGGGCGGCTGGGGTCAACGCGCGCCCGATTCACGTTTCGCGGCGCCGCCAGCCGACCAGAAGCCTGCCGATTGCGGCGCGAGCGAGGCGGACTAACCGACTGGAATTTCAGGAGAACGCTGGATGCTGGACACTGCGCGCCGCCTGCTCAAGCCGTCCGCGCGGAGCGAGGTTCCGCCCTTCATGGTGATGGACGTGATGGCGGCTGCCGCGCGCATCGAGGCGGCTGGCGGCCACGTGATTCACATGGAGGTGGGCCAGCCGGCAGCGCCTGCGCCGCGCACCGCGATCAACGCCGCGAAGAACGCGCTCGACAAGGCGGACATCGGCTACACCCAGGCGCTCGGCATCCCGGCGCTGCGTGCGCGCATCTCGCACTACTACGCAGAGACGCATGGCGTCACCGTGGAACCGGAGCGCATCGTGGTGACGACCGGCTCGTCGGCCGGCTTCATCCTCGCGTTTCTGTCGCTGTTCGAGCCGGGCGACCGCGTCGCGGTCGCGTGTCCGGGCTACCCGCCGTACCGGCACATCCTCACCGCACTCGGCTGCGAGCCGGTGCTGATCGAGATTTCGGAGGCGACGCGCTGGTCGATCACCATCGACGCGCTGCTCGCCGCGCACCGGCGCACCCCGCTCAAGGGCGTGCTGGTCGCAAGCCCGGCCAACCCTACTGGCACGATGATGCGGCCGGAGGCGCTGGCCGATCTGATTGCGGCGGCGGAAGGCGAGGACATCCGTTTCATCTCGGACGAGATCTACCACGGGCTCGACTACGCATTTCCGGCCGAAACCG
>Ga0310811_10014648_pt1 | contig 10234 bp, 7 predicted proteins | sample YCmetagenome_FD_207642 | JGI IMG/M metagenome (GOLD analysis project Ga0310811, IMG submission 207642) | Soil microbial communities from experimental microcosm in Duke University, North Carolina, United States - YC | ecosystem: Engineered > Artificial ecosystem > Soil microcosm > Unclassified ... | reverse complement strand
ACTCCGAGGAGCTGGAGCGGGCCGCGACGCGGCTGACCGAGGCGGGCGTCGAGGTGCGGCGGGCAAGCGACGAGCAGCGCCACGCCGCCCGGGTCCGGGACCTGATCAGCTTCACCGACCCCTCCGGGTTCACCCACGAGCTGTTCTGGGGCCAGCTGGTCGTGCCGAACAGCTTCCGGCCGGGCCGGGCCATGTCCGGGTTCTTGACCGCCGGCCAGGGACTCGGGCACATCGTGCTGGTCGTGCCCGACCTCGCGCAGGCGCTGGACTTCTACCGGCGGGTGCTGGGCTTCCGGGTGAGCGATGAGATCGACATGCACGGCAACCGGCTCGTGTTCTTCCACGTCAACCCCCGCCACCACAGCCTGGCCATCATGGGCATCCCCGGGATGCGCGGCCTGCACCACCTGATGCTCCAGGTCGACAGCCTCGACGACGTCGGCTCCGCGCACGACCTGTGCGCCGACCGGGGCGTACCGCTGACCATGACGCTGGGCCGGCACACCAACGACCGGATGTTCAGCTTCTATCTGCGCTCCCCCGGCGGGTTCGAGATCGAGTACGGCTGGGGCGCGGATGTCGTCGAGGACCAGGACCAGTGGGTCGTCACGCACATGCAGAGCGCCAGCATCTGGGGACACCGGCCCGGGAACGCCGGACCTCCCGGATGCATGGAACCGGTCCAGTGACCGACACCGCGGTACGCCCGGTGGCGCCTCCGGCCCACCCCTGGGTCCGGCCCGACCGGGTGCACCGTAACGCCTACCTCGATCCCGGGCTGTTCGCCGAGGAGCTGGACCGGATCTTCAACCGGGTCTGGATCTACGTCGCGCACGAGAGCGAGCTGTCGCGTCCCGGGGACTACCGGACCACGACGATCGGCCGGCAGCCGGTGATCGTGACCCGGGACCGGGCCGGCGCCATCCACGTGTTGATGAACCGCTGCACGCACCGGGCGGCCACGGTGTGCCAGGCGGCCAGCGGGAACTCGGCGACCTTCCGCTGCGAGTACCACGGCTGGACGTTCCGCAACGACGGCGAACTCGTGGCCCCCACCTTCAGCGGCGGCTACGACCCCGCCGACTTCTCCGTCGCCGATTTCGCGCTGGCCCAGGCGCCCCGGGTGGACACCTATCGGGGCCTCATCTTCGCCAGCCTGGCCGGCGAGGGCGAGTCGCTTCGGGAGCACCTCGGGAGGGCGGCGGAATACATCGACCTGGCCGTGGACCTGGCGCCGGCCGGCACCATCCGCCTCGGCGCCGGGACGCATCGCTACAACTACCGGGGCAACTGGAAGCTGCAGAGCGAGAACGGCGTCGACGGCTACCACCCGAACTTCGTGCACCGGGCCTTCTTCGAGACCAGCGGGTTGGGTGCCGGCTTGTTCGGGCCGGGCTCCAACGGCCGGGCGGGGTCGCTCGGGCGCGGCCACGCGGTACTGGACTTCCGGTCGATGATGGAGCCGCTGATGCGCCAGCGGCTGGCCACCCCGGAGGGAGCAAGGGCCGTGGACAGGCTCGCCGAGCGGCTCGGCGACCGGGACCGGGCCACCGAGGTGTTCCTGGCCAACGGGACCCAGGGCTACAACCTGCTGGTCTTCCCCAACCTGCAGATCATCGGCTGCCAGCTGCGGGTGATCCACCCCCGGGCGGTGGACCACACCGAAGTCGACCTGCACCCATACCTGCACGACGGGGCCACCGACGAGGAGAACGCCGCGCGTCTGCGGGTACACGAGGCGTTCTACGGACCATCGGGCGGGGGCGGACCGGACGACGTGGAGATGTTCGACCGGGTGGCCACCGGCCTCGCCGTGCAGAGCGTCGAATGGTTGCCCCTGCTGCGGGGCCTGCGTCGTGAGCTGGTGGACGGTGAGGCCCGCTGGGGTCACATCACCGACGAGCAGCCCCAGCGTGGCTTCTACCACCGGTGGCTGGAGCTGATGGCATGACCGCGCACGAGCTCGCCCCGGTGCGAGAGCTGACCCGGGCGGAGGCCGAGGACTTCGTCTATGCCGAGGTCGCGCTACTCGACGAGGCTCGGTTCCAGGAGTGGCTGGACCTGTTCACCCCCGACGGCGTCTACTGGATCCCGGCGAACCTGCCGGAGTGTGACCCGGGCCAGCACGTGTCGATCGTCTACGACACCCGCGAGCTGCTCGCCGACCGGATCACCCGGCTGGAGCTGGGCCGGGCCGTCCGGGAGGTCCGGCCCCGGATGCTGCACCTGGTGAGCAACGTGCGGGTGGTCGATGCCGCGGGGAGCGAGGGCGTCGAGGTCCTGGCGGCCATGGTGGTGCACGAGGTACACGGTGCACACACCACCGCCCGGCCGGCGCGGTGTCGCTACATTCTCCGGGCGGATCCGGGCGGATGGCGCATCGCCAGCAAGACGGTGTTCCTGCTGGAGAACGACCAGTACCTGCCCAACCTGACGAACCTCTACTGATCATGGCTGAGCCGGAGCCTCCCGACCTCGTCGCCTCACCGTCCGCTGCACCCCGCTCGAGGAGGTCACAGTGACCCGCAGCGCCGCCGCAGTGCTGGTCGAACCCCGTCGGATCGATGTCCAGGAATTCGCGATGCCCAGGATCGGGGCGGACGACGCCCTGGTGCGGGTGCTGGCCACCGGGATCTGCGGCAGCGACTGGGCGCCGTACGTCGGCTCATGGATGACCGAGCTGCCGCCACTGATCCTCGGCCACGAGGTGGTCGGTGAGATCGTGGAGATCGGAGCGGTGGCCAGGCGGCGCTGGTCGGTCGACGTCGGTGACCGGGTGGTCGTCGAGGAGTCCATTCCTTGCGGGCAGTGCCGGCTGTGCCGCACCGGCCGGGCGTACCTGTGCGATCCGATGCACACCCCCGACGGGATGAGATACGGGCTGACCCCGGCCGAGCGCGCCCCCCACCTGTGGGGCGGGTTCGCGGACTACATGTACCTGCATCCCCGGTCGGTGGTGCACCGGATGGCAAGGAGTGTCCCGGTCGAGGTGGCGCCGCTGTTCATCCCGCTGTCCAACGGGATCCGGTGGGTGCAGCGCGACGGCGGCTGCCGGGTCGGCGACACCGTGGTCATCTTCGGGCCCGGTCAGCACGGCCTGGCCTGTGTGCTGGGGGCCCGGCTGGCCGGCGCGGGCACAGTCATCGTGGTCGGTACCGCCGCCGACGACCATCGGCTGCGGGTGGCCACCGCGCTGGGGGCGGACCACGTGGCACGGGTCGAGGACGGCCCGGTGGGCGAGCAGATCCGGGCGCTGACGAACGGGGAGGGAGCCGACGTCGTGATCGAGGTGACCTCAGGCGCTCCCGGGGTGCTGGCCGACGCGGTGGACTCCGCGGGGGTCGGGGCCACCGTGGTGGTGGCCGGGTCCCGGGAAATGCGCCCGGCCACGAACTTCCAGCCCGACAAGCTCTTCCTGAACGAGATCACCCTGCGCGGGGTGTACGGCCATGACTGGCTCTCGGTGCGCCGGGCGATCGAGCTGATCGAGTCGGATCGCTTCCCGCTGGCCCAGTTGTGCACGCACACCTACCAGCTTTCCGAGGTCGAGCGGGCGCTGTGCACACTCGGCGGCGAGGGCGACCAGAACGCAATCCACATCACGGTGATCCCCGGGTGATGCATCGAGCCGCTGGTCACCGCCGGTTGGGCGAGGCCTCGTAGCGGCCCGCGGCTCCCTCCGTTCATGAAATGACAAGTCGGCCGGCCGGGAAAAGCCAGGCTCTCGACTAGAGTCGGTGTCGCGATCCGCCCCCTGAACTGGGTGTGGTGAGCCGAGCACGCAGCGCGACTTCGACCGCCTCTGCCGTCTTGGGCAGGAACGGCCCCAACAGGTCCCGATGGGCAGATGCGAGAGCTGGAGCGGCTTGCTGAATCAACCGAAACCCACGCGGAGTGACGTTGAACTGGGTGGGTCTCCCTGGAGTCTCGATGGTACGGATGATCAGTCCGTCGTCGAGAAGGTGCGCGGTGACGCGAGCTACTGCCTGAGGGGTGACCTGGAGCTCTCGAGCCAGGGCAGCGCGACTGATGCCGGGGCGACGGGCGATGTCCAAGAGCGCGGCCAGTTGAGTTGCGTTGATACCGCTGCCTTTGAGTGCGCGCTGTAATCGACGTTCAATCTGTCGACCAAGCTTGATCACTACACACGGGAATGGATCGGGGGCGACGGTAAGTCGCGGATCGGGAGTCGCCGGGGCGCGCCTCGGAAGTTGCGAATTCATCGGCACCTCCTACTGTGAATGCATAAGATCAGGGAGGCCTGTTCCGGATTGGGCGGCTGAGGCGAGTGCCGGCCTGACCGGGCGTAACCCGCCTGCGGTCACCCCTGGATGGTCGAACCGCTCCAATGCCCGGTTGTACCCGGAGGCGAAATACGGCCACCGAAACTCCTGGTACGCGGTCTCGTAGTCCTCCCGATGCGCCAACAAGGGCTCATACGCGTCCCGGACCGGACAGATACCTCCGCCAGGACCGGGCGCCGGTCCGCCTGACGTCATCGGATGTTCACCGTCCGCTCGCCGCAGCGGCCGCCCCGTCGGCTTCGTTCAGCAGTGACTCCGGCAACACCTGTCCGCCGTCGACGATCAGAGCCTGGCCCGTGACGAACGAGGCTTCCGCGCTGGCCAGGTAGACCGCGGCGTGACCGATGTCGTCGACGGTGCCCAACCGACCCCCCGGGATCGTGAGCTCCATGTTCCGGCGGTAGTCATCTCCTAGCGTGGCCAGACCCTCGGTAGCGATGTTCCCGGGCAAGATCGCGTTGACGGTGATGCCGTCCCGGGCGAGTTCGACCGCTGCCGCCCGCATGAAACCGAGCTGGCCGGCCTTGCTGGCGGCATAGGCGGTGAAGCCGGGCATCCCGGTCACCGGCCCGGTGATCGAGGAGGTCAGGATGACACGTCCCTGGCCGGACGCTCGCAACGCCGGCAGACACGCCTTGACCGTCATCATCGAGCCGACCAGGTTTGTCTGCAACACGTCGGTGAGTTCGGTGACCGACAGGTCGTCCAGATTGTTCTGCGGAAAGATGCCCGCGTTGCAACAGACGACGTCGATGCCGCCAAACCGCTCCAGCGCGGTCCTGGCGATACGCTCTACAGCCTCCGTGTCCGACACGTCGCCAACCTCCGCTTCGACGGTCATGCCCGACGACCGCAACTCCTCGGCGGTCCGTCGGACGGCCTGGCTGTCCCGGGCGACAGCCAGGACGGACGCGCCCGCGCGGGCCAGCGCAACCGCGATTCCCTTCCCGATTCCCCTGCTGGCGCCGGTGACGATTGCTGCGCGCCCGCTGAGCGAGGTGGACAATGAGGACTCCTTACAGGTGTGTGAGTTAGTGGATGCGCCGGTTCCGGCGCTATGTGTAGGAGAGCGCGCCGCTCAGGTAGCGGTCGGCCAGGTCGCAGGTCACCCGCGTGTGGTCGGCGCCTTCGCTGCGGGCTAGTTCGGTGTCGGCGTGCGATGCCAACCACGCCATGACGAGGATCCGGCGTAAGACCACGAGGCAGGGGATGACCGCGAGGTCACTCCGGTCCAGGGCACGCACGTGCCGGTAGCCGCGCAGCCAGGCGTCGACGAGCTCGGGGACGTGCGGTGCGTCCTCGATCAGGGTCAGTGCGGTGGCCAGGTCGTAGAGGTACCAGCTGTAACCGCAGTCGTCGAAGTCGATGACGTAGGTCCGGGGGCCGTCGAGCAGGACATTCGCCAATCGCATGTCCGCGTGCACCAGGCCGTACCGCGCGGGGCCGGATCCGTAGTCCGTCAGGTGTTCCCGGATCGTGTGCGCCGCGCGGCGGAGAAGGGTCCTCTCGGGGTCCCCGACGTCCGGTCGGTCGGACCATCGGCCCCAGTGCGGTCGGTCACCGAGGGTCGTCTCGAAGTCCCAGGTCCGGCGATGAAACCAGGGCGGCGGCGCCCAGCGCTCGGAGTGCCGGTGAATCGAGGCGGACACTTCACCCAGGCGTTCGAACGATGCCGCGAGCCCGTCTTCGACTTCCGGTTCCACACCGGGGCAGCGGCGGAAGAGCACGCACACCCGAGGCCCGGTGACCGCGTCTTCCACCACGACGAACCGCGAACCGTCTCTAGCGGTGACGACGTCTGGAGTGAGCACGCCGGCATCGCTGCGCAGCGCCTCGATCCAGGACAGCTCGGAGGCGATCTCGGTGATCGAGTTGTACCGGGGCCGGTGCACTCGGAGAAACACTGTGCTGTCGGCCTGCGGTTCGCCGACCCGGTATGTGATGTTCTCCGACACGTTGACGAGTTCGACGTCGCCGGGTGGGAGGTCGTACCGCTCCAGCACGGCTGCCACGGTCTCGTCCGGCAGCGGAGCGCCGACGGTACCCGCCTCCCCGCTCAAGGCCGAGCCTCGCGTGCCGCATCCGCCACCGAGGTGGCCAACCGGTCGAGGATGTCGTCGATCTGCTCGGAGGACAGCAAGAGACCTGGTTTGAACTGCAGCACGCTGGGATCCAGCGTGGCGAAGATCGCCCAGACTCCGTTCTCATACAGCTTGCGCATCACCAGTTGGCCACCTCGCGGATCGTCGAACTTGAGGCCGATGACGAGGCCGCTCTGGCGGACCTCGACCAGCCAGTCCGGATTCGAGGCCCTGATCTCCCGCAGGCCGTTGGTGAACCGGATGACGGATTCAGCGACATTGGTCCGAACTTCCGCCCGTCGGGTGATCTCCAAGGTCGTCAGGGCCACTGCGCAGCCCAGCTCGGCTCCGCCGCCGGTCGAGGGGTGTCCCCAGCCGTCCTCGTCGAGCCAGCCGCCGGCGGCCTCGGAGAGAACCACACAACCGATCGGGTAGACGCCGCCGCCCAGCCCTTTTGCCGAGACCAGGATGTCGGGCCGGACTCCGTAGCCGTCGATGGCCCACATCTGCCCGGTCCGCATCAGACCGGTCTGGACTTCATCGGCGATGAACAGCGTCCCGTGCTCGGCGCACATGCGCTTCACCTCGGGCAGGTAGCCGGCCGCCGGCATCGGGAACCCGTAGGTCGCCGGAACGGTTTCCATGAGCACCGCCGCGACATCCCCGGCACGCAACGCGCGTTCCATGGCCTCGAGATCATTGTGCGGCACGTCGTCGAAGTCATCGGCCAGGCGGGAATGGAACCGCTCGGAGAAGCGCGGGTCCGTGGCACCGAGCGCCAGGCCGGTACAGCCGTGGAACGCCTTCGTGATCGAGACGATCTTGCGGCGGCCGGTGGCGTACCGGGCGGACTTGATAGCGATGTCGTTCGCCTCGCCCCCGCTCGCGGAGAAGGCGACCTTGCTCATCCCCGGGTGGCAGGTGTCGAGCAGAGCCGCGGCGAGCGCCGTCCGGGCGGGCGCAGGGAAGTGGTGGTTGCCGATGTCGAGAAACTCGGTGGCCCGCTGCAGAGTGCGGACGATCTCCGGGTTGCGATGCCCAAGGTTGTACGTACCGCCGTTGAGGTGAAGGTCGAAGTATCCCCGACCGGCGGTGTCGAACAGGACATAGCCCTCGCGCTCGCCGATGACCAGCGGCGTTCCAACCTCCGTCCAGAACCGGACCTTGTCCGGGTTCCACACTCGGGCCGTATGGTCGAGGAGTTCCTGAAGCGAGCCGTACCCGAAGCGCGCGAGCGCGCTGGGAGTCGGGTCGGCCGCCTGCGCGCTCACTGCGCGCTGACCTCAGGGCGACGGTGCTGCCACGGCTGGGCCTGTTCCAGCTGGGAGGCGACACGGAGCAGTAGATCCTCGCGCCCGAACTGGGCCATCAACTGGACACCGATCGGGAGGCCGTCGGCGTTCCAGTGCAGCGGCAGCGAGATGGCCGGTTGCCCGGTCATGTTGGCGACGGGAGTGAACGGGATCAGATCCATCAGCAGGTCGCGTGTGGCGAGTGGGTCCCCGGTCGGCGCGGTCATCGCGCCGTGCGGAGGAGGCGGCGTCCGAAGCGTCGGCGAGAGCAGCAGGTCGTATCGGGTCGGACCGAACGGCTCCGCGAACCAGGTCGCCACCTCCCGGGTCAGCACGTGCAGCTGGGCACCACCGTTGCGCAGGTAGTCAGAAGTCCGTTGCTGCGCGCCGAGCTCGCCGAGCGCGTAGGTCCACTCCTCCATGTCGTCGCGGCCCAGCGGGCGCCCGAGTACCGCGGCCGCGTCCTCGAGCGCGGCGTGCGTGTTGGCGGTGACGATGACGTAGAACAACGAGCGGTAGTCCAGCTCGTCCAGCACACGGGGATAGGCGGGCTCGACGACGTGTCCGAGCTCCTCGAGCAGCCGGCCGGCGTCCCGCGCCGCCTGGGCGCAGTCATCGTGCAGCGCCGGCCAAGCCGGTGGCACGCGGTCCATCAGGCCGATCCGCAGCCGACCGGGATCGGCCCCGATCTCCTCGCGGTAGGCCCGCCGCGGGGTCGGGGCGGTGTAGGGGTCGCCTGGCATGAATCCGTGCGCGATGTCCAGCAGCGCCGCGGTGTCCCGCGTCGAGCGTGTGACGCCCAGTTCGCAGGCGAAGCCGTGCCACATCTCACCGGCGTCCGGCCCCAGGGACACGCGGCCGCGCGACGGCTTGAGGCCCACCAGCCCGCACGCCGAGGCCGGGATCCGGATCGAGCCGCCGCCGTCGCTGGCGTGCGCGAGCGGAACCATGCCCGAGGCCACCGCCGCCGCCGCCCCTCCCGACGACCCGCCCGGCGAGTAACCCAACCGCCACGGGTTGTGCGTCGGGCCGTGCACCTCCGGCTCGGTCGCTCCCTTCAGAGCGAATTCCGGGGTGTTGGTCTTGCCCAGCGTGACCAGTCCGGCGTCGCGGAACCGGCGGGCCAGGTAGGTGTCGTGCGGCTGCCGGTAGCCCGCTTCGGCGAACGCCCGCATGCCCATCGTGACCGGTTCGCCGGCGCCGGCACACAGGATGTTCTTCAGCAGGAACGGAACCCCGGCCAGGGGGCCGTCCGCATTGAGCTCGGCGACCCGTTTGGTCCCTTCCTCGAACATCTCGAGCACGACGGCGTTCAGTTGTGGGTTGAGGTGGGTGATGCGCTCGATCGCGGCAGCTGCCAGATCCGCCGCCGCGACCTCGCCGCGCCGGACCAGGTCGGCCTGGGCGGTTCCGTCGAGCCAGGTCAGGTCGGTCATTCTCGGCTCCTCCATCGGCAGATGAGGGGGCAACGTAGCCATCGACCGCCGGCGCCGGCATCGGTCAAATGACGGAGCACCGTTGACCCTCGCGGGTCGCCGTGGCAGCGTTCGCCCCGCCAAGCCAGGCTCTCAACGCGGAGATCCCGAAGGTCGAACAGTGGACATCAACAGCAAGTGGATTCACGCGGCGACCACGGTCGGGGCCACGGTCGTCGACGTGGTGTGCCGGGGCGCCGATCCGGCCGCCGCTCTGGCGCCGCTTCATGACATCGCACCTTTCAAAGCCGCCATGATCTCCGCGCGGGACCCGCTGACCGGCTCGCACCGGCCGATCGTCGTGACCCGCTACGACCCCGGTATCACGGGTTATCTCAACTCCGGTTTCCTGCGCTGTCCGGGTTATCGACGGGCCAGGCTCACCAGGCGGGCACTGCGTGTGTGCGACATGCCTGAGTTCAGGGAAACCCTGACCTACCGGACGTACCTCGAGCCTCGTGGCTTCCGAGAGGGGATGGCGCTCACCCTGCGGTCGGACGGACCCGACGCGTGCGTGACCGGCATGCTGGCGATGAGCTTCGACGAGGAGCCCCTCGACGACGGGGCACGCGATGCGATCGAGACCCTCGCGCCGGTGCTGGCCCGGCTGACCGACCTCCGACTCACCCCGGACTGGCTGCGCTCCATCCTGGCCCCCGCCAGCGCTGCGGCCGTGGTGGACGCCGACGGGGCGGTCTCGCCGGTCACGGGCGTTCCGAGCCGACCGTCGGTCGTGCTACCGACCCGCCTGATCGCGGCGATTCGTGACTTCCTGCGCGTGGACCGGGTCATGATGTGCGGCTACCTGGAGCATGCCGACACCTGGCACCGGGTGCACATCGTCCGCCTCCCGGCGACGCAGCTGCTGCCGGGACCGAGGGCGCTGGCCATGCTGGAGCCCACGCCGCCGCCTTCCGGACTCACCCCGCGCGAGCTGGACGTCCTGTCCCTGGTGGCACGGGGCCTGCGTAACCGCGAGATCGCCGACCGACTCGGGGTCAGCCCCAGGACCGTCGGCAGCCACGTCGAGCACATCCTGCTCAAGATGAGGCTGACCACTCGCGCCGCGCTCGCCGGCGAGG
>Ga0310811_10014647_pt1 | contig 10234 bp, 6 predicted proteins | sample YCmetagenome_FD_207642 | JGI IMG/M metagenome (GOLD analysis project Ga0310811, IMG submission 207642) | Soil microbial communities from experimental microcosm in Duke University, North Carolina, United States - YC | ecosystem: Engineered > Artificial ecosystem > Soil microcosm > Unclassified ... | reverse complement strand
CGACGCCCGCCCGCGCCGCCGCGAGAGCAGCCGCGAGGCCACCCGGGCCCGAGCCCACGACGAGAACATCCGTCTCGTGGATGACGTCGATGGCGCGGGCCGATTCGTGAATGAGTTTCGCGGCCACGACGCCTGCCCCTTTTACGCGAGCGCCGGCGTTGGTCCGGCGCGCCAGATCTCGCGCCGGGCCAATGCTTCGTCCAGCCAATCGGTGCGCATCTCCGGCACGGAGAGCAGGAGTTTGCGGGTGTAGTCATCCGGCGGGTTTTCGAAAATCTCGGCCGTCGGGCCTTCGGCCACCATCTGCCCCTTGAGCATGACGACGACGCGATGGGCGATGCGCTTCACGGTGCCGAGGTCATGGGTGATGAAAAGATAGGAGACGCCGAGATCGTCCTGCAGCTCTTTGAGCAGTTTAAGAATCTCCTCGGCGACAAGCGGATCGAGGGCCGAGGTCACTTCGTCGCAGATCACCAGCGCCGGCCGCGCGGCGAGCGCGCGCGCGATGCAGATACGCTGCTTCTGCCCGCCCGAAAGCTGACCGGGGAAGCGCTCGACGAAATCCGCCGGCAGCCCCACGAGGGTGAGCAGCTCCGCGACCCGCGTACCCACAGCAGCACCGGAAACCCTGTCGAAGAAAGCGACCGGACGGCCCAGAATCATGCCAATTTTCTGGCGCGGATTGAGCGCGATATCGGGCAGCTGATAGATGAGCTGGATGCGCTGGCGCTGCTCCCGGCTGCGCGCCTTGTAGGAGGGGGGCAGCAGGTCCCGGCCAAAGCGAAAGCTGCCTGCGGCAGGAAGGAGCTGGCCGACGGCAGCATAGGCGAGGGTCGATTTGCCCGAGCCCGATTCGCCTACGACCGCCACCGTCTCCCCTCGGGAGACGGTAAAGGCGACCTCGGATACCGCTTTGACCGGCCCAAAAGTGACGGTGACATCCTGAACCGCGAGCACCGTCTCGCGGCGCGCTGCCTCGGCCACGCCATGGCCCTGCATCGCAGCCCGTCGCTCGGAGACGAGCGCCGTCGTATAGGGCTCCCGGGGGGTCATGAGAATCTGTTCGGTGGCGCCGGTTTCCACCATGCGCCCGTGGCGCAGCACCATGATGCGATCGGCGATTTGCGCCACGACCGAGAGGTCATGGGTCACATACAAGGCCGCCGTCCGGTATTCGCGGATGAGTTCGCGCAGCTTGGCCAAAACCTCGATCTGGGTCGTGACATCCAGCGCGGTCGTGGGCTCGTCCAACACCAGCAAGTCAGGCTGGCAGGACATGGCCATCGCCGCCATGGCGCGCTGCAACTGCCCACCAGAGGCTTCATGCGGGTAGCGCGCACCGAAGGTCTGAGGGTTCGGCAAATCGAGCGCCGCGAAAAGCTCAACCGCGCGGGCTTCCGCCTCGCGCCGACCCATCAAGCCGTGACGCACCGGCCCTTCGCAGACTTGCGCCATCAGGGTCATGGAAGGGTTGAAAGCGGAAGCGGCACTCTGCGCGACATAGGCGACGCGCACGCCACGCAACCCGCGGCGCTCATTCGTATCCAGCTTGCGGATGTCGCGACCCGCAAGCAGGATCTCGCCGCCGGTGATGCTGCATCCGGGCCGCGCATAAACAAGGGGCGCGAGGCCGAGCGTCGATTTTCCCGCCCCCGATTCACCAATCAAGCCCAGCACCTCGCCGCGATGCAGGTCGAGGTCAATACCATCCGTCAGTACCTGTCCATTCGACGCCTCAATGCGCAGGCCCCGAATCTGCAGCAGCAGATCTTCGCTCATCGCCTTATACCTCCGCGCCGGCGCTGGCGCCGGCCGGCATGGCATGGATCGAGAGCAGCCAATCGACGATCAGATTGACGCCGATGGTGACGATGGCAATGGCCGCGGCCGGGTAGAGCGGCGCGTAGCCGCCGAAGCTGATCGCCTGGGCATTGTCATGCACCATGCTGCCCCAGTCCGCCGCGGGCGGTTGAATGCCAAGGCCGAGGAAGCTCAGCGACGCGATGAAAAGAAAGGTGAAGCAGAAGCGGAGGCCAAATTCCGCGACCAGCGGCGGCACGGCATTGGGCAGCACCTCACGCAGAATGATCCAGCCCACGCCTTCGCCGCGCAGCCGAGCCACCTGCACGTAATCCATCACCGTGATGCTCATCGCGACCGCCCGCGCGAGGCGAAAAACGCGCGTCGATTCCAGAATGGAGATCGTCGCGATCATGATCGGGATGGAGGTGCCGAGGACCGCAAAGACCATCAGGCCAAAAATCAGGATCGGCATGGCAAGCAAGATATCGACGATGCGGGACAGGATATTGTCCACCACCTTGTTCGTGGAGGCGGCCAGGAAGCCGAGGCCCACGCCGATCACCATGGTGAAAAAGGTCGCAATCAGCGCGATGCTGACGGAGGTGCGGCCGCCATAGATGAGGCGGGAGAGCATGTCACGCCCGATGCTATCCGTCCCGAGCCATGTATGGGCATTCGGCGGATCCCACACGCCGCCGACAATCTTGGTCTGCTGATAGGGGGCGATCCAAGGCGCGAAGAGGATCATGACAACCGTCAGCAGCACGATGACGCCACCAATACAGGCGGTGAAGGGCACACGGCGTCCGGCGATTGTCATAGCAATTTCTCCCTCATTGCCGCAGACCGCTGCGCAGTCGCGGATTGGCGAGGGCCGCGAGAATATCGGCGAGCGTATTGAGGCCGATGAAGACAGTGGCAAAGATGAGGCCGCAGGCCTGCACCGTCGGCAGATCACGCTTCGACACCGCGTCCACCATGAACTGCCCGACGCCCGGATAGACGAAGACGACTTCGACGACGACGACGCCGACGACGAGATAGGCTAGGTTGATCGCAACCACGTTGATAATCGGCCCCAACGCATTCGGCAGGGCGTGGCCCAGCACGACGCGCGTGCGCGACATGCCCTTGAGGAAGGCCGTCTCGATATAGGGCGATGACATAACGGCAAGGGTGGAGGTCCGGGTCATGCGCAGCATATGGGCGACGACGACGAGCGTCAGCGTGATCGCCGGCAAGGTTGTAGCATCAAGGCGGCTCCAGAAGCCCATGCCGTCATAGACGGTGGCAAGGCTCGGCAGCCAGCCGAACCCAGAGGCGAAGATCACGATCAGGATGTAGCTGACGAAAAATTCCGGAAAGGAGATGGTGGCGAGGCTCAGAATGCTCGCTGTTCTGTCCAGAATGCCGCCTTCGCGGATGGCCGAGAGAATGCCTAGACCGACCGCCAACGGGACGGCAATGATGGCGGCATAACCTGCGAGAAACAGTGTATTGGCGAGACGCGGCAGCAAAACGCTGGCGATGGGCGTGCCGGTGGTCAGCGACGTGCCGAGGTTGCCGTGCAGCACGCCGAAGAGCCAGTGGAGATAACGCAGATAGGCCGGGTCGTTGAGGCCGAGCTTGGCCCGCAGCACGGCGAGCGCTTCCGGCGTCGCTGATTGACCGAGAAGGGCACTCGCCACGTCACCCGGCAGGAGCTGCGTGCCGAGAAAAAGGAGCAGCGAGACGGCGAAGAGGGTGAGGACCCCAAGCGCCGCCCGGAAAACAATGAAGCGAAGGATCGCCACCGATCAGCTCAGCCAGACTTTTTCGCCGATACGCTCGCCCATGAAATCGAATAGCGGGTTGGGCTTCATGCCATGGACGCGATCGGACCCCGCTTCCAGATAGTCAATGAACAGCGGGATAATCGCGCCGCCCGTGTCGGAGATCATGCCCTGCATCTGGCCGTACATCTCCTTGCGCTTCGCCTGGTCGAGTTCGACGCGCGCTTCCAACAAGAGCTTATCGAACTCCGGGTTCTTCCAGAAGGTGTCGTTCCACGGCGCATCGGACTTGTAGGCAATGGTCAACATCTGATCGGCCGTGGGCCGGCCGCCCCAGTAGGAGGCGCAGAAAGGCGCCTTCATCCAAATATTGCTCCAATAGCCATCCGCCGGCTGCTGCTTGATGGAGAGGTTGATGCCGGCCGCCTTCGCCGTCTGCTGGAACAGCTGTGCCGCATCGGTGGCGCCCGTGAAGGCCACGTCATTGACGTTGAGCTCGACCTTGAGGTCCGTCTGGCCGGCCTTCTTCAAATAGAACTTGGCTTTATCTGGATCGAAACTGTGCTGCGGCAAGGACGCATCGTAGTATTGGTTGGTGGACGGGATGGGTTGGTCGTTGCCGATCCGGCCATAGCCGCGCAGCACGGTGTCGAGAAGCTGCTTGCGATCGATCGCGTATTTAAGCGCCATGCGAACATTGTTGTCATTGTAGGGTGCATCGGTGCAGTTCATGACGAACAGCCCATGCTGCCCGGCCGCGCTCTGAATGACATGAACCTTCGGCCGCTTTTTGAGCAGATCGACGGTACGCGCATCAAGCCGGTTGATGGCATCGACCTGGCCTGAGAGCAGCGCCGCCGTGCGGGCCGACACGTCGTTGATCGTTAGTGTCTCGACGCTATCGACATAGCCGCAGTTCGGCTTCCAGTAGGGGCGCGTCTTCTTGGTGATGCAGCGGACGCCGGCTTCATAGTGCTCCAGAACGAAGCAGCCGGTGCCGATGGGATTCTTCCAGTCGGTGAATCCGTTCGGCACTGCGAGGATGTGATAGTCGGAGAGCAGGAAGGGCAGATCCGCGTTGCCCGAACTCATGAGAATCTGGATTTTGTTCGGTGAGAGCTTCTTGATGTCGGTGACCGCCGCGAGGGTCGGCTTCGCAGGCGAGGATGACTTCCCGCGATGCAGATTGATGGAATAGATGATGTCGTCTGCATCCAGCGTCTTGCCGTTGGAGAAGGTGATGTCGCGGCGGACATCGAAGGTCCAGTCGGCAGCGCCCGGCTTCGACTCCCAGTTCATGAGGAGTTCCGGAGTTGCCTGATTGTGCTCGTCGATTTCGACGAGGCCATTCATGATCTGGTAGCCGATATTGGCTGGCACCCAGGAAAGATAGGTCGTGGGGTTGAGGCTGTCGGTCGTGCTGCCGCCGCTCATGCCGAGACGGAGATGGCCGCCCTGCTTGGGTGCGACTTCGGCCGCTCCGGCGCCGATCAGGGGAATGGAGGAGAGACCGGTCGCAGCTCCCATCAGAGCGGCAGCCCCCAGGAACTGGCGCCGGTCGATCATCGAATGAGGCTTGGGCATGTTCAGCTCCCGAGATGAGGTGTCGTGCTCCCGCCGGGGCCTCGGCGGAGAGCGCCTCATGCCTTAGGAAGCGTTATGAATGGAACGCATAGCTGCATTTCCGAGACTATCTTTGGCTGTATGGGCGGGAGTTGTCGATTGCCGACATCGGCTTCGTGCGAAGCCGACCGGCGTGCGACGGGCACGGCAGGATGACCGTGCCACGTCAACGAGAGGGCGCGATCGGCCCTCTTCGGTCCGGCGGGGTGCTCCGCCGGACCGTTCAGATCAGATCCTTCGTCATTCCGATATCCGACATATGGGCCATGACAGCCGCCGTATCCTCCGCCACCAGGGCGCAGCGCAGCGCGATGGCGACGACGACGAGACTCCAGATCACGGTCACGATCACCGCCGGCCAGAAGGTGAGGATGCCCAGACCACCCCCGACATTGGAGAGCGCAGAGATGACCCAGATGCCGCCGAACCACGGCAGCAGCCAGAAGATCTCACGCCAGCCAAATTCAGCCGCCGAGCGCCGGCTGATGAGATGAAACCAGCCGGCGTAGGCGGCGAAACCGACCACGACGATCACCATCAGCACGGTATTGGTCAGAAAACCGGTCCAGAGGACGATCAGGTTGCTGCAGACGAAGGCAGCGGGCGCGATGACATTGGCGGCGGGCAGCAGGAAGGGCCGCTTAACCTGCGGCACGTTGCGGCGAAGCACGAGCAGGGCGATCGGGCCGAGACCGTAGGTCAACACGGTGATGGAGGTGATGTAGTTGACCAGAAGCTGCCAAGCCGGGAAGGGCAGAAGGAAGATCACGCCGACGACCCACATCACGGCCACCGCCAGCCAGGGCACCTTGGCGCCGTTGAGCAGGGTGAGCCAGGTCGGGCCCGCCCGCATTTCGCCCATGGCGTAAAGGATCCGGGAACCGCCGGTGACATACATGAGGCCGGTGCCGCCTGGTGAAACATAGGCGTCGACATAGAGAATGAAGGCCAGCCAGCCGAGCCCCATCATGGCGGCGAGGCCGGCAAAGGGTCCCATCGCGCCCGGGAAGTTCAGATGGGCCCAGCCATGCGCAAGGTCTTTAGGGGTGAGCGCCGCCAGGAAGCCGATCTGGAGCAGGATATAGACGACGGCGCCGAGTAGAACGGAGCCGATAACCGCAAGCGGAATGTTGCGCCCGGGATTGGCGCTCTCGCCGCCGAGATCGATCGCGGTCCGGAAGCCGAGGAAGCTGAAGACGATGCCGGCGGCAGGCAAAGCGAGGAAGATGCCGGTCGTGCTGTAGCCCCCGGGATCGGCACCCATGGCGCTCGGATGGCCCATCGAGGCGAAAATGAGGGTCAGCGCCGTCACCACCGGCACCGCGATCTTCCACCAGGTGACCGTGGAATTAACCTGCAGCAGCAGCCGGATGGCCATCAGGTTGAGCGCCGCCATGATGAGCAGCAAGATGGCGCAGACGACGAAACCGAGGCCCGTCAGAACGCCCGTGCCGCCGGGCACGATGAGGCCGGGAACGTAGTTGTTGGCATAGGTCACGACCGCCTCGGTCTCGACCGCTGGCACCGGCACATAGGCGAGGAACAGCATCCAACCCCAGATGCGGCCAAGCCCGTCGCCATGGCTCGCGTGGCTCATATGGACCAGGGCCCCGCTCTTCGGGAACATGGAGGAGAGTTCGGCGAAGCAGAGCGCGATCAGCATGATGATGACGGCCCCGACGATCCAGCTCCAGACGGCGAGCGGACCCGCGATCCTTGCCGCATGAAAGGCGCCGAAGAGCCAACCCGAGCCGATCATGCTGGTGGTGCTGGCGAAAAGGAGGCCGATGATTCTTGCGTCACGACGGAGGGGGGCGGTGGGTACCAAAGGTGCGACACCAGACGGGGGACTGCTCATAGCATCTCTCCGAGCTCGAGGATAAAGGAGGCTCCCCTAAAACGAAGGGCGCTCTATGACAAATTGTTTATAAAATTCGACAGATTTTGAACAATTTATCTCATCCCTCACCACTTCTTGAGATGAACATTCTTTCGCTAAACGATTTTCCTTTAGTCATGGAAGAAGCTGGCCGAACAGGGCGGCCTGGGCGTCATCTCCCACACATAACGTTTCACGCCGCGGTCATGCGACATCACCGGATCCATCACACCCCGGGCTGAAGTGTGAGTCGCCGCGCGGTCGCGGCCTCGACCGACTCGGCGCTGTAGAGCAGCGGCACGAAGGCACCACGGGACCACGCCTCGGCCAGATCGCCGTAATGGGGCGAGCGCGGATCTCCGGACTGGCCTGGCGCGTTGATGCAGCGGCTCTGGTCCCAGTCTCCGACATCGAGCACCATACGAAAGGAGGCGCCGAGGGTGACGCGATAATCCGTCAGGCGATAGGCCGCGTTCATTGGTGTCGACTCGCTGCCGCCCATGGGCAGGGGCCCGACATTGCGCGCATCCGTGCCACGCCATTCAGCCAGGGCATGTTCGAAATAGCCCTGGTGCAGCCGCCCCCACGCCCAAGCGGCCGGGTCGCTTCCCATCAGGTCGCCGCAGGTCTCGTAGGCGCGGCACAGCGTCGTCAGCAGCAAGGCATCGCGGGCGGCGGCCGCCGGTGCCGGAAAGAAACCTTCGGGCGCCTCCAGACGGGCAAGAATTGCATCCGCATCCCCGATGCCCATCAGCGCATGAAGGGCGGGATCGGCGACGGCCACCACGAAGACGGCGGGCTTCAGATGTTTGGTCCACCAGATTTCCGAAAGCGCCGCGGCCGCGCTGCCGGGCAGCAATGCGCCATCGAAGCCTCGCAGCAGGGCGAGCGCTGCGGCGGTTTTCTCGTCATCGCTTGCAAGGCGCGCCAACAGGCGGGACAACCTTCGCGCAGGAACGGAAAGGATATCCGCCTGCAGGGCGCAGGAGGTTGCAACCGAATGCAGCGGCGTTTCGGCGAAAGCCTCCGCGATGCGGCTGGCGCGGGAGGACTCGATCCATTCATGCCCGATCTCCCCTGCCGGCAGCGACCAGCCAGGGGGCACGTTCATCTCGTTCGCCGTCGCGATGAAACCGCGGTCAGGGTTCAGCACATGCGGCAAGTCACCCGCGCGGTAAAAACCTTGCCATTCGTAGCGCCCGTCTCCCGGCACCGGCAGCAGGCCATCCCAGTTCGGACGGATCGGGCTATAGCCCGCCACGACCCAGGCGATATTGCCGGCGGTGTCTGCATAGACCTGGTTGACGGCCGGCACCGCCCAGCGCTTCATATCCTCCGCGAAATCAGCATGGTTACGGCGACGCATGGAGGAGAGGCTGACGAGATAGGCCGCGGCCCCCGGCTCGAACCAGACGGAGCGCAGCGCATAGGCCCGGCGCGCAGCCGTATCCTCATGGATCACCGGCCCGTGGCGGGTGAATTTGAGGCGAAGGGTCTGAGGTTCCGCGCCTTTGACCGAGACCTCTTCCTCCGCCACGCGCATCCGCTCCCAGCCGTCCCGGTAGCGGTAGAGATCGGCATCCTCGGGATGGGTCTCGTAGACATAGACGTCTTCTTCGTCCGGCCCGAAGAAGAGGGTGAGGCCGAAGCCGATGGTACCGTTATGTCCCGCCATGATGCCGGGCGCCGTCGGCTCGCCCGCGCCGATACCGTCGAATTCCGGGCAGGTGAGATGGACGATGTAGCGCAGCGACGGCACGGCATGGGCGCGGTGCGGGTCATTCGCCAGGATGGGCCGCCCCGTCTCAGTCTTGGAGCCCGCGATCACCCAGTTGTTCGAACCCTGGCCATTGACCTCCCGCACCACCTCACCGAGCGGCGTCACCTTCCGCCAGGCAGCGGCCTCCTCCAATGCGGCGGCCAGCCGATCCGCGGTGAAGCGCACCGGAACCAAGGCAAGCTTGAAAATGTCCAGAACCGACATTGGAATGGAGCCGAGATCGAGCCCGTCGGGCCGCATGGGCGCCGTCGGCGGGTCGAGATTCTGGCGCAGGAGATCGGCCTCCGCACCCGCCGCCGCCATGACATTGGCGCGCGTCACTTCCGAGATCGCGTTGCGCATGAGGGCATGGCTGCGGATGCGCACCACATCCTCCGGCTGCCAGCGCGCGGGGGCAGTGCCGAGTTCCGCGAATTCCTCGGGCAGGCGCGCAGGTTCGCGCTCCACCAAGTCGATATAGGCGTTGATGCCGCGCGTGAAGGCCGTGCAGATATCCTGCGCATCGGGGGCATAGGCCGCCCATTCGGCGTCCATCTCGCCGCGATAGAGGAACAACCGCGCCGCACGGTCCTGCTCCAAATAGCCGGGGCCGAAATCCGCCGCCAGCAGGCCAAGACCGCGCTTGCGCCAGAGGTCGATCTGCCAAAGCCTGTCCCGCGCCGCATTGAAACCCTGGGCGAAAAAGAGATCGGCCAGGTTTTCTGCACGAATGTGGGGAATGCCCCAGCGGTCTACGGAAATCGTGACCGGCGCAGAGAGGCCGTGCAGGGACAGGACTTCGTCGTTCATCTCTCACCCATGGCTTCGGACGGGTGATCATGGCGCGCGGGCCCGACCGGTGCAACTTGCGACAGGTGGTCAGATCAACCAGAGGGCAGCGAGCACGCTTTACTTTGTCTGCAGGTGCTCCAACACGAAGCGCCGCATATCCTCGATCGCGCGGCGATGGCTGAAGCGAGGAAACATGACGGAGCGGAAGAGGCAGCCGTCCAGGAAGGTGGAGATGAAGACCGACATCGCCTCCGGATCGACCGCTCGAAATGTGCCCTCCTCGATCCCTTCGCGGATCGCGCGGCCGAGGACGACGGATTCCTTGTCGTAGAAGGTACGGATGGCACGATCGATGCGCTGCGTGCGGTTGCGGGTGCTGGCATAGTCCAGGCTGATCTTGGCGAGCTTCTGCAGCAGGACGAACTGGATGATGTGAATCTCGATCCAGGAGGAAATGATCTCCACAGGGGACTGCGCATCGGCGCTGACGTCGTTGAATTTCTGAAAGGCGACCTCGACCGTCGTTTCCACCGCCTTGAGAAACAGCTCTTCCTTGCTGCCGAAATAATAATAGATCAGCGCCGAATTGATGCCCGTTTCAGTGGC
>Ga0310811_10014643_pt1 | contig 10235 bp, 10 predicted proteins | sample YCmetagenome_FD_207642 | JGI IMG/M metagenome (GOLD analysis project Ga0310811, IMG submission 207642) | Soil microbial communities from experimental microcosm in Duke University, North Carolina, United States - YC | ecosystem: Engineered > Artificial ecosystem > Soil microcosm > Unclassified ... | reverse complement strand
CGTGGTTCGCCTGCGTGAAGCAACCGACGCCGCGACCGATGCGGTCGCTGCCATCCTCAAGAGCAATTCGCCAGCGCTGGTGGTATTGGAAGCGCAGGGCCTGGCGACGCGATCACGGTTGCGCAGCCTGGTCGAGGGGGCTCCGGATGGCGCTGCAATTGCCTGCTACCCGGAAGAAGGGCGCGCATTGTCCGATACCATTCGGTCAGCGCTGACCGAGGCCGGCGTAGGGATTGACTCTGACGCGCTGAATTGGCTGACCGACCAGTTGGGAGCCGATCGGGTCTCGACCCGGCAGGAAGTTGAGAAGCTGGCACTGTACGCGGGGCCAGGCGGCCGGGTGGATCTCGATTCGGCCCTCGCGTGCGTGGGCGATCTCGCAGGCTTGTCGCTCGATGACGCGCTGTTCGCGGCAACTGCAGGGGATGTGGCTCTCGCCGACCGCGCATTGGAATTGGCAACGGCCGAAGGGTCCACGCCTGTTGGGACGATCCGGGCGGCGCTGATGCACTTGCAGCGATTGCACCGGCTACGTCTCTCCGTTGACGAGGGGATAAGCCCTGCTGATGCCGTGAAAGGTGCCCGCCCCCCAATCTTCTTTCGGCGAGCCGGCGCATTCACCAAGGCGCTTGGATTGTGGACATCCAGCGCATTGACGGCGGCAATTGCGGGGCTGGGAGAAGCGGAGCGCGCATGCAAGCGGACGGGCGCGCCGGACGAGGTCATTGCGCGTAACGCAGTGCTGACGTTGGCGCGCCGTGCCGAGAGTACGACCGGCCGGCGCACGGCACGTTGACCGCCTACTGCTGAATACCCAACCGGCGCAGCAAATCGTCTAATTGCTCGAGGTTCGTGTAATAAAGCTGAACGCTTCCGCGCTGGCCGTCGAACGTGACGCGCGCTGCCAGGCCGAGCTGCTCGGCGAGCAAAACCTCCAAGGCCTTTGCGTCGGCGCCTCGGCCGGGTGTCAGCCCGTCACCTGGCGGCGGCATGGCGCGGGGTGGACGGTTAGCCAGCGCCTCGGTCTGGCGGACCGACAACTGCTTTTCGATCACTTCGCGCAGTGCGGCGTCGGGTAAGGGGAGCGCCAGCAAGGCACGGGCGTGTCCCGCGGAAATCTCACCCTTGCGGACCGCTTCCTTCACGGACGCAGGCAGATTGAGCAGTCGTAGCGTGTTGGCAATATGGCTGCGCGATTTGCCGACCGCATCCCCCAGCGCCTCCTGGGTCAAGCCGAACTGGGTGAGCAGGCGGTCATAGCCTTCCGCCTCGTCGATCGCGTTCAAGTCCTGGCGTTGCAGGTTCTCGATCAGGGCGATCGCCGCGGCCTCGCTGTCCGACATCGCCTGCACCAGGGCGGGAACCTCATGCAGTTCAGCGGCTCCGGCAGCGCGCCATCGGCGCTCGCCTGCTACAATCTGGAAACGGTCCTCAGATTTGGGATGGGGGCGGACGAGCAGCGGTTGCAAGATTCCATGGGCCCGCACCGAATGGGTGAGTTCCGCGAGCGCGGCAGGATCGATCATCGTCCGCGGCTGGAATGGGTTGGGCTCCAGCAGGTCAAGCGGAATCTGCCGGACACCCGCGCCCTGCGGCTTTGCCTGTACCGCGGCATCGCCCAGCAACGCGGCAAGCCCACGGCCCAGTCGCGGGCTGTTGTCTCGCTTGGCCATCAAGTGGCCGCTGCCTGGTCGGTTGGCCGCTCGCGTCGCAGGACCTCGCCAGCCAGCCGCACATAGGCTTGAGCGCCCGGAGAACGAAAGTCGTACAAAAGGACCGGCTTGCCGTGGCTTGGCGCTTCGGAAATGCGAATGTTGCGCGGTATCATCGTTTCGTAGACCGTCTGGCCGAAGAAGCCGCGCGCATCCGCCGCGACGAGGTCCGAGAGGTTGTTGCGTTTATCAAACATGGTCAGCACGATCCCTTGCAAGCGCAACTCAGGGTTCAGTCCGCGCTTCACCATCTCGATGGTCCGCACCAGGCCGCTGATGCCTTCCAGCGCATAGAACTCACACTGCAACGGCACCAGGACTGCATCTGCGGCGACCAGACCGTTCAGCGTGAGCAATCCCAGGCTCGGAGGACAATCGATCAAGACGAAGGAAAAGCGTGGTGCTGCATCACGAAGCGGCGCTAAAGCCTGACGCAGCCGGAATTCGCGGGCTTCGAGCCCGACCAACTCGATTTCCGCGCCGGCGAGGTCGGCTTCGGCCGTGACAAGCGAAAGATTTGGGACGAACGTCGGACGCAGCGCTTCGTCGACGGTCGCATCACCCATGAGCAGCCGATAACTGCCTGTTGCACGGTCGGTGCGCGCGATGCCAAGGCCGGTGGAGGCGTTGCCCTGGGGGTCGAGATCGATCAGCAGCACCGACTCGTCGTTGGCGGCAAGCGCGGTGGCAAGGTTGATCGCAGTTGTCGTCTTGCCGACCCCGCCCTTCTGGTTGGCGACGGCAAGAACGCGCATAGCTTCAGGCTGCTGGCGTGACACGGTTGAGATGGCTGATCCGAAAAATGCAGGCGTCTGCGGCGGTCCGACTCGGAACGCTCTGCACCTGCATGTGCCATTGCGCCGCGGCCTCCGTCAATTCCGCCTGGGCATTGCCGCCCTTGAGGAACAGGCAGATGCCGTCGGGCGCGAGCAGTGGCGCAGCTAGCGTGAGGAGCCTGGGCAGCGGGGCGAGGGCGCGCGCGGTGATCAGCGGGGCCGGCGGGATGCGGGCAGCTTCGATACGCGTTGCGTGGATGCGGACCGGCGCGCCCGTGACGCGAGCTGCCTCCCGGAGGAACGCGGCCTTGCGCTTGTCGGCTTCGATCAGGTCGAACGGGACGCCGGTGGCAATGGCCAAGACCAGGCCAGGGAAGCCTGCACCCGAGCCCAGGTCGATGGCGCGATCGGGGCGCGGAACCATCAGGGGCGCAAGCTGCAGCGAATCCGCGATGTGACGGTCCCAAAGGGCAGCCTGGTCCTTCGGCGCGATCAGATTGACTGTGCGGTTCCAGCGGATCAGAAGCGCGGCGAAACAGTCTAACGTTTCACGTGGAACGTCGTTCGACGCCAAACTATGTTCCACGTGAAACACCAGCGCCTCTGTGCTTCCGAATGTGAGCCGCGATGGCAGCAAGCGCGGCCGGAGTCATGCCCTGGATACGGGACGCCGCTCCGAGCGAGCTCGGCTGCGACTGGGTGAGCTTGGCCGTCAGCTCGGCTGATAGCCCGCCAATCGACGAAAACGCGATGCCAGTCAGAGCGACAGACTCGTCCTCCTGGAAGGATCGGATATCAGCCCGCTGCCGTGACAGATAGCCATCATACCGCGCTTCGGTCTGCAACTGGGCGAGGGCGCGCGGGGCAAGGTCGCTTAACCAAGGGAAAGCCGATGCCGCGGCGGCAAAGCTTATCTCCGCGTGAGCCAGCAATTCGTAGACGGAGCGCCAACGGCCATCCGCCCGCACCGCCAAGCCATGGCGCGCCAGTTCCGAAGGATGGCCGCCCTCGATGCGGGCACGTTCGACCGCCGTCCTGGCCGCTGACGCATGTGCGTTGAATACTTGGGCGCGAGTGTTGCCGACACAGCCCCAGTCCTGGCCTTTCTCCGTCAGCCGCATGTCCGCATTGTCGGCGCGCAAGGTCAGGCGGAATTCTGCCCTCGACGTGAACATCCGATAGGGCTCGCTGACGCCATGAGTGGTCAGATCGTCGACCAGCACGCCCAGATAGGCTTCGGAGCGGTCCAGTTTGACCTGTCTGCTACTGGCAGCCAATCGGGCAGCGTTCACTCCCGCAAGTAATCCCTGGGCCGCCGCTTCTTCATATCCAGTGGTGCCATTGATCTGCCCGGCAAGGAACAGTCCGGGCAGACGGCGAACCTGAAGCCCAGGGGTCAACGAACGTGGGTCGACGTAGTCGTATTCGACGGCATAGCCCGGCCGAAGCATGTGGGCGTGTTCCAGGCCAGGAATTGTGGCCAGGACCTCGCGTTGGACCTCTACGGGCAGGCTGGTCGAAATCCCGTTGGGGTAGACGGTGTCATCGTCCAGACCTTCTGGCTCAAGGAAGATATTGTGGTGATCACGCCCCGTGAACCGCACGATCTTGTCCTCGATCGAGGGACAATATCGCGGACCCACCCCTTCGATGCGGCCGCCATAGACAGCCGACCGGTGCAGATTGGCTCGAATGATGGCGTGTGTGGCTGGCGTCGTGCCGGTGATACGGCACTCGATCTGCGGGTTGGCAATGCGCTCAGTCAGCGTACTGAACGGCTCCGGCTCGGCATCGCCTGGATCGCGGTCCAGGCCATCCCAATCGATGGTCCGGCGGTCAAGTCGTGGCGGCGTGCCGGTCTTCATCCGGCCGAGCGGCAATTCCAACCGCGCCAGCGTCGTCGCAAGGCCAATCGATGGCGCCTCCCCTACCCGGCCCGCCGGGTGCTGCTCTTCGCCGATATGGATCATTCCCCGCAGAAACGTGCCTGTTGTCAGCACGGCCGCACCGCAGGCCACGCGCGTCCCGTCGGCGCACAGCACGGCTGCCAAGTGACCGTCCGGGCCGATTTCGAGATCCTCGACCCCGACCGCGCGCACTGTCAGCCCCGTGGTCTCGGCCAATAGGTGCTGCATGGCGCGCCGGTAAAGCTTGCGGTCGGCCTGGGCTCGCGGCCCGCGCACGGCAGGACCCTTGCTGCGATTCAACAGCTTGAAGTGGATGCCGGCCATATCGGCGGCCCGGCCCATCAGGCCGTCCAGTGCATCGACCTCACGTACAAGATGGCCCTTGCCTATTCCCCCGATCGACGGGTTGCAGGACATCTCGCCGATCGTCTCGATCCGGTGAGTGAGCAAGAGCGTGCGTGCGCCGACGCGCGCAGCTGCTGCCGCTGCCTCGCACCCGGCATGGCCCCCGCCCACCACAACCACGTCATAATGCTCAGTCATCATCACCAATGCCTTGTTGCAAGGCGATGTCTCAGACACACTTCACCCAGAGCATCCGCACACCGCAATTGAGCTTCATGTCCTTTTTATCCTTGCAACACGTGCTGATCCAATTGCTGCACGAGTACGGAAACATCGTCCTGGGCGTTGTGGTAGGTCTGGAGTGCTTGGGCTTGCCGCTTCCAGGCGAGACGCTGCTGATTGCAGCCAGCATCATTGCTGCAACCACGCAGCACTTGACCCTCGGCATGGTCGTGGTGTCCGCAGCATTGGGCGCGTTCATCGGGCAAATGGCCGGCTACTGGATCGGCTGGGGTATCGGGTTGCGCCTGCTCCAGCGGTACGGTCGCAACATCGGCTTGAACCCCCGCCGTCTGGCCTATGGACGCGCGTTGTTTCGCAAGCATGGCGAGAAGGTCGTTTTCGTGTCCCGCTTCGTCGTGTTGCTTCGAACACTTGCCGGGCTGCTTGCGGGCGCCAACCACATGCCGCTTGCACGGTTCACCATCGCGAACGTGGCGGGCAGCGTGGCCTGGTCAGTGCTGTATGGCGTGGGTGCCTACATGCTTGGCCACGCCGCGAAAGACGTTGCGGGACCGGTCGCAATTGGCTTCAGTGCGCTCGTCATTCTTGGATTGCTTGGCGCCGCCCTTTATGCGCGGCGGCGAGAGCAGCAGCTGCTGGTAACCCCAGTGCGTGCCCGCATGGCGAAGTAGCGACAGCAGCCGAAAATAAATGGCCGGGGACATGCCCCGGCCATGGCAAATACAACAGCGGCTAATACTTTCTCTATTCTTGTGGATATCGCCACGGTTTCTCCGGCTGTACTGCCGTTTCATCCAGCGTCCATTGCGGCAGGGACAACCCTGGGCAAACATCACTGAACACCATCCGCATGCGTGAACCGATGCCCACGCGCTTGACGACATCGGGGGGTGCGAGGATGCCGTCCGGTGTGGTCAGATTTCCAATCACGCGCAGCGATTCATGTTCTGTTGGTGCCGCCTTCTGTGTATCCAGTTCCACCAGCAGCACCATGTATGGCGTACGTGCCTGGAAGGCCGGCTGAATGCCGTGGTGCACTTCCTCATACGAGTAGACTGCGCCCTTCCCTTCCACCGGCACCCACTTCGACGTGAGACACGTGCACCACGGGCAGGCTGTGGTCGGCGGATACCGCAGCTGCTTGCAATCGTCGCATTGCTGCAGATGGAAGTTATGCTCCGAGCAATGGCGGAAATACTCCAGGTTCTCGCCATCCAGATCGTCGATCGACACCGGCATGTCGAGATATGTGCCACGAACTGACATGATCGGTTCCTCCCTCAGCCGCGCCGCATGACCATGGCCGAACCCGTCATTGGATTGGCCCAGCCGAGATTGGCGGTCACTTCGATGCCCTTCACCTGGCGACAGCAGCCTTCGCTGTAGTCGTAAGTGTGTTGACGCTTCCCATCGGGACCGATCGGACAGTAATCGTCGGCGTCGTGGCGCAACTGGCGCACGTTCTCGATCACCATGTTCATCCCGTGGGTATAACCTTCGCACAGATGGCCGCCGGAAGTGTTTTGCGGCCGCTTGCCGCCGAGCCTCGTGATACCCGAGGATACATATTCACCGCCCTCGCCCTTCTTGCAGAATCCATAGTCCTCCAGCTGCAACATCGATGTGAAGGTAAACGCGTCGTAAGCACCGACTGCGTCGATATCCTCCGGCCCGACGCCGGAATTCGGCCACAGGATGTCCTTCGCATAATAACCGGCGACGCGAGAGATCGGCCCATGCTGATAGTGCATGTCGGTGCGCGGCTTGGAGCAGCGGCCGACCACGCCACGGATCAGCGCGGGCGTGTGGCGCAGATCGCGCGCCTGTTCGGCCCGCGTGATGATGATGCAGGTGGCGTTGTCGGTCTCCACGCAGCAGTCGAGCAGATGCAACGGCTTGCAGATCATGCGGCTGTTGATCACATCATCCACCGTGTAGCGCTTCTTGTAGAACGCCTTCGGATTGTTGGAGGCGTGCTCGGAGTGCACCACTTTCACCATCGCGACCTGCTCCGGCTTGGTGCCGTACTCGTACATGTGGCGCATGAAGGTGGGCGCGAACATCTGCCCGGCGCTCTGCCAGCCGTAGGCGCGACTATGCAGCGCATCGCCGTTCACCGGCGCTGCCGAGCGCGCGCCGGTGCCGCCGATACGCACCTGCGAATAGCCGTTCATCGAACGGAAGATCGCCACGCACTTGCAGAGACCGGCCTCGATCACGCCGATCGCAATGCCGATGAGCGCCTCGGTCGAGGAGCCGCCGCCATTCACATCCATGAAGAAGTTCAGCCGGATGCCGAGATCGCCGGCCAGGAACGGCGACGGTGTGGAATCGTTGCCGGAATAGGACAGCATGCCATCGATGTCCGACGGCTTCAGTCCGGCATCCAGCATCGCGGCGCGTACCGCGGAGGTGCCCATCGCACGTGTTGTACGGCCGGAGCCGCGTGTATACGTCGTCTCGCCCACGCCAACGATGGCGTACTTGTCGCGCAGATACTTGGGCGTGGTGGCATCGGTGTCTGCCGGTAGCGGCATGTGCGTTTCCCCCTTTGCTACTGGCAAGTAGGCTGACGGGTATGTGCCGAGGCGTCAACGCGGGGGTGTCTTCCGGCGTGGCGGACGTTCCCGCACGTAGCCGGGATAGCCGTTCAGCGGCGCCAGCTTCCCGCCGGCATAAGTCCAGTCTGGCATCTCCTCGATATGCGCGTGATACAGCGGGTGGCGTCCGGTGCGTCCTGGGAACAGGGCGCGTGGGACGTTCACCATGTGCCGCGAGCGTTTGCGCTCGTAATAGAGCGGCGTGCCACAGCGCTTGCAGAACGCGCGAATGGTGCCGGTGGCTTTGTCCTCGTACCGGGTGATCCGATCCGCGCCCTGCGCGACACGGAAGTTCCTGCGCCAGCTTCCGACATAGGTGGCGTAAGCGGCGCCATGCGCGAGGCGGCTCGCCTGCGAGTGATCGTGCCAGGCCCAGAACGCAGGATAGCCGATCTCGATGATGACACTGCCGCATTGACAGCGGCCGAGGATTTTTCCGGGGACGGATGCGCCAATCATGCGGGAGAGTTCACTTTCCTTCCGGGATCGTTGGGATGGTTGTGCGCGAGGCTCGGGTCTCGGTACAAGGCTCTCTGTCATGCCTGCGCAAGACAAGAAAGCCATCGTGATCCTCGGCATGCACCGCAGCGGCACGTCTGCTGTTGCCGGCGCGATCGACTTGTTGGGCGCTGAACGGCCCGCCTCCATGCTGGAAGCAGGGCCAAGCAATCCATTGGGCTATTTCGAGGCATATAGCGTGATCCACGTCAACGACTGGATCCTGCGTATGGCCGGCTGCACCTGGTACGACAGTCTTGGCTTCGATGCCGAGGCACTCGATCCGGTGACCCGCAGGACAGCGATGGCCTTGATCAATATTGCCATTGGAGCCGAGTTCCCCAATGCATCGCTTTTGCTGCTGAAGGATCCGCGGCTTTGCTTGCTGCTGGATTATTGGCTGCCAATGCTGGATGCGATGCACATCGAGCCCATGGTGCTGTTGGTACTTCGCCATCCGGCCGAGGTGATCGCATCGCTGGGAAAGCGCGATGCCTTTCCGCCACCGCTTGCGGCCGCGGCGTGGCTGCAACACGTCCTCGCCGCCGAGCAGGCGACACGTGGTCGCCGCCGAGCTTTGGTGACCTACGAAGAGTTGCTGACAGACTGGCGCGCTTGTCTTGTGCGCGTCAGTCAGCAGGTGCAGATCGACTGGCCAATGGCATTTGACGCCGTGGCAGACCGGATGGCGCATCGCCTCCCCGGCGTTTTGCGGCACCACCACACCGGCGTCGTCGACGCGAAGGTGACTGCTTCCCTGGTGCCGCTGTTGCAGGTGGCGTTCGATACACTGCTGGGGTTGCAAGCCGGAGAATCGCCGTCGATCCAGCAACATCTGGATGAGATACGCGCAGCATCCATGACGTGGTGCACCGCACGGGGGCTGGCGCTCGCCAAGGAATTGCTAGACGGTCATGTGCTGCGCCGCTTGCCCAAGGAAGTCATTCCCGACGACTGGATGCAAGTTGCCGAAGGGTTGGCACGCAGTGTGTGAAACGCGGCAATTCGGGCTAGCGTGATGAACACAAACCAAGGGGAGAACGGTCATGCAGCTTGGCGCCTCGCTTCCGGTCGTGGATATCGGCACCGGCGCGGCGGCCGTGCGTGATTATGCGCAGGCGGCGGAATCACTCGGCTACCAGTATCTGGTCGCGCCGGACCACGTGCTGGGCGCCAATCCGGCGACCGATCACGGCGGGCGGCGTGTCGGCACGACGGCCAGCGCCTATCATGATCCGTTTGTGCTGTTCGGTTTCCTCGCCGGCTGCACACAGCGTATCGGCTTTGCCGTCGGCGTGCTGATCCTCGCACAGCGCCAGGCGGTGCTGGTGGCAAAGCAGGCGGCGTCGCTCGACGTGTTGTGCGGCGGGCGTTTCCGGCTCGGCATCGGCGTCGGCTGGAACGAGGTGGAATTCCTCGGTCTCAATGAGAATTTCCACAACCGCGGCAAGCGCTCGGCTGAACAGGTGCGGGTGATGCAGGCACTTTGGGCCAACGAGCATGTGAACTTCGATGGTGAGTTCCATCATATCGATGACGCCGGCATCAATCCGCGTCCTCCGTCGGGACGGGTGCCGATCTGGTATGGCGGACACGCCGAGGCGACCTTCCGCCGCGCGGCGAAGTACGGGGACGGTTTCATGCCACTGGCATACCCTGCGGGTGACGCGGCACTGGCGGCATTTGACAAGCTGCGTGCACTGACGCGCGAGGCAGGGCGCGACCCGGCAGCGATGGGGATCGAGGTGTGGGCGTCGCTGGCCGGCACCGAGGATGACTGGCGGCGCGAATTCCAGTTCTGGAAGCAGGCCGGCGTGACGCATGTGACGGCGCACACGACGTACACCAGCAATCACCACAAACGTATCGACGGCCGGAGCGCCGAGGCGCACCTGGCGGCGATCACGCGGTACCGCGCGGCGGTCGCAGATCTTCTGTAGTCGTTTGCCGAGCGGTTGCTGCCAGCAGAACGGCGAAGGCCGCAACGAACAGCCATAGCAGCCCTTGCGGATCGCGGATGTCCATCGCCAGGCCGCCGAGTGCCGGGCCAACCAGCGCGCCGAGGCCATACGCCATGATGATCGCCGCGTTGACGGCGACCAGTTCCGCCTCTCGAAACTGGTCGCCGGCCATACTGAGCGCCACGGGATAGAT
>Ga0310811_10014638_pt1 | contig 10237 bp, 9 predicted proteins | sample YCmetagenome_FD_207642 | JGI IMG/M metagenome (GOLD analysis project Ga0310811, IMG submission 207642) | Soil microbial communities from experimental microcosm in Duke University, North Carolina, United States - YC | ecosystem: Engineered > Artificial ecosystem > Soil microcosm > Unclassified ... | reverse complement strand
TCTGGTCATCGAAGCCATCGTCGAAAGACCGGAAGCCAAGACGGAGTTGTTTCACCGGCTGGCAGCGTTGAATTCCGATCAAACCATCCTTGCCTCCAATACCTCTTCCTTATCTCTCGACGCGCTAGCGACGACGATCTCCCGGCCGGAGCGGTTCATCGGCATGCACTTCTTCAATCCCGCCCCATTGATGCGGCTGGTGGAAGTTATCAATACGAAATATACGGCGGCAGCAACGACACGGGCGGTGGTGGCCCTGGCGGAACAAATGGGCAAGACACCGGTGATCTGCAAAGACTCCCCGGGTTTTATCGTCAATCATGTTGCCCGTCCCTATTATCTCGAGGCTATGCGCCTTGTTGAAGCGGGTATCGGGGATTTTGAAACGATCGACACACTGATGGAGGCCTCCGGCTTCCGGATGGGTCCGTTCCGCCTGATGGACCTTATCGGGAATGACGTCAACTATGCCGTGAGCTGTTCGGTGTTTGAGGCCCTGGGCAAGCCGCTCCGGCTGCGCCCTTCCCCACTCCAGCAGGAAAAAGTGCAGAACGGCGAGCTGGGCAGGAAGACCCGAAAAGGATATTACCGGTATGCATAACCAAAAAAATAAGGGTCGGATATTGGTCACTGGTGGGACGGGGTTTCTCGGAGCCTATATCATCCAGGAATTGATCGCGAGGGGCAGGCCCGTCAGGGCCATCCGCCGCGGCAGCGCACAGCCGGCCTTTATCCCGGCGGCGGTGTGGGAAAAAGTCGAATGGGTCAACGGCGACGTTCTCGATCTCATCGGGTTGGAAGAAGCCATGGACGGCGTGGAAGCCGTCATCCATTCCGCGGCGAAGCTTTCTTTTTCCCGGGGTGACCGCCGGGAGATGTATCAGACGAATATCGAGGGTACGGCCAATGTCGTCAATATAGCGCTTGAACAGAACATCCGGCGGCTTGTGCATGTCAGCTCGGTAGCGGCGTTGGGCCGGACGGGCAATGGGGAGACGGTGAACGAGAAAAAGTCCTGGGAAGAAAGCAAGTGGAATACGCGGTATGCCGCCAGCAAATTCCGCGGCGAGATAGAGGTCTGGCGGGGTATCGGGGAAGGACTGCCCGCCGTCATTGTCAATCCCAGCACGATCCTGGGCTTTGGCGACTGGAACCATTCCAGCTGTACGCTCTTTCGCAGTGCGTGGCAGGAGTTTCCCTGGTATACGGAGGGGGTGAACGGGTTCGTCGACGTCAGGGATGTGGCGGGCGCGATCGTAGCCCTGCTGGATAGTGATGTTGTCGGGGAGCGTTACATTCTTAACGGGGACAACTGGAGCTTTCGGCGGCTGTTTGAAACCATGGCGGCCAATTTTGGAAAACGGCCGCCCTCCCGGGAAGCGACCCCATTGCTGGCAGGTATCGCCTGGCGGCGGGAAAGCCTCAAGAGCCTGTTTTCGGGCAAGCCGTCCATCCTGACCCGGGAGAGCGCGCGGCTGGCGCAGAGCCTCACCTATTTCGACAACAGCAAGATCCTCGCTGCGCTACCCGAATTTCAATTTACCCCACTCGAAAGGACGATCAAGCTGGCATGTACGGATTATTTGCGCTATCTTACTGTCACAAAACAATATCCATGAAGAAAAGAGCCTTCTCTTTCCTCCTGTTCTCTTTTACACTCACCCTTACTGCTGTTTCCCAGGAAAAGACCTTCCCTATCGACGGGATCGTGCTCGACAAATCCGGTCAGCCCCTGGTCGGCGCATCGGTGTTTTGTCAGAATACCACGGTAGGTACGTTGTCCAGGAATGACGGCAGCTTCCATCTTCGGCTTGCCAACGGAGGATATGACCTGGTCGTCTCCTACACCGGTTATGAGACGCAGGTGATGCGCATCGGCAAGGACCATAAGGCCGACGACACCTTGCGGGTGCAGTTAAAAGAGCAGGATAAGAGCCTGGAGCAGGCAGTCGTCACCGGTAGCGCCGAGGTTGCCGACGGGTGGGCAAAATATGGTCAATTCTTTCTTGACAATTTTATCGGGACCACCCCCAATGCGGCCCAGTGCACCCTGGACAACAAAGAAGCGCTTAAGTTCTATTTCTATAAAAAACGGAACAAGCTGCGGGTAAAGGCCACCGAACCGCTGACCGTCACCAATAATGCTCTTGGATACCGGATCAGGTACCAGCTGGACTCCTTCGTATATGACTATACCGGGAATGTCGGAAGCTATACGGGGTACCCCCTTTTCGAAAATCTTGACGGCAGTCCCGACCAGCAGCAGACCTGGAAGCAACACCGCCTCTACTCTTATTCCGGCTCCCGTTTGCATTTCATCCGCAGCTGGTACGATAGCACCCTGAATGACGAGGGGTTCGTTCTCGAACTGGCCGACAGCGGGAGCAATGCTATGCGGCGGGTGGAGAACCCCTATGACCCGAAGTTGTATTCCAAGGACAGCGGAGATCTCGAGATCAATATCCAGGGAAGACTGCGGGTCAGCTACACCAGTCAGGCGCCCGATAAGAAGTATCTCACTTTGAATAGATACCCGTTGACGACGGCGGCGCAGATCTCGGCGCTGGATATCGTCAATGGCTTTGTTATCGAGGAAAATGGGTACTTCTATGACCAGGGGGATGTAAGCAATATCGGCTATTGGGCGTGGAAGAAGCTGGCGGAGCTGCTGCCGTACGATTATTTGCCGGAATAGCCTAGCCCATCACCTTTTTCCATAGCTCGGGAATGCGCTTGATCCACACTAATTCTCTTTTCTTTAGCGCGGCGTCCTCGGCCGGATAGCCAAAATAGGTTTTTCCGCCTTCGAGGGAAGAAGGCACCCCGCTTTGTGCAAGAACGACCGCGTTGTCCCCAATGGTCAGGGTTTTGCTTACGCCGACCTGTCCCCAGAGGATAACCCCGTCGCCGATCTCCACTGCACCCGCAATGCCGACCTGGGCGGCAAAGAGGCAGTTTTTACCGGTGACCGTGTCATGACCGATATGGATCATGTTATCCAGCTTCGATCCATTGCCGATGACCGTATCGTGGCTAACCCCCCGGTCGATGGTACATCCCGCCCCGATCTCCACAAAATCCCCGATGACTACCCGGCCGCAGCTTTCCATCTTCCGGTACCAGATCTCCCGATCTTTTTTCCCGTTATAGTAAAAAGCATCGGAACCGATGACCGCGCCGGCCTGGATGATCACATTGTCCCCGATGATGCAGTGGTCGAGGATGGCGACGTTGGGGTGGATGATACAGTCGCGGCCGATGGTCGTGTGATGGCCGATAAAGACGCCCGGAGCGATGTAGGTATTCTTTCCGATGACGGCGGAATCGCTGATCATCTTTGTCGCGGGTTCGAAGGGCCGAAAGTGGCGGACGATGTTCAAATAGGCGTCGAAGGGCTTGTCGACCACGAGCAAAGCCTTTCCGGACGGGACTTCCACGGGTGTGTTGATGATGATGAAAGACGCGGCGCTACGGATGCAGGTGTCGTAATATTTGGGGTGATCGACAAACACCAGGTCGCCTTTTTCCACTTTGTGGATCTCGTTGATACCGGTGGCCTGACCATTTTTATCGCCGATGATCTCGGCGCCCAGGAATTCAGCCAGCCATTGAATGGATACGGGAGAGGGAAATCGCATGGTGAGTATTTTGTGTATAGGAATCGTTCAATCGGTGCAAAGGTAGTTTGGAATTCGCGCAAAGTTGGGTTGATAAAGCGTTCGGAGGTGACCATTTTCCACAGGTCAAAAAAAAATGTGAATAAAATTTATGGGAAAATTTTTTTAGATAGAAAAAATTATTTTTAATATTGTGTAGGGAAATTTATTTCCCGGTACTTACTAACCCATCCATATATTGAAAGCCCGGTTTCGCACCGGGCTTTTTCTTTTGCAAATCTAAGAATAAAAAACGGCTCGCGAAGCCTGAAACGTGCACCAGTACTACGTTGTATACAAACCCTTCCAGACGCTCTCACAATTCACATCGGCCGAAGGGAAGTCGACCTTGAAGGACTTCTTTCCCGTTCCCGCGGATTGTTATCCCGTCGGCCGGCTGGATTTCGACAGTGAGGGGCTGCTTATTCTGACCAATGACGCCGCGCTGAACAACCGGTTATTGAACCCCCGGTTTGCGCACGACCGGGAATATTGGGTGCAGGTGGAGGGTGCGATCACGGCCGCAGCCCTTGATCAGCTCCGGAGCGGTGTGACGATCGCCGTCGACGGGAAACCCTATCGAACACGCCCGGCGGTCACCGAAGCATTCGAGACCCCGCCGCCGGTGCCCGACCGGGATCCGCCCATCCGGTTTCGCGCCCGGATCCCGACGACCTGGATACGGTTGGTGCTCCGGGAGGGAAAGAACAGGCAGGTGCGTAAGATGACGGCTCAGACAGGATTTCCCACGCTTCGGTTGATCCGTTACCGGATCGAAAGGCTCGACCTGGTCGGATTGGCGCCGGGAGAAATGCGATCGATGACCCGGCAGGAGCTGTATTCCTTGTTGTTTGACGAAAGGAATCAGTAAATTGAGGGCCAAACGGGCCGGTGGCCCGTCGCCCGAAAGGCAAAATAAAAAAAGAAGATAATTATGCTCAAATCGATGACCGGCTTCGGTCGTGCAGAACAGGCAGTAGGAGACAAGACTTTCCAGGTAGACGTCAAATCCCTTAATGGAAAACAGTTCGAGCTGCAATTGAAACTACCCGGGTTCCTGAAACCCTTTGAATTCTCCATCCGCAGGCTGCTTTCGGAGAAGCTGGGGCGGGGGTCGCTGGACTGCACCATTAGCCTCAAGCAAACGGGGAATGCGAAGCCGGTCAGCATCAATACCGATCTCGCCAAGGCCTATTATCGCGCCCTTGCCGATCTTTCCAACGAACTGAAGCTGGACCCTTCCAATATCCTCAGCACACTCGTCAAGCTGCCGGAGGTGATCACCCCTACCAGCGATACCCTCACCGACGCGGAGTGGCAGGAGTTCGAGAAGGTGATCCAGCTGGCCATCGACGACCTCAACGCCCATCGTCTGAATGAAGGCGCCTCACTGGAGGACGACCTCTTGCTGCGGATCAGCAATATCCTTCGTCACCAGGAAGAGATCGTCAAGCTCGAACCGCTGCGCCAGACGAAGATCAAGGAAGGTCTGAAAAAGCTGCTGGAAGAGCATGTCGGCAAGGAAAATTACGATCCCAACCGGCTGGAACAGGAGCTGATCTATTATATCGAGAAGATCGATATCAGCGAGGAGCAGGTGAGGCTGAAGAACCATTGCGACTATTTCCGGGCCATCCTGCAGGAATCCGAAGAGAGCAAGGGTAAGAAGCTGTCCTTTATCCTGCAGGAGATCGGCCGGGAGATCAATACGACGGGTTCCAAGGCCTATGATTCGACGATCCAGCAGTGCGTGGTGCTGATGAAGGACGAGCTGGAAAAGGCAAAAGAACAGGTTTTGAATGTATTATAATGATCCTATTTTTGCTCCGATGAAGAACCTCTTTGTATCCCTGCTCATTATATCTGCTCTTTTCTGGACGGCCTGCACGCGGCCTGACGGCATGTATGAAAAGGATATTCCCCTTCCCGGCCAGCAATGGGCCGGCTCTTTCCGTCCCACCTTCACTTTTAACATCAGCGAGCAGGATACGGCCTACCGCTATAACGTGTATATCGTGATCCGGCATACCGACGCATACAACTTCAATAACATCTGGATCAGGGGTTCCATCAGGCAGCCGGGGGATTCCGTCGTCCGGGCCGACCGGTATGACCTGCTGCTGGCCACCAACGACAAAGGATGGTTGGGCACCGGGATGGAAGACATCTATGAGCAGCGCGTGCTGATCCAGCAATCGACAAAATTCAACCGGCCGGGGGAATATACCCTTATGCTGGAGCAGGTGATGCGGGAAGACCCGTTAAAGCACGTCCTGAACATCGGGGTGCGCGTCGAGCGAGAGCCGTAGCCGCTTCTGTGGCTCAAATTGGCGATTATGTTCAAAAAGAAACGCCTTGCGGTGGCCATAACCGTGTTCTGGATCCTGCTGATCTATATCATCACCGGGCTGGCCTGGTGGTTCATCGCCTTACAGGACGCCAACCGCGAGATCACCGCCCATCAGCTGGAACAGCTGAAGCCGGATGATCCCCGGTATGCGCTTCGCCGGCAGGAAATTCTCTCGGAAGAAAAAAAGAAGACGGCCCGCAATATCGGAGAGGGCAGCACCTACCTGGGGCTGATCCTGCTGGGCGCCATCTTCGTTTACCGGGAGGTACGCCGGACGATACGCTTGCAGCTGCAACAGCAAAATTTTATGATGGCAGTCACGCACGAGCTGAAAACCCCGATCGCGGTCACCAAGCTCAACCTGGAAACGATGCTCAAGCACCGGCTTGACGAGCCCAGGCAGCAAAAGATGATCCAGGCGGCTTTGCAGGAGACCAACCGGCTCGACACCCTTGCCACGAATATCCTGGTCGCCTCCCAGCTGGAGGGCGAATATATCCAGTCCAAAGAATCCCTTGATCTCTCCGCGATCGTCAACCATTCGATGCAGGATTTCCGGCACCGGTTCCCGGACCGCCATTGGGTGGAGCGGATCGAACCCGAATGTATCCTCCTTGGGGACGCGCTATTGTTGCAGCTGCTGGTCAACAACCTGATCGAGAACGCTCTTAAATACTCCCCGAAGGAGGGCATCATTACCGTAAGCCTGGAGCGGCGGGGCCGCGCGATATCCCTGGCCGTTGCCGACCAGGGACAGGGCATTCCCGACGACGAGAAAAAGAAGATCTTCGACAAGTTCTATCGCACCGGTCAGGAGGCCACACGCCGGACCAAGGGGACGGGCCTGGGACTCTATCTCTGCCGGAAGATAGCCGAGGACCATCATGCGACCCTGAAAGTCGCCGACAATTCGCCGGTTGGAAGTATTTTTACTGTTGTATTTTAGTAGCCTATGAGCTCAAAAATTTCTATCCTGCTGGTGGAGGACGAGGAGAATCTCCACGAGGCCCTGAAGCTGAACCTCGAGCTGGAAGGGTACGAGATCACCTCTGCCTTTGACGGGCAACAGGCCCTGAAGGCCATCCAGTCGGAGTATTTCGATCTGATCATCCTGGACGTCATGCTGCCCGGCGTCGACGGCATCGGTGTCACCGAGACCATCCGCGTCCAGAACAACGACGTCCCCATCCTGATCCTGAGCGCGAAGAACGCCAGCGCCGACCGGGTGCTGGGGCTGAAGAAGGGGGCGGACGACTATCTTACCAAGCCCTTCAACCTCGAAGAGCTGCTGCTGCGCATCCAGAAGCTGATCGAGAAGAACAAGAAGATGCAGGAGAAAGGGGATTTCGTCGGCGACGTCTACAACTTTGGAAAGAATATCATCGACTTCAAGGCGCAGGAAGCCACGACGAAGGACGGCGAGCGGATCCAGCTCAGCAAGAAGGAGGCGATGTTGTTAAAGCTGCTGATCGAGAATAAGAATGAGGTGGTGACGAGGGAGAAGATCTTGCAGGCGGTGTGGGGGTATAATGTGTATCCGACGACGAGGACCATCGATAATTTTGTGCTGAACTTCCGGAAATACTTCGAAGAGGATAGCCGGCATCCGAAATATTTTCATTCGGTCCGCGGGGTGGGCTATAAGTACACGGAATGATGCTTTCGGCCTCGTAGCCCGTGGCCGCTAGGCCAGGCGCTCGATAACGCGCTCCGTCTGCCGCAGCAGCTGTTCCATGTTGAAACGATCATAGGCCGGCGTATACAGGTTCATTTCACACTCATTGAGGATATTCTCCAGCGAGAGCAGCGAGGTTTCGTCCCAGCCGCGAAGGCGCAGTCGCCGGGACACATTGGTTTTATTCAGCTCACTGGCCGGCAGATCGAGCTTTCTGCCCAGCGCCTTCCAGATGGCGCGGTTGATCTCGCGGTAAAAGGCCTTCGAGTCCCCGTTCTCAAAAAATTGTTTGGCATCGGTCAGCGGATCGGCGGGCGGCGCTGCCGGAACATAGGCGGCGGAAGGTAGGGACGCCAGGGCCTGCCGGTCTTTTGCGTCCGGCTGTTGCACCGGGGTCGCAGGTTGGTTTGGCATCTGCGGGGCATTTGTCCGGCTGATGGTCACGGCCTGGGACGGCATCTCCGGCTTTGGCTGTGCCACCGGCGCTTCGGCCTTCGCCAGCTTACTGGCTTTCCGGAGGCGGTTGTTCTGGCGCCAGAAATAGGTGGTCACCGCGGCGACCAGCAATGCGGCGAATATCCATTCGAGATGGTCACTCACGTAATTGCCGATACGGCCGGAAGCCGATGGCTCCGTCTGCGCAAGACCGGTCGCCGGTGAAGGACTTCCCTTTCTGACCGTGGGGGAAACCTGCAGGTCCAGGGGTTTTGTTTCGGCCGTTTTATAGGTTTGTGTAGCGGGATCGAAGTAGGAGAAATTGACGGCGGGGATGGTAAAATGGCCCGCTGCCCTGGGCGTAAAGACAAAGTCGAAGGATTTGGTGCCCGTCATCGGCGACACCGTTTTGTTCACGTCTTCTTTTGAGGTCGGGTCAAAGGCCCTGATGCTGTCCGGCCACGATACCGGGGGTGCGGCAAAGACCGGGAGGTTCCCCCTGCCTTTTACGACGACATGGAGGGTATTCTCATCCTGTGCGGAGATAGTGTTGCTGGCCAGCGAGGCCTCCACCGAGAAATTGCCGACCGCGCCGCTGAAGCCGGAGGGCTTACTCTCTTCGGGCAGCGGCTTGACGGTAATGGTGACAGGCTTTGTATCGAGGGTTACATTCTCGTCCACTTCGGGGCCCAGGTTAGCCTCGTCGTTCATCTGGTCCAGCAGATCGCGCAGGGAATTGCCGCTTCGGCGGGCCTCGCGGTTCCCGGCCCCTTTTACAAAATGAACGGTATTCTCCACCTCCACGGGGTCCAGGTCGATAGATCCGGCCTGCAAGGGGATCAGCTGCGTCTTACGGATGATATGGACGGTAAAGTCCTTTCCGTTCAACCGCTCTACGGATACCGGGTCAGAGCTCGGGTCCACCATATCATACACGCTGAATCCATTGAGGGAAGGTCGCTTGGTCACCCGGGATTCGGAGCTGAGGCGGGAATAGAGCTTATAGGTCGCGACAATGGGCTCGCCCACATAGCAGGTGTTCTTGTCCACCTGGACTTTGACAAAAAGGTTCTTGCGGATCTTTTCCTTTACGTTCTCACCGGGACGCAGCACATAGTCTTTCTCCACTTCGCCGGGTTCGCGGCCGAAAGGATCGGGCATGGATGGCTGAAAGAAGGGATTGCTGAACGGACTGCTGCCGCCGGGCTGTGCGCCTTTGGACGCCGATCCCCCATTGCCGGGATGGACCGTGATCACAACGGTGTTGCTCTGCATGTGTTTGCCGTCTACCGTAGCCGTCGCGCCGCCGATGGTGAATTTTCCGGGCTTTTCCGGTTCGAGAACAAAGGAGAGCCCCTTGTATTGGGACATGTTCCCATTGACGATACTCATACCGCTGGACTGGATCGGCCCCTGGGCAATGCGGAATCCGCGAAACTCGGGCGGCGTCATATCGTCGATCTGTTTTGCATTCTCGACGACGAACTCCACCTGCAGGTATTCCCCCTTGCTGATGTCCTGGCTGCTGACGACGGTAGAGAACTTCACCTGGCCGGAGGCATAGAGTCCCGGAAGTGCAGTTATCAGCAGGAAGAACGATAAACGTAGAAATAGACCCATAGAAGCTTACAAATATACGCTGCAGAAGGGTTAAAACTCAGTTAAACCTAATGTCCGCCCTTCGGGCAAGCGGCCTCCGGCCGCTTAGCGCTACTACAGATCCCCCAGCTGCGGGCGCATCAGGATCTCTTCCACCGTGGCCTGCGGCGAAAGCCGGCTGGCCGAGAACACCATTTCTGCCACATCGGCCGCGGTCATAAAGCGTTGGGGATCTATGCCGCTAGCGGCCCAGGAGTCGGTATAGGCCGCACCCGGGTACACCGCCGTGACCTTGATCCCATGTGGCTTCATCTCTTCCCGCAGATTGGCGGAGAATCCCGCCAGCGCATACTTGGTGATACTATAGGCCCCACCGTTGGGATAGGCCTTTATCGATGCCACCGAGCAGATGTTGAAGATATGCCCGGTACGGCGTGCGATCATCGCCGGCAGCAGCTGCCTGGTCAGGTGATAGGCGCTGTAGAGGTTGACGGCCATCAGCGTCTCCAATGCGCCTTCGGG
>Ga0310811_10014637_pt1 | contig 10237 bp, 9 predicted proteins | sample YCmetagenome_FD_207642 | JGI IMG/M metagenome (GOLD analysis project Ga0310811, IMG submission 207642) | Soil microbial communities from experimental microcosm in Duke University, North Carolina, United States - YC | ecosystem: Engineered > Artificial ecosystem > Soil microcosm > Unclassified ... | reverse complement strand
ACCGCGGCGCGATCGGTGTCGCTCTATCCAGCGTCGCACCCCGCCATTCAAGGTGCCCTTGGACGCGTCGCCGGGTCAGCGCGCCGGCTGACGGATCAGGGCGATGTCACCATCGCTGTTCTTCCGGACATCCTCGTCATCGAAGGCCGCGTGCCCGCAAAACCTGATTCGGCCATCGGCGAGTTCGCCGAGCTGCTGCACAGCCGTCTGGTCGGCGAGCTGACGGTGGAGCGGAGCGCGGAGGGCCCGGATTGGCACGCGCTTCTTCTGCTGCTGGCGCGCAGCCCGGAGGATCTCCTCGCCGCAGGCGGCATCGCCAAAGCGTGGGTGGCGACCGGACACTCGCATTTCGGCATTCGTGAAATCGACTACGCGGAGGTGCTGCGCGAACGCAAGGGCGACGAAGGTGCGGAGTGGGAGCGCATCATCGAGTTCTGCCTGCAGGGCAATGACGCGACCGTCGAGGAGCGCGTGCTGGACGCGATCATTGCGGCGCTCGATGCCGATCGCTTCGGCGAGCTCGTCAAAGCCGTGCAGTCAGCCGAGACCGGCGGTTCGGCGTCAATTGGCGCGCGCGCCGCAGCGTTGCTGAATCTGCTGCGTAAGGCGATTGAACGGCTGCGCGATCAGGGTCGTCTCGACGAGGCTGCCGTGCTGCAGTCGGTTGCCGACTCGGCGGCGCAGATGACACCCGACATGATGCTGTCGTTCCTCCAGGAGGCGCGCGCCGAGACACAGCGCGGCGACATGCCGATGGCGGCGCCCATCATCGAACGGATGACGGACCCGACGATCGCGCAGTTCGTGGCGGGAGCGGTCGTCGCGGAGCGCGGCGCGAGCCAGCGTCTGGCGCTGGCCTTCCAATCGCTGGTACCGGAGCTGGAACGAAAAGAACGCCTGCTCGACCTGGCCAAGGTTGTCGCGCAGCAGACGCCGCTCGGCAGGGAATCGGCGTTCGAGAACCTGTGGCAAGGCGCGGCGGAGCTTCTAACGTCGTATTCCGACGAAAGCTTCGTCTCTGAGGAATATGGCCGCGAGCTGTCGGGCTCGCGCGCGCAGGCGCTGGAAGTCGAGCGAGTATCTGATGATCCTCCCGAACGCATCCAGACGTGGGTGACGAGCGTCAGCGAGAGCGCGCTGCGGGAGCTCGATGTCGCGCTCATCCAGGATTTGCTGCGCATTGAAGACGAACCGTCGGCGTGGCAGTCGATCGCGGCCGTCGCGGCCGACGAAATCGAGCGACGCACGCTGCTCGGCGACATCAGCACGGCGTTGACGCTTCTGAACATGCTTGTCGCGGAGGGCAACGAAGGGCGCCAGCCGCTGCGCCCGGCCGCGGAATCCGTGCTGACGAAACTGGCAGGCGGCCAGATGATTCGGCATCTCGTCACGCACCTCAGGAAGGTTGAAGACGCCGATGTCGAACCGCTCACGCGACTGTGCCACGTGATTGGGCCATTGATCGTCCGGCCGCTCGCGATGGCGCTCGCCGCCGAGGAGAACAACAAGGCTATTCGCCGGCTGCGCGAGCTGCTGCTCTCTTTCGGCGCGGCAGGCCGCCAGTCGGTCGAGCAGTTGAAGCATTCGCCGAATCCCGCCGTGCGCCGCATGGCCATCGATCTCTTGCGTGTGTTCGGCGGCCGCGAAGCGCTGCCCGAGCTCGCCTCGATGCTCGACGATGCGGATCCACAGGTGCAGCGGGAATCGATCCGCGCCATCGTGCAGATCGGCACCGATGAAGCGTTCGCAGTGCTCGAGAACGCGCTCGTCTCCGGCAGCGCCTCGCGCGACACCATCCTGCAGCAGTTGCTCAGCCTGCGCGACGACAAGGCGGTCCCACTGCTCTGCTACGTACTGGATCACACATCGCCGAAGGGAAAACTGCTGGCAGTACACGTGCAGATCATGGAAGCGCTCGGCAACCTCGCCGCGCGCTCGGACTCGATCAGCACGCTGCGCGGCATCCTCTATCGCGGTGAGTGGTGGGCACCGTGGCGTACCGGAGCGCTGCGGCACGCCGCCGCTGCTGCGCTGCAGCGGCTCGGCACGCCGGAAGCGATCGCGGTGCTGTCGGAAGCCGCCGCCCGCGGCAATCGCGGCGTACGCAATGCGGCTCGACGCTACGCGCCGGGAGGACGCGCATGAACGCGGTGCACCGCGCCCGCGTTGCCGATGATCTTGTCAGGCGATTGGCAGCCTCGATTCGCGGCGCACAACTCTATGCGGTGGGCCATCCAATCGCCGTTCGCAACGTGACCTCCCTGCATGAAGCGCTCGCGGTCATCCACGCATGGTCGCCATCGCTCGCTATCGGGATCGTCGGAGAGGACCTCGTCGTCGGCGAGGTGCCGGTTCCGCGCGCCGCGGAGAACATGGGCGAGCTGATGCGCCGCCTCCAGCAGGCTGGTGTCGAGCGCATCGTCATCGATCGCGGCGTCGAGCCAGCCGAGCTAACCAGGCTGGTACAGGTGCTCGCCTCCACGGACGCGGCGCAGGCCGCCTCGTTGATGGATCTCGAACACATTCGCGTCGGCCGTCTGCAGGTCGAAACGAAAGTTGACGCGCCGGCCGGCGACATGGCGACGTTCCAACGCCTGTACAACGACGCCGTGTCAGTCGCCGGGCGCGTGTGGAACACCGCGCAATCCGAGGGAAAGCCGGATCCGAACGCGGGCAAAGGGATTGTCGACTCGCTTGCGCAGGCGGTCGCGCAGAATCGCACGGCGCTGCTCGCGCTCACGGCGCTCAAGGAGTACGACAACTACACGTTCACGCACATGGTAAACGTGTCGATTCTGACGATGGGCCAGGCGCGCGGACTCGGGATCGACGGCGCGCTGCTGCGTGAGTTCGGGCTCGCCGCCCTGATGCACGACATCGGCAAGGTCAAGACCCCGACCGAGATTCTTCACAAGCCAGACAAACTCGACGATCGCGAATTCGCGATCATGAAGCGCCACACGGTCGATGGCGCAGAGATCCTGCGGCGGACTCCTGAGATGCCGACGCTGGCGCCGATCGTGGCCTTCGAGCATCACTTGCGCCTCGACGGCACCGGCTATCCGGATCGCGTGAATCGCGGGCAGCTGAATCTCGCCACGATGCTCTGCGGCATCGCAGATGTGTACGATGCGATGCGGTCGCAGCGCGCCTATCAGCAGGCGTTTCCGACGGATCGCATTCTCGCGGTCCTGCAGCGCAATGACGGCAAGCAATTCGACCAGAATCTCGTGCGACGGTTCGCTCAGCTCGTCGGTATCTATCCCGCCGGCAACCTCGTCCGTTTGAAGACTGGCGAGATCGCCGTAGTGACCAAAGCCTACGCTCCGAATCCGTATCGTCCGCGCGTGAAAGTGCTGCGCAGGGCAGATGGTGTCGACGTCCAACGGCCGTACGAAATCAATCTGTGGGAAGCCGCGGACGAGCAGGCGACCGCGATCGAAGCGCCGCTCAATCCAGCGCTCTACGGGATCGATCCGCTCACACACCTGCAGTAACATCAGTTCGCTGCCTGCCCACCTTCGCTCGAGGCCCCGCATGGCGTTCCCCAGGACAGCCGGCGTACTGACGATCGTGACACTCGCGATCGGCGCCGCAGCGGCACAAGACAACACGGCCGCCGGTGCTGGTTTTCGGACGTTCATATCCGACATCGTGCCGCCAGGCATCGATAACGGTCTTCGCGACAACGATCCTCCGCGGCCGCCGCGCCCGTATCCCACGGACCTGAAGGTTCGCGACGACGGCACTCCGTATCTGCGCGGCAGCATCATCGTGAAGTTCAGACCCGGTACTGCCGCGAGTGCGCAGCGGTTGATGGTTACGCGCGTCGGCGCTTCGACCATGGACGCGCCGTCGTACGCAGACTTCGAAATCGTCAATATCGACAGGAATGCCGATCCCGAAGCTGTTGCGGCGTCGCTCGCGCAGCAACCCGACGTCGAATACGCGCAGGCGCGCTATCTGATGCATCCGATGTTCGTTCCCAACGATCCTCTCTATGCGGAGCAATGGAACTTCCCTGCCATCGACATGGAGCGTGCGTGGGATCTGAATCCGGGCGCCGCGCCGTCAATCGTCGTGGCGGTAATCGACAGTGGTGTCGCCTATAGAAACGCCGTCCTGCGGCGGAACATCCCCGCCTGGAGAGGCACCGACGGCGTGACGGTGTTCTCGTTTCCGGCACTGGGGACAGTCGATATTCCGTTCGCGGCCGCGCCGGATCTCGCTGGCCCCGATCGGTTCGTCGCCCCACGCGACTTCATCTGGAACGACACCGATCCGCTCGATCTCGACGGTCACGGAACGCACGTCGCCGGCACGATCGGACAGCTGACGAACAACAGCGTCGGCGTCGCGGGCATGGCGTTCAACGTGCGCATCATGCCGGTGAAGGTCATCGATTCGCTGTGGGATGACATCCTGGGCAGCCCGTTCCAGGGAACAGACGATGTGGTCGCGCGCGGGGTGCGGTATGCGGTGGACAACGGCGCAAAGGTGCTGAATATGAGCATCGGCCGCTCCGGACCGCCAAGTCCGTTGCTGCAGGATGCGCTCTCGTACGCCACACAGCACGGCGTGTTCGTGTCGATTGCCGCGGGCAACGACTTCGAACAGGGCAATCCCATCGAATGGCCGGCCGCATACGCCAACCAGATGCAGGGTGTCGTCGCGGTCGGCGCCATCGGGCGAGACCGTCTGCGCGCCTACTACTCGACGACCGGCCCGTACGTGGAGTTGGCGGCACCCGGGGGCAATCAGCGTGCCGGAGGCGCTGCTGGCGGCATCCTGCAGCAGACGTACGACTTCAACTTCACCGACACGTTTGCGTTCGGTCCGTCGCGGTACGGTGCGCCGCGGTTCGATGTGTTCGCTTATCAATTCTTCCAGGGAACGTCGATGGCGACGCCGCACGTGTCCGGGTTTGCCGCGCTGTTGATGCAGCACGGCATCACGAGCCCCGCCGCCGTCGAAGCAGCCATGGAGCAATTCGCAACCGACCTCGGGCAGTCCGGAAAGGACGATCAGTACGGGTACGGTTTGATCAACCCGCGGGCGTCGCTGCGTGGCCTCGGGCTGGCGAGATGAGGCGAGCCGCGCTGGTTCTCGCGCTCCTGATCCTTGTTCCAGCGTCTTCGCAGGCTCAACTGTCCACCCGTGTGTTCGCTGACGCCGGCATCACCGTGTTCTCGGCAACGCAAAGCTTCAGGGCGATCGTCGGAAAGCCATCGGGCGCGGTGTTCGGCGGCGGCGTCGAAGTCGACCAGCGCCCGTGGTTCGTCACGCTTGGGGCTCGCCGGTTTCACCGCTCCGGGCATCGGGTCTTCGTGTTCAACAACGAGGTCTTCCCGCTCAACGTGAAGGACTCGATTACAGTGACCCCGGTCGAGCTCACATTCGGTTATCGATTCCGCTGGCGCGGCTTTGTCCCCTATGCAGGCGGCGGCATCGGATGGCACCGGTTCGAAGAAACATCAGATCACGCCACAGACGAGGAAAACGTCAATAAGACCTATACGGGTTACCAGGTCGTGGGTGGCGCGGAAAGACGGATACGGCCCTGGCTGGCGGCTGCACTCGACGCGGAATGGTCGGCAGTGCCGAATGCATTTGGCGACGCCGCGACGAGCGTCGCGAAGATATACCACGAGCGCGATCTCAGCGGGTTTACGCTGCGCGCGAGGATCGTGGTCGGTCGATGATGCCCGGAAACAGCGAATTCGGCCGCCGGGTACTGGCGGCGGTGCGGCGAATTCCGGCGGGGCGCGTCGCGACCTACGGTGACATCGCTGCGCTTGCCGGCAAGCCACGTGCGGCGCGCGCGGTAGGCAACATCATGCGCACGTGCGGCGAGCCTGGCGTGCCGTGTCACCGCGTCATCGGCGCAGGTGGATCACTGGGCGGTTATGGCGGGAACTTGCAGGTGAAACGGGAGCTGCTGCGTGCGGAGGGCGTCGAAGTCGGGATGAGACGGGTACGCGGTTTCGAACAGGTGCGCTGGCGTCCCACCCCGCATAATCGACGATCGTCGGTACGTTAGCGACGGCTGCGGTTTCTGTCGCGGCTGACGGCGTTGCCGATTTTTCGCGCGGCTTCACCCGCGCGGCTCCGGACATGGCCTGCGACCTGATTGACCTCGCCCCGCGCCCGCATGCTTGCGTCCCCGGTCGCACGGCCGGCGATTTCCTGCGCCACCCCCTTGACCTTCTGTCCGACGCCCTTTACTTCCTCTTCCGTTGCCTTTCCGCGGAACCTACGCATCCAAATGCCCTCCTAATTGGTTGGGCAAACAAGAAACATTCCGCCGAAGCAACGCCAATCCCATGCTTTTCCGTCTAATCACACAGACGTGAGAACCGCCGACCTCGAACTGGCCGCGCGGTGTCGAGCCGGGGATACCGATGCGTTTGAAGAGCTCTATCGCCAGCACGCGCGGCGGCTGTACAGCCTGGTGGTCCGCATGATCGGCTCGGCTCAGGACGCTGAAGATCTGCTTCAGGAGGTGTTCCTGCAGGCGTACCGCAAGCTGCCCGGCTTTCGCGGCGAATCGACGCTCGGCACCTGGCTTTACCGCCTGACAATGAATCATTGTCTGGATCACTTGCGCGGCCGACAGGCAAAGATGAGCCGCGCGACGGCGTCGATCGACGAGGAGAGCGTGGACGAGCCCGCGGCGCCCGACCCGGTTGTGCCTTCGGCGATCAGCCGCATGGATCTGGAGCGAGCGATCGAGGCGCTGCCGCCGGGGTCGAAGGCCGCGTTTCTGCTCCACGATGTCGAAGGGTTCGAGCACCAGGAGATTGCCGCCATCCTCGGGATTTCCGAGGGGACATCCAAATCGCAGGTGCACAAGGCGCGGCTGAAGCTGCGCGCGTTGCTCAGACCATGAATTGCGAACAGTACGACGAACGGCTCGACGATTACGTTGACGGCACTCCGCAGCCGGAATTCGAACAACATCTCGCGACATGCGCCCGCTGTCAGGCGCTGGTTGCTGACTTCATCAGAATCCGCCGGGCGGCGTCGATGCTGGAGGAACATGTTCCACCGCCACGGCTGTGGGCAACGATCGCGACATCGATCGAGCAAAAGCCGCGTCGTTTTGCGTTCTGGATGCCGGTTGCCGTCGCGGCGTCCCTGGCTATGCTGATCGCGGGCGCGACGTGGCTCGCTTGGAAGCAAGCGCCCGCACCTGATGCAACTCCGCAGATCGCGCGTGCATCGCAGGACACCGTTCTGCCGGCGGAAGCCCAGTACGAACAGGCGATTGCCGGACTGCAGCAGGCCGCAGACGCGCAGAGGGCGCAGCTCGATCCCGAAACCCGTGCAGTGGTGCAGCAGAATCTCGCCGCCATCGATCGCGCGATCGACGAAAGCCGCGCGGCGCTTGCCAGCGAGCCGGCGAATACGCTCGCCGAGGACAGCCTGCTGGACGCGCTGGAGACGAAAGTCGCGCTTCTGCAAGACACCGTCGCATTGACGGCCGAGGACGTCAATCAATGATCCGACTCTTCTCGTGGCTCGCCGTTGCGCTGGTGCTTGCGCATCCGGCCGCAGCACAAGAACCGTCGACGACTGCGCCCGGCACGGGCGCGGTCACCGAGCGTTTTTCGATGACGGTCCATCTCGACGAGAACGGCACGTTCGACCTGACGAACATCATCGGCAACGTCGTCGTGGGGACGCGTCCAGGCCGGGACGTCACGATTGAGGCGATCAAACGCGTTGAACGGCCGAACCCGAATGCCGCACGGATTCTGCTGCGGATGATCGACGTCCAGGTCACCGAACTGGGAAATCGGGTAGAGGTGCGCACTGTCGTTCCGCGACCCCGCAACTTTCCTGGCTCGGTCGACTACACGATTACCGTGCCTGCCGACGTGCGTGTGTCGGTGAGGACAACCTCGGGCGCGATTCGAACCAGCAACGCGGTTGTCGACACGTTGAAGGTCGTCTCCGGCGATATCGAAGTGACGGATGGGTCGGCCGATTTCTTTACGGCCTCATCCGTGAGCGGCACGATTGCGGTGCGACGGCTCAAGGTTCAGGCGATGCAGCTGAATACGGTCAGCGGCAGCGTGACCCTGGATACCGTTCGTGCCGAGCGCGTGGTGGCGCGGGCTATCGGTGGCGATATTCATTACGTGGGTGAGCTCGCGCCTGGCGGTCGCTACGAGTTTGTATCGCACGCTGGGAATATCGGTGTCCTGCTGCCGACGACGACAGGCTTTCAGCTGCAGGCCAATACCTTCAGCGGCTCTGTGCGATCGGATTTCGCCGTGTCACGGCGCGGCCGCGAGAATGCCGAAGGGGCCCCCGCAGCGGCAGCGGCGCCACGCGCCCTGCGAGGCGCGTTCGGCGACGGCAGCGCCATGCTGATCCTTCGCGCATTCAGCGGCAACATCTCCGTTGGCCGCCGATAAGACCTGCGCATCCATTTGTAAATTCGTAGATTCGGAAATCCGTAAATTGCATTAATATTTCCCCGGCGAGCCCAGCGCCGGAACTTCCCTGACAACCGATTCATCGAAGAGGAGCCTCATGTCGCGTAAAACGCACATCTTGTGTGCCGGCCTCCTGGCTTTGGTTCTGGCATTCGCTGCGGCATGCGGCAGCGACAACAATTCACCCACTACGCCGTCGCCAAGTCCGGCGCCGGCACCGGCCCCGGCACCCGCTCCGGCGCCTGCACCGGCTCCGGCACCGGCGCCAGCCCCCGCACCAACGCCCGCACCGCCGCCAGCACCTGCGGCGCTGGCGACCTTCACGATTTCGCCGACACGAGTCCAGTCACAGCAGGAAGCCACCGGCACGGTGACGCTCACAACAGCAGCGCCGAGCGGCGGCATCACGATTGACCTGTCGACGTCGGATCGCGATTACGCGCGTCCCGCTTCCAGCACGGTGACGGTGCCCGCCGGCTCCACGTCCGCCACGTTCCGCATTGAGACGACGACGGTCGCCGACTCGAAGGATATCCAGATTACGGCCCGCTACCAGAGCGTCGCGATCAATGTCATTCTGCGCGTCACCATCACGCCGCCAGTTGCGCGATTCACCGTGACGGGCACCGACCGCGGAGAAGACAAGTGCACGCTCGTCGATAACAACGGCGACAATGACTGCCGCGTCGATGCGAGCGCCTCGTCGGGCGTGCCGAAGTTCTACATCTTCACGTACGCAATCGGCTCGTCGTCGATCGTCGACGGAAAGACCGACAAAGTCAGCGATATCGATATCCCGAACGCCTGCGACTTCTTCAAGGATCGCAGCACGGGTGACGACAACGGCGACAAGTACATCAACGTCGATGTCAGTCTCCAGATTGAAGATCGGGAAGGTACCAAGAGCTCGGTGACGAAGAAGACCGTCCGCTTCTATCCGCACGGATACTGCGGATACTGACACGGCCTGCCGGGTCCGAAAGGACCCGGCCTACCCTATCGCCATCAGATCGAACTGTTCGTGGTGAAGCTGGACATCCGGCTTCACCGCAATCTCCCGTCCAATCGACTGCTTCAGCTCCTTGAACACCGCGCGCTCCTCGTCCTTGAGGGCACGCGCGATGTCCGGGTTGACGCGCAGGATCAGGCTCTGGCCGTTGAGATCGGCGCTGATCTTCTTTACCTCGGACAGAATCTCATAGCAGATCGTCGAGCGTGACTTGATGACCGCGCTGCCGAGACAGTACGGGCACGGTTCGGTGAGCACGCGCTCGAGGCTTTGCTTGACACGCTTGCGGGTGATGATGACGAGTCCGAAGTCCGAGACCTGCAGCGCCTTCGACGGCGAGCGATCCTTGCGCAGCTCCTGCTCCACCGTCTGGAAGACCTTCTGCCGGTTCTTCTTCTCTTCCATGTCGATGAAGTCGAGGACGATGATGCCGCCAAGGTCACGCAGGCGGATCTGGCGCACGATCTCTTTCACCGCCTCGAGGTTGGTCTTGAGAATCGTGTCTTCGAGACGGCCGGCGGTCTTCTTGCCGACATAGCGGCCGGTGTTCACGTCGATCGCGACCAGCGCTTCGGTCTGGTTGATCACGATCGAGCCGCCGGACTTCAGCCACACCTTGCTCTTCAGCGCCTTGTCGATCTCCGCCTGGACGCCGTATTCGTCGAAGATCGGGTACGGCTTCGAGTAGAGCTTCACCTTCGGCGCCAGGTTCGGCATGATCCGCTCGACCAGCTCGACGACGCGTTGGTGTTCGGTCGGGTTGTCGATCCGGATCGCCTGAAAA
>Ga0310811_10014636_pt1 | contig 10237 bp, 6 predicted proteins | sample YCmetagenome_FD_207642 | JGI IMG/M metagenome (GOLD analysis project Ga0310811, IMG submission 207642) | Soil microbial communities from experimental microcosm in Duke University, North Carolina, United States - YC | ecosystem: Engineered > Artificial ecosystem > Soil microcosm > Unclassified ... | reverse complement strand
TTCCTCGTCGTCCGCGGAGACCTACGCACCTACAAGATCCACCTGGGCAGCGCCAACATCCTCATGGAACCAGGCGACATCTACTTGTGCATCGTCACCGCCCGCAAACACGACGCCAGGTTGTTCCTCCCCTTCGAAGAAGACGGCCGCCTATCCCTCATCCTCAGCAAGGCATTCCTCCTCGCCAACGACAACAAGATCACAGACGAGACCATCCTCCAGCAGATTCAGAGGACGGCAGTTCCGATTCAAGCTGGAGCGAATCTCTGACAGGTCTGGGCTAACCAGGGGAACACGAGACGATCGCGCAGCGCTTCGAAGCCGCATCCAGGATGGATAACACGGCCACGCCGACCATCCGGATGTGGAGCCACGCCCAGGGCCACCGAAGTGAACCGCGCCGGGATTGATGGAGGCTCTGATGTTCACCGAGTTCCGTGGAGCCGGGTTGGTTGACTGTCACGCCAGCTGGGTGTTCGAGTGCAGCATCTCGTACTCATCCCCAGGGCGCTGTGGCGTCGTTGCCGGTTGTGGAAGATCTCCAGGTATTCGAAGATCGCGTTCGTCGAGCGCGCCCGCCCGCTGCTTCTGCCGAAATCGTAGGACGCTCGCGTCGCACCCAGCCTTAACGCCATCCTTCCTCCAGGTGCTTTGCCCGGGGGCTCTCGCGGATATGGCCGCATCCGACTAGATCGCCCCCCTCAGCCTCCATCAATCCGGCGCGGTAGCGGAACCAACCGAGTCGCACTGCTCCGCCGCAGGCGCATCACGTCGGCCAAATACTGCCTGGTCTCCCGGATCGTGCGACCGACGTCGTCATCAAGGGCGTCTTTCTTGTACCGGTAGAGGTCAGGCTCCCACGTGGAGGAACGCGGCCCACCTTGCTGGTAGCTCGCGGTAGGTGTCACGCAGTTGCAACACCGCTTCATGGAGAGCCTCCGCCGCCTGATCGACCTTCGGCCACTTCCGCCCGCCAGCGGTGAGAACCGCGTAGACGTCAGTGGAGACGCGTACGGCACTCCTATCTTCGACCGCCCATAGGGTCCCGATCACGTGCCGGTATCCGGCAAGCTGGAACGCGGACGTGATATGGATCGACTCGTTGATGAGGCTGGGCCGGCCAACAGCTGTGCTACACGCCGACAGATACGCCAACTCGGCATGGCCGAGGTCCCAGCGCGAGATGTCTACTACCGTCAGCGGCCGATCACCGTGGTCGTGCAGCAGAAGCCTTCCACCGGACGGATCGCCTCGGCCTCCGACACCGTGGCAAGCAAAGTGGGCCACTGTATGCCGAGGCAACTCCGCGTGCACGGAGTCGTAGGTCGCCTCGCTCCCTGTAAGCACGACCAGCCCGGGCATCAACCGTCGCAAGGCTTCCACCTCGTCCCCGGCCCCCGGCAAAGGGCTGGCCTGCGGCGTGTCCGGCATAGCAACCATCAAGCCGGTTCCACCGGTCGGTCCAGGAGCCGAGTCCAGCCTCGCCCGGCGCGCGTGCGCGAGGGCGCGGATCGTAGGCGTGTATGAGGAGACCACCCGGTCGAGAACGGTGCGTCCTGTTTCGTCGCGGTGATGGCCCGCAGCATGCAAGGGCAGATAGGACAGCAGCCCGACCGGGCACCACCAAACACGTCGCGACCCGTACTGCACGCCCTCCAGTGCCTCCATAACCGGTTCAACGGCACAGTCCCACAGCCATTCCAACGTGCCATGGATCTCCTGTTGCGCCGTTGCCCGTTCATTCAAAGACCCATGCGCGGCCAGCAAGCAGGCCCGCTCGAAACGCAACACCCGCCGTTCCAGCTCGTCCAGGGCGAGGTCTGGAAGAGCCACGCTTCTTACGGCATGCCTGGCGGTCACGATGAGGGCCCCGGAACCGACACGGCAGGTGTAGACCATCACAACCGGACCAGCGGAGGCCTGTGCCCGGAGATCATCGATGGCGGGCGGCACGTCGAAGCGCTCGAATCCCGGCTCAGCTCGGATCCGCGCCATGAGCGCCGCCCACTCCTCCGCGACGTCACGCGTGCCTGTGAGGTAACCACCGTGCCCGTTGGGCAGGAATGCCTCGGCCTCCGTGTCGTCCCGGCGGGCGGCGTCGCGCAGTTGCTGAAGTTCCACGGCCAGCGCGGGTCGCTCGTCGGCCAGCCTGCGCAGGTCGCCACGGGTGTCGAGCTCCTCGGCCAGGAGAATGCCGCGAGCCTGCTCCAGCAACTCCACCGCGCGCTCGGGGTGACCCGCGAATGTCGCGGCGGCGGCGGCCTCGGCACCCAGGTCACTCAATCGGGACAGCCCATGCTCCCGGTCGCTGCGAACGAGGTCGCGCGGCGCGACCCGCGGGACGAGCTCCACGACAGCCCGCTCGGATGCGGTGAGCGCGGCTTCGGCGTCGCCGGCGTACATCGCGCAGACTGCGCGCAGCTGTTCGGCCTGGATCACGACGCCTGCGGGAGCGTTGCGCGCCAGCGCAGCGTCCGTGAGGTGGGCGCCGGCCGCTTCCAGATATGCCGCGTCGTGGCTTTGCGTAAACAGCGTGAGCGCCGCAAGCCCCTGGTTAACCGCGAGCACAGCGCGCTCCTCGCGGTGGGCCGGCGCCTCGGAGAGCGCCCGAACTCCGATCGCGTACGCGTCGGTTATCGCGTCAGGGTCACCTGTCACGGCAGCGAGCTCCCTGCTGAACGTGGCGAGGTTGTCGAGCCACTTCGCCCGGTCGAGTCCGGGGCGTGGAGCCGCTGCGACTGCCTCGCGCTGCGTGTTCACCGCGGCGCGCAGCACCTCTATCTGCCCCGTCTCGCGAAACTGCTGGTGCAATGCGGCCGCGAGATTGTTCAGTGCGCTATCCCTGCCGGGGGCTCCCGGGGGCCTGAGCTCCACCGCCGTCGTCGCAGCTGCGACGGCCTCCTGAATCAGGGCCGGGGCCGGGCTCCGCTCTGCCAGCATTCGGAGTGAGACGCTGAGGTTGGTGGCAGCCCGAGAGCGCACGACGTGCCGGACCGGCAACGACGCGGCGACAGCGCGGCCGAGCTCGACGCTCTCTTTCAGTGCCGCAAGCTCGCCCGTCCACGTGAACAACTCCCGCAGTGCCAGGCTGAGCGCACCCATGCTCCGCAGTTGGTCCACCCGGTTAGCTCGGCGGATGTCAGCAGCGGCCCGGCGCGCCTTCACCGCCCGGCGCAGAAGGGTGACGTCACCCGACCAGCGAGCGCGCACCTCGAGGTTGTCCCCCAGCGCGGTCACGGCCGCGGCACGCCACTCTCGATTCTCTCCCGCGACCGCCAGTGCCTCCTCCGCGACACGGATCGACTTGTGCAGCGGGTCGATCTCCCCGGTCATCTCGAAAAGCTCACGGTACGCGGTAGCGAGATTGTGGAGAGCCTGGAACCGGGTGTCCACCTCCCCCTCACCGCTGTCCAGCAGCTTGCGGTAGGCCCGGATCACCTCGCGGAGCAGTGAGGCATCCCCGTTCAGCGCGATCAGCGATCGGGCTATTTCATCAAATACGAAAACAGGCTCGGGGCCGCCTGGAAACGTCATCTGAGAGTCCGGGCGCTCTCTGCGCAACTCGGTGAGGACGACGCGGGCCCTGGCGCGGAACCGCTGTTCTTTGCGGGCCTCGCTGAGCAAGCGTTCCAGAGATTGGCGGTCTCCGGTCCGCTCGGCCAACCGGCGCAGAGCAAGCGCCTGTTCTGTCTCAACGGGTGTCCAGGCGGGACTACGGGACTCCGCACTGGAAGTCGCGGCACGCGCGAAGGCCGCGGCTTCCCGAAGCGTGGAGGGATCGCTCGTTACGTCGGCCATCCGGCGTAACCCCTCGCAGAGCGCGGTTGCGTACTGGGGACGGCGCGAATGACTGGGCGGGCAGAGGACGACTGACGCGCGGTGCGCCGCGATGGACTCGGGGAGCACGCCTGAATCGCCCGTGCGCTCGTACCAGGTGCCGAGGATCGTGCCGACGGCGTACTGATATCCCGCGTGGTTCGGATGGGAACTCGGGCTCCTGGCCACCGCCTGCCTGGCCAGGTCCGCCGCTTCCTGAAGGCCGCTGGGCTCCTCCGCCGCTTCCGAGGCCAGCAGCAGTGCGAACGCCAGGTTGCTCAGCCAGATGGACTGGTCGGGCCCGTCCTTCGGCGTCGCTGCCACCGCCGCGCGGGCCGCTCGTACGGACTCCTCCAGCGAGGCCAAATCGCCCGTCATCTGGTAGTGCTGCCCGAGACAGGTGGCGACCTGGCCATGGAAGGTATCACGGTCCGGATGATCCTCCGGCATCGCCGCCAAGGCCCTCCGTGCCCAGTGAAGCGCGTCCTCCATGGCGGCGGGGTCGCTCTGAAAGGTTCCCAGTTGCTGCTGGGCCCTGCTCAGGGTGTGCATGGTGTTACTTGTGGGATCGAGGTCGGCTGCCTCTCGGGCCGCCTCGACAGCGGCCCGCACGGCGGACGGCTCCCCCGTCAGCTCGTGACGCATTCGAAGCGATTGGGAACGCAACATGAGAAACTCCGCGCGCATCGAGGTGTCGTCCTCCTCTGCCGACGCCTCCCCCTCACGCGCTTCCCTTTCCGCCTCGTCCAGAGGTTCGGCGTTCCCGCTGAGCTGCGCCCAGGCGATCAATATCGACACCAGGTCATGCCGGGCGAACGGATCGGCCTGCCCGGCCTCGCGGAGCACCTCGATGGCAGCCTCGGCGTCCGCCTTTCCCCGTCGTGAATCGAACCTGGCGCGGAGGCAGCGACCGAGTACAGCAAGGCAGGTCGCCCGATTGGAGAAGTCCGCCTCTCCCATGGTGACCTCGGTCAGTATTTCGACCGCCTGATCAAGATCGGCCGCGTCACCATTACGACGAAACCGGGTGAACAGTGCGCTTCCCAGGTTGGCGTGGCAGGCGGCCCACAACGTGTCGGTCACGGTGAGCTCGCCGCGCGCCTCCAGCAAACGGGCGACGGCCGAGTCGAGGTCCGCTCGGACGTCCGCGGTGCCGTACCGCAGCAAGTAGGCCTCGCCGAGGGCGGGAAGGAAGTTGGGGCGAATCGGGTGGCCCGGCGCGGTGGTGGCGCGGCCCTGTTCCCAGACTCCGATGGCCTCGTCCAGGCTGGGCCGGTCACCCACAAGGTTGAACCGGACCATGAGCGCCTCGCCGAGGCAGGAGCGAAACAGGACCGGATCGGACAACGGGTGCTCAAGGCTCAGCATCTCCCGCCAGATCGCGACGGCGTTCTCCAACTCCGCTGGATCACCACCATGGCTGCCGCACCGCGAGGTGATCGCCTGCGCGTACGTGAGCAACATTGCGATCTGTAAGGGATCTCCCCGATCGGACACCGTCATCGCTTCGCTCGACAGCTCGATGCTCTCGTCCAAGTCGCCGAGATCACCCGTTCGGCCGTACCGCTCAAAGAGCACCGTCGCCAGTACACCGCGGAACGTAAGCCCGGCCTCGTCATCAGCGGTAATGAGGACGGCCGTCCGGAGCATACGTTCGCCGAGTTCCCGCACGCCCGGGTCGTCGGAGTCTAGAAACTCGACACCGGTCTCCATTAATTGCCTAGCGCCATGAACGTCGTTGGAGACGGTGAACCAGACGCCGTCATCGGGTTTGTCACGCCGAAACCGGTGCCGCCAGCCCTTACGGGTCATGAGCTCTCCGACCAGAACGCCGATATTCAAAGCTTCGCTGGATTATCACCCGCGAATTCACCATATTGAAAGCGCCCGCCGAGCAGAGGAGTTGCAATGCAGATAACACGCCAGCGGATCGCCCGGCTCTGCGAACTGTACGGGGATCCCAGTCTCGCGCCAGCTGCGGCCGCGGCCGGCGTGCAGATGCTCCTCGACCGGCTAGTCGCCACGATCGGCGCGAATGATGCCGCCTCGGCCGCGAGGGCTCCCGATACGGTGGCCGATGACCTGGACGCCCTCGACGACGCCCTCGCCGCGCAGGGGATCGACGCCGGGCTCAGCGGCACGCGCGACTACGAGCCGCTTCCTGGTCTTGGTGGAGGTCATCCCGTCGTCGAATTCTGGCGCTGCCCCACGGGCAAATGCGACCGGCGGATCTGGCACTCGGACGGCGAGCCCGATCAGACGTGCGCGCTCAGCGGACGTCTCATGCGCCAGGTCCGGGTCTCCACGTGACCGGCTTCTTCGGAGAGCTAGGGAAGAAAGTCGCGGAGCGTTGGCTGTCACTCCTCGTGTTGCCTGGATTCGTGTTGATCGCCACATGGACCGCCGGAGTGGAGCTAGGCCACAGGCATGCGCTGGATGCACACACCCTGATGGCCTGGGCACCCGCCTCGGGACCACGTTTGGATACGAAGGCTCTGGTGCTCGTGACAGCCGGGGTCCTTGCCGCCTCCATGGCCGCAGGGCTGGCCGTCTCCGGTGGCGGCGTGGCGGTCATCCGTTTCTGGACGTCGCGCGGGACGCACCCACCACTGGCATGGCTAACTGGGTGCCGGCAGCAGTGCTGGAAGGACGCCGACGCCAAGGTTGCGGAGATCTCCGACAAAGCCTTCGACGCGCCCGGCGACCGCGCCTTGGCGGACCGTCTCTCAGCCGCCATCAACGCGAGGAACGCGATCTGCCTGGTGCCACCGAGTCGCCCGCTGTGGATCGGCGACCGTCTGCGAGCCCTCGACCAGCGGGTATTGCGCGCCTACGATCTCGATCTAGTAAGCGTTTGGCCGCGACTGTGGCTCGTATTGCCGTCCGACGCCCGCGCTGAGACCAATGCGGCTCACGACGCGCTGGCAGGCTCAGCCCGGCTGATGACATGGGGCGTGCTTTATCTCCCCCTCGCCGCCTGGTGGTGGCCCGCGCTCCTGATCAGCGGCGGCACGTTCCTGACCGCCTGGATACGCGCTCGGTCTGCTACAGAGACTTTCGCGTCCCTAGTGGAGTCTGCCGTGGATCTATACGCATCAGACCTCGCGACTCGCCTCGGTATCGGCAGCGAGCAGAGGCCAAATGAAAGGGCAGGCCTGAACAGGACGGTGGGGCTCGCTGTCACTAGGGTCGCCAGAAAGGACACACCTCCACGGCCGCACGCCAACACGGACTAGGTGCCAACCACCAGCCGCCTCACCAGCGCTGTCGAGCCCGACTGTCTCGTCCGATGCGCTTCTCACGGTTTCTCTACCTCTGGGTCACTCAGCCCAGGATTCGTGGAGACGCTGACCCTAGCTGCGCATAACTGCCTCGACGAATATTGATCATCTCCAATAAAGAAACAGGGCACTACCGAGGGTTTCGAGATCGGCAGGTCGACTCCGAGAAGCTTCAGCAGCTCAGCCGTTGGGACGAGGTAGGCGACGCCGATGCGGATGATCCGGCAGGGGAATTCGCCCATCTTGGCCAGCTCATAGGCCTTGGTACGGCCGACCCCAAGAGCCCGAGCGGCAGTAAGCAAGTCGACAGTGGCGGGAAGCTGGTGCAACTCCCCCAAGGTGAGCGCGTTCATCTCTTCTCCAAGTAGCTTGCTGGCCGGGTGAACCCGACCACGTCAGAACGAGCGAAATAGGACGCGTAGCGCACGACGTCTCCGGTGCGTGGCGCATGAATCATCTGGCCGGGCCCGACGACCACACCGACATGCCCCGGCCCGGCGGACTGGGGATGCATGAAGACGAGGTCGCCTGCATGCTCCTGACCGCGTGCAACCGCGGGACCACGCCGCCATTGGTCAGCGGCCACGCATGGAATGGCGATCCCGGCGTACTGATAGACGCGCATCGTCAGGCCCGAGCAGTCGAAAGAGCCCGGTCCCTCAGCACCCCACGCGTACGGCTTGCCGAGCTGCATCCGCACGTACGCGATGACCCGCCCCTCGACGGCATTAGGCGCGACAGGGAACGAGCAGTACTCCTCCCCCACAGGCTCGGAGGAGTATTCGCGGGCGAATCCGAGCACACGGCGCACGTACCAGTCCGCGTGGTTGTACCGCCAGATCGCGCGATACAGGTCGGCCGGCGCGCCGCTCGCCTTCAGGTATCGCGCCGCCGAGGGGATCGCGTCAGCCGGGTCGTAGACATCTACTTGGCTGTCGCCGTTGCCGTCCACACCGTAGGACCGCCAGGTCGAGCCGAGGATCTCAAATCCGACTTGAGCAAGGCCCTGCGGCGCTCGACCGACGGCATGGAGCAGGCACACGCCGAGTGGAAAGCGGTGCGCCGAGCCTGGCAGGGATACCTCGTGCCAAGGCCCGCCAACCCCTCTCTACGTCAGCAACACCTCACACTCGTAACGGTGGGCCTGGGGCGACTTCTGTACGCCAATCCGCTCTGGACTCCGGCTCCTCAGAACGCCGCACCGTCCATGACGCTCGACGCGATCGCACCGACCCCGACCGATATGGCGCCCCTCATCCAGGCAACGCTCGACGCCTTCGAAGCACTGATGGTCATCGCCCGACGAGACCGACGAGACGTGAGCCACGCGCGCAGGCGCAACCCGTCACTGGCGGCAGAAGTGCGAGGCGCGCTGGCGGAGTACAAGGAGTTGAACCGGCCAAAGACTCACACATCGTGGGCCCTCAGCGAGGCTGCACTACTAGCTGCCGATCCTGACCTGAGGCCAGCGCTCTGGCAGGACATCAACCTCCTGGAGCTGCGCCGGGACCCTGCGGCATTCACACGACGGACTACACAACAGCGTCCAGGCACCCGCGAACACCTGGAATGGCTCGCATCCCGTACAGCGGTGTCCGACACCCGGGTCGACCTGTCCGCCATTGTTAGACGCACCGCATCCTCTGCCGCCCCCGTTCCTCCTCACAGAGAACCCGCGCAGCGAGGCACGAACCGCAGGCAATGAGGGCAACCATGTATGTGATACGGCGACGGGTGGTCGCGTAGATCAGCAGCGTCGCGTAACGGTGCCGGTCTCAGAGCGAAGTCGTCCACGCACACCACCTGCGTAACCGGCAGGGCGCTGGTGGGCAACGCCAGTCGTGGTGCTGGAACGCCGGACGCCTCCGGAAATGTGACAACTGGACCGGTTGAAGGCGCCTCCCTACCATTGGTCCTGTGCGGCTGAAAGTCCTCGGACCCGTGGAACTCATCGTGGCCGGGCAGGCCGTACCGGCCGGACCGCCGAAGGAGCGAGCACTCCTGGCCCTCCTCGCGATGCACGCCGACCGCGTGCTCCCCGCGGACCTCCTGGCCGACCGGCTGTGGTCCGGCAACCCGCCGGCCAGAGCCCAGGGGAGCCTGCAGGTGTACGTCTCCAACCTGCGCCGGCGGCTGGAGCCCGACCGGCGGCCCGGCGCGACCCCGACCGTCCTGGTCACCGCTGCCGACGGGTACGGCCTGATGACCGGCGGGCTCGGCCTCGACACGAGGGACTTCGAGACGCTCATGTCGGCCGGATTCGGCCATCTGGCCGAGGGACGGCACGAGGAGGCGGCGGCCGCCCTCGCCGAGGCGCTCGACCTGTGGCGGGGCGACCCGTACGCGGACGTGCGTTCCGAGGAGTGGGCGCAGCCGGAGATCGGCCGTCTGGAACAGGTGCGGCTGGACGCGGTGGAGGGGCTGGCCGCGGCCCTGCTGGAGCTGGGCCGCCACACGGACGTGGTCGCGCGGCTGGACCCGTTCGTCCGCGAACACCCCCTGCGGGAGCGTGCCTGGGAACTGCTGGTGCTGGCCCACTACCGGGCGGGCCGGCAGGCGGCGGCCCTCGAATGCCTGCGCAGGGTGCGGGAGGTGCTCGCCGGGGAGCTGGGCATCGACCCCGGGCCGCGGCTGCGGGAGCTCGAAGGCGCGGTGCTGCGCCAGGACGCCACGCTGCTCCCGCCGGAGCGGCCCGCCACGCCGTCACCCCCGCAGATGCCTCCGACGCGGACGCCGAAACAGACGACGGCACGCAGGGCTCCCGAGTCCGCGGCGGACCAGCCGGTCTTCGTCGGCCGCGAGAGCACGCTGGAGTTCCTGAACGAGGCGGCGAGGGCGTCGTCCGCCGCCGGGCAGGTCGTGCTGGTGGACGGCGAGCCGGGCGTCGGCAAGACGAGCCTGCTGAAGCGGTTCCGCGCGACCGCCGACGTGCCGGTCGGCTGGGGGTCGAGTCCCGACCACGAGACCGCGCCCGCCCTGTGGCCCTGGGAACGGGTCCTGCGCAACCTCGCCGCCGCGGCTCCGGAGGCCGCCCTGCCCGACGAGGTGGGCACGTTCCTGTCGGGCGGGCCGGAGGCGATCCCGGCGTCCGATGCGCAGGGGGCGCGGCTGCGGTTCTTCGAGGCGGTCGGCACGTTCCT
>Ga0310811_10014635_pt1 | contig 10237 bp, 16 predicted proteins | sample YCmetagenome_FD_207642 | JGI IMG/M metagenome (GOLD analysis project Ga0310811, IMG submission 207642) | Soil microbial communities from experimental microcosm in Duke University, North Carolina, United States - YC | ecosystem: Engineered > Artificial ecosystem > Soil microcosm > Unclassified ... | reverse complement strand
CCATTAGAGGTCTCATTTATCTGCACAGACCATCTCCATCATGTCCACTTGTCCGACCGACAACCACTGTCCTTCCTCCAACTGAGATGACACCATCTTTCTTGATAGACCTAAAGAACAAGTCTTACAAGCACCAATATGCAAACATATACTTTACACGTCTGACAATGCTGAGAAATGCGGTGGAGAAGCGGGCAAAAGCTAGGTGGGATGGACTACAAAGTACGTGACAATAACTTTCCATCCTTTTTGAGTGCTCACAGCAAGTACAATTAGGTGAACCGCTCCATGTAGCACGTGTCCTTGATGTTGTTAAATCTCAACTATGTTGGGTAATAGGTACAGTCTACATGGACATGCCACTCAAGCCGAATGTTCTGGAAGACATTGGCCGAGATGTGAGTAACTTGTATATGGAATTTGCAATTCTCAGAGTTGATATGTGTAAAGCATTCCATCCCGGCTCCACCCCCGCGTGAGAAATTCTACTGCGATGAAGACAGCGTTATGTTGGAGGATGAGTCAGGTCGTATTAAATTAGTCGGTAACCGTGTCGGTGAGGAACGCCTAGTCACAGGCGTCATAGTCGCCGCTCTGGGTATGGAAACGCCCACAGGAGATTTTGAAGTTGTAGATATTTGCACTGCAGGACTTGCAACATTTTCAGAGCAAGAAATTCTTGGCTCAGATGCCATGGATGTTGATGTAGAGTAAGTTTATTGCTTTCCAGATTTACAACTGAGCCCAAGACGCTTTATGACCTAGCTCTTCATCCACGCAAGATGAATATGTGGCCGTCGTTTCGGGATTATCCATTGGGTCACCCTTATCTGCGGATGCACAAATACAAATGCTTGTGGAGTACCTCACCGGAGAAGCAGGTGGTCCTGAGGACCAACAATTGGCATCACAAATAACACGGCTTATCATCGCCGGAAATTCGTTATCACTTGCAGAATACAGTGAGGAGGGTGAAGACGAGAAGAAACCAGTAAGCTAAGGTCCCTTCTTTGTAATGGCAGATGACCAAGTGTATACCAGAGAAAATTCGGTGCTTCGGCACAAGCAATTTTTTCTCCTCATCCGAATCTCGCTCTTTCCGCTCATCTTCATGATTTAACTTCCGCACTTCCTGTCCACATATTGCCCGGAGAGGATGATCCTTCTGGAACCATTCTTCCACAGCAACCTTTTCCCCGTGCGATGTTCGGAAAGGCTGCAACATTCGAGTCATTCCACTGCGAATCAAATCCGGCCTGGCTTCGCGTAAGATGTGATGAAAATGAGTCATCGATACCGAACGAAGGGCGAACTTCGTCTTCTCAATCAAATCATCCGCCTGTTACTCGCAGCTTATTGGTGACTTCTGGACAGCCTGTTCTTGACATGTACAAATATCTTCCAACCCCGCCCTCGAGCCTCGTGTCGATCGCTGCTTCAACCCTAAGATGGCGCCACGTTGCTCCAACTGCTCCAGACACACTGTGGTGTCACCCTTATCGGGACCGAGACCCTTTTATTTTGTGGGAAACTCCGGATATATACCTTGTTGGTGGGATGCCCCAATTCGGTACAGAGCTGGTGGGTTCAGAAGATGGATCGGGCAGGACAGGAAGATGTTGCAGAATTGTTCTAGTGCCTAGCTTCTCGCAGACGGGCGTTCTAGTGCTTGTCAATCTGCGGACTTTGGAAGTGCAGCGCGTGGATTTTGGGGTCGAGGGATTGAGTGCGGGTGGCGGAGAGCAGCATCCTTTAGGAGATGGCGGAGATGCCATGACAGAAGGCTGACAAAATTTTATTGTTTTTTTTTTCTTCGGTCAACAGCAAATCGCGATTTAGGCTGGAGATTGCACGACTTTCCTAGGGCCCCTCTTTCCACTGAAATCTGCACGAGGAGTTGTCGGTTTAACCTTGCGCCTCATCTGGTTGAAGCCTATCAGCCTGATCTTCTGATTTGCTTCTGATTCTGGAATTTGGGTTGATTCGGCAGGCTTGTAGTGTTTAGGGTCACGTGGATAACAGTCCATCATCAGCTGTGATTGTGAAAGGTCGTCCTTTTCTTCATCCCCATTTGTCACTGAAAGCCGTCGTCAAGTATGACAGAACAAAACAAAACAAAAGGCTTTGTTCTGGGGCCCACTTCAGCCCCGCTTACCATTCCCTTCTCAAATCGCATCGAGGGATTCTTTGATCATTAATCCAACGGTCTCGGGCTCTCGGAGGAACGCCAAAAATTTATTATCGGATGGCGCACTTCTCTTTTATGATGTTTGTGGACAAATGCTGGACTACACTTGTTTGTTGTAGTGGGCGCAGGTTGCCAAGGAGTGAATGTCGACATAATTGGGCAAACCACTGATATTATCTGGGTCTTCCTATTGATCGTTTGATTTCCGATGTCAAGATTGTGACTCCAGCCCTCCAAAAAAATCTTCCTTTCTGGACTTGTGGGCGTGTGGCATGTCAGCTTGAACCTTCAGGGTGGCGTCCATACCACAGCTTCTCACTTTGACCTTGCTTGGACCTATCACCACACATACATAAAGTGCATTGCTCTCACCCAGATCGACCTCATTCCTCACCCTTCCCCCCCTGTCTTAGGCTCACTTCTACTCACTTATATACGTGCATTACAATACGGACGTCCGTCAAGATACTTGTCGAGGCTCTGGGTCGATCTGCCCATCCTCGTAACGTTCATGCGTGCCGACACCGAGGTCTCCTCGCGAACGTCGAGCACGCATGAGCCCGGTGACGCTGCAAGAGCAGCAATCTTGGCGTTGCTGTGCGCACGGGTGCCGAAGCCGTGCATCGCTGCAATACGGTGGAGGTTCGAGGAGCCCAGTAAAAATAAATAAAAGCGCCACTCCCGTCTGGATCGTGTCGAACACCCTGGATGAGACTATGGATCCCACTTGATCGAGCTTACACTGTGCGACATGCAAGCAGCTATTGTTACGGTAGTCCCCAGCGCCAATGTCTTACTTTCCTGTATTTCTCTGCTATGTAATCTTCATACACGAGAGTGTTGAGGGCGGTAGCTTTTCCCCACTGGGGTTTTTAATGCACCCGTTCTGATGATGCACTCTTTGTGTCAACTCGGGAAAAAATAATGAAATAATCTTTGTAGCATCATTTTCTGTAATGACAATGAGTGAAAATTTAACTGGCTCTGAGCAACGCATCGCTAATTTTTGTACTCTGTGGCTCTATAATGTAAGCACATGCATGCAAGTTGTCATTGAGCGTTTGGGACATACTCGGTACTGAGCTAACGTAGGCAACGTCGTAGAGCCGTTGATCCCAGATCCTAATTTCGTCTGTCAACATGTTGAAAGGTCAAGTTGAGTCAGTTGAAGGAACTTCAAATCACAAAATGCCGACTAAAATATGACAAGAACTATATTTTCGTATATACACTGCGAAACAGATCTGATATAGCTTCCGCGGCATCATCATGGATAGCACACATACAGTACATCAACAAACACATGAAACCATGAAATATCACTGATTGGACGAACGCTCGGGTCTTTGTCTGGTGGGCGAAAACAGTCCGCCAACGACACTTGACATTGTGTCCGTGATTTGCCGTTGCTGCGGCTGCGTGTGCTTAACGAAAAAGAGTCGCACGTTGGTGAAGTTCCATATCCCGAGAGGTGACATTCCATGTACATAAACTCCTCCCCATATGAGCGACGTCAACCAGACAATTGACGCATCCGACCACTAATAGCTGGATCAGTATTTTCCGTAATTAATGAGAAGAACATACCACAAATCGTCTCGGATATAACACTGGTGCAGGAGGCAGAACATCAGTCAATGTTACGCTTTGCAAGAAATCGGTAATGGCGCCGGCTGAGTTGGCCTTCTGCCTGCCAGCCTGCAGGTTCTGGATCTTCGGCAAGAGCTCTGATATGACCAGCATCACGGTATCCAAGGGCAGCCTGTCAACATTTAGGAGACTCTCGAACACCAGCGAGCTAGTACTTACCCTTGTTGCCAAGACGTAACCTAGTTTCGAGGAAGTTAGCGACAGACAACATTCTGTTAGTGTGTACTGAGACTCACCCATTCTTGGGTTGGTATAAACCCATTCCTACCAACGCCAGCCGCAGCCATGCGATCTCCATTAATCGTGTCCGACGACATCGACCGCCGAGCCTTCATCTTACCTCTCGCCTTTTCTGACGCAGCTGTTATAGTACTGGTACTTGTTGTTGGACTATTCTCCGAAGGTGGAGAAGTAAGTGGTCGGGTCTCGGTTTGTTCATATCCACCCACGCCAGCTTCAAGGTCCTCACCAGAAAGTGAAGAAGACTCAATATCCAAAGCAATGGTGAAAGCAGGGTCGCTCTCGTTCTTGAGAAGGCGCAATTTCTCCTGGTGTGCGCTTTCCACAGACACACGTTGCTGCTGTGGGCCATCCTTCCGGTCGCGTTCCCCCTTGCTTGCTTGCTCTTCCTTGATCCGCTGTACACGTTGGATCTCTCGAAGTCCGCGGGCAAGAGTGAATGTCCCAAGTTCTTCGAAAGTTTTTTGTGCGGTGATGACTGCATACAGAAGATTGGGATTATCGGACAAGTGATGAAATACTACCGAGTTGAAGACCTCGAGCCTGAAGAAAAAGTTAGCGTCTTGCTACTTCCATACGACGATGACTCACATAAGAAATAGAAGCCTCGGGTGGCTCTCGTCGGATAAGAGGAATAAAGGGTTCGAGAAGGAAGTGAATAGCTGAAGCAAACGATTAGATGCAACAACAGACATGTTTTTGAAATATGGAGCCGCATTCGCGAGCGCGATGATAAGTGCCGGGTATATGGAATTGAGGGAGCCGGAAGTAGTTGCAATGATGGAATATATCGACTACAAAGGATTAATTTCCACAAATCTAAAGGGCACGTGTTCGCTCACAGTAATCATGAAATCTCCGGCAGTCTCATGTGATGCCCCCTGAGATACCCATTTTGTCGGTATCTGGTTATTTATTGGTGACGAGAGCTTGTTGCCGAATGCAGACTCCGCTGATAGCGTCTGAATGATGTACGAGAGCGCTCTGCAAAGACCATGTTGCTCTAAAAATCTATTAAAATATATACCCACTCGAGAAATGAGAAGACGTACGTGGTTTATCTTTGATCTCGAGTGAATAGCACAGAAGATATGCAAGGACATCAACTGCTTTATCTGAGTCCAGCAGGTAAGCACGGAATTTCTTAGAGAAAGGATCAGACGTCAAATCAGCACTACGGGATGATCCTACTCACTTTGTTGAGCTCGATGATCTTCCAGAATAAAACGACTGTACGGGATCAGAAGAGTGGGGCAAACATAAAAGACATGCGTACTAGTCTCAGGCACATAAGGAACCGACTTCCTGGATCCAGGGAGTATATTGTTTGATATAGCTAGCTGCTGCTCTAGAATGGAAATGATGCCGCTCAAGATAAAGGCGAAATCCTGCGTGCGATGCTATACGCCATAAACAACAGTATTTTCGGATGAGGAAGAGAAATTTACCAATTTGGCCAAAAAATAACGGAAAGCATTTGTCTGTGCAGTCGGGAATGATGAAGTAGCATCTCCAGAATCTGAAACGATATCTCTGGCCGGACCACTCTGGAAATCTAATAAAACACACAAAACTTGCAGGCATATGCCTACAAGTGCTGTCCTGGAATCCTCGCCCTTGAAAACTAGGTGATTGTAAGGGACCTTGCCGGCTACACTGGCAATAGTCATGTTGTTGATCGTGGCAGAGTTTATCACGGTGTTTAGCAGAGAGCAGAGTAATGTCAAGACGTCGCGTCTGGGCGTTTTTCGAACTACATGCAGAGTGTAAAATGACGGATGTGTGAAGAGAGCGGCAGGCGGGATGTATATCTGACGTGATAAAAGGACAAGGAGAAGTCGTAAAACCTCAGTTTTATTGGAGTCGTATGCATGATTTGGTCCAGGGTCAGTCGTCGAGCCAATACCCTTCTCCCTAGGTAATTGATTGTAAGTCAGGTATACGTTTTTGACTAATGATGCATACCATATAACATAATTGATCTTATAATGATCCACCTGTATCTTCGTTGGGAGACTGAAACCACAACAAAATAGGAGATCGTTGACGCAAGTAAATAACTTTTCTCCTAGCGAAGGTAAGGTTTTCGTCCGTTTCTGTTGAGGAGTATGTGGTTGCGTGTTAGAGCCATGGCCACTCTCACTCTCGTCATCATCATCTTCAATGACGAACTGTGGTGCCTGTTCTGAAGCTGTGGGTACAATTTCGTCGTCGACTTCAACCTTCTTCCATAACACCTCGAGCTCAAATGCGTTAGACTCTCCCTCGACCTCGAACACAACAGGCAGCACCCTTTGCAGAACTCGCAGACTGTTAAGGACCTCCTTTGTTGCGTTACGCTCTGTGCTCGAGGTCTTCATGAAGGAAGTAGCATATGATGTCATAGATGCTGGTGGTGCGGATGGGAAAGTGTGATCAGACACGAGATTGAACAGACGAGACGTTACGACTCTGATGAGAGTCGCTACATTTTCCGGCGAGTCAAGGAGAGCTTTACGAACTTGAAAGGTCTCATTAGCCACTCGCACCAAGAACCAGATGCTGAGACGTACTGTCATGAGTTGATATAAGTGAGAAGACGTCAGAAGGCGTGTCAAAGAGGGTAAAGTACTGAGATATATTGTTCAATTGAACATTTGGACAACAAACTAGGCATCACCGACCTGGTCCCAGTAGCTGTCAGTTTCGGCTATATGCTGCAGTTGATAACTTGTCATTATAGTCAAAGTCAAAATGGAAGCGGGTATACAAACTCACCCTCATTGTATACAGCTTAGATATTCCCTGGGGGCGACTGCGAAACGCCAGCTTCGCCTCGTCGGTCAGTAATCCAAAAGGTGCCGCTAGCGTCTGTGGAAGTTTGGCGAACATTGTCATATGGAAATCGTCGGCACAATATGCACGAGGTGCGGAGTCAAAACCCTGAGTAGGACCGCCTTGAGTGTGTCCTGCTAGTGCCAGGATCACTTTTAGTGCCTTGTGCGACCGCAGTGATGTCGGATGCTTCCGAACTTACAGAGGCCTAGAATAGCTTACTAAACCGAAGATGTTCTTTCCATCTTTGCCATTTCGGTATGTCAACTAATCAAAACTACCTAGATCTCTTTGTAGCAACTCGAATTTTTTCCCCATATACGAACAATATGGTCGTTGCGGAGCGCAGCGGCAGTCTCTCTTACTAGGCATTCTTCGATGTGACGGTGGAACGGGCACGGGGTGCAAGGGAAACCCAAGGCCAAACCTCTATGGCGGGAGGCTGCGGCTCTATCTATCGAGGACCGACTAGGACTGCCGACTACGGACCGTGACCCCTGCCACTGCGCCAGAACCATTATCACTCCCACCCTGCCAGAATGTCCCGCTATAACAGTTGCTATCTGGTGGCGTAGCACTTGTCTGTGCACTTGACTCGCACTGACTCAGAACATGATCGGAACGACCCAGGCCTTACCCATACGAAATGACTGCACAGACTACACATAACATGGATTAAATCACTACAATATAAGAGGCGCACCAAACAGCCAAGCCACTTTGTATTCAGGGAACTCAAATTTTGGCATGGCGAAGTTTTGCTCTCCCAGTCGTATTTTTGTACCATGACGAATGAGCAATTGATATAGGAGTCATAATCGTTGACATCAGTGATGACCTCTTACGCGAGTAGCTCTTCAGCAGTAAATAGGTCAAGGATGGAAACCGTTGCCTTTGAATCAAATGTCCATGCGTACTCACCCACATTGAGATCAGCTTTTCGCTCACGATGTGCGTGTCATCCATTGAGAAAGTGTCGCAGTGTGTTGAGTGCTGGAGGGTGGCAATGGTTCGTGCAGACACATGGTCATATGATGCGGAAGTGATGAGCGTGCCTGCAGGATTCACGGCGAGGACATTGTTTCGCTGGTGTGTCTCGTCCGGGAATCATCGACCTGCTGCTAGGTCAATATATCCTACTCCCCGTACGGTACTGTCCCCTGAGAGAAGGCTTGTACTATCGGGCATCCACGCGAGTGAGTTGTCGGATTCTGCGTGACAATCGAAGAAAGCGACTTATTCCCTTGTTCTTGTATCATAAGTTGTGATGTGGCTGCGTGTTGCTATCGCAGGAAGACATAAGATAGCCTGTGCTTGGAACTAGGATACGTTAAATTTGCTTAGAATATCACTTTTATTGTGCCGTTCTCTATTGATCCCCGCATCGAGGCAGAAGTCATTCTGCCTTAGGCCTTAGTCCCCGAATCTCGTCCAGAATCGGAGGTACATCAGAAAAGAGAAGAATGGCTGACACTGACTCATTGGATGCTAATGGCACCTCATGTCGGCGTATGAAACTTGACACTTTTAACGTTGAACTTGACGAGTAGCAGAGATGTGCGCAGCGCATGCTTTATACATCTTCAGATGAGCGAACCAACCTGTGCATTTCTAGGTAGCATCCGATCCAATCACACATCTCTAGGACGACATGTCACTAACACACTCCCATATGCCCCGCAGATTCTCCTTCCACAATGTGACTTTTCCGTCGCCACAGCTAACAGCAAGAATGTTTCCAGCGAGACTCCATGATACGCGCCATACGACATCAGGAAATTTGCCTACGGCTGCTGCACTAGGTGCTCCCGAGGCAGTCGATGGGTCAAGGGCAGTCTTCACCCATGGAGAAGTTAACGAGTCTTTTGTCCAGATCAACACTGTCTTATCCTTGAAACGAAGATATCTTCAGACAAAAAAATCCAGCAAAACTACTTTGACGAACCTGAGATGCTGTTGCAATATAACTCCTTGGCAGACCGATGTTGGGCGCCCACGCAACATCACGCACCCAATCTGTGTGCCCATCAAGCGTCTCTTCCTCCACCCACGACTGCGTGTCTTCACGGTAGCCCCAGATTTTGACAAGATTATCACAACCAGCACTAGCAAAACGTTTGAAGGGTGCAGAAGGCTGTGCGCCAGATTGTTGCGGGTGAATGAGCGATCCAGGCTGTGTCGCAGGCGCCCAAGAAACAGAGTTGCAGCCGATGGCATGACCATTGAAGATGTCAGCACCCCACTGACCATCATCTGTTACCGAATGTTCGTCAGAGATGTCAGCTGTGAATAGAATAGTGCACACCTTTGAAGGTGAGTACAGAAAGCTTTCCATCTGAGGATGCGCAAGCCAACATGGCACCAAGCTCATGAGGAGCCCACGACACTGAGTTCACCGAAGCGGTGTGTAACGTGTGCTCCTTCACCCTTGTCCACCCACCATCGGCCGTGCCTTGAGACCGTTCCCCCCATATCAATACTTTGCCATCATATGAGCAAGAAGCAAGTATGTGTCCAAATTTCGGGTGCGCCCAGGCAACCTGCCACACTGGGCCCGTGTGCCTATCAGGAAGGATGCAGAATTATGAGTTTATTCAACATGTGTATCAAACCACGGACCCCTTCAGAGTATGCCCACTAGATTTCAAAGGTTCCCCGCCGATAACGTCAAAGACCTTCACCGTTCTATCTGAAGAACACGTCGCTAAACGCTTGCCATAGTAGTCAAGTTGCGCGTCATGCTAGGGTTGATTTTTGAGTACGTATTCAGGAGGTAATATTAATGTTCTTGCATACAATCATATCTTCATGAGCGGTTTCAATTGGAACCGCTTCAGTCGCGGTCGCAGATGGCATGGTTGCTCGATGCTGCAGATGATTTGGACAATGTGGACGTGTCGTGACAAGTGTAGCAACTAAGTGATCTGAGTTTGAAAACATATTAATGACTGCAGGTACTACCATGTTATGACCTCAACGTCATTCGTCGACAAATGATATGACCTGCACACTTTCAGACTGACCAGAGAGATGGATTCCATTTCATTATCCTCGTTATCCAGCCTCACTACATACCAGAAGTCTTCTCTTGAAAAGGGTGCGTCTTCAATGATTATTGCCCATGCGTTGGAAATACGCAATGAATGCGAACCTAGGAGGATACAAAAGTTTATCAGACCTCTTACTCAGTACGCCGAGTGACATCTCGCGCACGTCGCGCATTGCACCACTAGAGGTCGCCAGAATTCTCAAGGCTGCATGTCGAGAACGCGCAGCGCCCATCAACAAAATCAAAGACCTGCCGCCAGAAGGCGAAGAGAAGTTTACAACTGGAGATGCTGAATT